>Ga0256841_1000711_pt1 | contig 32406 bp, 31 predicted proteins | sample 356308metaG_FD_185971 | JGI IMG/M metagenome (GOLD analysis project Ga0256841, IMG submission 185971) | Hydrothermal vent microbial communities from Mid Atlantic Ridge, Atlantic Ocean - 356-308 | ecosystem: Environmental > Aquatic > Marine > Hydrothermal vents | place: Atlantic Ocean: Mid... | reverse complement strand
GACGAAATAAAATTAAATGTTGAAGATGCAATGTCACTTGAAGATGCACGTTATACATTAACAAAAAAAATAATACTTTACATGAATCCTGTTAAACATAAACCGGAAACAATAGATTCGTTAAAAAAGGTTTTGGAAATGAACGAGGGGAACATTCCGGTTATTGTTTCTGTTGGCGATAACGGATTTAGACGGGATTTTTATATAGATAAAAAAATTGCATTGAATAAAACCGTGTTAAGCGCACTTAAAAAAATTATCGGAAGCGAAGACGTAAAATTTTCTACAATTTAGCTCCGGAATAAATAAACGGACGTAAATTCTTGTTTGTAATAGTTTCTCTTATTTTATAAATTACCCTTTGCTTTTTACAAACGAAGGAAAAATTATGGTTAAAAAATGGGCACTTATTTTAGGAGCTTCCAGTGGATTCGGAGGCGCTTCTGCGGTGGCACTTGCCAAAGAAGGTTACAACATTTTCGGAATTCATCTCGACCGTCAAAGTACAATGCCGAAAGTAAAAACAATAATTAATAAAATTCAAAAATATGGAAGTAAAGCGGTTTTCTTTAATATCAATGCTGCCGATCCGATTAAAAGGGACGATGTTCTTGACGAAATTAAAGAAAGATTTGCTACTAAAGAGCATCCCCATGTTCATGTTTTAATTCATTCCCTCGCTTTTGGTACTTTAAAACCTATTGTATCGAAAACGCCAAACGAATCTATTACCCGCGCACAAATGCAAATGACTTTGGACGTTATGGCGCATGCACTTGTATATTGGACACAAGGACTTATATTGCGGGATCTTTTTGCTCCGGGCGGAAGAATTTTTGCGCTTACAAGCGCAGGTTCGCATCAAGTTATTCCTTATTACGGAGCTGTTTCTGCTGCAAAAGCTGCTTTGGAAGCGCATATTAGACAACTATCCGTGGAATTGGGATATATGAAAATTACTGCCAATGCAATTATGGCCGGAGTTACAGATACTCCCGCGCTGCGTAAAATTCCCGGAAACGATCAAATGAAAAAAGCCGCTCAAATGAAAAACCCGAGAGGCAGATTAACTACTCCTGAAGACGTGGCAAAAGCTATTGTGCTTCTGTGCGATGAAAAAGCAGACTGGATTTCCGGAAATGTGATTGGTGTTGACGGAGGCGAATACAATGTTAATTATATCGGAGACCCTGTTTCGATTCCGTTAAAATAAATAAACTGATTCTCTAACAATTTTAAAATTTAAAATGTTTGAATTTAATTTTACAGAAGAGCAGCAAATGTTGCGCGAAATGGTTCGGGATTTTACAAATAACGAAATAAAACCTATAGCGGCAGATATTGATAAAAACGAGGAAATTCCCGATAGCTTAATAAAACAACTCGGCGAGCTCGGAATTCTGGGCGTAGCCTTTCCCGAAGAATACGGCGGCGGCGGCTTTGGCGAAGTTGGTTATTGTATTACGCAAGAGGAAATAGCCCGCGGCTGCATGTCTACCGCAACATTTATCGGCGCCCATCAGTCAATCGGTTCAAATGCAATTTATTTGGGCGGTAACGAAGAGCAGAAAAAGAAATATTTAGTACCGCTTGCAAAAGGTGAAAAAATAGCTGCTTTTTGTTTAACTGAAGCTCGAGCCGGTTCGGACTCTTTCAATTTAAAAACACATGCGGAATTGGAAGGCGATCATTGGGTGATAAACGGTGAAAAACTATGGATTACCAACGGGGGTATTGCTGATGTTGCTTCACTTTTTGCGAGGACTAAAATGGGAATTTCCGCTTTTATTGTGGAAACCGATACGGATGGTTTTAATCCGGGTCCCGCCGAAAAGAAAATGGGAATTAAAGGAAGTAAAACTAATGCCATTTCTCTCGAAAACGTAAAAGTACCTAAAGAAAATTTAATGGGTAAAGACGGACGGGGTTTTTTAATAGCAATGAAAACTTTGGATGCCGGCAGACTTGGTCTTGGCGCCGCTTGTCTTGGCGCCGCTAAAGAATTGCTGGAAATGTCAACACATTATGCCAAAGAAAGAGAGCAATTCGACCAATCAATAAGTCATTTTCAAGCCGTGCAGTTTATGCTGGCAGAAATGGCAACAATGATTTACAATATGGAATCGATGGTTTATAGAACGGCGGTTGATTACGATTTGAAGAAAAAAATATCTACCCAAACCGCTATGGTAAAACTTTATTGTTCTGAATCGTTGGATAAAATAGCAGATTATGCCGTACAAATTCATGGGGGAATGGGATATTCAAAAGAATTCCCTATCGAAAGATACTACCGGGATTCCCGAATAAATAGAATTTTCGAGGGGACAAACGAAATACAAAAAACAATTATTGCTCATCACGTGTTGAAAAAAAACGGTAAAATATAAATTATAATTCGATTAGGAGTAAAAATTAATATGAAACCAATTACAATTACAGACGATTCTTTTGAAAACGAAGTGTTGAAATCGGATGTTCCGGTTATTATAGATTTTTGGGCGGAATGGTGCAGCCCGTGCCGTTTAATTGCGCCAATAATGGAAGAACTTGCAGAAGAATATCAGGGCAAGCTGAAAGTCGGTAAATTGGATGTAGATAATAATCAACAAACAGCTATTAAATACGGCGTCCGCAGCATTCCTACGGTTTTAATGTTTAAAAATGGTGAAGTTAAAGATGTTGTTATCGGAGCTGTACCAAAAGCAATGTTTGTAGATAAAATTAATAAAATTGTGGAATAATAATAACCCGTGTTCTTCTGCGGAAAAACGAATTAAAAGTTTTTTGGTTAACTTTTATTTTTTCTCAATTTTTTTAGGTTTTTTAACGGATTTGTGTGTATGTTTATCCCGTTAATGATACTTAATTTTTTATTTGATTTAACGGACAATTTTTTTTAATATTATTTCATTAATAAATATGCTCATAGCAAAATATTGCTTTAATACGATATTTAATGAGCGAAACGTTTTAATAACAATATAGGAGGAACTAAATGAGACAAAGGGCTACTATTCTACATGTAAAAAAAATCATTCGTTTTTTCCACCTTTATTAAAAAACCCATGAATTCATTTGAAATCTTAATGAAAGTTGAGAGTTCATATCGTATTTTAAATTTATAATTCAGGAGGTCTTATGCTAGAAAAAAGCAAAATACAAATTCTACTCATTCTAAGCTTCAGCATAGTACTGTTCTTGGTTGGATGTGTTGATACTAGCGTTAACCCGATTCCGGATAGTTTTAATTTCCGAAGTCAGGTTAAAGTTGTCAATTTAGCCGGTCAATCGGCTACTATCGACTTGATTAACAAATCCGGCGATAAAACATCATTCGGTACTGTTGCCTTCGGAGCTGAAAGTCAGGGAGGATTTAAGGATATCCCTGCAGGTTCAAAAACTTTAATGTTTAATTCCGAATCTTATAAAGTAACTACTGAAACCGACCGGAAAATCAGGTTATTTGTAATGGGAGCTACCAGTAGTGAAAGACATGTGGTTAAATTAACGGAAAGATATATTTTCCAAACTAAAAATTCACCCAATAATGAAGACCTCTATCCCAAAGATTCTGCGGTAGTTGCCTTTATTAACGGTTCGTTTGATGCATCTATTGATGGTTTGCATGCAACGGCGAATGGTATAGACACAACAATCACCTTTGCTTCGAGCGTGGCTCCTGGTAAGGGAATGGGCGGTATTCAATTAAAAGCTGCCGATTATACAATTGGTCTTATGATAGGTGATTCGACTTATACTTCATTCCCGGCCAAGTTAGGATCACAAAACCGTTATACAGCAGTTGCTTATGACTCAACAAACAATCTAAAAGGCAATATCTTCTTAGATGATTAGAAAAAAGTTTAAACATATTGGAGGAAAAATTATGTTCCGAACATTTTACACAACAATACTTTTGTTGCTTATCACTTTCACTTTTGCTTTTGCTCAAACAGGTGTTGGTAGAATTGCCGGTAAAGTGATTGATAAGCAAACGGGTGAAGCACTGATTGGGGCTAACATTATTGTTAAAGGCACCGATTTTGGCGCAGCAACCGATGCTAACGGTGAATACTTGATTACACTTGTTCCCGCCGGTACTTATACGGTCCGCGCTTCTTACATCGGTTACCAGGATGTTGTTTATAACAACATCAAAGTAGTTTCCGGCTTAACCTCAACGGTAAATTTTGCTTTGCCTTCTACCGAAATTGCAACTAAAGAAGTTGTAATTGTTGCAAAAAAACCATTGATCCAAAAATCCGCTACCAACGCTATGAGAATTGTTGGCGCGGAAAATATTAATTCTTTACCTACGCGTGATATCAACGCTATTGTAGCATTACAACCTGGTGTTGTTCAATTGAATGGTATTACTTATATACGTGGTAGTAGAGCAGACGAAACAGGTTATACACTTGAAGGCGCTGATGTAAAAAACATCTTAAGCAGAAACGGTGGTTCGCTTGTTAGCGTTACTCCTGATGCACTTCAAGAAATTCTTGTTCAAGCCGGTGGTTATACCGCTGAGTTCGGTAATGCAAATGCCGGTATAGTCTCTCAAGATTTTAAAACCGGTACCAGCCAATACCACGCTTCACTCAGGGTTGAGACCGATAATTTCGGTAACTATCCCGGTGATAAATTTTTAGGGACTCATTCTTATGGTTATTCCGATTATGTATTAACCCTAAGCGGACCCTTGTTTACGAAAAAATTGAAATTGTTCTTATCGGGTGAAAATAATTTTACCAGAGATTTTAATCCTCATTTCTTCTTCGCTAATCCGGCCGCTTATTCAGACGGTGCATTGTGGGATACTACACATGTTTTTGATACCGGATTTTATGGCGGTAATAAAAAAGATTCCAGAATTTTGACATGGCAAGACGGTAATATTAACGGTAGAATGCGAAACCGGTATACCTTTAACGGTACAGCCCTTTATAATAGCAACCCGTTAATGGTTAGACTTGCCGGCGCTTTTACTTGGCAAAGAAGACAAAGAAACGGACCAACTCTTTTTAATTTGTTTAACAATGAACGAATTGCTCAAACTGACTTTTCAAATTTGTTATTAAACTTAAAAGCTACGTATTTAACCGGTCCTAATTCTTATTTTACCGGTATTATTAATTATTTCAACGGAAGGAGCAAAACTTACGATCCTATTTTTAAAGATAACTATATGGCTTATGCCGATAGTCTTGAAGCTTCAAAAGTTGGAATACAATACCAAAATTACAGTACAGGTCCTGCAAGTTACGATTTTTACGGTTTCCCGTTTAATAGACCGGGAACATTGACTACTACATATAATAAGAGCGAAAACAGCTACATCGGCGGTTCTTTCTCGTATACCGCACAATTCGGAAAACATTCTCTGAAAGCAGGCGCATCTTATCAAAGATGGACCGTTAGAAGTTTAGGAATAGGTCGATCGAGTTCCGTTCTAAGTACGATTAGAAATTCGCCGGACTTGGCAGCAAATCATGACTCACTAGCATTCCTAATTGGAAATCAACTTTTCCGGGCATTTAATAATTATGGTTATGATCCGTTCGGAAACGAAGTGGATTCAGGACCGTTTGCTGCAAAACATCCTGTCTTAGCTTCAGGTTATATAGAAGATAGATTGGAAGTAAGTGATATGATTTTGAATCTAGGTTTAAGATATGATTTTATCGATATGGATAGTTTCGCATGGAAAAATCCGAAATTGCCTGCAATAGATAATGACACTCATTTAATTCCCGATTCCGCATTGGTTAGTGGAAGTACATTTAGTTATCTTTCTCCGAGAATCGGATTCTCTTTTCCGGTAACCGATAGAACGGTATTCCATTTACAATACGGACAATTTGTTCAATCTCCTAGTTTGGATGTTGCTTACAAAGGAATTTATAGAGCAACAGAAATATTGAACGCGGCAAACTTATTTACAGATCCTGTTGCTTATGATCCTCAACCCATAAGAACAACTTCTTATGAGATTGGATTTGCACAACAATTCACTGATTTTGCAGCATTAGATATAACAGCATTTTACAAAGATATTAAAGGTCAGTTACAATACAAAAATATTTTAACCGAACCTGGCGCACCGAGAAGTAAATATGCTGCTTTTGTTAACCAAGACTTTGCAACAACAAAAGGTGTGGAAGTTAGCTTAAGAGTAAGAAGAGTAGCAAGGGTAGCTGCCCAAGTTAACTATACATATCAAAATGCAGAAGGTACAAACTCATTTTCTGCCAGTGGCTTGGGTTCAACCGAAGTTAGCAATCAAGTGCCTACGGTTTTATTACCTTTGACTTATAATTTTACTCACAGCGGTAATATTAGTGTTGATTATAGATTTGGCAAGGATGAAGGCGGGCCATTGTTAGAAAGACTTGGGGTTAACCTGTTATTTACATTTAACAGTGGACATCCATTTACTTTTGCAAGAAATCTTGGTTTAGGTCAAAGTTCTGCATGGACGGGTGGTTTAATTCCTGCTGTCGATACAAGAGGCAGACGACCGATTGGACCGGTAAACAGCGCAACTACTCCTTGGCAATATAATTTGGATCTTAAAGTTGATAAAACTGTTTCTATCGCAGATTTCGACGTTAACTTTTATGTATATGTAAGAAATGTATTTAATACAATGAATGTTATCAACGTATATCAAAAAACAGGTAATGCATATGACGATGGTTTCTTAAATTCACCTGACGGACAACAAATTATTGCCGGGTCAAGATATACAGAGCGATTTGCCGATTTATACAGAGCGATTAATTTGCGTAACAGGGAAGCAGCATTTAGTGTTTATGGGTATGACTTATTCTCAGCGCCAAGAACAATACGCGCTGGTGTTTTAATTAATTTTTAAGTCAAATTTTATTACCTCATAGAATTTTAAACTTGTGGAGGTTTGGTTATATGAAAAAATTAAATATTTTTAGCTTAATAGTTCTAATCTTATTTTTCGGTTTCCAGTATAATTCGTATGCGAGTTATAAGGGTAAACGAAATAAGAAAAATAAATTAAATAAGATTACAGTCGATCCCGGGCAAAGTGTAATGGATATAAACAACATTACTTCCTGGGTGAGCGCTGAAGGTTTCCATGATTGGGTCGTTGCTTCTTCATGGAACGGAGCATTCCCAAATGGGGTGAATGCTGGCGCAATATTTTCCGAGGGAATCGTTTGGGGAGGTCAAGTAAATGATGGTTCTTCACCGCTGATTCGCGTTAACGGTAATACATACGGTACCGGATGTAGACCAATTACACGCTTGTACAGAGTAAGACCGGATTATAAAACAGGAGATTTAACCAGGGACGCTGCTTCCTTCTTTGCAAAAGCATTAGGAGCGGTAACCGACGGTGACATTCAACAACTGCGTGATCAGTATGCTAAAGACTGGAATGAATGGCCTGCTGACGAAGGCGCAATGTATAAAGATGTTGACGGTGACGGAAAATATGATCCTAATATTGATATTCCCGGAGTTCCCGGCGCTGCGCAAACTATCTTTATTAAATATGATGATGCTTTTTCGGCATCTCTTTATGCTTCGCCACCGATTGGACTTGAAGTAACGGAAACTTACTGGGCTTATGCTTATTCCGGAGCTTTGGGAAATGTTATTTATAAAAAGGTAGATATAGTTTATAAAGGAACTTCAACTTCTGCAGCTAATTCTACAATAGACAGTATGTATATTGTACAATGGGCTGATCCGGATGTTGGTAACTCTACCGATGACTTTGCAGGTTGTGATACAACATTAAACTTAGGTTATGCATACAGTTCGCAAGCTACGGATGCTACCTATGAAGGTTTAGGCTTAGCTCCTCCTGCTGCGGGTTATGACTTTTTACAAGGCGTTTCAAAATTTACCGGAAACCCTGCAGATAGCGCAATATTTAACTTAAAATGGCGTAAAGGGTATAAGTATGTTAATCCGAAACCGATGAGCTCTTTTGAATATTTTGCAGCCGGTGGTACTTGGAGCGACCCGGGGTTTGACTATTCCGGTACATTGGAATTTTATAATTTGATGAGAGGAAAATTACCTATTCCCCGTTATCCTACGGGAGCTCCGTTCCCCGAATCCGTTGCGGATGTAACCTCTTTCGGTACTTATTTGTTAGATGGTGACCCGGTTGCAGGCACAGGCAAAATTGACGGTAGTGTTGATGGTCCTGGCGACAGACGAATTATGGTAACAAACGGTCCTATCACAATGAGTATTGGCGATACCGCGCAAGTAGTATTGGCTTTGGTCGGCGGTTTAGGTACCGATAATTTAAGTAGTATAACTCAAATGAAAACTAATGATAATACTGCTCAAATAGTTTTTGATCAGTTATTTAAATTACCCTCTATAGATCCACCTGCTGTTTCTGTAACACCTTTACATAATAAGATTGTTCTTAACTGGGGTAGTGATCAAACGAGTGTGAATAAAATCGAGAGTTTTTCAGATCAAAATTACAATTTTGAAGGATATATGGTATATCAATTACCCGGTCCTTCCGCAAGTCCCAAAGACGGTGTATTGCTTGGAACCTGGGATGTTAAAGATGGAATAACGGCTGTATATGATACGGTTAAAGATGTAAACGGTGTAGATATTCCGGTTTTAGTTGCTGATGGTAAGGATAACGGAATCAAACGGTTCTTATTAATTGATCAAGATGCTGTAAATAAAACCGCATTAAGGGACGGGCAGTCTTATTACTTTACGGTAATTGCTTATGCTGTTAACCCTAGCCCGCTTTTACCGTTCCATGCATTAAAATCTTCTGCGGTAACTCTGCAGGTAACTCCTCAGCAGCCAGACCCTGGAGTAAGATATTCCGGATCATTTGGTGATACTTTGGCGGTTACCCGACTTTCCGGGGCAAGTGACGGAAGCGTTACGGCTATTGTTGTTGACCCGAGTAAATTAACCGGTATGTCGTATACAGTTTCGTTCGACACGGTTGGCGGAGTAAATACATGGAAAGTTACCCGTGAAGACGGAAAAGATGTCTTAACCAATCAAACTGATCAAGATGCAGATGCCGCTTCTCCTATTGCAGATGGTATTCAATTCTTAGTATCCGGCGCTCCATTAGGATTTACCAATTTTGAAGTTACTGCTAATGCTAACGGACCTTTAGATCCACCGGCAGGCGCGGCAGCTGATTACTTCGGATTCCCTGGATTGGGAAGAACTAATATAGGAAATCAACAAACTAATGGTTCTGCCTGGTTTATTAATAGCACAAGTGCAGACGCTCCGGATTATGATACTTTTGTTTCTCGAATTACTCAATATAGCGGTGGTTTGGGCGAACCGGATCAAGGCTTGGCTGCATTAGTACCGGATGACTTCGAAATTAGATTCACTGCTACCGGTAGTGACGGTTTTATAGGATTTGGCGATACAGTTCATCTTGGTATTGTTCATTTACCGTTTGAGGTATGGAACATTGGCGATCCTAATGATCCTTCGGATGACTTCCAGATGTTTGTTCAAATGTTAGATTTTAACGAAGACGGACAATTTGATTATTCAGGCGCCGATCATGGTGTTTCCAGCGCCGACAACGATCCTTATACAGACGGTATTTACACAATAATGCCGTTAGATAGAACACCCGGATCAGACGGATACAATAAATTAGTCGCTGCTGCGCAAGCAGATCCTGCAGGATTCGACGGAAATTTTGTTTGGGCATTTAAATATCCTGGCGATCCTTATAATTCGGAACCCGGATTTATGCGTGTTGTATTAGTAAACTGGAATGGCGGTACAGTTCCCGACGGTCCGTTTGACGCTCTGTTGCCGGAAGTCGGAACCGTTTTCCATATAGCTACTACTAAGCCAAATACTCCGAAAGATAAATTCAAAGTAGAAGCCCCTGCTAATGTTTCGGATATTAATCTTGCCAAAGCAGATGTGGAAAAAATAAATGTATTCCCGAATCCTTATTATGGATTCCAAAACAGGGAAACTTCAAGAGACAATCACTATGTAACTTTTAATCATTTACCTGACGAGGCAACTATCAGAATATTCGATCTTAGTGGTGTGTTAGTTAAAACTATTCATCACGTATCATCGAGCGGACAATTTGATAGATGGAACTTACAAAATGATAGTAATCTTCCAGTTGCAAGTGGTATTTATATAGTACATATTGATATGCCGAAACTTGGGAAAACAAAAATTCTTAAGTTGGCAGTGGTTCAAGAACAACAAATATTGAAAGTATATTAATTTTATTTAAGGTGTGAGCGCATATTCGCTTGCACCTTATAAAATTTTATTTAATAATTGGAGGAAATTATGTCTCAACTAAATAGACTATTTTATATGCTGATAATAGTGAGCTTCTCCGCTATTGTTACTTTTGGTAGTGGTAATAACCGTGCCGGAACATCAGCTGCCCCGGAATTAAGAATTCCTGTTGGAGCAAGGTATTTGGCTATGGGAGGATCTCAAATTGCCGGCGTAACTGGTCTCGAAGCAATTTATTGGAATCCCGCAGGTGTCGATTTTAGTCAATCCAGCGCTAGTGCTATGTTTTCTTATCGTAAGTACATTGCCGATATGAATGTTGGTTTTATTGCGGTTAGTGGCAAAATGGGTGATCTCGGCAGTTTGGGATTGGCTTTTAGATATCTTGATATCGGAACAATTAATGTTACAACTATGGATCAACCGGATGGTACCGGTCAACAAATTAATCCTAGCTTCTTTGTTTTGGGATTAACTTATTCAAAAGTATTGACAGATAGAATCTCTATCGGTGTTAACTTTAACATCATTAATGAAAGTTTCGATAGAGCTGAAGCTTCCGGTTTTACATTTGACGCCGGTGTTCAATACAGGGATTTGTTTAGTGTTCCCGGACTTGATTTAGGTATTGCAGTTAAGAACTTAGGCGGTTCTATGAAGTATGGCGGAAATGCTACTTTTATTCAAGCTGATGCTACTTCTTCTTCAAGAGGTCCTACATTCTATCAGTTTGCAGCCGCTGAAAATCAATTCCCGTCTGAATTAGGATTGGGATTGTCTTATACCCGTCAATTAGACGAACTTAATAATTTTACCGTTTCGGCATCGTATAATAATAATAATTATGCTTATGATGACTATAAAATCGGATTAGAGTATTCGTACGATAAAACTTTCTATGTTAGAGGCGGTTATCTTTTCTCACCGCAAGCAACAGATAATTCCCCTAATATTTTTGAAGATTTCACATTGGGTGCCGGAATTAATTTGAATCAAGTTAGCGGTTTGGATTTATCGGTAGATTACGCTTATGTACCTGTTAAATATTTTGAATCTAACCATGTTTTCTCGCTAAATATCGGTTTCTAAGATTCAATAATATTTCGATATTTTTCATAAACGGTTTTGCTTGGTTAAGCAAAGCCGTTTTTTTTTCTTAATCATGTTCTACACATTAATTTTATAACTAATCTTAAACTGATAAGGTACTTTTTTTCTCTCTTTTTTTTAAAAAATCATATTGGTAATTTAATTACAACAAATTAAAAGTAAATGATTTTATTATTTTAGAAAGTATTAAATATGAAGTATTGATAAAGACTTTAATATTAATATAATACTGCCCGGTAATTTTGATGATTAATAATATTACATAGAGGCAAAAAATGAGAAAAATCATTGCCCAAACAAGCATTTTAGTCATCTTTTTAATAGCTATCCTGAACACAACAATATTAGCCCAATTCCCGCACTTAAAGCAAAAGAAGTTATCCTTATTGAAACTGCAAAAAAATGATTATGACGAAAGTGTGATAGATGTTGGAAATATTACAAGTTGGGTAAGCGCAGAAGGGTTTCATAATTGGGTCTTTGATTCTCATTGGAACGGAGCATACCCAAATGGAGATAAAGCCGGAGTTGTATTTAGCGAAGGAATAGTTTGGGGCGCACTTGTTTATGACGGACAAAATCAAAAAGTAAGGGTTAACGGTAATACATACGGTTCGGGTTGTAAACCAATAACAAGATTGTATAGGGTTAGAAGCGATTATAAAACAGCAAATCTTAAGATGGATGCGTCGAATTATTTTAAGAAACCAATTGAGAAAGTTAGTAAAGAAGACATAAAAAAGTTAAGGGATTTATACGAAAAAGATTGGAATGAATGGCCGTCGGAAGAAGGAGCAATTTATATGGATGTTAATAATGACGGTAAATATGAGCCAAAGATTGATATTCCCGGTGTGCCGGGGGCTACGCAAACCATATTTATAAAATATGATGATTCGGATTCTGAAAATTTGTATCAATCAAAACCAATTGGTCTTGAGGTTACGGAAACATATTGGGGTTATAATTATACAGGCACATTAGGTGAAGCTATATTTAAGAAAGTAGATATAGTTTATAAAGGGACATCAAAATCGGCGGCTAATTCTTACATTGATAGTATGTATATATGCCAATGGTCGGATACTGATCTGGGAAATTGGAGTGATGATTTAGCCGGATGTGATACGGTGTTAAATTTGGGATATACGTACAACGGTGAAAGTGAAGATAAAGTTTATTCATCTATTGGGATGCCGCCTCCTGCTGCCGGCTATGTTTTTCTTAACGGGGTATCTAAATATACCGGGAATCCGCAAGATAGCGCGATTATTAATTTCAAATGGAGAAAAGGATACAAATATGTAAACCATAAACCGATGAGTTCGTTTATACATGATGCTTCCGGAAATACATGGGTCACACCGGAGTTTAGCTATAATGGAGCTTTGGAGTATTATAGCATTATGAGAGGTAGATTGCCTTCCCCAAGATATCCGAGAGATTCTCAATTCCCTGATAGTTACGGTATTACAACTCCATTCGGCACATATTTACTTTATGGTGATCCTGTGACAGGAACAGGAATTATTGACGGTACAATAGACATACCATCTGATAGAGTTTTATACTTGATGACAGGTCCTTTTAAAATGAATTTAAATGATACGGTTGAGACTTTTATAGCTTTGGTAGGAGGAGAAGGGAACTCATATTTGAACAGTATAACTGAACTTAAACAAAATGTAAAAAGAATACAAAAGTTCTTTAATAGAGAACTCAGGGTTCCCAAAATTCAACCGCCTGAGTTTAAAGTGACCGGTTTGGACAGTAAAGTAATATTGGAATGGGGATTATCTCAACAAGGAATAAATAGGGTGGAAAATTTTTCAATGGACGGATATAATTTTGAAGGATATGAAATTTATCAATTACCGTCAAAAACAGCAAGATTGGAAGAAGGTGTAAAGATAGGAAATTACGATTTAGTAAACGGTGTTACTGCAATTTATGATACTATTAGAGATTTTAATTATGTAAAAATACCGGAATTGCGCATAGACGGAAAAGATAACGGATTAGTTAGATACATTACAGTAACAAGAGACTCGTTAAAACATAAAAAGTTAGTAAACGGACAAGAATATTATTTTACCGTTGTATCGTATGGTTATAATCCTTCACCCATATTTCTATTCCATTCAATCCAGTCTACCGCTAATATTAAAATGGTAATACCTCAAATTGAACCGCCGGGAATAAGATACGGAGCAGAGTTGGGCGATACACTTTTGAGCATGCATTCCGGACAAAGCGAAGGTAAACTTTTCCCAATAGTAATAAACCCGAAAGAAACCGACGGGAAAACATATCAGATAACATTCGATACACTCAATAAAAATATAGTATGGAATTTAAAGGAAAAAAATAGCGGAACAATATTAATAGAGAATCAAATAAATCAAAAAGGTGATAATGATTATCCGGTAATCAGGGGAATCTTACCCAAGGTAATAAGTCCGCCTAAAGGGATAAAGAAGCTTGAATTTAAAGGTGATACTTGGATTTACATAATAGGTTGGGGAGGGAACCAATTATATGGTAGAGCAGTTATTGGCGATAAATTTTGGAATAGAAATGAGGGGATATACAAATATCTTCCTGTAGAATTAAGATTTACGGGAGGCAGTGGTTCTGAGGTGCCTTCGGAAGAAAACGGATGGTCGCAAGGAGCCGTTTACAGAAAAGATAAGAATTATGAATATTCGGGAATAGGCTGGATGCCGTTTACCGCATGGGATATAAGCGACAGCTTAAATCCGGTACAATTAAATGTTTCTTTCGTTGAGGATTCCATAGAGGGAAACGCAAATCTGAAATGGGATTTGGGTTGGAACGGAAGCAAATATCCTTTTTCGGGCGGGAATGAATATATACTCATAAGCAATACATTATATAATCCGTCGTTTTATAACCAGAAAAATAATGCAACCCAAAATGGCAATATGTATTTTATTTGGCCGCTCAAAAAGGGTGGAAACAATTATTTAGCAAACAAATTTTCAATTATATTCATACCTAATAAAATTAATTTGCCCGGCGATGTTTTTGAATTTACGGCTCCTAAAGTAAAGAAAAACAATGAACTGGCTAAAGAAGACGTGGAAAAAATTAATGTATTTCCAAATCCATATTACAAATTGGAATCAAATATTGAAAATATAAATTCCGGATATGTAACCTTTAGTCATTTACCAGAGGAAGCAATCATCAGAATATTTGATATAAGCGGAGTACTGGTAAGAACAATACACCATAAAAAAACAAGCGGACAATTTGAAAGATGGGACTTAAAAAACGATTATAATAAAGCAGTTGCAAGCGGTATATACATAATAAACATCGATATGCCTGAATTAGGGAAAACTAAAATTCTTAAATTTGCCCTTGTCCATTAAACCAATAATTTTTACTTGTTGATTTTCTCGATTTTTATAGTAATACTTATTCTTCAATTTATTTAATTTATGTGAATCCTGAGGTATGAATAAAAAGAATATAAAAATCATTAGTTTAGTTGTTTTAGTGGTATTTGCCGCAATCTACTTGTTAATCCGTTTACTCGGTAATTCAAATTCTTTCAATGTTGAAAAAATAAAAGGGAAATGGGGCGGCTTATTAAAAACACCTTCCCGGAATTATTTAATTTATGCAGATATTGGATTAGATAGCAACAACCATGCTTATGTTAAGCTTTCTAGTCCGAGACAACGAAAGTTTAATGTTCCAACCGATAGTTTAGTAATTGATGATAATAAAATAAGCTTTAATGTAAACGATTTTTTTGCGGAATATAAAGGCGAATTTGTTGAAGACAGCAGCAAAATTAGAGGAGTATGGCATCAAAAAAAAATCTATTCGCCTTTGGTATTTTACCGGGCTGACGAGCTGGCAAGAATTGACAGACCCCAATGTCCTTTTAAACCTTACCCTTATAACAGCGATTCGGTCAGTTTTGTAAATAACGTTGATAGTGTTAAACTTGCCGGTACTTTAACATATCCCAAAAACAAAGGCAAACATCCCGCTGTTATTCTCCTTAGCGGAATCGGTCCGCAGGATAGAGATGAAACCATGTACCGTCATAAACCCTTTATGGTTATTGCAGATTATTTAACAAAACAAGGTTTTGCCGTTTTACGGTATGATGACCGTGGTAAAGGTAAATCCGGCGGGGATTATTATTCCTCCACAATACAAGATTTTGCAAATGATGCTTTATCCGCGCTTAAGTTTTTAAAATCCCAACCGTTTATAGACAGTACAAAAATAGGTATGATTGGTTTTAATGAAGGAGGCTTAGTTTCCTCAATTGTAGCTTCAAAAGAAAACGACTTAAAATTTATTGTCCTTCTTTCAACGCCGGGTTTAAATGGAAAAGAGATTTTGCTTACGCAAGCCACAGAAATTCCGCGTAAAATAGGCCTTCCGGAAAAAGAAGTGAGGCAAGACTCCGCTTTTAATCATACTATTATCAATATTATTAAAAGTACACCCGATACGGCAAGAGCCAGAGAAAAACTTATTGATGCCTATAAAAAATTCAGAGCTAATTTAAATCCTAAAGATTTATTTAGAAAAAAATATGCCGTCAAAACTTTTCGCAATCAGATGAAATTTATGTTAACTAATTGGTTCCAAAATTATATAAACTATAATCCCGTTAAGTATATTGCTCAAATTAAATGCCCGGTTTTAGTATTGTACGGCGAAAACGATGTTCAAGTGGACCCACACAAAAACTTGGATGTGGTTCTTAACGCTTTGAAAAGCGGCGGAAATAAAAATGTGGAAGGTAAAGTTTTGCCCGGATTTAATCATTTTTTCCAAAGCAGTTCAACCGGTTTGCCAAATGAGTACGGTAAAATAAAGGAAACATTTTCACCTGACGTTTTGAAAACAATTTCCGATTGGATTAACCGGTATATTCAAAATAATGCGTAATTAATTATTTCGGTTTTTACTTGTTGTCTTTTTTGAATATTGATACTCGTTTTTTCCACTTTACAACATTATGCCAATTACTTATTTTTAATATAATAAAATGTAAATATTGGGATAAAAATTCTTTTGAGTCCATAAAATATCCCGGATATGATTATTAATTATTTGGTAAAATTAAAATGCAAAGGTCTTTAATTAAAAAAGTTTTACTTTCATTCTTTCTTTTGGTAATCAATACCGCGGCGCAAAACAAATTAAATTTTAATTTTGATTACGCCGACTTCGTATATGATTCAACATCAAATTATTTAGAAATTTATTACTCGTTCAATCTGAAAAATTTAACCGTTCAAGAAGAAGGGAATACTAAATTCGTAAAAGCAAAACTTAGCATTCAGCTTCAAAATACAGACACTGACGAGCTGGTAATTAACAAACAATGGGTACTAAACAAACCCATTAAAGATTCTAACGATGTTAAAAAATTATCTTTGGGCGTTTTGGGTTTTGTGGTTCCCGCCGGGTCCTATAAATTAAAACTTGTAGCGGTAGATAGCCAAAATGATGATCATTCATACAATCAGACCGAGGATATAAATATTGTACCGTATTTAACCGATGAAATGGCAATTAGTAATATTGAGTTAGCACAAAATATTAAAATGAATTCTAAAGATTCTACTTCTATGTTTTATAAAAACAGTCTTGAAGTCATTCCAAATCCGGCTATTCTTTACTCAAACGTTGCACCCGTTTTATTTTTCTATTCCGAACTCTATAATTTAAAAAACTATTCCAAAGTTCCTAACCTTGAATTTTCTCAAGTTGTGTATAACAGTCTTGGTGAATCTGTTTATTCCAAAATGAAAAAGATAGGTACTAAATATAATTCGATTGTGGAAGTTGGCGCAATTAATTTGAAGAAACTTCCAACCGATAGTTACAATATTAGCCTGATACTTAAAGATACGTTATCGAAAAAAGAATTTATATCGTCTAAGAAATTTTTTCTTATCAATCCCGGCGTTAAAAATGTTGAACGTAATACTATAAACTCGAAAGGATATTTGGCAAGTGAATTTTCTGTTTATACCGATAAAGAATGCGATTTGTTATTTAACGAATCAAAATATATAGCCTCAAAAAAGGAAATTGACGGTTACAAAAAATTAGACTCACTTTCGGCAAAAAGGGAATTTTTATATAAGTTTTGGAAAAAAAGAGACCCTTTGCCAAGTACGCCGAGAAATGAATTTAAAAAAGAGTATTTAGATAGAATAAACTATTGTAATGCCCATTTTTCTGCGCTGAATAAGAAAGGTTATAAAACCGATAGAGGAAGAGTTTATTTGATGTACGGTCCTCCCGATCAAGTCGATAGATATCCTAATGAAATCAACTCCAAACCTTACGAAATTTGGCAATATAACTCAATTGAAGGAGGAGTTATTTTCGTTTTCGGTGATATAACCGGTTACGCGGATTACGAATTGCTGCATTCTACAAAACGGGGCGAATTAAGAGATGATGGTTGGCAACGAAGATTATCATCGCGATAGTGATGAATGAAGTTCCAGAATAAGATAGAATTTTTATTATTAAAATTTTTAACAAAAATTCTTTGTATTCCCGGTATTAAAAAAATACCTGAAACCGCAAAGTTATTATCGTTATTTCTTTATTATTTTGTCCCTCTCCGCAAGAATATTATCCGGAAAAATTTTAAAATTGCCTTTCCTGATATTTCCGAAGACGAATTAAAAAACTATACGAAAAAAATCTATTATAGCCTCTCAATTACTTTGGTGGAACTGTTCTGCTTTTTTAAATTTCATAAGGAAACGCTGTTAAACTTAGTGCGGATTGATAACTTGGAGATGATTCAACAAATTTTAAATAAAAAAAAGGGATTGATTTTTTTAACCGCACATTTTGGCAATTGGGAATTAAGCGTTACGGCAATGAGACTCTATTTGAACAAAACAATTCACGTTTTAGCCAAACCGCAAAGAAACGATTTGGTTTTTGCATGGCTAAACAGTATGAGGGAAACTTACGGAAATAAAGTTGTACCGTTGGGTTCTTCCGTTAAAGAAATTTATAAAGTACTGAAAGAAAATGGCATTGTTGGTGTAGTTGGAGATCAACGGGGACATCCCGACGGAATGAGGGTGAAATTTTTTAATAGAGATACAGCGGTATATCCCGGTGCCGCATCATTTGCTATAAAGTTGAACAAACCTGTTTTGTTCGCTCTAATGATACGCTCCGGCGATTTTAAATATAATTTAATAGTTGAACAAATTCCAATAGAGACTTTTGAAGGAACAACCGAAGAAAAGGTTCGCCAAATAAATCAATTTTATATGAGCAGATTGGAACATTATATAAAAAAATATCCCGAGCAGTGGTTTTGGATGCACAATATATGGAAATACTGATGGCGCAAAATATTCTTGTAATTCAAACCGCTTTTATTGGAGATGCAATTTTAACTTTACCGTTAATTCAAGAATTATCTTCAAAATATAATAATAAAATTGATGTGGTTTGTACACCGGTTTCTAAGGAAATTTTTTCGTCCTCGCCCTTTGTTGGGGAATGCTTTGTATTAGATAAAAAGGGAGCGCATAAAAGTTTATTAGCAACAATCAAATTTGCCAAAGCGTTAAGGAAGAAAAAATATCACCATATTTATTCACCGCACCGTTCGTTCAGGTCGTCTGTAATTGTATTTTTATTAAGGAAAGAAAATTCAACCGGATTTGATAATTCCTCGTTCAGGTTTGTTTATAATAATAAAATAAAATACGAAAAGGATTATCATGAAGTATATAGAAATCTTTCGCTGTTAGGAGATTATGATAACGGGAAATGGAAAATTTTACCCTTGGTAAATGTTACGGATAAAGAAATAGCGGAAGTCCGGCAATTTTTGAAAAATACTGACGTTAATAAATTGAAAGTTACAATTGCGCCTGGAACGGTTTGGGAAACGAAACGATATCCGGAAAAGTACTATGTGGAAATCATAAAATTTTTATTAGATAATAATTACGAAGTTATTTTAATTGGCGGCAAAAACGATGTTGAACTTTGCAAATCAATTGAAATGCAATTCAACGGAAAAATTTTTAATTCAACCGGAAAGTTTTCCGTTCCTCAAACCATTTACTTACTAAAAAATTCAAAGTTGTTGATAAGTAACGACAGCGCTCCAACGCACATGGCTATGGCAGCCGATATTCCCACATTAACAATCTTCTGTTCAACTGTTCCTCAATTCGGTTTTATTCCGTATAACAATAAAAGCAGTTTTGTAAGTTATGATAATTTGGAATGCAAACCGTGCGGTATACACGGTCAAAAAAAATGCCCGCTCAAAACATTTGAATGCGGAATTAAATTAGTCCCGGATTTAGTAATAGATAAAATAAAACAACTGTTGCAAATATAATTTTTTTGTTTTCGTATATTTAGGAGTTGAAAAAATAACGAAAGGTTTGCAGCAATTTTAATGAAGAAGATTAAACTAAAAGAACTACTAAATTCAACCGTATATTTTACGCCTACTTTTACCGGAAACCTGACCAAACGGTTTAAGGTAAGTCTTAAAAAAGTCTTGTTTTATGTTGTTCTTTATTCTTTTTTAATTTTTTTATTAACCAGCCTGATTTATTTTTTTACGCCTGCAAGAAAAATTATTCTACTTTTCGAAAACAAGCAGTTAAAAGAACAAGCGTTAAAAATAAAAGATTTGGAAAAGAAAATTGTTTTTTTAACTAAAGAATTGGAAGCTATATCGTCTACAAACCAAAAATTAAAATACGCAATTATGTTAGCCGGATCTGATACATCTGATTCAAATTCTGCCATTTTAGATTCGCTCAGAAAGACTGACGACGGAAAATTACCACCTGGCGGAGGAAATGTTTTTTTCGCATTTACTCATCTTTTGGGTAAGTTTTTTCACATTAATACCGATAATAAAGGTATAATATTCATTAAACCTACAAATGGTTTTATTATTAGAGGTTTTAATCCTAAAAAAGGTCATCTTGGTATCGATTTTGCTGTTAAATCGGGTACGCCGGTTTATGCCAGCGCAGGGGGAATAGTAATTTTTTCCGATTTTACTCCTAATGACGGTAAAAAAATAATAATTCAACACAAAGAGGGATTCATTACAATTTATAAACATTGTTCCAGCCTTTTGAAAAAAGAACGGGATTTTGTTTACCAAGGTGAATTAATAGCATTAAGCGGAAATTCGGGTCTGAACACAACGGGACCGCATTTGCATTTCGAAATATGGAAAAATGGTAAAGCCATTAATCCGGAAGATTATTTATCAATTAGATAGGAGATAATTAATATGGCACTAAAAAGAGAAAATTATACAAACGAAGATGTAAGCATTCTTAGTAATGGCGTTAAAATAGAAGGTAAAATTACAAGCGACGGTAACGTCCGGATTGACGGAAAAGTAGTGGGCGATGTAATAATAAACGGCAACCTTACATTAGGGGAAGGTTCCGAAGTAAAGGGCGAGGTTAAAGCGAAAAGTTTAATAGTGAGCGGAAGAGTTGAAGGAACAATTTCGGCGGATGAAAAATTGACTCTTGAAGCCAGATCATACGTTAAGGGCGATATTGTTACTAAAGTTCTTGTAATTGAGGAAGGTGCAAAATTCGACGGTAAGAGTTCGATGAGCGGAAATTATACTCCGCCTTCAACAGTAAGTAATGAAGCAAAAAAACAACAATCTGTTTAATACTTATAGGGAAATTGGTCCTTATTTAGGCTTAGGAACTCAACTTGCGGCAACTATTGTGCTAATGTTCTTTTTGGGTAAGTGGCTGGATTCTAAATTTGAGACTTATCCAATTTTATCGGTAATTTTTGCATTTTTTGGAGGTGCGGCGGGAATTTATAATTTTATAAAAGCAACAATCGTATTAAATAAGAAAAAAGAAGATGAAAAAAACAGGTAGCCTCCTTCTATTGTTTCTTGCCGTTTCTTATGGAATTATCTCGTTTCTGTATCTGGAAAATATAATTTCTTACCAAAGTTTTATCTCAACAATTTACGCGGGATTATTAAATTTATTAAATTTGGGTTGTGCATATTTATTGTTTAATTTATCCTTGAAAAAACCGAATAAATTATTTGTTCTTTACAACTTAAGCGGAATAGGTATTAGAATATTTTTAATGCTTGCATTGATTGCTTTATCAATAAAATTCTTGAAAATTGATAAATATGCGTTTATATTAGTATTCTTTTTATTTTATTTTGTGTTACTTTCTTTTGAAGTAAGATATATTTTGTCTAAAAAGGATTTAATTAAAGGAAAATCAACCTAAATGATTTGGGAATTAGCTACAACAGTTACCGAAGCCGCTAAAAAAGAAGGCGAGAGCGGGGGCGGATCCGGTTGGATAATGCACCATGTATTGGACTCTCACCAATTGGATTTTTCTCCTTTTGGCGTAATTGATTTACCGCATATAGAAGTTTTCGGCATTGATATTTCAATTACTAAACATATTGTATTTATGTGGTTTGCGGTTATTGTGTTATTTATAATTATCAATTACGTGGCAAAACAACATAAGAAATCACTTATACCTACCGGAATTTCTAATTTAATGGAAATTTTAATTGTTTTTGTAAGGGATGATATTGCAAAAGCAACAATTGGCAAAGGATACGAAAAATTTCTTTCTTATCTTCTAACGGTATTTTTCTTTATCCTTTTTTGCAATCTTACAGGCTTAATTCCCTACGGTAATACACCCACAAGTAATATTGCAGTAACGGCAACCTTGGCTACGCTTTCTTTCATTGTAATTCAAGCAGGCGGAATGATGAAAAACGGCGCTTTCGGTTATTTTAAAGGATTAATTCCTCATGGAATTCCTATGTGGTTATTACCGATAATGATAGTAGTGGAATTTTTGGGATTGTTTACAAAACCATTTGCATTGGCTGTGCGTCTTTTTGCAAACATGACTGCCGGTCACGTTGTTATTTTTGCATTAATCGGTTTGATTTTCATTTTGAAAACATATTTTGTAGCTCCGGTTTCTGTATCGTTTGCATTGTTTATATTTTTATTGGAAATTTTAGTCGCTTTAATTCAAGCATATATTTTTACGGTGCTTTCATCAATTTTTATAGGGATGGCAGTTCACCAAGAACATTAATTTTTTATACAATAACTATAACTCGTAATAAAACTTTAAGGAGGTAATTCAATGGATATGGCATTTTTAGCAGCTGGATTTGGAGCCGGATTAGCAGTAATTGGTGCCGGACTTGGTATTGGAAAATTAGCAAGTTCCGCAATGGATGCAAGCGGTCGTCAACCCGAAGCTTCCGGCGATATTAGAACTTCAATGATTATTGCAGCTGCGCTTATCGAAGGTATTGCACTTTTTGCTCTTGTTATCTGTATTTTATTAGCGCTTAAATAATTAATATTTTTTCGTCAAGAAAAATTAAGGTATCAATTAAATGGCATCAATATTAAATTTTGCTGTTCTTGCATTTTCCGAAAGTGAAAAAGTCGGCAGCCCGCTGGATATTAATCCAGGTGTAATAATATGGACGACTGTCACTTTTCTTTTGCTTTTATGGGTCCTCAAAAAAACAGCTTGGAAACCAATACTTAATTCTTTAAGCGAGCGGGAGAATTTCATAAAAGATTCTTTGGAAAAAGCCGAATCGGCAAAAAAAGAAGCTGAAGAACTATACAAAAAAAATCAAGAAAATTTAGCCCGCGCAGAACAGGAATCTCAAAAGATTATTGAACAAGGCAGGGAATATGCCGAAAATCTTAAAAAGCAGATTCTTGAAGAAAGTAAATTGGAAGCAAAAAAAATGATTGCAGATGCATCAGCCGAAATCGAACGGAAGAACCAGGAAGCTTTCAATAATCTTAAAAATCAAATTGCGGAAATTGCAGTTGGCGCAGCCGAGAAAATAATTAAAGAAAAACTTGACGAAAATACTCAGAAACAACTTGTAAGTAAATATATTAATGAAATAGCGAAGAGTTAGAATGAGTAATTTTACTATTTCCACAAGATATGCCAAGGCGTTTTTGGAATTTAGCGAAGAAAAAAATATTTTCGAAACTGTTTCCGGTGACGTTGAATTAATATTCAATACTTTTAATGCATCGCGGGAATTGAGATTGGCTATCTTAAACCCTGTAATTAGCAATAGTAAAAAGAACGATATTCTAACTGCGCTTTTCGCAAACAAAATTGATGGCGAAACCTTGAACTTTCTCCAATTTTTAATCGATAAAAATAGAGAGGAAGTTCTGTTCGATACATTGAAAAGGTTTTTAGAATTAAGAGACGAAAAACTGAATATTGCAAATGTTTTAGTTACTAGTCCGGTTGAATTGTCGGAATCTCAAAAAGAAGAACTAAAACGGAAATTGGCAGTTTATACGGGAAAAAACGTGAAAATGAATTATAGAATTGATAAAAGTATTTTAGGCGGATTCATAGTTAAAATTGGAGATACTGTGTTAGACGCTTCCGTATTGCATCAATTGGTATTGTTAAGGAAAAAATTACTTAATCAAAGTTATAACTTAAACTAAAATTAAAACTTAAAGGAAAACGAAATGGCTGAAGTTAGACCGGATGAAGTTTCATCTATTCTTCGTCAACAACTTGCTGGTTTTGAAAGCGAAGTTGATGTTTATGATGTGGGTACCGTTCTATCCGTAGGCGATGGTATTGCCAGGGTGTATGGACTTTCTCAAGTAATGGCAAGCGAGCTTGTTGAATTCCCTAACGGTATTATCGGAATGGTTCTTAACCTCGAAGAAGATAGCGTTGGTTGCGTGCTGTTTGGAGATAGCGATTTAATTAAAGAGGGTGATACGGTTAAAAGAACCAAACGCGTGGCTTCTATGCCGGTTGGCGAGAAATTTTTAGGTAGAGTTGTTAACCCGTTGGGTTTACCGGTCGATGGTAAAGGACCGATAGAACAAGAAAAATATATGCCTATTGAGCGTAAAGCTCTTGGCGTAATTTACAGGCAACCTGTTAAAGAACCTTTGCAAACCGGTATTACTGCAGTTGACGCTATGATTCCAATCGGTCGGGGACAAAGGGAACTTATCATCGGCGACCGTCAAACAGGTAAAACAGCCGTAGCTATAGATACCATAATTAATCAAAAATATACCCACACCGAACAAGCTAAAGCTGACGGTGTTGATCCCGTTTATTGTGTTTATGTTGCTATCGGGCAAAAAAATTCTACTGTGGCTCAAGTAGTTGCTAAGCTGGAAGAACATGGCGCAATGGATTTTACTACGGTAATTTCTGCCGGTTCATCCGATCCGGCTCCGCTTCAATATATTGCTCCTTATTCCGGGGCAACTTTGGGCGAATATTTTAGAGATAACGGTCGACATGCATTGGTAGTTTATGATGACCTTTCCAAACAAGCGGTAGCTTACCGCGAATTATCTTTATTATTAAGAAGACCGCCGGGACGCGAGGCTTATCCCGGTGATATTTTTTATTTGCATTCAAGACTTTTAGAAAGAGCGTCGAAATTAAGCGATGATTTAGGCGGAGGAAGTTTAACGGCTCTTCCCATAATTGAAACACAACAAGGTGACGTATCGGCTTATATTCCTACTAATGTTATATCAATTACCGACGGACAAATTTATTTGGAACCAAACTTATTTAATGCCGGTGTGCGCCCCGCAATTAACGTTGGTATTAGCGTTTCCCGTGTGGGCGGTAATGCTCAAATTAAAGCTATGAAAAAAGTCGCGGGTACACTTAAACTGGATTTGGCGCAATACCGAGAATTGGAAGCCTTTGCTAAATTCGGCTCCGATTTGGATAAAGCTACCCAAAGAACTCTTGCTAAAGGTGAGCGCTTGGTTGAATTGTTAAAACAAGGACAATTTTCACCGGTTCCGGTTGAAAGACAAGTAGTTAGCATTTTTATAGGCACTAACGATTATCTTGAATCTATTCCTGTTAGAGATATTAAAAGATTTGAAAAGGAAATTTTAGAATATATAGATTTAAAGTATCCTGAACTTTATGATAAAATTAGGACAAAAAAACAGTTAGACGACGAAATTATTGATACAATGAGAAAAGCTGCCGACGAATTTATTGCTAAGTTTAAAACAAGCGAATAAACTGATTTTTATTGTGTAAAATTTGATGCCGGGATATTCCATTCCGGTATTATTTTATAATAAAACCAAATGAGAAAATGGCAACATTACGCGAAATAAAAAGAAGAATTATCGGCGTTCAAAATACGCAGCAAATTACAAAAGCTATGAAAATGGTTGCGGCAGCAAGATTAAAAAGAGCGCAAGATAATATTATTAATGCCCGACCATATTCCAGAAAGTTGACGCAAGTATTAAATCATTTGTTGACTGCCGAAAAGAATATTGACAATCCGCTTTTGGATAAAAGAAGTTTGGAGAAATTAGCTATAGTTATAGTAACATCGGACCGTGGATTATGCGGCGCATTTAATATGAATATTATTCGCGAAGTTGAAGATTTGATAGAAACCGATTATGCTAATTTGGTTGATGTTGAAAATATTCAACTCTATACAATTGGCAAAAAAGGTTACGATTATTTTAAACATTCAAAATTTAAAATTGCAAAATCTTACACGGGAATTTTCGGAAAATTAAAATTTGATTTCGCATCTTCATTCATGAAAGAAATGGTTTCAAAATTCTTGAACGGGGAAGTGGACAGAGTTATTGTTGTATTCAATGAATTTAAATCCGTGATTCAACAGAATTTAAAAGTCGAACAACTTTTGCCTATTGAATTAAACCGTAACGAAGAAGAACTAAAGTTGCATGCCGAATATATTTACGAGCCGGACAAATCCAGTATTATTAATTCAATTTTACCAAAATATCTTAATGCAACAATTTGGAAAGTACTTCTTGAATCTTATGCGGCGGAACTTGGTGCGCGGATGACAGCTATGGATATGGCTACGGAAAATGCTAAAGAAATGATAAGAAGTTTGAAAATTAAGTTTAACAAAGAAAGACAAGCGTCAATTACAAAAGAAATTATCGAAATCGTTTCGGGAGCAAACGCTCTTAAGGGAACTTGATTTCTTGATTATTAATTTAATTTTTTTATTTTAAATATATTACAAATAGAATGCTAGAGGATTTAACCCTTAAATTTGATAAAGCTCTTAAAAAAGTTACCGGACAAGGGCGAATAACCGAAAGCAATATTTCCGATACATTAAGGGAAATTAGAAGAGTTCTTTTAGATGCCGATGTAAATTATAAAGTTGCTAAACAATTTATTGAGGATGTTAAAGCTAAAGCCCTTGGAAAAGAAGTTTTAGCTTCCGTTACTCCCGGTCAGCTTATTACCAAAATTATTTTTGATGAGTTGACTAAATTAATGGGAGGGGAAGGCAAGGAGCTTAAAATTAATCCTAACGGACCCACGGTAATTTTACTAGTCGGTCTGCAAGGTTCGGGTAAAACCACTTTCAGCGCAAAGTTGGCAAAATACCTGAAAAATAAAAACAGAAAAGTTTTATTGGTGGCTGCCGATATTTATCGCCCGGCTGCCATCGATCAATTGAAACTGCTCGGAACTCAAATTGATACTCCGGTATTTTCAATTGATGGAAGCAAAGATGCTGTAAATATTGCCGAAAGTTCTTTGAAATATGCTAAAGAAAACGGTCTGAATACCGTTATAATTGATACCGCCGGAAGACTGCACGTTGACGAACAATTAATGCAAGAAGTAGTTTCCATCAAGGAAAAAGTGAATCCTACGGAAACACTGTTTGTAGTCGATTCTATGACGGGGCAAGACGCCGTAAATTCCGCAAAAGCTTTTCATAATCAAGTAGATTTTGACGGTATTGTTCTTACAAAATTGGATGGAGATTCACGTGGCGGTTGTGCGCTTTCTATTCGTGCTGTGGTTGAAGAGCCAATTAAATTTGTAAGTCTTGGCGAAAAATTGGATTCTATAGAAGTGTTCCATCCGGATAGACTTGCATCCCGTATTTTAGGTAAAGGAGATATTATTTCCTTTGTTGAAAAAGCGCAACAGCAGATTGATGAAAAAGAAGCCCAAGATCTTGAGAAAAAATTATTAAGTAATAAATTTGATTTTGATGATTTTTTAAAGCAGATTAAAATGATAAAAAAAATGGGTTCTTTAAAATCATTGTTAGGTATGATACCCGGATTGTCGGCATCATTAAAAAATGCGGATATTGATGATAATCAATTGGTAAAAGTTGAATCCATAATTCAATCGATGACAAAAAAGGAGAGAGCAAAACCAAAAATATTAAACGGTAGCAGACGAAAAAGAATTGCCAGAGGGAGCGGTAATTCCATACAAGACGTTAATCGTCTTATAAAACAATTTAATGAAATGCAAAAAATGATGAAAAGAATGTCGTCTAAAAGCGGCAAGAAATTAATCGGTAATTTTCGTAATTTTAAATTTAATTAGTTATTTAATAAGTGGAGGATAATTTAATTTGGCTGTCAAGTTAAGATTAAGAAGAATGGGTAAAAAGAAACAACCCGTTTATAAAGTTGTGGCTGCAGACGCCCGGTCTCCGAGAGATGGAAAATTTATTGAAGCAATCGGTTTGTATAATCCGAAAACCGATCCAGCAATAATTGAAATAGCGGAAGATAGAGCGCTTTATTGGCTAAATGTTGGAGCTCAACCAACAACAACTGTTAAAGGGTTGCTTTCTAAAAAAGGTATTTTACTTAAAAAAGAATTATTAAAATCTGGTAAATCGGAAGAAGAAATAAATGCTGTATTAGATGATTGGCTTAAAGCAAAAGAAGCTGCTTTAATTTCCAAAAAGAAAAAAGCAGATAAAAAACAAAAAGTTGAAGAAAAAACAGAAGAAAAATCTGAAGATAAATCGGAAGAAAAAGTTGAAGCAAGTTTGCCGGAAGTAACGGGTACTGCTTCCGACGAAAATTCTACAGATACCGAAAAAGAAAACTGATTTTCTTTTTATCTGTTGATTAAACGCTATAACTGTACCCTCTTTCTTTAACATTTTATGGGAGTCTCATGAAAGAATTTGTTGAGTTTATTGCCAAACATCTTGTGGACAATCCCGATAATGTGAATATCGAGGAAACTGTTCCCAACGAAAACACAGTTGAACTTACCCTTAAAGTTGCGCCGGACGATGTTGGGAAGGTAATAGGGAAACAGGGTAAGACTGCGCAAGCTATGAGAACTCTGTTAACGGCAATTGCAGCAAAAGAGGGGAAAAGAGCTATACTAAAAATACTCGATTGATTTTTTTTGAGTCAATTTTATTTAATAGCGAAAATAGTTTCTGTTTTTGAGAAAAATGGGTTTCTGTTAATTGATGTAATTTCCGATTTCCCGGAACGGTTTAAATCCGGTTTAATTGTATTTATCGACGTTTTCGGAACGAAAAAAAAATTTATTATTGAAAAAGTTAATTTTTTTCGGGGTAAGGTTTTTATTAAATTCCAAAATTTTGATAATGCAAATGATGTTGAATTTCTGGTTGGGAAAAGGATTTTTGTTGAAGAAAGTCAATTGGTTAAATTAAATAACGATACTTTTTATATTCACGATTTAATCGGTTGTAAAGTTTTTTTGAATAATGCGTTCTTTGGTATGTTGACAGATGTTATATCTCTTCCGGCAAACGACGTTTACGTGGTTAAAACAGAAACGGAAAATGAAATTTTAATTCCCGCAGTTAAAAAATTTGTAGAGGAAATTGATATAAAAAATAAAATAATAAAAGTTTCCGGTAGTTTTAAATACGAAGATGAGAATTGATATTATTTCCGCTGTTCCGGATTTGTTGATTAGTCCGCTTAATAATAGCATTATTAAACGGGCGCAAAACAAAGGGTTGGTGAAAATTTTTATTCATAACCTGAGAGATTATACACACGATAAACATCGTCAAATTGATGATAAACCCTATGGCGGAGGTCCGGGAATGTTATTGAAACCCGAACCGTTCTTTGAGTGTATTGAAAAATTAAAAAGTGAAAGAAAGTATGATTATATAATTTTTTCTACACCGAAAGGAAAAATTTATAATCAGAAAATTGCTAACAAATTTTCGCTGGCTGAAAATATTCTTATAATTGCAGGTCATTATAAAGGAATTGATGATAGAGTTAGGGAAAAGTTTGCAACGGAAGAAATATCAATAGGGAATTTTGTACTAAGCGGAGGCGAACTTCCCGCTTTGATTATTGTCGACAGTATTGTCAGATTGATTCCCGGTGTATTGGGAGACAGCGAATCGGCGCTAAACGATTCGTTGATGGATGGAAATTTTATTGAAGCACCTTATTATACAAGGCCTGCTGAATATAGAGGAATGAAAGTACCCGGAATATTATTATCGGGTAACGATGCGGAAATTGCTAAATGGAAAATTGAACAATCTAAAAAATTGACTGAAAATTGGAAAAAAATAAATAGAACGGAGTAGTAATGGATAAATTAAAAGAACTTGTAAATGATCAACTAAGAACTGATTTGCCAAAATTTAATACCGGCGATAGAATTCGCGTACACGTACGGGTAATAGAAGGCGACAAAGAAAGAATTCAACCTTTTGAGGGCGATGTTATTAGTATTCGCGGCGGAGGAATTCATAAAACTTTTACCGTTAGAAAAATTTCGAGCGGCGTTGGCGTTGAAAGAATCTTTCCGTATAATTCGCCCAAGATTGCTAAGATTGACGTAATCAGAGAAGGAAAAGTACGCCGGGCTAAATTATATTATCTTAGAAATCTTTCCGGTAAAGCTGCCAGAATTAAAAGCAAAAATATTAGATAATTAAAATATTAATTTGTTAAAATCCGGCAAATGCCGGATTTTTTATTATGCTAAAAGTTTTTTCACCTGATAACATTTTTACTAGATTATTGGCAGAGAGTTTGTCTGTATTAACAAACGCCGAAATTTCCTATTACCCTGCGGCTTCAATTTCCAATAAATTGCAAAACGATGAATGTGATATTGCAATAATCCCATCTTTCGATTTATTAAGTCACAATGAATATTTCATATCCGAAAAATTCGGAATTTCATTTACCACGGGATTGTCAAATTCTTATTTGTATTTTATACCCGGTAAAAGGGAAATTAACAAACTATTAATTTCGGGAGATGTTTCCAGCAACGAAATAGTAATTAGTAAAATTCTTTTTATGGAAAAATTCGAGATAGAACTTGAACCTGTGCTTGATTCGAGCCCGGTAAAATTATTTGAAGAAAACTATTTGATTGCAGGCGATAAAAATTTCGAAACTAAATTTTTGAAAAGCGGTTTAAGTCTTGCCGATGAAATTACCGATCAAATTGAATTTCCATACGTAAATTTTGCGGTAGTTTCCAAAAATAAAAAACTTCTGAATTTCGGTGAAAATGAACCGGACGAAGAAAAATTATATGAAAAGTTACAATCTATTCTCGAATCTAAAAATTTGGGAGTTGAAGCAAAATCGTATATTAACGAACAGTTTTACTCGGTTAACTTTAATCTGAAAAATTTCTCAGAAGCCCTCGTCGAGCTTCTGAGATTGCCTTATTATCACGGAATAGTTGAAGAATTAAAAGAATTAAATTTTATTTAAATTGCTACGTGCGAAACAGTCAATACATTTGGATTGTTTCTAATAGTTTCCAGCATTTCATCGGTAGCGGGTGACATTAATTTCATAGTGCACAAAGCTACTAAACCGCCTTCAAAAATCATATTTTCCATTTCTTCGATGTTTATATCCCCTTCGCGTAATACATCTAATATTGAAGCTAGAACTCCGGGCTTATCGTAATGTTTTACGGCTAATTGGTAAACTGTTTCGGTAACTTTTGCTTTGTTAACCCAATGTGCAATAACGCCGCTTTTGATATAATCTAAAATAATGTTTACGGTTTCTTGCGCAACGGCGTTTTGTGCTTGTTCGGTAGAGGCGCCAATATGATGAGTTACATAAACATTATCCAATTCCATTAGTTTGGAAGATACGGTTCCGGTTTTAGTTTCCGGTTCATCCGCAAAAACATCTAATCCTACGCGGAGGTTTTTTTCTTTCACTGCCGCTATTAACGCATCCTCGTCAACTACGCCTGCCCGGGAGGTATTAATGAATATTGCGCCCTCTTTCATATATCCGAACATTTTACTGTTAAAAAGATTTTTGGTTTGAGAAGTAACCGGTAAATGCAAGCTTACAACGTCGGCAATAGGAAGCACTTGATCGAACTCCGAAAAATCTTTATATGCAACGCCTTCTATTCTTGAAATATCCTTTCCGTATACACTCATTCCCATTGCATTTGCCCGCTTGGCTACTTCTTTTCCAATATTACCTAAACCTACAATTGCTATCGTTTTTCCGAACAACCCTTTTGCTTTTGAATATTCCGCTTTATTCCAGATTCCCTTTTTGAAATCCATTACATTATGAGGAATTCTTCTATCGAGAGATATCATCAATCCTATTGCCAATTCGGCTACGGCAATAGCGTTTTTCCCGGGGCAATTGGCTACATAAACTCCTTTTTTATTTGCGGCGGGTAAATTAATATTATTATAACCCGCACCGGCTCTTACAATTAAATTTAATTTATTACTTCCCAGAATTGTTTTTTCGTTTACTACGGTTGAACGGACAACTAAAATATCGGCGTCTTTTGCCGCTTCGTATAAATCCGCTTCGCCTAATTTAGGGTTAAATACTACTTCCAGTCCGTTTTCTTCCAATTTCTTAATGTACTGCTCCGGCAGTTTATCTGCGATTAATACTTTCATAATTCTCAGTCCTTATATTTATTTTAGCATTGGAATCTTAATTCCGAATTTTTTAGCGTTATTAATGGCTCTTTCATATCCCGCATCTGCATGTCTGGCAATTCCCAGACCGGGATCGTAAGTAAGCACTCTTTCCAATCTTTCTTCGGCTTCTTTAGTTCCGTCTGCAACAATCACCATACCCG
>Ga0256841_1000710_pt1 | contig 32419 bp, 29 predicted proteins | sample 356308metaG_FD_185971 | JGI IMG/M metagenome (GOLD analysis project Ga0256841, IMG submission 185971) | Hydrothermal vent microbial communities from Mid Atlantic Ridge, Atlantic Ocean - 356-308 | ecosystem: Environmental > Aquatic > Marine > Hydrothermal vents | place: Atlantic Ocean: Mid... | reverse complement strand
AAGCCGGTGTTGTTGGCGGAGAAGAAGATGGTGTTAATACAGAAGGAACTCCCCGTGAAAAATTATATACTACACCTGAAGATATGATTTATGTTTACGAAAGACTTTCAGAAGTTAAAGGTGCCAGGTTTATGTTAGCTGCAACTTTCGGAAATGTTCATGGTGTTTATAAACCCGGTAATGTTAAATTAAAACCTTCCATCCTTAAAGAAGGACAAGATGCTGTTGTTGCTAAATACGGACCCGAAGCATCTTTCGATTTGGTTTTTCATGGCGGTAGCGGTTCTTCTTTGGATGAAATTAGAGAAACTTTGGATTACGGTGTTATAAAAATGAATGTTGATACCGATACGCAATATGCTTTTACAAGACCAATTGTTGATCACATGTTTAAAAATTATGATGGTGTTCTTAAAGTGGAAGGCGAAGTAGGTGTTAAAAAATTATATGATCCAAGAGTTTATTTGAAAAAAGCCGAAAACTCTATGAAAGATAGAGTACTTAAAGCAATTAAAGATTTACGTAGCGAATCAACTACATTGGGAGTGTAGGTTTTAATTAAATTTATTAGTACGAAAGGCCTAATTTTGTTCTGAAGTTAGGTCTTTTTTTGTAACTCTATATTCTTTTTCCTCTATTTTATCTGCACATAAAAAATTTATACCGCTGTGATATTTTTGTGATACTTTCAAAGTAATTTTCGTTTAGTAATTTTAACCCGAATTATGCAATAGAAAAACAGAATAGCTTCCAAGCTATTGTAATCAAAGCAATTATTCAAATGCATAATTTGGGTTTAACAACATACAACTAGAAAAAATGAAATAGTTAAAAAGATAAATGATAGTTCCTATTACTTCAATGTTAACAAAATGTTAAGATTACAGTTGAGGTACAATAGTTAGAAACCACATTTAAAAATAGGTAGAATACCATGAAAATAATTTCTATAACAATGATTATGATTGCAGCATTAATTTTCGGCTTTTTACAAAAGAGTAATACGGCAACAAAATCCAATGAAACAAATATTGATGATAATTTAGAAATAGCAACATTAGCCGGTGGATGTTTTTGGTGCATGGAAGCTCCGTTTGAAAAACTGGATGGTATTAAAAAAGTAATTTCCGGTTATGCCGGAGGAGTAATAAAAAATCCGACATACAAACTTGTATCAAGTGGAAAAACAAAATATAGAGAATCTGTACAAATATATTTTGACCCCAGTATAATTAGTTATGCGGAAATATTAGATTTCTTTTGGCAACAATTTGATCCGAGTGATAACGGCGGTTCTTTTTACGATAGAGGATTTCAATACACGACAGCTATTTTTTATCATAATGAACATCAAAGATTAATTGCCGTTAAATCCAAAGAAAATTTGGAAAACTCTAAAATATTTAAAAAACCTATAGCAACAAAAATAATAAAATATACAAATTTTTATCCGGCTGAAGATTATCATCAAAATTATTATTTAAAAAATTCCGAAGGATATAAAAGATATAGAATCGGTTCCGGTCGAGAAAGTTTTATAAAATCAATATGGGATAGAAAAAAGAAAATGGAAAATGAATTGAACAAAAAAGACTTAAAAGAAAAGCTTTCGAAGTTGCAATATTATGTTACGCAAGAATCGGGAACGGAAAGACCTTTCGAAAATGAATATTGGAACAATAAACGTAAAGGAATTTATGTTGATATTGTTTCAGGAGAAGTTTTGTTTTCTTCAAAAGATAAATTTAAGTCCGGTACAGGCTGGCCAAGCTTTACAAAACCAATTTCGCCCCAAAGCATAAAAAAAATTCCCGATAATTCCGGCTTTATGCAAAGAGTTGAAGTTAGAAGTAAGTATGGTGATTCACATCTAGGTCATGTTTTTAATGATGGTCCCAATCCCACAAAATTGAGATATTGTATAAATTCGGCTTCGTTAAAATTTATACCAAAAGAGGAAATGAAAGAAAAAGGATATGGAGACTATTTATGGCTTGTTGATTAAATTATTAGGAAAATTGAAAAAGTTTATTCAACTCACATCGGTTTTAAAATTTAAGGAATTAAAAAACTTTCGGGGTTTTTGGTATTTTCAAAATTTGTTGGGTGTAGATGTAATTGAATATCAACTGCTTTTTGATATTTCTTTCAAATTTGGAACGTCTAAAGTTTTTCCTATTGGGAAATTCTTCTTCTCTTTTGCTGAAAAACTACTTTGGTTTTTGTAAATAAATTCTACATTAAACCAAGCTAACTTCAAAAGCGGTTGTTCCTTTAATTTCTTCTTTAATGTTAAATTCTCTTATTATTTCTTTAATTGTTTTTATTTCCGTTTCAGCCATATATGCTCTATGTTTTAACATCAAAATACCGGTAAATGCCATTGAATTGTTCCGTTCCAAATTTAATATTTGATTTTTAATTTCAAATGTGGAACTTTCTAAATTCTCCAATTTTATTTTAAGCTTCTGAAGTATTTCGTCTTTACTTAAATGATGTAGAAGCAATAATGCTATGTCAAATTTTGTACCGTCCGGATCAATTTTTTCCAAATAATGTGAAACTGTATTATGTAGTTCAAATTCTCCTTCGGCCGTAATTTTGTATATTGTTTTTTCCGGAAAGTGACTATCCTTAAGTGATTGTCCTTCTATTAAACTATGTTTTTTCAATGAATTTATTGTTGCATAAACTGTAGAATCTGCAATATTAAACCATTTTCTTAAATTCAGTTCTTTTAACATTTTGGTAATCTCATAAGGGTTGCGTTCCTTTTCATGAAGAATACCAAGAATTAATGTGGATATTTTTGATAACATTATTTTCCTCATATTAATATTATAAAATTGCTATACAAATATAGTATAATTTTATTTAATATAAAATATCCTTTAAAATTTTTTCATCGTTAACCATTTCTTCAAAAGAGCAATGATAAAATTTTACATCTTTTTGAATGGCGTGATACTTATGTTTTAACGAATACTCTTTTTTACTATTTACCACAATAACTTTTGTTTCCGGTTTTAATTGTTTTTTAAATAATGCTTTGATGTGAACATCGGCATCGGAAAGCGAATATCCGATAAATACTATTTTTTTTGCATCTCTTATTTCTCTGGATGCTTCGCTGAATAATTGAGAAATAATCGGTTGGTTTAATAATTTCAAATATGAAGGAGGCATTATCAATGTTTGAAATTCCGTTGAATCTAACGGACAAACATATTCGTACTTTTCATTATTCGGGTATGTATAGCCTAAAAACTTTCCGCGTTGTAAATCTATGGTTCTATCCCAAGGGGTTAATAATATTTGATTACAACAATTACAATATTTCCAATTTAAACTACCGTGTAATTTAATAATTTTAAACGGAACCGGATTTCCATCTCTAATGGTTTTTACCGGCTCTCGAGGATTTATCCAAAAATTATAATCTTTTAATTTGTCAATTTTATCATAATTCATTAAATGAATACAATAATCGATATATCCGGTTTTCTGAAATAAAAAGTCGAAAGCCTGTTCCAATAAAGTATCGTAATTAAGTGTAATTATGGAAATGTTTGTATTATTTTTTTTTATAGCTTCCCAGAAAAGATGATAATACTTACTTTTTTTGTGTGTTTCCAAATTAACAATATAGTGAATCAGTTTAATCAAATATTCTTTTATTTCCACAATTTTATTGTGAGTGTATTTGGCATTTAAACTTTCATTTTGTTGAATAAAATAATCCAAAAATCCAAAAACCGCCTCAAGCTGAGGAAATTCGTTTCTTTTAATATCATAATCAAAATTATCATAAATAAATTCTATAACGGTTTTACCGATTAATGAATTTCCAATTTCATTATTATTTTCAGATAAAATTATCGGAAGGATATGTTTTTGCAAAGGAACTCCGTCCGGATGGGAAGCTCCGGCGCCTAAAACAAACACAACATCTCTTTTGGGTAAATACTTTAAAAACTTTAACTCATTCATTTTTACATTGTATTAATAATAAAATTTTATTTTGAAAAGTAACAATAAAAAATTTAATATATGTGTTCGATACAAACAGCCGAAAATATTATCGTCTTGTAAAATGATTATTTGTAACTTTACAAAAAAGAAATTTGTAAGTAATATGAAAAAAAATCATCCTCTAATAATTGCACATCGCGGAGAATCTTTTGATGCTCCGGAAAATACACTTGCTTCTATAAATTTAGCTTGGAATAGAAACGACGATGCCGTTGAAATTGATATACATCTTTCCAAAGATAACAAAATTATTGTTATTCACGATGCAAATACTAAAAGAACAGCGGGTCCGAATAAAAAAATTTCGAAAATGACTTTAAAGGAAATTAAAAATTTAGATGCCGGTTCATGGAAAAACAACAAATGGAAAAATGAAAAAATTCCTACGTTAAAAGAGGTTCTAATTACTGTTCCCGAAAATAAAAAACTAATAATCGAAATAAAATCCGGAATAAAAATCATTCCTTTCTTAAAAGATGAAATTCTAAAATCAAAACTGGCAAATTGTTTTCATCAAATTGAATTTATATCCTTTAGCTATTCTACAATTACGGAAATTAAAAAAAACTTTCCAAAACACAATGCACTCTATTTGGTTAATTTGGATTATACTTGGTATAATAAAATCTTCTCTCCTCCCGTTGAAAAGCTTATAGCAAAAGTTAAAAAAGGCAATCTAAACGGTTTGGATGTTTGGGCGGGTAATTTATTAACGGAACGGTTTGCTGATAAGGTTAAAACCAACGGATTATTATTATATGTTTGGACGGTTAATAACATAGAAAAAGCGAAAAAATTAGTGAATATAAAAATTGACGGAATAACAACCGACAAAGCTTGGCAGTTAAAAAAAGAATTGTATAAAATATTATAATTTCAATTATTTAATCTTAAATATTTTAATTTCAATATGTCTAAAATAATAATTGCAATACACGGCTTGGGGAACAAACCTTCGGAACAAACGCTTTCGAACTGGTGGCAACTATCTATTATAGAAGGATTAAAGAATATTAATAATTTTTTCTATTTGCCGAAATTCGAAATGGTTTATTGGGCGGATATATTAAATGAGAAACCTCTAAATGAATATATTACGGACAAAAAAAATCCATATTACCTCGATGAAAAATATACACCTTCACCTCCTAATTATAAACCCAAAAACCATTCTGTTAGAAAAAAAATATTAAATTTTATAGATGAACAAATGGATAAAGTTTTTTTGAATAAAGATTTAACCTTAAATTTTTCATTTGTTTCCGATGTTATTTTTCACAATTATTTTAAAGAGCTTGAAATTTATTATACCAAAGAAAAATCCGGGAATAAAATTTCCAAACAAAAACAAATTAGAGAAAGATTAGTAAAAGTTTTAACAAAATATAAAAACGAAGAAATATTTTTAATAGCACATTCCATGGGTTCAATAATTGCTTATGACGTGTTAACATTCGAATTACCGGAATTAAAAATAGATACTTTTATAACCATGGGTTCTCCATTGGGCCTACCGGTAATAGTTGGAAAAATAGCACAAGAATATGAGGAAAAGTTTAATATAAAAGAAAAACCTAAAACACCTCCCGGAATAAAAAACAATTGGTTTAATTTTTCAGATTTGGAAGATAGCGTTGCAATTAATTACGAATTGGCAAAAGATTATAACCCGAACCGAAACGGTGTAAAGGTAAAAGATATTTTGGTTTCTAACAACTACGAAATTAACGGCGAAAGTAATCCGCATAAATCATTCGGTTATTTACGCACGAAAGAATTTTCCCAAGTAATAAATACATTTGTAACTAAAAACAAATTTAAAACTGAATTATTGTTGCGTAAAATATTTTTTAAATATTTTAATAAAATCAACCTCTAAATTACAAAGGAGCAAAATGAATAGAACCAAAATGATAGAAACATTAAAAGATAAAAATCAAAAATGGGATTTTATAATAATAGGTGGTGGTGCAACGGGAATAGGTGTAGCAATAGAAGCGGCTTCCCGCGGATACAAAGCTTTATTACTTGAACAAAGCGATTTTGCAAAAGGAACATCAAGCAGAAGTACAAAACTTGTTCACGGCGGTGTACGTTATCTTAAACAAGGAAATATTTCATTAGTTCTGGAAGCACTTAAAGAAAGAGGAATATTAAAGCGTAACGCTCCGCATTTGGTTTATGATCTTCCTTTTATTGTTCCCAATTACGATTGGTGGGAAGGTCCGTTTTACGGAATAGGATTAAAACTTTATGATGCTCTTGCCGGTAAAGAAGGTTTCGGTTCTTCCAAAATACTTTCGAAAGAAGAAACTTTGAAACATTTACCGCTTTTGGAAACTTCCGGGCTTCGTGGCGGTGTTATTTATTACGACGGTCAATTTGACGATGCACGCTTGGCTATTAATATGGCAACAACTGCTTACGAACAGGGCGCAACACTTATCAACTATATGAAGGTAATTTCTTTAATAAAAGATAATGAAATGATTTCCGGTGTTGTTGCAACAGATTTGGAAACCAATACTAATTTTAATCTTTATGCAAAAGTAGTTATAAATGCCACCGGTGTGTTTAGTGATTCAATTAGAAAAATGGATGACGAAAATGCTGAAAATATGATTGTAAGCGGACAAGGCGTACATATTGTTTTAGATAAATCTTTTAGTCCCCATGATACTGCCATAATGGTACCGCATACAGACGACGGCAGAGTTATTTTTGTAATTCCGTGGCATAATAAAGTTTTGGTTGGAACAACCGATACGGAAGTAAACAAATTTTTACTTGAGCCGAAACCTTATGAAGAAGAAATAAATTTTTTATTAAAACATACCGCACGTTATCTAACAAAAGATCCGCAGCGCTCAGATATATTAAGTGTCTTTGCAGGGTTACGTCCTCTTGTAAAAAGCGGGAAAGATGAAAACACCGCTGCAATTTCACGAGAACATACCATTAATGTTTCCCGCTCCGGTTTGTTGACTATTGCCGGAGGTAAGTGGACAACTTACAGAAAAATGGCGGAAGATACTATCGATCAAGCATTGGTTCTTGCAAACTTGGATTATGAAAAATCAGTTTCTACGGAATTAAGGTTACACGGTTATCATAACCATGCCAAAGAGTTCGGTACATTAGCAATTTACGGTGCCGATGCAATTGCAATGCAAGAATTTTTTAGAGAAAATAAAAGTTACACGGAAATTTTGAATCCTAATTTTTCAACTGTTGTCGGAGAAGTTATTTGGGCGGTAAGAAATGAAATGGCCAGAACGGTTGATGATTTTGTCGCAAGAAGAACACGTATGTTGTTGCTTGATGCAAAATCTAGTGTTGAAGTGGCTCCTAAGGTAGCAAAAATTATGGCTGAAGAATTAAACCGAAGTAAAAATTGGATCGATAACCAAATAAAAAATTTTAACCATATAGCAAAAAATTATATTGTTAATTAATTTGTTTTAATGCAAAACGGGTTTCGCAATATTTTCATTTTTATAAACAGGAACTTTAAATATAAACGAGGTTCCTTTTTGCAATTTACTTTCAACATAAATTTGCAAATTGTGAACTTCCAACATTTTTTTTACAATTGCCAAACCAAGTCCCAGTCCTTTGCTACTATCTTTTTCAACTCTTTTTTCTTTATGATATCTGTCAAAAATATTCGGTAATTCTTCGGAAGAAATTCCGCTACCGCTATCGGTAATTTTTACTTCAACAAAGTCGCCTTCATTATGCAGCGATAAAATTATATTTCCGTTTTCCGAAGTAAATTTTATTGCATTGTCCAATAAGTTTTGGATTATTCTTTCCATCATACCTATATCCGCATAAACAAAAGGGATCGTATTATTAAATTTCGAACTTAATGTTATATTTTTTTTATTTGCAATTACTTCATTTTTTTGTTTAATATCTTCAATCAATTCGGCTATGGAAAATGCTTCGGGTTTAGGTACTTTTTCTTTAGCTTCCAATTTAGAAAGTTCAAACAACTCTTCAACTAATTTTTTTAAGCGTTCCGTGCTGTCTAAAATTATTTGCATATATTTTTTTCGTTCCTCTTCCGAAAGCGAACCGGCTTTTATCATCAATGTTTCAACATATCCTTGAATTGTTGCCAAAGGTGTTCTTAAATCGTGAGAAACATTTGCTACCAAATCTCTTCGTAAATTATCCATTGTTTTTATTTCGGCAATGTTTTGTATTATTTTTTCAGACATTTGATTAAAGGAAGTAGCTAAAACACCTAATTCATCATCATTATTAATTTTTATTCGAACATTATAATTACCATTCATAAAGTTTTGTGTTGCATTTATAATTTTATTAAGATTCCTCATTATAAATCTTATTGAAATGATACTAATTAAGATTGCGGCAAGCAGTGTAATAATCATAGAACGAAGACCGAGTTTTAAAATATAACTTCCAAAAACAAGTTCGGTTGCATTATCGTATTCTTCGCCACCAAGAATTACATAAATATAACCCATAAATTTTTTATCTTCGTAAACTTTTGCCGCAGAAAATGCTTTTTTTCTAAATTTGTTTCTAGGGTCTTGACCTAAAATAAAATTTTTTCCGTTTTCTTCTATAAACTTTTTAATTGGTTTAAGTGGTATTTTTTTTAATTTAATTTTTTTATCCAGCGCAAAATAGGTAAGTATAACTCCCTTGGTATCCAACAAATAAACTTCTATACTAGGATTGATAATCATTACGTTATGAAAAACATTTTTCAACACTTTTTGATTTACTTTTCCGTCAATAAAACAACGGGTATCTGTGGCAATGTGTTTTGCTAATTCTATATTTAATTTTTGACTTGTTTCTTGAAAATATTTTTCCGCTGTTGTTACGGATATATATAAATAAATTATAGAGAGAATAAAAAGAACAAACAAAAAGAGAACCGTAATTTTCCATTTTAAACTCTTAAAGAATTTTATTTTTTTATTTTGAATATTATTCATTTGTTAAATCATTATCATTAAATTTATATCCAATACCCCAGGATGTTAAAATATATTTAGGATTAGACAAATCGTCTTCTATTTTATTGCGTAAACGATTGATGTGAGAATTAACCGTATGGTCATATCCTTTGTACTGATAACCCCAAACTAAATTTAACAATTGTTCTCTGCTATAAATTTTTCCGGGATTCGAAGCTAAGAAAAATAGTAAATCGAATTCTTTTACCGTTAATTTAACAATCTTACTGTTTTTTTTAACTCTCCTTTTGCTCGGTTCTATAACCAATTTCCCAAACTGAAAAGACTTATTGCTCACTTCTTCTTTTTTAATAGCATTTATTCTTCTGAAAATTGCTTTTACACGGGCAATAAATTCTCTGATACTAAATGGTTTTGTTAAATAATCATCCGCCCCCATTTCCAAACCTATTACTTTATCTATTTCTTCGCTTTTGGATGTAAGCATAAGAATTGGCGTATAATTTTCTTTTTTTCTTATTTCTTTGCAGATTTCCAAACCGTCCAAATTTGGTAGCATAATATCCAAAACAATTAAATCAAATTTATTATTTAATGCTTTTTTTAAACCTATCAACCCGTCTTCTATTTTTGTTACTTCACAGTCAAGATCGTTTAGATGTATTTCCAACAAATCCGATATCGAATGGTTATCTTCAATAACTAAAACTTTTTTCATTATTAAATTTCCATGTGTTAATTATATAAGTAAAAGCCGGAATTTATTGCTATTCCGACTTTTGATTATACAATATAAAAAATACTTTACAATTACCAAATTATTTTACTCTTGTAATTGTAAGTTTTGCAACCGGATTATCCCAATCAAAAATTTTCGGATCCAAATCACCAACACCAAGAATTCCAGTATGATATTTTATAAGTTCGTGAGTTGGAACGCGTACATGCGGGCTACCGCAACATGGCCCGGGTATATTTGCTTTTAATTCCGTATTCATTTCGGTACCGGCATCATAAGCTTTTAAATAATATACTTTTGAACCCCAAAGCGGTAAACGCGCAGCATCAACACCTGTAAAAGCGTCGTTTGTATTTACCAACATTGCTACCATTGAAAACCTAACGAACGGAAGTTTTGTTTTAATCATAAATTTTTGCATACTACCCGGGAAAACCGGACCATTTTCTCCTTGAACAACGTCATAGGCAAATATGTCATTATTCAATTTTTCAATCATCGGTCCGCTAACAGCATCTTCGGCTATTTGACCTAATTCTTCCGTTGCATATCTATGAAGTTGAAAAACATGATAACGTGGCGTGTGAGTTACAAAAACCGGCGGTGAAAAAGGTTGACTTGCACCGGGACCGGTTGCCGGAGTTAAATTTTCCAGCGTAATTTCAAATTCTGCCATTCTATGTCTTTTTGCTAATTGCTCGCTATAATCTTTGGTAGATTCTAGAGAGCCGCTTCCGTTATTAACCATTTGCTCTTCATTACAAGCGTAGAAAAATGAAATGGCAAAAAGAACTATTAGAAATTTTTTTATATTAAACATAAGGACCTCCTTTTTATGATAAGTGTGTTTGCCAAGTTCATAAAAAAGTATCACAAAATTATCACAACTAAATAAACAAATTATAAAATACTCTTGCGCCGGATAAACAAATATGTGCTAATTTTTGTTTAATTGGAAAAATACGATAAAAAGCTTCGTAACGCTACAAGCCGGTTTGAATTAAAATTTTAGGCAGCCTTACTATTATTAAGTAAAATTATTTTAATTTACATTTACCGAATGGTTTACAAATTTATGCCTTTTTATACATAGATTGTTTTTAACAAACACTTAATTTTCTAGTATAAATTTTTCTTATATTTATTTTCAGTTTTAATTCTTTAATGGTAAACAAATGGAAACACGATTAATAAACGAAAAATTTTCCGAATATAAATTTAAGTTGGATACTTTTTTAAAAGAACTTCACCAATTTACAATCGATTTTCAAAGCGAAGAATTTCAAAAAATAGTTAGCAATTTAAGAACAAACATAAACGAACCGTTTTTATTTGTTGTTGTTGGAGAAGTTAAAGCAGGAAAAAGCAGTTTTATAAACGCTCTGTTAAAAGCCAACGTTTGTAAAGTTGATGCCGCACCTTGTACGGATGTTGTTCAAAAAATTGAATATTCTGACGAAGAAAACGAAACTACATTAAGCGAACATTACAAAAAAATCGGGATGCCGGTAGATATTTTAAGAACAATAGCAATTGTAGATACACCCGGAACAAATACCGTAATTAAACATCATCAAGAAATAACACAAAAATTTGTACCTAACAGCGATTTGGTTCTGTTCGTTTTCCCTGCTAAAAATCCACATACACAATCTGCATGGGAACTTTTGGATTATGTTAACGATGAATGGAAAAAAAACGTAGTTTTTATTTTACAACAGGCGGATTTGGCAAGACCGGAAGAATTGGAAACAAACATAGCAAAGGTTAAAGAATATGCCATACAACGCAATATAACTTCGCCAATCGTATTTGCAACATCGGCAATTTTGGAATTAGAAGGTAAAGAAAACAGTGGTTTCAAAAAAGTTAGAGAATTTATTTATAATACAATTACCGGAGGGAATCACCTTAAATTAAAATTGCTTTCAAATCTAGATACCGCCGGACAAGTTATTAAAAAAAGCAAAGATGCTTTAAATAAACACAAAGAACAATTGGATAAAGATGCTGAATTTGTTAAAAAGATTAAAATAAGATTAACCAGCGGAGAAAAACATTCCGCTTTCGAAATTAAATCTTTGGTAGATAGACTTGTTGCAAACTACGATAGAATTGCAAATGATGTTAAAGAAGAATTTGAAGAAGGTTTATCGGTATTTTCATTATTTAAAAGAACTTTTGGTGCTTTTTTTAATAAAGAGAGCTCTATTAAAAATTGGATAAACGATTTACAAAACGGGTTCGAGAAAAAACTAAAAGGAACATTCGAAGAAATTGCCGATGACGGAGCAAAACATTTTTTAGACGGAATAAGAACTTTACTTCAAAACTTAATTGATGAACTTGGTAACAAAGAACAACAAAGAATAGATAAAGAAGAACTATATCTCAAAATAGGGGAAGAACGCGGACGAGTAATTCACGATGTTAAATTAAAAGTAACGGATTTATTATCCAACGATTCATTTGCGGAATTTTTAAATTCCAATCCATCCAGCTTGGCTCCAACGGCAATGGGCGGCGGTTTGTTGGCAATTATCGGTGCAATAATTTTATCAACCACGCAAGTTGCATTTTTAGATATTACGGGTGGTATTTTAACAGGTGCCGGTTTGTTAATTGCCGGCGGTGTTTTACTTTTTAGAAAAGGTAAAATTATAAAGCAATTTAAAAATGGTTTAGACGCCGGAAAAAATAAATTTGAAATTGAACTAAACGAAAAACTACACGCAAAACTAAATTTAATTTATAAAGATATTGACCGCAGTTTTATTCCCTTTTACGAATTTACCGAAACAGAAAGAAACAAAATTTTGCCTTTGTTAGAAAAATTCGAAAATGTTAACAATAAATTTTTACAACTGAAAAACGAAATCAATTCGGCATTTTAAATGGAAAGGTTAAAATTTCAACCGAAAAAATCAAAAGAAGATTTTAGGAAAAATTATAAATTACACGATTTAGCCGAATTCCACGGTAAAAATTTATTTTCGCAATGGGGAATAGAATTTCAAGAATTCGGCAAAGACCGACGTAACGAAAATGTTTGGGAAAAAGGGAAAGATAAACCGGATGTTATTGCAACATATAAAAAAATTAACTTTTTAATTGATTGGAAAGCAAAAAAGAAAAAAAGTTTTTGGGTAAATAAACGAGCAATAAATTCCTATAAAATTTGGGGTAATAAATTAAATTGTAAAGTTTTGATTTGTTTTTTTATTTTTGATGAACAAAATTCCATTCAAGAAAGAAAATTTGCCATAATCGGTGAAAGTAAATTTTTTACTCTTACAAACAAAGCTTGGGATAAAAATGAAGTTGTTTCTTTCGAAGAAACCCTACCGGATTTTAAACGTAATATTTTAATTAGCAAAATTGTTAATAATTCTTAATATTTGTTTGTTTTTTATTTTTTAATTCATACCTTTGTATTAACGAACGCTCACTTTACCTAGGAGAATTCATGAAGATATCGGATACAAAAGAAAAAATAATGAATGTTTCATTAAAATTATTTTCCGAGAAAAGCTATAACGGAGCATCAATACGACAAATAGCAAATACAATCGGAATTAGAGAAAGTGCAATATATAATCACTTCAAATCAAAAGATGAAATATTATCGGAAATTATTTCTGCATTTGGAAAAAGAAACTTCGGTTCTTTAATTTTAACCGATAAATTAATTGATAATATTTCTAAACCGGAAAAATTCTTTCAATTATTATCCGAAAATTTGCTGAATTTTTGGAATTCGGAGAAAGAACGAATGTTCATTAAATTATTGATGTCAATTAATGTAGAAGAAGAGCCGATAAATAAATATTCTTTTTTTAATTATTTGAAAGATTTTGAAAATTTGTGTGCATTTATTTTTAAAGAAATGATGAAACATAATTTTATAAGAAAAAACAACGAAAGTCTTTTGGCAAAGGAATTTTTAAGTCCGCTCTTTTTAAGTATTGTTCAAACAATTTTCTATACATCAAAAAACGACGGATATGAAATCAATACTAAAAAGCATGCGAATTTTTTTTGGAACGGCATTAGAAATTAATCATTTTATTTTTTTTAATTTTCGTTTCGGTAATAATTGAACTTTGGATGTAAAATAAATTATCAAGTTCCTTTCTTGTAGGTGTATAAGTATCATTATAAAAAGCAAGGCATTCGTAAAATATATTATTTTTCCCAAAGATTATGCTTTGCTTTTCATTTCCGTTAATCTTAAATCTGTATTCTTTCATAAAAATATTTTTTTTTGCAATTGTTTCGGTTTCACTTACAAGTTCAAAATTATCGTTTTTTTTCTCTTTTTGCATTTTCATTAATCTATAAAAAAAATTCAAACTATCCTCAATTGATTTAAATTCGTTATTAATTTCCAGTGTTAAAGGTAAAAATACAATTGATGAATTTTTATCAGGTGAGACCAACCATACATCGAATAATTTTTTATTATTGTCGTTTATACCGTGCCATCCTAAAGGAATTTTAATAGACAAATTGGAATTATCAGAAGAATAATATTTTTTGGAAAATAAAACTCGGGCATTTTCATTGGAATTTATTTTTGTTGAGGAACAGCCGATAAAACCTAATAATCCTATAGAAAATACAACGATAAAAAATTTTTTACCAATCAATTATATCTCCTTTAATTTTTGTTTTAACCGTTTTATTCAACTTAAAATTAAAAAGTTTTTCAGGATAAACTACTCTAACAAACATTACATCTTTAATTTTGGAAATCGGAACAATATCATTTCCTAATCCGTTTGTTCTTTTTTGGCTTGACCAATAAACAACGCACTTTTTATTATTTTCATTAATATACCAACCTAAAAATATAACCGAATGTCCGCCGCCCTTTTCCCACGAAATATTTAAGAAATCGCCCGGACGTGCATTTATAGGTTTAATTCTTTTACCTATTCCGGAATATTGCACTAAAGCAAAATTATTTCCGAAACCATCCGCATTCCATTTACCCCAAAATTTTACATTGTCTTCCCTGCGGCTTCCATCGGGTTCTTGCATTCTTAAAGCTTCAAATCTTTCTTCCGATAAATTCGGATGATTTTTTTCATACAAAAAGTTCATCGCTTCAATAAAAGCCGCATAAGAAGAACCGCTGCAATAACTTGTTTTTCTTGGAGCTTTAAGTAATTGTTTTTTAAACAAACTAAGATTATAACCGATTGGAGATTCTGCCGGTTTGGCTTTTATTCCGGTAAAATATCCTCCTCCGTCCATAGCTTTCGATTGGACGAAATCTATAGCTTTTAATATAAAAAGATTATAACCGGTAATATATTTGCCGAAAATTTTATAATGTTTTGTGTGATAGCTACCCAAATAAACATCTTTACTATTTAACACAAACCAAGTACTATCATCTTGAGTAGGAAAATAATTATTTTTTTGTGCTTTTAGAGTTGAAAACAACAAAAAAACAAAAATAACTTTTCGGAATAGTTTCATATTACTTTCGAATATTTTTTACACTATAAAAATAAGCATATTTTCAATTACATTTTTTTACAGTCTTAAAAATTTTAACTACAAAATTAAAAATAAATTCCGATAATAAACCTCGAAATCTCTGAAAGTTATAATTTGCAAATTTTACATTTGATTAGCAAATTTTATACTTGCGGTTAATAATTTTCATTTGAGTTTTCAGCTGTTAAAATATATTGTAAATGAACTTTTAACCGCCAAGCTATACCTTCACAAATAGCTAAACTTATTAAATTTCATTGTTTTGATAGCAATTTAATTTTGCTTTCTGAGATTTCAACAACCAAAATAATATAAGTCAGCCGAATTGAAATTGTATTGTTTTGGTACAATTGTCCAAAATTAGCCATTAAAATAAGACAGTAAAAATTTCAAAATTGGGTTTTTGGTTAAAAATCCAGACAAATTGAATTTGGCATTAAAGTTGGACAATAGATGTAAATTTTACATGAGAAATCTTAAGGAGTTACACAAAATGGCATTAGAAGCAAGAAGTTTTGATTGGACAATTGACAACAGAGGCAGCAACAAATTGAATCACAATCTGTATAAAACTTCTGATGGAGAAATTTATTATCACAGAGTAAAATTTAATAGTAGCGACGAGGAAATTATAAGTCAAGTTAATCCCGATGTTATTTGGGCATTGGAATTTGACGAAGCTATAATAAAAAAATATTATATGAAATCGCGTAATTGGTTAGTAAAAGATTTGGAAAAAGTTTCATAGTCAAAACTCCATAAATCAACGTACAATTAAAACCTTTTCAAAACTTTTGGAAAGGTTTTTTCTTTAATCGAAAAAAATATTAGATAGTTAGAAAAGTATTTTCGGGCAACCAACCTATTTTACCATCGGCCAATTTTATTTTTACCCAATTATTTACCTTATCTTCAAGCAAAAACTTTGTTCCTTCGTGAATTACAAACGCATCGTTGCTTTGTGTATCGGGCGAAATTTTAGCCGTAACGGCAGATTTTTGTAAAATTCCGTAGCTTGTTGTTGTTGTTCTTGTATATGCGGAAATAAAAATTATAACAGAGATTATAAATACGATTAAATTAAAAAGTCCGAAAACAAAAGTTATACGTTGAATATTTGCATTTTTAATAAATAAGAATATTCCTATACTGATTAACAGCAAAAAATAAAATATCAATACGATAATTTTCCATCCGGATATACTAAATGACGTAAGCAATATATTCCACCAACGGACAATAAATATTTGAGGTACTTCTTTTATTTTATCAACAGTACGTGCTTTGGCAATTTTCAAATTGTATGCCGCATCTTCATCCAACGGCGAAAGTTTTAATGATTTTTCGTAATACAAAATTGCTTTACCCAAATTATTATTTTTAAAATAAGCATTCCCAAGATTGTAAAATAATTCGCTGCTAATGTAGCCTTGTTTAATTATTTTTTGATAATTTTCTATTGCTTCGGAATATTTATTATTTTGATAAGCGGTATTACCCTTTTTTACCAAAGTTTCGATATTTTGAGCATTTATTCCGTTATAAAAAATAAATATGCTTATTAAAATCAAAATAATTTTTTTCATATAATTAACACTATATTTTTTTTGATACAATTGAGCCGATATTTTCAATTACTTTTTCCACATTTTTATAAATTGCACCGTCACTATCGTTTCCAACGGCATCGGGTGCAAATCTGGCAAATTCGCATTTATCTGCTATTTGTTTAATGTTGGTTATAAGTTCTTCTCCGGCATTTTTTTCTTTTAAAATTTCCAATGCTTTGTTTAATGTAAAATCAGCTTTTTGCAATCCGAGTTTATCTTCCAAATATCCGAAAAGCGCAAGTGAAAGATAGTTGTAATAATCAGCAAGATTATTGGTTTCCAAAGCTTTCTTTGCTTTTTTAAGTTGTTGTTTGGCTGTTTTTTCCGCTTTTTGAAATTTAATTAGTTTTATGTTTCCTGCTAATTTGTTCTGTTTTTTCTGTACGAAATAAAGCGTAATTAACGCAATAAAAGGCAATAGCAAAGCCAACCAAAACAAAACACCTATTTTTGTAATTTTTTCTTTACGCTGAAACGAAAAGGAAGAGGTTTTTATAAATCTTATATCTTTATTTAATAATTTCACATCTTCTTTGGAATAACCGCTTACATTGGATGTGAAATCATTTTTACCTGCTTTTACATTAACTTTAAAAGCTTCGGAGGATAAGGTTATATATTTGTTTTTCTTTAAATCGAAATAAGTAAATTCGATAGGTGGAATTTCTTTAACACCCGGAACTCTGGGCACAATGAGATATTCAATGTTTTTTCTGCCGGAAACATAATTTCTTTTTGATATATTTTGTGTTGTTTTTGGTTCGTATTTTTCGAAACCTGCCGGCAATTTTAATTCAGGTAACTTTAACAAAGCTATATTTCCGGTGCCTGATATTCTTACTTTTACCGTAATCGATTCGTTTACGTTAACATTTTGTTTATCTAATTTAACATTTAACTTAAATTTACCAACTGCTCCCGTAAAAGTTGCGGGAACGTTTTCCGAAGGTAAAGGCAAAACTTTAATTTTAATTTTATTGGAACGCGTAAGATGTTCTACGGTTTTTGTTCTGCCGAAAAAAGAATCGTTAAAAAATTCATCGAAAATATCTCTGGATCTTCTTTTGGTTCTTACAACAACAGGAATATTTAATTCAAAAGGTGTAACGGTTAGAACACCGGTTTTTGTGGGGAAAAGAGCAACTTTTTTTATAACGGCACTTCTGTATCTTTCACCCTTGTACATTTCTATACCAAAATTGATATTGTTATTCGTTTCAAGTTCTTCCGACCAAAATCCTTTAAAAAAAGGAAGTTTGGTAATTTGCGGCGATGTAATGTTCAGACGCGTATATAGCTTATAAACAACTGTAATTTGTTCTCCGAGCAAGGCTGTTGTTTTGCTTGGAATAGCTCTGATAAATAAATTTTGACTTAACTCTTTTTCGGAAATTCCCAAATCTTCGCGTACTTTCTTATGGGTTGAATTTCCTTTAATTACATTAAACGTTAAAGGTTTTGTGTTAAATGTTTGACCGTTAAATTTTACCGAAGCACTGCCTATTTTATATTTCCCAATATTTCTTGCAACTGCAATATAAGAGAAAGTTAGCGAACCGGAAACTTGTCCATTAATAATTTGTAAACTTTTGGATTGATTTGGGCCGCTTAAAATTTCCAAACCGTTAAAAGAAGGTGCTTGGAAATCTTTAAGTTTATTTAGATTGGTTCCTTTAAAAGTAAAATATATTTGGAATCTTTCATTTTGTGGTATAATGGCTTTATCGATACTTGCAGAAAATTCTTGCGCAAGTATGTTAAATGTGCTTACAAAAAATAATAATACTAAAAAATATTTTGTTTTTTTAATCATTAAAAATCACCAATCTTTTTCAACGTTTGTTCTTCGTGTTTTCTTTTGTCTCATCTTCTTTTGAAGTTCCGCCTCATTATTTTTTAAAGCATCAAGTATTCTTTGTGCTTCTTTTTTAGAAATTTCATTTTTATTTCGAGTCGGTTGTTTTTTTCTTTGCTGATTTTGTTTGTTTTGATTTTGTTTTTGATTTTGTTTTTTATCTTTCTTTTGCTGTTCTTGTTGTTTTTTATTTTGCTTATTGTTTTGTTTGTTTTTCTTTTTATCGTTTTTATTATTCTTTTTATTCTTATTGTTTTTATTATTCTTTTTATTGTTTTTTTTCTTTTTTTGTTTCTTCATTAATTTTAAGGCATAGGACAAATTATATTTTGTTTCCAAATCTTTAGGATTATATTTTAATGCTTCTCTATATGCACCGATACTTTCTTTTATTTTATTAGCTTTAAGTAAAGAATTACCTATGTTATGAAAGATTTCCGATTTTTGCAAATCCGTTTTTGCAAGTGCCAAAGTATTTTGAAATTCTTTAATTGCTTCGTTGTATTTACCTTGTTTATATAAAGCATCACCCAAATTAAACCGAGATTCGTAGTTTTTTACATCGCTTTCTATGCCTTTTCTAAAAAATATTTCCGCTTCGTTAAATTTATTTTTTTTATATCGTTCAACTCCGTTGTTTACCAAACTTCTTGTCGATTGAGCAAAAAAAGGTAAATTTAAAAATGTAAGAAACAATAATACTAAGTAAATATGTAATTTGTTATTGGTTTTCATTAAATATTTTAAAGTTAAAGATTCTTTTTTTTTAATATCATCAAATTAAACAAAATTATTTTGTTACGGTTTCTATTTTTTTTAATGTTGTTCAAATTTCTTAAACCATTTTGATTTTCTATCGTTAATAAATAATTCAATAAAAAGTATTATTACAGCCGGAAAAAGAAAATAATAATATCTGTCTTCGTAATCGGTTATTTTGGTTGCTCCGTATTCCGAACCTTGCATTTTAGCCAAATCGTTATAAACCATTCCCAATTCATCTTCGGTATTTGAACCTTTATAATATTTTCCGTTTGCTTTGCTTGTAATTTCTTGTAAGGTTTCTTCATCTAATTTTGTTAATACCGTATTGCCGTTTCTATCTTTTTTATAACCGATTTGTTTACCTGCTTTATTGTAAATCGGAATAGGCACACCTTGGGGTGATCCCAAACCTATTGCATAAATTTTTACGCCGGAGTTATTTGCTTTTTCAACAACATTTGTCAAATCACCTTCGTGGTTTTCGCCATCGGTAATAATAACAATTGCTTTTTGGGTTTTTTCATCTTTTTTAAAAGAATTAAGCGCCAATTGAATTGCCGGAGCTATTGCCGTACCTGGTTGAGGTACCGATTTTACGCTAACGGCAGAAAGAAACAAGTTAGCTGCAGAATAGTCCGTTGTTAAAGGAAATTGAATATATGCTTTACCGGAAAAAATTATTAATCCGATTCTATCTCCGTGAAGTTTGTTAATAAGTTTTGCTATTTCGTGTTTTGCTTTTTCCAATCTGCTTGGTTTAATATCTTGGGCTTGCATACTTAATGAAACATCTAGTAAAATAAAAACGTCTATACCAACTTGTTTTACTTCTTCAATTTTAGAACCTATTTGGGGATTAGCCAAAGAAATTATTATTAAAATGATAGACAGCAATAGCAATATGTTTTTAACAATTATTTTAAATCTGCTTTTAAGCGGAAATAAAAGATCATGTAATTTCGGATTGGCAAATTTTTCCAGCAATTTTTTTTGATTGCGTATGGAATACCATATCAGTAATACTATAAAAGGTACTGCATATAAAAGATAAAGAAATTCGTTATGTGCAAATCTAAACATGTTAACTTAAGGTAATTTTTGCAAATAAGTTCTTGTTAAAATAAATTCCAATAATATTAAGGCAAGACCAATTGCCACCCAAATATAAAACAATTCTTTGGCTTTTCTGTAAGAAGTTATTTCCACTCTTGTCTTTTCCAATTTATCAATAATTTTATATATCTCTTCCAATTTTTTATTATTTGTGGCTCTGTAATAATTTCCGCCCGTAATTTTGGCTACTTCATTCAAAGTTTTTTCGTCTATATCCACTTTAACCATTTGATAGCGTTTCCCGAATGGAGTTTGGAAAGGATAAGGTGCTTCCCCCATGGTTCCGACACCAATTGTGTAAATTCTGATACCGAATTTTTTTGCAATTTGTGCGGCTGTAATTGGGTCAATTTCGCCGCTGTTATTAACTCCGTCTGTTAATAAAATTATTACTTTACTTTTTGCTTTACTGTCTTTTAATCTGTTAACGCCATTTGCTATTGCCGTACCTATAGCAGTACCGTCTTCAATCATTCCGCTGTGAATTTCTTTAAGTAAACCTCTAAGTACAGTATAATCTATTGTTAACGGACATTGCGTAAAACTTTCACTGGCAAAAATTACCAATCCTATTTTATCGGTTTTCCGTCCGGCTATAAATTCGTCAATTACTTTTTTAGCGGCTTCCAATCTGTTGGGTTTGAAATCTTCTGCCAACATACTTCCGGAAATATCCAAAAGCATTGCAATATCAATTCCTTCGGTATAAACATTTTCGCCGGAAGAAAATGTTTGAGGTCTTGCCAAGGCTATTATGAACATCCCCAATGCTATTGAACGAAGAAATATAGGTAAGTGTCTTAGTTTTTCTTTTACGGTAGATTTTACTTCGTCAAATACCGAAAGGCTGGAATAAGTTAGCGAAGAATGTCGTTTTTTATTTTGTTTGTAATACCATAGTAAAATTATTGGTATTAAAAATAAGAAATACAAAATATACGGATGCGCAAAAGTAATATTATTAAACATTTCTTACTCCGTTTTGCGAATTTATATTTTGTAATTCTTCGTCTTGTTTTGTTTTTTTCACTATATCAATTGCTTGTTGCATCATTTCTTCGTTAACTGTTGGCATCGGTTTGAATTTTGCAAATTTTACCATATCGGCATTTGTTAAAAATTTTCTTGTTGTATCTATAACTTTTTGGTTATCCATAATTTTATTTAATATTTCCAGATTTTCTTCGGTAGTTTTTTCCAGAGAGTTATAGTTATAGCGGTCTTCAAAATATTTTCTAATAATTCCGGTTAATTCGGAATGATATTCTTTTATTTTACCTTGTTGCCATAGTTTTTTGTTTTTTAATTCATCCAAGGCTTTTAGTGCAAGTAAATGGACGGGAACGGGAGGAGTTTTAATTTTTACTTTTCTTTCTTCTTTCGGTTTTTTATACTTCTTATATAAAAGGTATAAAAGTATAATTATTGCAAGTATTATTAAACTCAATATTAGCCAAAATTTCCAATCGAATTTTATTTCCAACGGTTTTTTTACATCTTTAATTTCTTTATTTATATTAACCGGTAAGGTGTGAATGTAAACTACCACTTCATTAGAAAAAGCCGTTTTGGGTTCAGAGTTTGAACCTATAAAATATGTAATTGGAATTTTAGGAATTATCACTTCGGCAGAATCATAGCCGGAGAGGATATAGTTAAATTGTACAAAATCTGAATTTTTATTTTTGTCTTTAGTTAAAGGCAAAGATTTGACAATTTCCAAATTTTTTAATTTATCTTTAAGTGTTGGCGGTATAATTCGAATTCCGCTTGTGTATTTTACTTTGATGGAATAATGTATATAATCGCCAACAAGATAATCCGTAGTATCTACTTTTGCAGATACGTTTATATTTTGTGCAACTATAAAATTTGTATATAATAAAATTATATAAACTAAAATATTTGAAATTTTTACCATCGTTTTTCGCGATTTTTGAAAAAGTTAATCAACGGTTTTATATAAGAAGATGATGTATTGATTTTTATGGTATCAACGTGACTTTTAAGAAATAAATTATTTTGATAATTTTTTCTTTTTAATATTTTGCTTTTGAAATGCTCTTGTATTTTTTTGTTTCCCGAATCTACAAATCTTGTTTTACCTGTTTCCGCATCTTTTAATTTTATTAAACCTACGTTCGGGAATTCCGTTTCTCTCGGGTCTTCCAAAAGAATATTTACAAGGTCATGTTTTTTCCCTACAATTTTCAAAATTTTATCATATCCTATATCAATAAAATCCGAAATTAAAAATGCGATACTTTTCTTTTTAACCGAATGATTAAAGTATTCCAAAGCAATTTTTATATTGGTTTTGTTTCCGCTTGGTTCAAAAGATAAAATTTCTCTAATAATTCTAAGTACATGACTTTTACCTTTGCGCGGCGGTACAAACTTTTCAATTTGATCCGTAAATAAAATTAACCCAACTTTATCGTTGTTTTTCATTGCCGAGAATGCAAGAATTGCAGTAAGTTCGGCAGCAATTTGTTGTTTGGTTTTTTCAATACTGCCAAAAACCAATGAACCGCTTAAATCTACCAGAAGCATTAAAGTCAGTTCCCTTTCCTCTTCAAATATTTTTACGTAAGGATGTCCGAAACGTGCACTTACATTCCAATCAATTGTTCGAATGTCGTCGCCAATTTGATATTCGCGTACTTCGGAAAATTCCATTCCTCTTCCTTTAAATACCGAATGATATTCACCGGAAAAGACTTCGTTTACAACGCCTCTGGTTTTTATTTCAATTTGGCGTACTTGTTTTAGCAGTTCTTTTGTTGTCATAGTACTTTAAGGTACTTCAACTTTATTTAAAATTTCTTGGATAATATTTTCGGATGTAATTTCTTCGGCTTCGGCTTCGTAAGTTACAGCAATTCTATGACGCAATACATCCATACAAATACTTCTAACATCTTCGGGCACAACATAACCCCGCCTTTTAATAAATGCCGAAGCTCTTGAAGCAAGAGATAAATTTATTGTTGCTCTCGGAGATGCACCGTAGCTAATCATTTCCGCTAAATTGTTTAGTCCGTATTTTTTCGGTTCGCGTGTTGCAAAAACAATATCAAGAATATATTTTTCAATTTTTTCGTCAACATAAATATCATGCACTAAGTTTCTTGCATTAAGGATATCTTCCATTTGAACAACGGCTCTAACTTCAAGCGGTTTTCTTCCAACGTTTCTATGCAATATTTTTAATTCTTCTTCTTTGGAAGGATAAGTAATTTTTACTTTTAACATAAATCTGTCAACCTGGGCTTCGGGCAAAGGATAAGTTCCTTCTTGCTCAATCGGGTTTTGTGTAGCCATCACCAAAAAAGGTTCAGGTAATTTAAATGTATTTTGTCCAATTGTTACTTGACGTTCTTGCATTGCTTCCAAAAGAGCACTTTGCACTTTGGCAGGTGCACGGTTTATTTCGTCTGCCAAAATAAAATTAGAAAATATAGGCCCTTTTTTTATTGAAAAGTTAGCTTCTTTTTGATTATAAATCATTGTCCCGATTAAATCTGCCGGTAGAAGGTCCGGTGTAAATTGAATTCTTTGAAACTTGGCTTTCATGGCCGATGCCAAAGAATTAATGGCAAGTGTTTTTGCCAAACCGGGAACACCTTCCAATAAAATATGACCGTTACCAAGTAAACCTATTACCAAACGCTCTACCATATCTTTTTGTCCAACTATTACTTTCCCAATTTCAGCAAGTAGAACGTCTATGAATTCGCTTTCTCTACTAATTTTTGCATTTAATTCTGTAATCTCCAAGATTATTACCCCTTTGATTATTTTATATGATTGATTGGTTTTTTACAACAGATAAACAAATAAGTTTCCCGAATTATTCTGTTGTTAAATTTAATTATAACTTATAAATATAATAAAATATTAAACGAATTTCGGAAAGGATGATAATTGAGCGGGAAATTATGATTGCAGATTTTTTTAAAAGAGTAAATTTAATTTTTCTTAAATTTTTTGAGAATTACGATCTTTCTATTTATTTTTTCTTAAAAATTTAGGTTGTTCCAACGTTAGTGTAAGAGAAATTCTATGAGTATCGGGCAAACGGTTAGTTTCCGAATCGCTAAATCTGGCAAAAGAATAATCTATATTTAATTTGGGAAGTTTAATGCCGGCACCAATTGTAAATTGCTTTACGTCATTATAACCGGCACGAATGGCAAATAGATTTTTATAAGCATATTCAAATCCGAAACGTGTATCCAAACTAATTGGACCAATATTAAAATAAGCCGAAGATCTTCTGTTTTCAAAACGGAAATCAAAATCTATTGCCGGAGTTAATTTGCCGCCAAGTATAAGTAATTGATATGCGGCTCCTAATTTTACCGTAGGTGAAATTAATTCATTTCTGCCGGTACTCCATGCAAGCAATGTAGTGGTAACATCCGTTATGTTAGCACCAACTTTAAGATTTTGCAACGGCATGTAAATTGCCCCGATGTCAAAACCAATACCGGTTGCACCGAATTCCGCCAAATCTCTTCTAATTAATTTTAAGTTTGCTCCCCAATATAATCGCTCGGATTGTCTTTTCGCAAATGTTAAGAAAAAAGCATAATCGGTATTACTAAATTCCGTAATTTTAGTGTAATCCAATGCCCAGTTTACATTGTGCGGATCGGTAATTTGTTTTCCGGTTTTTCTATCTATTAAAGCTTCTCTTGTATCGGGTATTCCGTCAATACCCAAACGTATTACACTAAATCCAAAACTCATATCTTTTCCGTAAGGAATTGCAATTGCTCCGTAATTATAATTTACCAAATTTCCGAAATGTTCTTCGTGCATTAATGAAATTTGAGGATAATTCATAAAAGCCAAACCCGCAGGGTTCCAATATCCGGAAGTTACATCATTTGTTACTGCAACAGCAGCACTACCCATTGCCAAAGATTTTCCGCCAACACCCAAAGCTAAAAATTCTCCGGCATATTTTGCCACTTCGGTTTGAGCTTTTGTTTGAATTGTTAGTGTAACTAATAAAATAAAAATATATGTTACTATTTTTTTCATTTGGATTTATCCATTTAATAATTTTACCGGAAAATTCACAATCGACTATTGAATAATAAGAAAATGAAAGCCAAAATCAAGGTCATTAATAAAGTTATTCAAAAAATTCCGAAATTTCTTTTTTTGTGTTAAAAAATTATTTTAAATATTAAGCTATAAACATTGTAAAAAATCATTTACAATATTAAAAATATTTATCAAACATTTTTTAATCATTTAATTAAATTTAGCGAAATTATTTTATTAATATTTTCTCTGTTGATTAGTCTGTTTGTAATAAGTATTTTTCATGTTAATTTAAAAAATGTTGGCAAATATGAATAAACCTAATGTAACCGTAGCAATTTTATCGGCAAAAAAAATTGAATTTGATTTGTACGGAAATTTTATCAGTGCCTCTAGCGGACAATTATTTAACGGCAAATGTAAAGCGGAATTAAAAAATGATTTTATTTATTTAATATCCGACGAGAAGAAATCGGAACCGCAAAAAAAAATTATTTTAAGTCCCACTGAACCCGCATCCGATTCTTTTTTACTAAAAAACGTAACAATAGGATTACAATTTCATTGGGAACAAAAACAAAACCAAAGGTTTGTAGGAAAACTAAAAATAATTATAGAAAATAATAAACTTACCGTAATTAACATTGTACCGGTAGAACAATATTTGGTTAGTGTAATATCTTCCGAAATGAGTGCAACCAGTTCGCTGGAATTATTAAAAGCACATGCAATAATTTCGCGCAGTTGGTTACTTGCACAAATTGCAAAACGAAAAGAAGTAAGTAAGCAAAAATATATTTCGGAAATAATAACCGAAAAAGAAATTATTCGTTGGTATGACCGCGAAGATCATGTTCTTTACGATGTATGTGCCGATGACCATTGCCAAAGATACCAAGGAATTACAAAAGTACATGCGCACAATGCAGAACAAGCCGTTAAGGAAACAACCGGAATAGTACTTATGTACAACGAACAAATTTGTGATACCAGATTTTCAAAATCGTGCGGTGGTATTACAGAATCTTTTGAAAATGTTTGGGAAAATGTTGAACATCCTTATCTTAAATCTATTGTAGATTATAAATTTGAACCGGATGAGTTTGAAACGGACCTAACAAATGAATCTTCGGCGGTAAAATGGATTAAAAACTCTCCACCGGCTTTTTGCAACACTACCGATGAAAAAATTTTAGAGCAAGTATTAAATAATTATGATAGAAAAACAAAAGATTTTTACCGATGGAAAATTGAATATACACAAGAAGAATTAGCGGATTTAATCAGAAAAAAATCCGGTATCGATTTTGGCAACATTATAGATCTTGTTCCTGTTCAAAGAGGTTTTTCGGGAAGATTAATAAAATTAAAAATTATCGGTTCCAATAAAACTTTAATAATAGGAAAAGAATTGGAGATCAGAAAAATTCTTTCAGAATCACATCTTTACAGTTCTGCATTTTTTATTGAAAAATACGATATTAAAAATAGAATTCCGCAAAAATTTGTTTTGATTGGCTCGGGTTGGGGCCACGGTGTTGGTTTATGCCAAATCGGTGCGGCAGTTATGGGAGAGTTGGGTTATAAATTTGATGAAATTTTATTGCATTATTTTCCCAAAGCGGAAATTAAAAAAACTTATTAAATTTTTTTATTCTAAAATAAAAACTTATTTGAAAAAAGCCGAAGCAAAATTATCTGAACATGATTATACGTAATTCATATTGAAAATTAGAAAGAAATAGCAAAAGCTAATAACGAATTTTTTAAGAATATAAAACCGATAACCAGAATGGTTTAACCCAAATTATGCTTTGGAATTTGGAAATTGTTTATAAAACTCTAATATGTAATAATATCTTAAAAACCCAGCCAACAGGTTGAAATTCATATCTAACCATTTATTCTTCAAAAATTATTTTTTTGTTTTTATCTGTTTCACAATGAGAAATTTTCTCAAATGTTTAATGCTATTTGTCACTATACGACACATTTAACCAAAATAATGCCCGTTTTACACTAAACTTGTTATTAAACTTGCCGATAGTGGAGTTGTAAATAAAAAAAACGGGAGTATAAAATGCATTCAATATCAAACATTTCGGAATTATCCGAATCTCTGTCGGAAGTAAAAGTTTTAGATTATAACGAAGAAGCGGAAAGAATAAATAAAATAAAATATAATTTGGGATTATTGTATTTTGCCGCTCTATCTATAATGATGACAACTTTATTTCTTTAATATTAAATATTTAGAACTAAAAGATACAATAAAAAAGCCAAAGGAAGTAAAAAAGAAGTAACGGTAATAATACCGGTAAACTTTTTCTTAAAATCAATTGTTATTTTATACCATATATAAAAAATAAAAGCTTCCAAAAAACTGACACTTAAATAATAGTTATAATCAAATTCCAAAATTTTATTTACTAAAAAAGTTAGTAAAATAAAAACAATTATCGTAAAATCTATTCCGGTAAAAAGCATTTTTTTTCCGGAAAAAGCTTTCCACCTTAAAATAATCATTATTGATATTAATAAAGCCAAAATATAAAATCCGGTATTATGTATTATTTGAATTAAATTATAATCTCCGTATGGAAAATTAAAAGCCGGCAAACTTAATTTGGAAATAATAAAAAAGACTGTAAAATTTATAAAAACATCCAAATCATTAATGGTTTCATTTTTATCCTTTTGAAAATACGAAACAAGAAATAAAATAAAGATGGCCGTTATTAGAAAAATCAGTTCTTGAGTGTTAAGAGAAGTTTTGCTCGAAAAAGAAATTGCGGCAATAATAATCATTATTATTAACGAAGCTATTGATAATGATTTAATAAAAACAAATACATTGTTCGGATTGGTTTTACGAAAATTTTTAAGAAAATTATTAAATATATTTGCAAGTTTATATTTAAGCAAAATAGGTTGAATGCCAATCAATATTGCTCCGGCAACAAAGAAAAGCAACGTTGTTTCCACTCTGTAATCTTTTAAATAGAATAACGCAAGCAGAATAAATAATATTGAAAACAATTGAATGATAAAAACGGTAAACTCTGCATTGTTCAAACTTTTTTGTAAAATATGATGTTGATGTTTAGTATCGGGCGAAAATGGATCTTTACGCAACCAAAGTCGTAATAAAAAAACTTTTGCCGTATCAAGCAGTGGAACTCCTAATAATATAAGCGGAAAAGTTAAATCCAAATTGGAATTATGGTAGTTAATTGAAGTAAGTAAAGAAATAAAAATCAGAAAAAATCCAAGTACCAAAGAACCGGTATCTCCAAGAAAAACACTGGCCGGAAAGGCATTAAATTTTAAGAAACCCAAAATACTACCTAATAAACTAACATTTAATAATATTAAAAACGTATCGTTTTTTCTAATTGCCAAAGCCAATAAAACAATAAAAATAAGCAGAGAAAAGCCACTTGCCAAACCGTCTAAACCGTCTAAAAAGTTAATTGAATTAATTGTTCCTATTATTATTAAAAGTATGAACAAATAATCATAAGGATTTTGTAAAGTAATTCCGAAAATGGAAACCGATTTGTATAACGGTTCCATATAATAAACCAAAATGATTGCGGAAATATTTTGAATTATAAATTTTATAAATCTGTTAAGATTTAGAACATCGTCAATTATACCTACAAATACCAATATGGTTGCAGAAATTACAATTAATTTTACGGAATTAAAATCTTCAACAAAAGCATTTATCATTGTTAAAACAACTAAGAAAATTATGAGACCACCCATACGAGGAATAACATTTTTATGCATTTTTCTTCCACCGGGGAAATCTACAATTTTAGTTTTTTTTAGGAATGAAATAAAGAAAGGCGTTAAAAAAAGAGTTATTACCAAGCTTGTAAAAAATACTAAAAGAAAGGTCATTTCAATTGTAATTTATTTTTTGATAGTCCTTAACATTTTTAACGAAAAAATTACCGATAAAAATATAAGTATAATACGAATATAATTTTATTTAATGATTATTCAAATAAAATAATGATTATTATTCCACATCATTAAGCACAATACTATAATTGTTTATATTGTTTTGTTCAAATAAAGATGTTATTTCCGATACATCGGATTGTTGAGTTTGGTTGGAGCGTGCTACAATAATGGTTTGATCCACAATTTGTGAAATTGTTATAATCTCATTTAAGGCAGTTAATGAAGCGGTATCTAAAATAACAAAATCGTATTTATTACTTACTATTTTTATAAAATCTTTCAAACGATGAGAGTTTACAATAGACGACAAATGTTTAGTTACTTCCGTTTCCGTTATAATATTAAGATTTTCAATTTTTGATTTTTTAATAATATCATCCACTTCTTTTTTTCTCAGTAAAAAATGAGCTAAAAACGGAAAAGGGTTAACTTCAAAAAGTTTACTTAGTTTTGGATTTATAAAATTTAAATCAACCAAAAGAACTTTGGCGCCGTTGTTGGCAAGTAAAATTGCCAAGTTTGATGCAATAATACTCTTTCCTTCGTTATCGTTAAAACTGGTAATTAAAACGGTTTTTAATACTTTATCCAAATTGCCGTATTTTAAGTATGCTTCAATACTTTCAAATGCATTTTTTAAGTTTTCGTTTTCTAATTTTTTAAAATTTATCAATATAGGTTGACCGTGCGGAAATGTTGGAATTTGAGAAATAATTTGTAATTGACTATCTTCAAAATCATCAACGGAAGTAATAAATTCCAATTCGGATTTTTTAGTAAAAAGAGCAAAGCCAATGCCGAACAATAATCCGAGCAAACCGCCGACAAACAAATTATTAAAAAGATTAGGGGAATAAAAAGATTGCGGTGGTTCGGCTTGGGTTATAGAATCTATCTCTGCAAAATATTTTACTGCTTTTTTCTTCAGTTCGTTGCTTTTTATTTTTAGTTTCCTATCAAGTTTAAGATTAAATTTTTTCCTTCGTTCCAATTGAGCAATTTCCAAATATCTAACCGGAATGGAATTAAACTTATCTTCCATACTTGTTATTATATCATACAGCATAGATTTAGACAAATCAATTGCGTCAAGCTTAGCTTTGGTTTCTTCAATTTTCCAAATTAAATTTTTTAGCATATTGAATTTAAAACTTTTGCTATCGGATTTTGTTTCCATATACTGCGTAACATAAGTTTTAAGCAATGAACCGAGCGAATCCGTGTTAATTTTATAATAACTTTTTTTCCAATTAAAATTGGGATGAATACTTTTTATTTTTTTTATCGAATTGTAGATATACTTTTCGGTTAATGCTCTTTTATACGTGTTCTCTATGTCTTCAATTTTTTTGTTATTGTTAATTATAGATGACTTGAAATGAATTTCAGGATAATTTTTACCTAAATAACCGATTAAGTTATCATATATAATTCTATTTAGTTTATTATCATATTCTATAATTTCCAAATCCGATTCCAAGTCGGAAATATGATTAACAGTAACCGTCTCTTTCGGATTAAGGTTTTTTATACTTGCATTGGAAATAAATTCTTGGAAGTTTTTCGTGTTCCTTAAAATATCCTCCGTATTTTCCTTTTCCCTTTTTTCAATTTCCTTAATTAGTGTTAGATATGAACCTCTATTATTAATAATTGCTTTACTTAAAAAAATTTCTACCAATCCGTTTGCGATAGAGGCACAATCTTTGGAATTATTGGCCGTAACTTTGATGAGTATTGATGATGTGGTTAAATCTTCAACGGCTTCAATGTTATTTTTAACTTCATAATTAAGGTGTAAAAATTTTTTTACCGTTGATATAGTTTGGTCTGATAAGATATAATTTATTTCATTTTCCAGCGAACCGTTTAATGCTAACGACGGATTGTTAAAACTATCATACTTGAAAATTATTACGGAAACAGCTTTAAAAAGTTTTGGTTGCAAAAAATAAACCGCTAATCCCAAAAGTAAACCCGTAATAATTGCTTTTAAGATAGTATTTTTTTTTTGCTTTAATACTGCAAAACTTTTCCCGATTTTATTAGAAAACGATTCAGTTATTCCCAATGGTTCCATAGAGTTTATATATCTTTGATTATCGACTTAGAAGTAGTTTTATTTTAAGTTAAAACATACAAATGTTAAAGTGAATTAACAACTAACCGCTTAATTAAATTTTGAATAATATTAACAGAAATTTTGTTAAAAAGCCAAGTAAAAAATTTTTAGTTACGAAGATAATAGAATCATTATATAAAATATACTGTAAATCTTTTTCAAAAGTTGAAATTTGATTTTGAAATTAATTTTTTTTTGGTAATACGGTTAAAAACAATGAGTGCAATTTCAATATAAGTAATAAACCAATTTGTTATTTGTACCCAAATTATACATTAGAATTTAGAAATTGTTTATAAAATTCTAATATAAAATAGGTTAAAGAGACTTTTTAATTTAACCTTTCCTAATGCTTGCATTAAAATAATTGCTTTGATTACAATAGTTTAGAGCTATTCTGTTTTTCTATTGCATAATTCGGGTTGAATATTTTAGCAAATCCGAACGGAAAATTATTTTTTGTAGATTCAAAGGTTTTCAATTTCATTTAAAATCGGACATTCCTCACCGGACGTACTTTTACATTTTTGAGAAAGTTTTACTAACGCTTTTTTAATCTTTTTCATTTCCATAATTTTTAAATCAATTTCGGAAATTTTCTTTTCCGCTATTCTTCGAACATCGTTACAATTTTTATCGTTATCCACCTTTAAGAACAACAGTTCTTTTATTTCTTTTAAC
>Ga0256841_1000709_pt1 | contig 32424 bp, 33 predicted proteins | sample 356308metaG_FD_185971 | JGI IMG/M metagenome (GOLD analysis project Ga0256841, IMG submission 185971) | Hydrothermal vent microbial communities from Mid Atlantic Ridge, Atlantic Ocean - 356-308 | ecosystem: Environmental > Aquatic > Marine > Hydrothermal vents | place: Atlantic Ocean: Mid... | reverse complement strand
CAATCGCTGTTCAAATACGCCAACCAACCCGTAAACGACACACAAAACCGGACACTTCTGAATGGCAGAAAAGAGGACATTTCTGAATTGGGTTGACAGCGGGAAGAAAAAGTAAGATTTGTCGCATGGCGACAAGCGATCCCGCACTTCCCGTGCGACGACGCGATATCACGCTGGATCAGGGTCTGATAGCACGAAACCAATACACTCCGCCGAGACACTTTATTTATCCAGCAAGGCAGTATGAGCGATGTGTCGTGATCCGCGGGAACACCGTGATACGTCAATGTAGGCCTGGCCTCGACATAACCCACGGGGAGGTGGGGAATGCTGGAAATGCCGGGCACATTTCCAGTGCCCTGACCCGGACATCCCGCAGCCGAACCAAAGGCGACTTTCACGACAGCGGGGACGCGCGACCTGAGAGGTAGCCAGTGCGTCATTCCATTCCCGACAAGGCGCGAGGAGACCGCGCGCCCACAACGACAAGCGACACCGCCAGGGACGAAAGAGAAGACGCAATAATGCCGACGCTTGGCCGGCCATGACCATGACTTACGATCGGGAAGGTGTGGCCACGCGATCACGCAGGTAAATGGGTAACGCCTGTTCCGCGGGCAACGGCGTGATCCCGTTGCGTTGGTCCGCCAAGGCGCACAAACCGGCATCGATGGCATGGCAGCGGGCATCGGGAAATTGCTCGACGATAGCGAAATGCTTCACCATCACATCGGAATACGCCCGCCAGCCGGAACCCGCGCCAACCCAACCCGTGGTCGCCGCCGTATCGATACAAAGCCGATCGGGCCGGATTACCCGCTCGTCATCCAGGGCTTGCATGACGCCATCCTCGAGGCCGAACGCGCCACAATAGATCTCGTGCATGCGGGCGTCCAGCGCGGCGAATACGCGGCTGGCGCCTCGTTCTCGATGCACGCCCTGCGCCAACGCGCGCAAGCTGGATACCGGATACACCGGCAGATCCGCGCCGAAGGCGATACCCTGAGTGACGCCGGCGGCAATGCGCAGCCCGGTGAACGAACCCGGCCCGCGCGCGAACGCGATGGCATCGAGCCGCGAGGGGTCAAGACCGGCCTCGGCCAGCAGTGCGTCGATCATCCCGAGTATCAGGCGACCATGCGCGCGCGGTTCATCGCGAAAGCGCTGTGTGGCGTGACCGTCGATCAGCAACGCCGCAGAACAGGCCGACTCGGTGGTGTCAAGCGCCAGCAGCTTCATCTGTCTTTCTCAGGGAATCGAAGAAATGGATGACATCCTCGAGTTTCCGCGTACGCGCCATGTCCGGCATGCTGTTCAGAAAAACGTGACCATAGGGCTTGCCGAGCAGGCGCGGATCGCAGATGGTCAACACGCCGTAATCGCTGGTATCCCGAATCAGCCGCCCGGCGCCTTGTTTCAGCGCAATCACTGCCTGTGGCACCTGATACTGCATGAACGGGTTGCCGCCGCTCTTGCGCATCGCGTCCAGACGCGCTTGCATCACCGGATCACCGGGCGAGGCGAACGGTAGCTTGTCGATGATCACCAGAGACAGGGCATCCCCGCGCACATCGACACCCTCCCAGAAGCTCGCGGTACCCAGCAACACGGCGTTGCCTTGGTCGCGAAACCGCTCCAACAGCTCGGCCTTCGGCAGGGTACCCTGCACCAGCATCGGATGATCGATCTTGCCTTCGAGGAACATCGAGGCTTCTTTCAATGCCCGATGGCTGGTATAAAGCAGGAAAGCACGTCCATCGCTGGCTTCGATGAGTTCGATGGCCAATTCGGCGACCTTACGATTGAACAGCGGGTCTTGTGGCGGCGGCATGCCGCGCGGCACGAACCATAACGCTTGATGGGGATAGTCGAACGGTGAGTCCCATTTCTCGCTGGCGGCGTCCTGTATGCCAAGTTGCGATTCGAAGTGGCCGAAACTATCGCCCACCGCGAGAGTCGCCGAGGTGAAGACCCAGGTCGTCTTGCCGGCATTCATATGCTGGCGAAAGACATCGGATATCTCCAGTGGCGTGCTGTTCAGCCGATACCCCAGCATCGTGGTCTCGAACCACCGGACATTCTCTTCCGAGACCGGCGCGGTCAGCAGCTTCAATTCCTCGACCCGCTTGCGACAGCGTTCCAGGGCATTATCCAGCCCCTTGCCACGCCCCTTGATCGCATCCAGCATGCCACCGAGCAGATCCAACTGGGTGATCAGATTCTCCAGGCTTTCGCCGACCCTAGGCTCTTTTTCCAGTTCGTCCCAGGCCGCCCGCCGGCTGGAAAGGCCAAAGCTCAAGCGCAGATCGCGCGATGCCTTGCCAAGCGCCTCGGTCTGTTCCAGCAGGCCGGGAAGATCCCCGGCTTCGAGGTGATAAGCCGCCTCCGCATCACGCACCAGATCGAGCATCTGGCGCGAGCTGATGGTGGTGCCGAAGAAGCTGCTCGCGACCTCTGGCAACTGATGGGCCTCATCGATGATGTAGCAATCGGCCGCCGGCAGCAGTTCGCCAAAACCTTCGCCCTTGATGGAGAAATCAGCACACAACAGATGATGGTTGATGACCACCAGGTCGGCTTCCTGGGCTTTCTTACGCGCCTCGACCAGATGGCATGCCGTGTATTCCGGGCATTCCTGGCCGAGACAGTTCTCGGCGGTCGAGGTCACCAATGGCCAGATGCCGGCGTCCTCGGGCACACCGCTGAGTTCATTGATGTCACCGTCACTCGTCGCCTTGGCCCATCTCCGGACGCGGTGCAACCAATCGCCCATCTCCTGGCCGCGCGCGCGGCTGTCATGAGCGGCCAGCGCCAGCCGCTGCTTGCATAGGTAGTTTCCCCTCCCCTTCAGCAAGGCCACCGCGACTGGAATGCCGAGCGCTTCGCGGATGACCGGCAGGTCGCGATGAAAGAGTTGGTCTTGGAGGTTCTTGGTGCCGGTGGATACCAATGTCTTCTGGCCGGACAATAACGTCGGCACCAGGTAGGCGAAGGTCTTGCCGGTGCCGGTGCCAGCTTCGCAGCACAGAATACCGCCTTCATCGAGCAGGCATTCGATGCGCTCGGCCATGCGCTGTTGCTGTTCGCGCCACTGGTAACCCGGAATCCGCCGGGACAGCAGGCCGTCCGGCGCGAAAACCTCGTCGGCATCCAGGTTCACTGATTCGACCAGCCATCGGCATCGCGGCCGTTTTCGGCGGTCCACAGCAGACGGCCGATGATGCGAAAACGCGCAACCGACAAGGCGCCACGCTTGGCCCGGCTGGAGCTGGACTTGTCCCGGTATTCGAGTAACTCGTCGCGGTCGACTTCAAGAATCTCGATCGGCTCGTAGTCCTCGTTCATCAGCACCAGCACAACACTGTCCCAGTCGTGATCCATTCGGATCTGACCGATGCGCGGACTGGTTCTGGCGTCGTCCGGCAGCATCCGGCTCTTGATCTGGATGCGCTTGCCACCACGCGCCGGATCGATGGCGTCATAACCGTGCTCACCCTCTGGCGGCACCTCCAGTTCGAGGAGTTGCATGGCGTCGTATTCCGCCACTTCCTTGCTGACGCCAGGCAGGGGTTTGCCCATGGCGCGCCGGTATTCAGCGGCCAGCGCGCGCGCCTGCGCGATCAGTTTGTCAGCCGCGTAGATCGCCATGGCATGGCATCAGCGAGAAGGCGTCCAGTAGCCGAAGGCGTCATTGGACGCAGGCTTTGGCGCGGCCGCTTGTTGGTGTTGCTGAACGCGCTCGTGGGATTCTTCCATGACTTGGCGCGCGAAGCCGTTGAGTTGATCCATGTAGTCGGACTTCACCGCCAGATCGCTGGTATGATTGCCGAGCATATAACCCATCACCGCCGCGAGGTACTGCATGACCTCGCCCATGTCGGCATCCGGCGCGTGCTTGCGCACGGCATCCTGAACATCGTGCATCAGCTCGCCGGAAAGTTGAATGTCGCTCATCGAGGTAACCCTGCCGTTTCATAATGAATGGATGACCGCCAAGGATACCAGATTCGTCGCTCGCTGGAACGATGCTCGCTGCTCGCCAAACGCGAGATTTTTCAACGGCGCATCAGCGATACTGACGCAGATACCACCATTCGAAACCTCGCTTCGCCCAATGCAGCGGCGCCAGCGACGGCAGCATGGTGCTGCCCTTGTCCGTGCGCTTAACCAACATGCCGCCCTTCAGGTTGTCGACAATGCAGATCAGCTCGATCTTGAAGGTTTCCGTCGGCATCGCGCCATTGAGTTCGGCAAGCAGATTCTTCGCCGCTGCCTCGGCCTGCAAGTCGGCCATGTGTGCCTGTTTCGGCATCCATTCCGGCCCCGGAAAGCTGCCAGAATCACCCGCCACATAGACCTTGTCCTGGTTCTCCACCTGGCAATACGTGTTGGCCTTCAGCAGGCCGCCCGGCGAGCGCGGAAGATCGGTCGCGTCGAACCATTCATTGCCCGTCATGCCGGGCATGAACAAAATCATGTCGGCTTCAAATTCGCCGCCTTCGGTGACCACGCTGTTTTCGGTGAAGGCCTTCATTTTATGGCCCAGGTGCGTGCCGATATCGCGCTTCGCCATCTCGCCCAGCAGACCCTCTACGGCACGTTCGCCGAGCCGCGCGCCGGGTTTCGCGGCAGGGGTGAAGAACGTCAGCTTGAACTTGTCGCGGCGACCCTCGCGGCGCAACTGATTGTCGATACCGAACAGAAATTCGAACATCGGCCCACCGCGCATCGCCGCTGGCTCTTTCGGGTTACCCGCAAAGCCCACGGCGATGGTACCGCCATCCAGTTCGCGTAGACGATCGCGAATCCGCACCGCCGCGTCGATGCCCTCGCAGGGCGTGATGGCATGCTCGATACCCGCCAGCTTCTTCAGGAAACGTCCGCCACTGGCGATGATCAGGCCATCGTTGGCCACGTCACCGTTGTCGGTGACGACGATTCTGCCGCCATCCTTCAGACCGGTGGCATGACCCTGGTGAAAACGCACGTCCATGCGTTCGAAGAAGTTATCCAACGGCACGATCAGATCATCCGGCTGGCGCAGGCCGGACGGGATCCAGATCAGGCTGGGCAGGTAGATCATGTGGGGTTGCGGCGCGATCAGGGTGATCTCGACATTTTTGCCGGCGGCGCGCAATGTCCGAATGGCGGTCAACGCGGCAAAGCCGGCACCGATTATCGTGATTTTAGCCATGCCGCCTCCCTAGCCGCAGCCACAACCACCAGAGCCACAACCCTTGCCGGCAGCCGGTTTGTCCCCTGACGAAGAACCGCTTTCGGCGACGTTCTTTTTCTTGCCGCCCTTGAAGTCGGTCTCGTACCAGCCGCTCCCCTTCAAGCGGAAACCCGCTGCCGAGATCAGCTTCTTCAGCGCTGGCTTGCCGCATTCCGGGCACTCTTTCAAAGGTTCGTCGGCCATCTTCTGCATAGCTTCCAGTTCGTGGCCGCAATTCTCGCAACGGTATTCATAGATAGGCATGGGAACCTCTTCGCGTTCAGTCAATGATAGAAATAGAATCAGAATATTTTAGCATATCCTAAAGTTCATCAATAACGATGAATTCGGTGATGTGTCGGTTATCGTCACGGCCAGTCGATATACCGTGAACGTACCCTGCCGCTTGCCAGCGAGATGATGTTTCCATCATGGTCGCTGGCGTGTACGCCATTTCGTTCCCGGCAAGGCCAAAAGAGATCCGGGATCATTCCGATAGTCGACTGGCCGCCGCCATAAGATGGGAATGAATTCCCACTTTTAAAGATTACCTTCATATCGTGAGACCAAGGATTGCTTGGCCTTCCGGCTGAGCTGCTTCAAGGCATGTTCGCGCCGACTGGCCGCGGCGCGGTCACCGCAGATTTCCCAATACGCTAGAGTTACCGGGCGGCGCGCGCGGGTGTAACGTGCACCCTTGGACGAGTGGTTGTGTTCTTCGATGCGGCGTTCAAGATCCGTCGTGATGCCAGCATAGAGGGAGCCGTCGCGACAGCGAGCCAGATAGACGTACCAGGGACGCTTACACAAGAATGACAGTCCACGGAGCCAAGCTCCATGTTTTGGTGAATTTGCAAGGTATGGCCGCCATCGAGCAGACCTTGTCAGCATTGCTCCCAGGGAAGACCGTGATACCGCCAGCCACCGATACTGCTGCGCTGATGAGCATCGTCGAGTTCACCCTCGAATCCTTCGTCGATATGGCAGACGTTCTCGATGCCATGTTGTAGCAACAGCTTGCCCGCCTCGTGCGAACGTTTACCGCTACGGCAGATCAGTATGACCATCGCATCCGATCCGGTATGCTCCGGGGCAATCCCGCCAAGCAGCAATTTACGCACCTTGACGACGAAATCCGGATTGATGTCCCAGTCTGGTTCGTCTATCCAGGCGACATGCACGGCGCCGACCGGGTGGCCAACGAAAAGGAATTCCATGCTGGAACGCACATCGACCAGGATCGCGCGCGGATTCCGGGCAAGGATATCCGCCGCTTGTCGTGGGCTGATCGCTTTCGGTTCGGCTTGTGTGGACATAACTCTCCCCAAGGTAAGGCTGTCAGGATGATTCGTGTTCCGTTTCAAGTAGCCGTCGCAGCGCGTGCTCCACCAGTCGCGCCTCCTGATCCAACCGTCGATTCAATTCGAGACAGGTGATCTGGTTGTTCTCTTTTGCCGCCATTTCCATCTGGCGAGCCAGATCCGACATCCGCATGGCGCCGACGTTCGCGCAACTCGATTTCAACGAATGCGCAATCTTCGACACTTCATCCAGACGCGCCTTCAACGACAATGCCGCCAGCGTCTCCAGTTGCTCCGGCGCGGTGTCCAGATAGCGCCGCAACAACACTGCAAACTCGCTTTCCATGATGTCCCGCAGCTCGTCGATGACATCGGCATCCAACACCGAATCCAAGGCCGGCATGGACACGGAACCCGACGGTTCGATGGCTGACTCGCCTTTGGAGGTTTCCACCTCGACGGACGTAACAGACGGAACGATGCGCTCGTCCAGCCATCTGCCGAGTAGACGTTGCAGGCTGTTTCGGTCGACGGGTTTGGACAGGTAATCGTTCATCCCGCAGTGCAAGCAGCGTTCCCGATCACCCGGCATGGCGTTTGCCGTCATCGCGATGATCGGCACGCCGGCTTCGACGCCCGCTTCCTGCTCCCGTCCGCGCACGATGCGGGTCGCCTCGTAGCCATCGACGCCAGGCATTTGACAATCCATAAACACCAGGTCATAGGATCTGGAACCGATCTGTTTTATCGCCTCGGCGCCATCGGCCGCCGCATCCACCTCAAGGCCGAACTTATTGAGTAAGTGGAGGAAGACCGTCAGATTCACTGGATTATCTTCGGCAACCAGAATCCGGCCTTGGTATCCCTTGTGTCCTTCGGCACCGGAAACCGGGGATTCCTGAACGGGAAGCCTGGGCGTCTGCTCTAGCCCCAGCAACTCCTCCTCGAAAAACATCTGCTCGGGTACATCATCGTTCCACCAAGTCTGCTCAGCCTCGGCCTGACCGACTCCAAGAAGATGATTCAGTGCTTGCTTGATGTCCTTATCGCTGCATTTTCCGCTGAGAATCTCGACATAACTCTCCGCGTCCTCTGGCAACTGAATCTGAACCCGATCGCCGATCAACAGGATCTTCAGGTCATCCATCTCGGTCAGGCGACGCAGTTCATGGATAAACCCAACCACGTCACTATCCAGCGCGCGGATGTCGATAATAATCGCTTCGTAGGCCCAGGAAAATCCGAGATGCGCCGAGGATGTCACCTTGGCCACCGCCTCATCGGCGCTGTGTGCAATCGCCTTCATCACTCCCCAGCGCCCAAGCAGGTCATCCAGTCGGCGTTTCCGCGCGACATCCTCGGAAAGCACCAGCACGCGTGCATTGCTCAGGCTGGTTCGATGCTCATTAATCTCCAAGGTGCGCCGAAACGGAACCTGAAACCAGAACAAAGAACCCACGCCCTGTTGCGAGCGTACCCCGATGCTGCCTCCCATCAACTCGACCAGGCGTTTACAGATCGCCAGCCCGAGTCCCGAACCGCCGTGTTTCCGGGTTGTCGACGCATCTGCTTGGGAGAAGGATTGAAACAGCTTGCGCGCCGTTGCCGGCGACATGCCGATACCGGTGTCGCGCACCACAAAAAGCAGATCGACGATACGTCGTCCAGCGCGTTGATTGATCACCTCGACGCTGACGCCGCCTTTGTTGGTGAACTTGATCGCATTGCCGACCAAGTTGATCAGTATCTGACGCAGCCGAATCGGGTCACCGGACACGAACAACGGCACATCGTCCTGGATGATGGTCGAGATTCGCAGGCCCTTGCGTTCAGCACTCTTGGCCATCAGCGCAGTAACCGCCTGGATCACATCACGCAGATTCAGGTTGATGGACTCGAGTTCGAGCTTACCCGCCTCGATCTTGGAGAAATCCAGTATGTCATTGATGATTCGCAGCAGATGACGCGAGGAACTGAGCGCGGTATCGACATGCTGATGCTGCTCCTGTTTCAGTTCGGTATCCCGCAGCATCTCCAAAATAGGGAGAATGCCGTTCAACGGTGTTCTGATCTCGTGGCTGATGGTAGCGAGAAACTCGGTTTTCGCCACGTCGGCAATCTCGGCCTGGTTACGCGTAACCGCCAACTCGTGCTCCACCGCATCACGCGCGCGGGCCGTATCCGTCAGCGCTTCACGAACCTCCCCCAGCTCCTCGCGGACCTGGACCAGATCCCGACCGACCACATCGAGCGCCAGGGAGCGGCGTCTCAGCATCGCGCCCGGAACAAACGCCAGCAGATGCGAAGTCAGCACCATCAGAAGGAGCGGCGACGGCCAAGCACCCGACACAATCATCACGGACAGAGACTTGAGCATGCCGAACAACTGTCCGGCCAGCAATAGCAACTGAAACAACGCGATACGCGGTGGCGCGGAAATTGCCAGTAGCACCGGAAGAAACGCGCCAGCGAGGAAGAACAACAGCAACGGCGACGCCCAGAAAGCCCCATTCGTCGGCAATGAACTCGCGTTTGCCATCAGCACCCAAACCCACCCTGAGACAAATGCCGCCACCGCCAGCAAGCTACTACCGAAGCGATACCCGATATCGCCCGCCGTTTTTCTAATCACCGCGCCGGAAACAAAAGCACCCACGGCGGCAAAACCCAGCCACTGAACCAGCCCATCCGTCAACAATACACAGAGCAGCAGCAAGCCCGCCGCGAGGAACAGTGGAAGCATCGGCAACCTACTTCGCACCCAATGTCGCGAAGCAGCCTGTTGGGGAAGATCAATCACCTTGTCATCCATAGCGCCATAAGGATACGCCAACATCCCGGCTGACGCGCAATCTGTGTACAATAACCCGTGAATCCGGCTTGAGCAGCCAGCCATCGGGAATGAAATGGCGCCCACGTTGGCCACCCACCAGGGAGGTGTGGCGAGGCTGTCTGAATCGAGGCTGGTTTTTCGATCTTTCGAGGCGCATAGTGAAACCTGGATGTAACGAAAACCCAGCCAGGAGCAGGTTCTCATGATGGGAAAACACCCCGGACCATGTAAAGGTTGCCTGTGATTCGGCCGTGGGACGTCCAAGGCATTGAAAAATGCCATTTTTCAATGGCCTGCTAAAGACTGAATGAGGTTGTTATCGCCGCAGCCAGTCGAATTTCCGCATGCGCGCCATTTCGTTCCTAGCAAGGCGCGAGGAGGGCGTATCTTCCCACAACGATGTGAGTAACACCGCCAGGAACGAATGAGGTCGCGCTATCATCCCGACGTTTCGCTGGCCGTGACGATAAATCAAACCTCTCGACCAGCGCCAATAAAAATCAAATAGAAATAGAATCGTTTATCAGTCTATGGACACCCAGTTATCGGACATCATCAAAGACCTGCTGCGCCAAATGGAGGCCTTGCTGGAGCAGCCGTCACAGCCCGCCTTGGAAACGCTCTACACAACCGCCCAACGGCTTGAAGAGAGTACCGAGAAAAACAGCCCCTATCCCGGGCTGAACAATGCCGCATTCTCCTTCAGCGTATTTCTCAGTACATTCTCTGGCCGATCCAACCTTCCCGACAGACGGCAACTCGAAAAACTCCGCAAGCTATCACAGGATATCGGTGACTACCTCAAGAAATCGGATCACGCATCGGCGCAATACAACACGCTGCTGTATTTTGGCGACCCGGAACTCCTGCCTTTCGGCATTCACGACCTGTGCGCGGAGCGTCGTATACGCTTGTCGTTGATCGACGATGTATTCTCGCTGACGCACGCGCTGGAAAACGCCACCGCGCTCGACCTGCTCGTTGATCTGCGTTCTGGAAACAAACTTCAACCGTTTCTGGATGCCTTTGCGCGACGAGCGGAGGCATCGCCGATCACTCTCTCGGTCGTCAGTATCGAGGACGACGTGGATTCCAGGATGGAAGCGGAACGACTGGGCGCTGAACGATTCTTCACGGTCCCGCTGATTGCCAGCGAACTGCTTAACACGCTGTTTCCGGAGCGGGGAACCACCGCCCCGCCTCCCTCGACGTCACGTAGCACACCGAACGCTTTGCCCGGCGTCATCGTCGTGGACGACGATGAGAGCCAGGCGGAATTCGCCGCCGCGATTCTCGCCAATGCCGGCATGCGCACCCTCGCCATCAGCGACCCCGCCAAGGTGCTTGCGATGGCTGACGAGTTCGTGCCAGACCTGATACTGATCGACCTGTACATGCCTGACATCAGCGGCGAAGAACTGACCGTGATGCTGCGCGGCAAGCTGGATTATCGGGATATTCCGCTGATCTACCTGTCCGGAGAACTGGAGAAAGACAAGCAGGAAGCCGCGTTGGCCGCCGGCGCGAACGGCTTCCTGGAAAAGCCCATTCGGCCGAAGAAGCTCATCAAAACCGTAAAGGAAGCCCTCAAATCCCAGGCGGATACCTCCGCGCCACGCGACGAAGCAGCCTCTCCCGGACCCGAACAGAATATTCTCGAACAAATGGCCCGTCATACAAGTGAACAGCGTGAACGGCAACCCGGGTTACTAAGCCTCGCGCTGCATGTCGAACTTGACGGCGATACGCGGGTCGAGCCGGGCGTCATCGACAAACTGATAAGCAGCTTGAATACCCGACTCCGCAATCGTGGACTTCTCCTTCCGGCCGGCGACAACATCCTGCGCGGCGTGATCCATGGCAAGGATATCGAGGGCATTGTGCTGATCGCCAACAACCTGCATGGCATCCTGCTTGCCGCCTTCGGCCCGACCCGCCAAGTCCCAACGACAAAGGTAGCCAAGAGCGGCCTGCACCTTATCGAGGATCCAAGCGACACCCGGGTCTGGGAATATGCCGCCTCCGCCAGCCAGACTGGCAACGGCCATCGGTGCATGTTGCATGCGGACACCAGACAACGTTTGATGGAAGAACAACTTGAACGACTGAACCGGCATGTGCTCAGCCGCAAGCCCGTGGATATCCACCTTCGCGAGATTCGCCAGGCCGACTCCCATGCGGTCTGCGCCTATCTGGCGGACGCCAGCTTCCCTGAAACCCGGCAATGGCAAGGGGTCTCCGTCGCCTACGCGGGGCTCCCGGCGAAGTCCCGCTTGCAACTCGACCGCGATCTGTTCTCCAGCGCATTGGACAGGATTCGATTGCTGCATCGAAGCAGCCTTGGCGCTCACTTGCTCGTACCCCAGTCAGCCAGGGTCATCGATGCATCTGATCAGCCGGCGTGGCTGCGGGACGCGCTCCGGCTCAAGCAACAAGTGGGTAGCGGCATGGTATGCCTTTTCCCTATCGCCGCGCTCAACCGGAACTTGCAACAATCGCGAGCCTATCTGGATACGCTCAAAGATGCCGGCATAGCTGCTTCGGCCTTCGACGTCGGCTTGCACGCCAGCGTATTTCAGATCGCGGATTATCTTAACCTTAGGCAGCTAGTCCTATCACCCAAATCACTCCAGGAAGATGTGTTCAAGATCAAATCCTTTTTCGATCTGGGACGAAACAGCGAGATTCAACTGGTGCTGCCACATGCGGACAATAACGCCGCATTGAGCCAACTGGTCGGTGCGGACTGCTATATTACAGGTAAGCATCTGGATATTGGCCAATGAGCATGAACAATCCCGACAACGAGAACCGGCTCAGGGAACTGTTTCCCTTTTTGCAAGGAGCGGGCAGTGATTTTTGTCGTGCCTTTTTCGACAAGGTGATACTCGCGCACTTGAAAACGGGCAACGAGGTTTGCGCCGAAGGCAACACCTGCACCCATCTGCCACTATTGGTGGAAGGCGTCGCGCGCATCTACAAGAGCGGCGAGAACGGCAAGGAGATCACCCTGTACCGGATCCATCCGGGTGAAAGCTGTGTTCTCACAGCCTCCTGCATCCTCAGCGGCAGACCGTTCCCGGCAACCGCGAATGTAGAATCCAACCTCGCCGCCGCGCTGCTGCCAGCCGATTTCGTGCGCAAATGGATCGGACAGGATGCCGCCTGGCAAGCCTATATCTTCAGCCTGGTCGCCGACCGCCTGAGCGCGATCATCCAAGTTGTCGAGGAGGTGGTATTCCAGCGACTGGACCAACGTGTCGCCGCCTATCTGCTGCGTCACGGCAGTGGATCGCCCACCGCCATCCACGCCACGCATCAAGAGATCGCCGATGAACTCGGCACCTCGCGAGAGGTCGTCAGTCGCCTGTTGAAATCGTTCGAACAAGGTGACGCGATCCGTTTGTCTCGCGGACAAGTGACGGTCATCGACCGCGATTACCTTCTTGGCATTGGCGCGAACGGCCTGTAGCATCCCGGCGCGTGATCTTGTCACAGACAGAGGATTACGGGCGTACTAAGCTGGCCCTGTCAAACATTGAGAAATCCGCGATCTTCACCGGGTTTCCATGGAACATTGGAGCAACTGGAGAAAAACATCATGAGCAAGAACGTAGGTAGTATCGACCGGATTCTGCGCGCCATCGTCGGACTCGGCGTCATCGGCTGGGGGTTCTATGCCCAGAACTGGCTCGGCGCCATTGGCCTGATTCCGCTGTTCACCGCCGCTATCGGCTGGTGCCCGGCATATACACCATTCAAGATCAGCACCGGCAAGTAACTCCCGCAGTCGGCAAAACCGCCGGGGCGCCGTGCCGGGCACCCCGGCGTCAGCGCATCGTCACCAGTTCTTCCGCCCCGGTCGGATGTATCGCGATGGTGTCATCGAAGTCCCGTTTCGTCGCCCCCATGCGCATCGCGACGGCAAATCCCTGTAGCATCTCGTCCGCCCCCATGCCGATCACGTGGCATCCGACGACCTTCTCCCTGGCCCCTACCGTTACCAGCTTCATCGACACCTTGACGGGATGGCGCGTAAATGCATGATACATCGGTGTAAAGCGGCTTTGATAGATACGCACCGCGTCGCCATGGCGAGCACGGGCCTCATCCTCGCTCAGGCCGACCGTGGCGATCGGCGGATGTGAGAACACCACGCTGGGAATCAGATCATAGTCGAGCCGCCGCTCCGGCTGGTTGCCGAAAAGTCGATCGCCAAGGCGCCGCGCAGCCGCGATCGCCACCGGGGTCAACTGCGCCTTGCCGATGATGTCTCCCAGCGCATAGATTCCGGGCACCGAGGTATTCTGCCATCCATCCACCGGCACGAAGCCGCGCGAATCAGTCTCCACACCAGCCTTGGCGAGATCGAGTCGATCCGCGTTCGGCTCGCGACCGATCGCCCAGATCAACTGGTCGTAATCCGCCAACAGCTGCCCATTGTCCAGTTCGAGTCTCAGTTTATCATCATTCTCGCGACTGACAGCGGCAATCCGCGTCATCGGCAGGATGTTGATGCCATCATCTAGCATGGCTTCCATCAGACCTTCACGCAGCATTGCGTCGAATTCGCGCAACAGGTGCTGATTGCGTAGAAACAGGCTGACTTCTGCGCCAAGCGCGTTCAGCACCCCGGCAAGCTCAACGGCGATATAGCCACTGCCGGCGATTGCAACCCGTCTCGGCACTTCTCGCAACTCGAAGAAGCCATCCGAGGTAATCCCGAGCCGGGCGCCTGGGATATCTGGCAGTATCGGGCGCGTGCCCGGGGCGATGACGATATGCTCCGCAGAAAGCGCCTGTCCATCCGCCCGCAATGTGTGGGCATCGAGAAACCGCGCATGGCCGCGGATCAGGTCGATATCTGAATCCTTCAGGTAAGTTTCATACCAATCGTTGATGTTGCCCACATAAGCATCCCGCTTGCGTTTCAACGTCGCCCAATCGAAATCGCCCCGCGACACCTCAAAAGCGTAATCCGGCGCATCCCGCAGCGCATGCGCAAGCATCGCCGCGTTCCACATGACCTTCTTCGGCACACAGCCGACATTGACGCAGGTACCTCCCAGTCTGCCCGATTCCACCACCGCGCAGCTTGCGCCATGCTGGGCGGCGTGCTCCGCTATCGAGAGGCCACCGCTGCCGGCGCCGATAGCAATCAGGTCATAGTGTTTTTTCATTGGGGGGGGGAAGCTCGTCTGTCCACGGAAACGCGGAATTCTAACCCAGAACGCGACAGATCCATGAACGATTTGCTATGCTGCCTCGCCCGATCCCTAAGTCCAGGACCATGCAGAAACTGATACTCGCCTCTACCTCTCCGTTCCGCAAGGCGATTTTGGAAAAGCTCCGCCTGCCTTTCGACTGCGTCGCGCCACGGGTAGACGAATCAATCCTCCCGGGGGAATCACCAACGGATCTGGTGCAACGCCTCGCGCGAGCCAAGGCACGAGCGGCGTTGGCCCAGGGTAGTCGCGGATTGATCATCGGCAGCGACCAGGTTGCGCATGCAGATGATACGATACTCGGCAAGCCTGGCAGCGAAGCGCATGCTGTCGAGCAATTACTGAAGCTTTCCGGAAAAACAGTCACCTTCCACACCGGGTTGTGTCTGCTCGACACGGAAGCGGATACAGCGCAGGTCACGTCTGAAACCTACCGGGTCTCCTTTCGCGAACTCAGCCGAAAACAGATCGAAACCTACGTCGCGATAGAAAAACCGATCCATTGCGCCGGAAGCTTCATGTCGGAAGGACTCGGCATTGTACTGTTCGACGCCCTCCAGGGCCGCGACCCCAACACCCTGGTCGGACTACCACTGATCGCGTTGACCGACATGCTCCTAGCGGTTGGAATCGCCCTGCCCGCCAAGGAATTATCCTGACACCAACCCTTCACCCCTAGCCCGGATTTAGGATTAATCTACTGCGCCTTCCCACCATGCTCGCGACGATCACCTCAACCCGACAGACTCCTGGCAGGATGTTGAAAAAGTCCTTCCATGGACTTTTTCAACGACGAAACCAAAAAATTCGATTTCCCGATTCCTTCATTTTCAATGACTTGCAGTCATCGAAAATGGTGGCACATCCCTTTACTGCACTCAGGCCGTTGAAAATGCCATTTTTCAACGACCTGTCAGGGTTCATCCCAAAACCATTAAGGGGTAATACGTAGCCAGCCCCCGCCAAATATAAGCATATCCATCTTTACTTAAGTTAAATATACCGCTTGCGAGCATTGGAAATTCCGGTAATATTGAAGGCGCATTCAAACTTTTTCGAGTTGATACTGCAACCCTAACAGAGGACAAGACGCGCTTTGTGATAGGTCACCTATGGCGGCGCGAGTCCATACAATCATTCCCCTTACCCACACCAGTTATCTAGGAGGAATACCTATGCGGAGTTCCGCAATAATCACCACCGCCGCAGCTTGCGTCATTACACTGGCAGGCACGTTCGGCGGCATGTCGATGGCAACGGCCGGCGCGTCATCCAGCGTCGACTTCGGCAAGAAGACGGCTTTCAACAGAAAGAAAGGCAATTGTCTCGCCTGTCATGCCATCGCCGGCGGCGTCAGCCCTGGCGACATCGGTCCTCCCCTGGTCGCGATGAAGGCCCGCTTCCCGGATCGCAACAAATTACGCGCGCAGATCTGGGATGCCACCGCCAACAACCCCAACTCACGCATGATCCCGTTTGGTCGCCACAAGGTGCTGAGCGAAAAAGAGATCGATGCGGTAGTCGATTTCCTCTACACGCTTTGAATCGCCTAACCGTTGTCATTTCAGGAGACATAAAAAAATGAACACGAACATCAAACGCAGACGCTTCATCAAGGGTTCCGTGGCCGCCAGTACTCTTGGCGCTGCCGCTGGCGCCGGCCTGCTGACACCACAGACGGTGCTGGCAAAGTGGTCGGAAAGCGCATTTCATGCCAAATCCTCCGCCAACGCGCTGAAGAATCTGCTTGGCAGCAATGCCGCCGAGGCAAGCAGCGCGATCAAGATCAAGGCTCCGGATATTGCCGAGAATGGTGCCGTGGTTCCGGTTTCCGTAACCTCTGGCATCGCCGGCACTGAGTCCATCAGCATTCTCTCGACCGGCAATCAGACTCCGCTGATCTTCAATGCCAAGCTGGGTCCTGGAGCAAAAGGTTTCGTCTCGACGCGCATCAAGATGGGCAAAACCGGGGATGTGGTCGCCATCGTCAAAGCCAACGGCAAGCTTTACAAGGCATCCAAGGCGGTGAAGGTCACGATTGGTGGCTGCGGCGGTTGATCACTGACGTCAACCGATCATCCGTAAACACGATAAAGGTATACAAAGCATGGCAAAATCAAGCATCAAGATCCGCGCGAAGGAAAAAGGCGGCGTGACAACCGTCAAGACATTGATCACCCATCCAATGGAAACCGGACTGCGCAAGAATAAGAAGACCGGCAAACTGATTCCGGCCCACTTCATCGAAGAGGTCACCTGTGAAGCAGGCGGCAAAAAGGTATTCGTTGCCGAGATGAGTGGTGGCGTTTCCAAGAACCCTTATCTGTCCTTCAAATTTACCGGCGCGGGCAAGGGTGACGAGATCAAACTCAGCTGGGTTGACAACAAGGGTGGCAGCGACTCCGCCACGGCAAAGATTCGCTGATTTTCCACTCACTCAACTCTTATACCCCACCCGGGAGGAGACACAATCCATGAAAAAACAATTGGTTGCCGTACTTGCCATTAGCCTGCTGGCTACTGGCAGTGCCTTCGCCAACAAAAAGGCCACTGACACAACACCCGAGGAAGACCTGAAGGTCTATCGTGATTATTTCATGAAGAAATTTCCCGGTGTACCATTAAACGAGTTTCAGAATGGTGTCTATGCCATCGACAAAGTATCACGTGACTCCTGGGAAGCGATCGAGGAATTCCCCCCTTACGAGCCGATGATCGAAGAAGGCGAGGAGATGTGGAACAAGCCATTCGCGAATGGAAAAACCTATTCCAGTTGCTTTCCCGACGGCCCGGCGCAACGGAAGAACTATCCGCGCTGGGACGCAAAACGGAAGATGGTCGTCACATTGCCAATGATGGTCAACGAATGCCGGGAAAAGAATGGCGAGAAGCCGTTGAAATGGGCCAAGGGTCCAATCACCCGGATTCTGTCCTACATGGCATATGAGTCACGTGGTCAGAAAACCCACGTCGTCATCCCGAAAGGCGATGCCGATGCACTGGCTGCGTACAACGACGGAAAGTCCTTCTATTTCGCGCGTCGCGGACAGCTGAACTTTTCCTGCGCCAGTTGTCATGTGGAAAGCGCCGGGCAACATATCCGCACCGATATTCTCAGCCCGGCATTGGGACAAACGACCGGCTGGCCTGTCTACCGTTCCAAATGGGGTGAGCTTGGCACGCTGCATCGCCGCTTCAAGGGCTGTAACAAGCAGGTTCGCGCGAAACCGTTCAAGCCCCAACATAGACAGTACCGTAATCTGGAGTATTTTCTGACGCATATGAGCAACGGTATCGAATACAACGGCCCGTCAGCGCGAAAATAAATTCAGGCTCGACCCAACACGCATCCCGCGTTAAAAAAAACCGGCGAGGCATGGCCTCGCCGGTTTTATTGAGGACATCTCGAAAAATCGAGGTGCCCGAGTGGAACGGAGATGTCCCACCCATTCCGATCATGATAAGTAATTGAAAATGTAAGCAAAGAGGAAATCGCATTGTAACTACTCAGCAAGTAGGAAAATCATACTGTAACTGCTCAGATTGCAGCTGAAATGTGTTAGATCAAGGCGGGAAATGTGAGTTTACAGGTGTAAATGACCATTTTCCAACGCAGAGATGGCGCATTTCAGTGGTGAGCTGAGTAGTTACATCGCATTTTCTCTTTGCTATGAGCAAAAATGCCATGGAAGGCATTTTTTGAGATCCCTTGAGTGAGTGCATAGCTCATGGTTCGTCCGACGCTACCCAAGAACTCCCCGGTAAGCCGGGTGACGCTTTGTCGCCCATCACCTTTTTTACGGGGATGCCAATGCGTCCGGATGTTCCTGTTCCGCGCCTTCACGCTCCGGCTTCTCCAACGCCATATCACCATCAAGCTCTGGTTCCGCCAGTTTATCCAACAGAACCTCTCCAGCAACCTCATCCGCCTCCGCAACGGCGATCTCCAGATCGTCGATGGACAGCTCGGTAATGTCCTCGGGCGCTTCGTCCCCAGCACTTTCGTCGAGCACCGTCTCTTCCTGAGCGATGGGAACAACTTCCCGCGCCGCCTCCTGGCTTATCGTGGTATCACTGGAGTCAAGCGATGCCTCGATGGTCCCCAACTCTTCATCGGTGACGGCGATATCGTCGTCGTCCTTCTCCTGGAACATGCTCAGAATCTTTCCACGGTCGACATCGCTTCCGTCGTTTTCCTCCGCCATGTTGGAGTATTCGTTCAGCATACGTCCCATCGCCTCCATGGTCATGCCAAGCTCCTCGCTGAGGCGCTCCTTGTCTGCGCTTGCACTAGCAAGCTGCGCTTGCAAGCGACCCACTTCGACGTTGCTCATCAGGGGTTCTTCACACTCCTCCGCTGGACTCTCGGGTGCATCTTCGGGGAGCAGTTCCCGATAGGCATCCACCACGCTCTCGAAAGGAACGTTGATGCCGGCAATCGCCGCGTTGTCTCTTTCCAGATAAATGTTGATGAATGCCTGATAGAACGCCTTCTCTTTCCGATCGATATCGATGCTCACCTGTTCCGCCTTATCCTCGGCATAGCCATGTCGATCGACCAGTATTTCTCGCAGCCGCCCGCTTCTACTCTCTTGTTGCGCCATCACCAGCTCCACGAGCCGACGCGCGGCGCGGCGGGCCTTGCCACCGGACCACAGCTTGGCAAGCAGCAGTCCACCGGCCAGTAGCCAGCCAAGCAGCAGGAGTTCGCCAAGCACGATGGCCGTCAGTACATCGAGTGTCATCACGCCGTCACCGCGCCATCATCCAACACAATCCGGCCAGTGGCGCGGCGTCTGCGCAACAACCACCAGGCCAAGCCACCGAGCACCATCAACAAACCGTTTCCCAGTCCGAGCAGCAACAGGATCCTGCCCCAATCGGTTTTCGCCACCGCTGCTTTTGCGGCCGGCACCGGGACAGGCTCCGCCACCTCGGCGACATCCGGCAGCAGGCCTTTTATCTTGGCGTCCTCAAAGCGCCACGAGATCGGGTTTCCGCGTTTGCTTTTTGTCTGTATCTCTACGACCAGCTTGGCCATGCCACGAAAGGTATCGGTCGAAAAGCTCGCCTGAAAGCGCCCCGGGCCGGCGCCACGCAGCGGTATCGGCTTTTTCCCTCCCCCGCCATCCAACCAGGCCTCGACATCGACCGAGCCAAGATCGACCAGCGCATCCTGCAACGCCACGGATACGCTGACAGGTTGAACACCTTGATCCACGCTCACCTCGGCGGGTGGCGTAACACTGACCGTCTGCCGGCGTTCCCGGCGGAAAGTGCTGGCTCGCGCGCTTGCCACCACTTCGAGCAGACCCGGCTCGTCGACTGCGGTCAACACGACGGAGAACAAACCATCCTCTGCCTTGTCATCCAGACCGCCACCGTCATCCATCAGTGGCACAGCCTTGCCCTGGGTTCCGAGTGGCGCGCTGGTGACATCCGCCTCGATGACATCGAGAAATGCCTTGCGGGTGATGCGCGTACCGTTGTTCAGAAACTCCGCGGTAAACGGCAATTGCTCACCAGCGACCAGCACATTCGGCAAGTCGCTGGCGCGCATCTTCAGGTTGGTGACCACCATGACACGATTATCGGGATCGACCGCCGCCCTGATTTTCCATTTTCCCGCCTGGGGATGTGTGATGGTAATCAATTCATAGCCTTCGTCGCGACTCCAGGCAACGTTGTCGGGTTTGTGCTCGCGGTCGAACGAGCCACCGCCCGGCATCACCAGCCGGGTCTGTTCGCAGTCCTTGCAGAACAGCAGCAGGGTCGCCTCCTGGATGCTGCGGTCGATAATGAAACGGTTATCCCTCAACGGTACGGTATCGGGCTTGCTGACCTTCTCGAACATGCGCAGGAACACGCGTTGCAGGCGATCCGCATCCTCGACTTCCTCGAACCATCCGCCACTTTCACGCGACAGGGTTTCCAACAACTCATGGTCGGCATGCTTGGACAAGGCAATCGTATGAATCTGTACACCCAGTTCGGTCAGACGGGGAAGCAGTTCATCGAGGATAAAGAGACGTGACGCCTCGTTGCGTTTTTCATCTCGGGAGATATCGACCATGCCGTCAGTCAGCAATACCACGTGCCGATTCTGATTCGGCGCCGGCGTTTTCCAGTCCCTTGTCGCGCGCTTCAGGGCAGCCGCGATATCCGTGCGTTGACCAGGCGAGCCAATTCGCGACGCTGCGGCCAGCGCTTTCCGCTTCCAGCGCTGGTCCACTTGGCCCAGCGGTATCCGAGCCTTCACCGAACGAGCGAAGGTCCACACACCAGCGCGCGTACCCTTGGGGAGCAAGCCAACCAATAAACGCAACGCGGGACGACGAAGATTACGTGGATCGTTCTGCTTCATACTCCCCGATATATCGATCAACACACGCACATCATTGACCATCTGCCGCGCGTGCGCGGGGCCTACGAGCCATGCCAGAAGACTCACAGACAACAGCGCTATCGAAGTGGCTTTCATCACGCGCACGATCACCCTCGGGAGAAAACAGATTCTGAATCCCTAACGGCGGAGATGAAGACTTCTTTAACAGGATGCTGAAAAAGTCCTTACCATGGACTTTTTAACGGAACCGGAAAATGCGATTTCCCTGTACCGCATACAGGCCGTCGGAAAATGCCGCTTTTCAACGGCCTGTTAAGCTCGGCCTCCCTCTTCCGACCTCGACGGAATAAAACAGTGTTTTTAGGCAGGCGGGTAATGGATGTTTCATCACCGGGCTGATCGCCCTAAAAGATCACCACAAAACGCCGCCATAAGGGCACTTCAAATACATCAATATTCAGAGGCCCTATCGATGCTATCCCAAAAGACGTTCATTGCCTGCGCGCTGGCTTCCTTGCTATCCGGCGCTGTTTTCGCCGATGGAGGCGTACTCTCCACACCGAAGTCTGTCGTTGGCCTGGACAACGACCAGATCAAGATCGAGATCGACTTCAAAACACCCACCAGCGGGGACCTCTACCTGTTCACCGAAGCAGATGGCCAACGCATCTACCTACTTGCCGACGGTCAGCTCTCTGCTGAACCGATACCGCATACCGCAAACAGCACCTTCTCAGGCCACTTCGAGGTCTACTCACTGACCACCTTCCCCGAACTCAGCCCGCGCAGCTATCCGGTATACAGCATCGTTACCGTGCCCGGTGGCGACCCTACCAATATCAAGGATTGGGTGAACGGTGTCACCACGATGAATAAGGTCGGCATTCAGCTTGGGTTGCCTCCCGAGATCAGCGGCGACTTCGACGGCGACGGCTTCGCGGACGGCGACCGCAACCACGACGGGTTCTTCGATGACGACAGGAATCAGGACGGCTATCACGACAACGACCTGGACAAGGACGGTTTCCGTGAAACCGATGCCGACCACGATGGCTTCGACGATGAAGACCGAGACCATGACGGCTTCCGCGATGACGATAGTAACCGCGACGGCTTCGCCGATCAGGACAAGGATTTCGACGGCTTTCGCGACGATCTCCCGATCCCCTCCCATGACAACAGCAATGCATCGGGAGACAACGCCGGCGGCGATGGTAATAAGCCAGACCACGGCCCGGGAGCTGGCGAAACGCAATCTCCCGTCGATGGGGAACCCTTGGGGGAATTTGGCGATCTCTCCAGCGGTCAGACGCCGGGCAACGGACAGGATCAGGGTGGTGAAATCCCTGACGCCGATCAAGGTGGAAACGAGGATCAAAGCGGAGGTGGTGAATCGGGAAACACCTTCGGCAACCCTGGTGATTCCAGCCCTGGAGCCGCCTCGGGCAATGGTGGATTTGGCGGTTTCGGCGGCTGACATCAATGCCGGGATGACCGTGGCGATATGGCCACGGTCAGCGAAGCGTCGAAAGTCAAGCAAGCGCATCAAAATCCGATGTCCAAGTGGCCGTGAGCATGAAATTCGGCGTTTGGATTGCCTGCGGGAGACGATATAATCCGCCGCTCGGAAAACGTCAAAGAACCGCTGAAATGAAACCCTGGCATACCCGCCTCATTCTTGCATTCATCCTGGGCTTCGGTCTGACCGCCCATGCGTTGGCCTGGGAATACGACCCGGACATCGGCGAGGAGATCAACGAGGTCTGCGCGGGCTGTCATGGCGAATATGGTCAAGGTGGCAAGGATGGCGAATATCCGCGTCTGGCCAGTCAACCTGAAGCTTATATCGCGGAGCAGCTTCATCTGTTCCGTGACCGCAAACGCCCGAACCTGGCGATGGTCGAGTATGTCGACGACCGCCAGATGCCCGATGAAGACATCCTAAACATCGCCCACTATCTGCAAGGTATCAAACTGAAGACCAAGCTGCCCCCGGTGAACGAGAACGATCCGGGATTCGATGCCTACGCGCGCCTGATCGAATCGAAGAAACTGATGCAAATACCACGCACGGAAGGCAACATCGAGAAAGGCAGGGATCTCTATCACCACGAATGCGCGAGCTGCCATGGCCGCTCCGGCCAGGGTAGTCGAAAAAAGGCCGTGCCGATGCTCGCCGGCCAGTACACCAGCTACCTGTGGCGCCAGGTGAAAAAGCTGCGCAAGCACATCCGCATCCACGACCCGGACGAGCCGGACGAGGAACTGCTGGACGACTTCAATGACACCGAGATCCGGGATATATTCGCTTGGCTCTCCACCGTCGACGACTAAAATCGCTCCGGAGATGGTGACATATGGATGCTGAAACATCCCGGATCATGAAAGGTTCCCCGTGGTTCGGCTCTGGGATGTCCGAGGCAGGGCACTGGAAGTGCTCCCGGCATTTCCAGCATTCCCACTTCCCCGTGGGTTATGCCGAGGCCAAGCCGACAGAGACGTATCCATGACATTCCCGCAAGCAAACCACAGACAAGCGGCAGACGACTTTCACGCTACGGCTCAGTGCGTCGTAATGAAGCGGTAACGCGCGATCGTCCTCGACTTTACCCCGTTGGAAACCGTCACCCGTGCCTCCCACTCCATCGCCCGACGGATGCATACCGGCAGACTGGTGACACCGGAATAACGGCCCTCGCCGAAAGACTTTAGCCGCTTATGGTTCGCCCCCATGTTCATGCCGATCCCGACGATGTCGACGCCCACCGTGGTCGCATCAATACCCGCCAACACCACCGAAAGGGCCAATGGCTCGATCAACGGAATCGCGCGTGGCTGAATGCCAAAGGCGATCGTTCCACCGCTCGGCACAACACTGACACAGGGGGCCGCGCGCAGATCGCAGGCACTGTCCGGCGATAGATCGACACCTGGCCGCAACCGCGACGAGCGTGGCGTTTCCGACCACGACCACCAGGCGAGCAACGCTGCAATACCCGCGATAGCGCCAACAGCAAGCGCGAGATAGGATCCGCGCATGCAATCAGGGCAAGTCGGAACGTTTGAATACCTGATAGCCTATCCACGCGCACAACGTGCCCAGCACGATCGGATAGCACACCGCATAGGCGATATAGCCGGCGCGACCGAAGTTATCCAGAATCACGTAGGCTGTGGGGCCCAGCAGCACCAGTTGCGGATCGAACAGCATCATCGTCGCGGTGCGAAACACCTGCAACGGATTGATCAAGGCCAACGCCACAGCATCCTCCGGTGGCAGGCTTTCACGGATCATCACGCCCAACAGGATCAGGTCGAGAAACAACAGCAGGGTCAGCCAGACGACGAAGGCCGCGCCCTGGGCCACGTCGGACGAACGCGCCAGCGTCGAGATCAACATGCCGATGCCGAGAAAGCACCAGCACAATGCAACCAGCAAAGCAGTGTAATAGGCGAACAACTCCCATGGGGTCTCGCCTCCCTTGATAGCGCCCCATAGCAATGCGCCGACCATCGCGACGAAAACCGGCAGAAAAACCACCACGAAACGCCCCGACATGCGCCCCCAGAACCAAGCCGACAGACTCACCGGCAACGACAACATATATTCGAACACGCCGGCCTCGCGATCACCGGCAACCGAGCGCACCGTTGTGATCAGCACAAAGATCGGCAGGATCGCCATCGACAACTGGATGTAAGTGACCAACAGACGTGACAGACCGGTGAAACCCATCACGCGTGATTCCGACAGACCGAAGGCGAACAGCAAGACAACGATGCCGCCAAACACCAGCGCATAGACGATGAACCAGCGCGCGCGCAACGACTCGATGAGATCCGCCCAAGCAGTCAATAGCAGATGATTCATCGCGTCTTCTCCCGCGCCTGGCGCTTGGCCGCCTGCCGCCGCAAGGTCTGTTCCAGCTGCAATCCATGAACACCGAAGCGCTTTTCGACCTCGACGACATGCGCATGGGCCTGAGCCAGATCCATGCTGCCAGGGGGCTTGTCCGGTCGCGCGCCCAAGCCGTATTCCATCGGCGTGTTGTTCACTTTCTCATAACTCGCCTGGCGCGCGTCCAACCATTTTCCGGTGCGATAATCGGCCACCCATATCTCGCTCTTCATAGTGTTCTTCCAGGGCTGCTCGTCCAGCCACAACAAGGCGCAACCGATGTCGTCGAACTTCGCCACGCGCGAACGCGCTCCCGGTGGGAAATAACGTATCTGCACGGCGAAACGCGGATTACTGAGCACCATGCGACAACGTTCGCAGACATCCCGGTCCCAATGCACCGCCACCGGCCCGCTACCCGGATCCTTGGAACAGGCGGAGGCCAACACCAGCAGCAACAGGCTGGCGAAAAGTTCAAGCCGCGCTTTCGGTATCATCGTCATCCAACATCTCCAACCCACCGAGCAAGGCCGCGTAACGCGACAGCATACCGAGAAAACGCAGCCTATCCGGCCCCGGTACCAAGCCCTCCCAGACCCGCTCCCCATCGGCCAGCACGAAATGCCATTCTCTCAACGCGCGCGCGAAGGCATCCTCGGCACGCGTCATCGTGACCCGGCAGCGCAAGCGGCTGGACAGATCGACCAAATCGGCAACCTCGTCGTCCAACACCACCCTGCCCTGATCCATCTCGACAACACGATTCACCAGCGAGGCCACCTCATCGAGACGATGGCTGGAGATCAGCATTGCCGTATCCTGCTGTTTCTCGGCCAGCAGCCGGAACAAAATATGCCGCGCTTTCGGATCGAGATTGGCGGCGGGTTCATCCATCACCAGCAATTCAGCATCACGTCCGAGCGCGATGGCAATCAACAGTTTCTGTTTCTGCCCGCCTGACAGCTTGACGAACGGTTGGCCTCGGAAGCCCGGAGCATCGAAACCCAATAGCCCGGCGACCTCCTCGATACGCGCCGGGTCCGAATCGCACAGGCTGGCGGCAAAACGGATCAACTGACCAACCGGCATGCGCAACGGCGGCGGCAACTGCGGCACGAAACCGATCCTGGCCAATACCTCGCGACGGAACCGACGCGGGTTCTGGCCGTCGATGCTCACCTCGCCATCACAGTTGTATTCGCCCAGAAGACAACGAATCAACGTGGTCTTGCCGGCGCCATTGGAACCCACCAACGCGACCCGCTGACCCCGCGTGATCTCCAAATCGATACCCTTGAGTACCACATTGCGGCGAAAACGCTTTACGACATGCTGGAAACGAATCATCAGAGAAACTTGCCGAGTCCCTTGATCTCGTAGGTCAGCGAGTGGGTCGGACAGACATCCACGCACATGCCACAACGCGTACAGTCAGCGACGACATCCTGATCAACATCGAAGGCCGCGCCACGGATGGTCACATCCAACACATGCGGCACCAAGCACACCTTGCGGCAATCCCCTTCGTGATGGCAGGCCTCGGCGTTGTATTTCACACGCACCGGCGAGAACAGACCGACGACACCGTAGGTGACGCCGATCGGGCAGGCATAGCGACACCAGGCGCGGCGAGAATAGAAAATCTCGAACAACAACAGGAAACCGACCCAGATCAGCGCCAGCCCCGGACCGTAGATCAGCGCGCGGCTGACGATACCGGTCGGCGAGATGGTCTCGAAAATCGTGTAGCCGGTGACCAACGCCAACAACGCGAAGACCAACCAGAACACGCCGCGCACCTTGCGGTTGAAGACATGGTTCTTGACGATCTTCTTCTTCACCAGCCACAGGTGCAGATACTCGGCCCATTCCGCGATCAGATGATAGGGACACACCCAAGAACAGAAGGTGCGCCCACCGAGCAGCAACCACAGTACGAACACCGTGGTCGTGCCAATGACCAGGTTCAACACCACATGCTTGTAAGCCAGTGTCACCTGCAATGCGGAATTCAGATCGGCCATGTGAAAACCCATGACCCGCGACGCGGTGAGCGCGCCTTCGACCAGCTGCACATCGAAATGATAGGAGATAACGAACAGCAGGTTGATGAAGATCAGCGTCGCCCAGCGCCGAATCTGCCATTTATTGCCAAACGTGCGCTTGTGCTCGATATGTGCGGCCTCAAGGTCCGCCTTCGTCAGCTTGCCGCGCTTGCCCTGATAGATCTGCTTGAGCTTCTCGGGTTGTTCTTCCTTGCTGGGCCGGGTGGGTTTCCAGCCGAACAACTGACGCAGGGATTCGACCACATAGTTTCTTCTCATCTCAACCTCCAAGCGAATCCGCGGTCTTGTCCAGATCGACGACGATCGCCGCGCTCTCGACCGGACAGATCATCTCGCATACGCCGCAACCCACGCAGCCATCCTGCACCATCGGCATCATGCGCTTCACGCCATCGGTCGATTCGACCGGCTGCAAGGTAATCGCATGCTTCGGCGGACATTCGTTACCGATACGTTGGGCGACACGCGCCAACCTGTCGTCGTTCGCCTGCCGGTCCTGCTCGGCGCACTCGACGATGCGCTGTTCGATCGGACACTGACGCACGCACAGATCGCAGATCTCCAGATCGTACGGGTGATCCGCGACTGGCACCGGGTTCCAACGATCGATCTCCGCGTAACGCAGAATTCCCTTGAAATCCGGTCCCCGCGCCTGCCCCTTGAAACCCTTGCCCTGCATCGCAAGACACGCCTTGGGCCTAGCTAATCGTGCAAAACCCATACGCGCATCAGCGGGAAAATCCAGGTGATGGGTCAGTGCGCCCGTTGGGCAGGCGAGCACGCATTGCAAGCCATCACAGGAGAAGTCGCAGGCCTGCTCGCGCGCATCGATGAACGGCACGCCAACGCCGAATCCGTCGTCGATATCGCCCAGATGGATAGCATTCACCGGACACACCTGAACGCATTGCCCACACTTGATACAAGCAGCGAAGAACTCATGCTCGTCGAGCCGATCCTTGATCGCGCCTGGCGGTCGCAGGCGCACCGAGGAACCCTTGGCGATCGGGATGAAGCCCAGCAAGGACGCGCTGACGATACCCACGGTCAACGCCGAGGTACGCAGAAACTCACGCCGGTTCTGCTCACGGCGCTTCGGTGAGACAAGCGCTTTTTTCTTCTTTGACCTGGCTTTATCTGTCATGACTGTATCAACCTCTCAGCGGCCCAGTGATTGCCGCAGTTTTCGGTAAGCGTCGGACTCCGCACTTCGATCCGCCGTGTTGTCATTCGAAGCGGCATCCGCGTCGTCCTCGCTGTGCCGCCGCGTCAGCAGCTTTTCGGTAAAGCTGGCCTCGATCAACGGTCGCGCGTCGCTCAGTAGCCTGCTCGGCTTGGAGAACGGTGCCAGACGTTCGAGAAAATCCAGCGTCTCCAGCATCGGCGTGCCCTTGAAGAAACGCGCTGGCGGCACGTCCATCCAGATCCGGTCGGCGTAACTGTAAAGCTCGTAAGCATGGTCGCCAATGCCGTCATGATTCAGGTCGAAGCCCTCGTAGTCGTCCCAGTAGTTGCCATCCCAGGTATTTCGGTCGACTGATTTCCCGTTGCCGGATACCGCCACCTGGGTAATGTTGCCGCGAAAATCATTGTGCTGGATCAGATTGCCCGGCCAATCACTGAGAAAGGAGATACCAATGCCGCTGAAGGCGATGATATTGTCATGGATGCGATTGGTGGTATCCGGCTGGAAAGGCGACAGGTCCAGATAGATGCCGATCGCATTGTAGAGCAATTGATTGTGGGCGATCTCCACATCGGAGCTTTCCTTGAAGCCGATGCCCATGCCAGTCGGGCCATTCGCGTTGGCAATCAGATTGTTACGAATCACGACCCCATCGCTGTACATCAGGAATATCCCGACAGCGTTGTTTTCATAATGATTATCAATCACATCATTATGTTTCGAATACATAAAATGCAAGGAATAACGTCCCCGCCTCGCATCGTTTCTGGCAATCAGATTGTCCGCCGAATACCACACCACGGTATCACGGGAATCCCGGATGACGTTATCCGTCACCTTGTTGTTGAAGCTGTACCACAGCCGGATCGCGTCGCCACGCAGGCCCAGGGAGAATGGCTTGGACGCGATATGGTTTCGCTTGATGATATTGTTGCTGGCCTGGCCGAGATCGATACCGAACAGGCAGTTGTCGATGATCAGATCCTTGAGCACATTGAAATCACCCCGCACTTGCACGCCAGCGTCGATATCGTTGTGTGAATCGCCCGAGTTCGTCAGATGCAAGCCCTTCAGAATGGCGCCGTCGGTTTCGATACTGACTACGGAACCCTTGCCCCCCGCGTCTATCGTTGCCACGCCCCGGCCATCCAATGTCAGGGGCTTGTCTATGACGATGGGACCCGCATAGGTGCCTGCCTCCAACAATATCACCGCATTTTCCTCGGCCGCGTCGACGCGCGCTTGTAACGACATCGTCTGAATCAGCGCGCCCGCCATGCCCGGCATAAGCAGCAGCACGACAGGTAACAGACGAAGCGCCCGGCCAAGAAAACGGGGAAGCGCCATCGCGGCTCGCGAGCTAGCAGGCTGTTGAAAAATGGCATTTTTCAACAGCCCGCGAGTGAACAATGCCCCCTTGGACATGCGCATCGCCGCCTTGTCCTCGCTCAAGCGCCACGAAACGCTTTCCGGCGAATCAGCGCGGCCACGGCGAGCACCGCCGCCAGCAGCAGCATCACGAAGAAGCCCTTGTCCGGGTAGGAATGGGTCGCGAACTGCGCCACCTTGCCGTCACCAAAGACCGTCGGCATGAAGGGCTTCACCGAGAACGCGCCCATCGAATTCAAGGTATGCCCGTACCACCACAGCCACGCGGAATAGTCGATGACGAAGAAAACCGGCAGCGCCATCGGCACGATCACCAACAGCCAGTAGAGGACTCCACCGTTCTTGCGCGCGCCCCAGATCAGCAATAGCATCGCGCCGATCAATCCCCAGAACACCACATTGATCGCCAGCTTCAGGTGCTTCACCATCGGCCGGATCTCTTCCTGGTTGTTGAAATAACGCCCAAGACTCTTGCCATAGTGCCAGGCCATGATCTGAAAGGTACTGCCATTCCAGGGTTCGGATACCAGTCCCTTGGCATGATCGCGCTCATAGGTCTGGCGCAGTTGATCGATCAAGCGATCCTTCCTCGAAAGATTCTCGTCGACGACCTCGTTCTTCCGTTCACCGGGCATATCGATCTTTACGCCGGATGCTTCCAGCGACTTGCGCAGCATCTCGACGATGCCACCGCCCGAGGAAGATTCGCCCCCACCCTCTCCACCGGCTTCCTGATCCAACGAGGTCACCAGCGCTTCGACATAGCCGGCGTTCTCCAGTTTGAAGCCATCTTCACCATACAGCGTCAGATACATCCACACCGCGACCAAGCCAAAACCCAACGCCAGGATACCCATGCGGATCTTCGGCTTGATGCACATGAAGCCTAGCAGCATGACACCGAGGAAGGTGATCAGAAATTGCGAAAAACCCCTTTCGATAGGCCCACCCGCGGCAATCGGATACATGCCGACGTAGTGGTTGATGGTATCCATTTCATGCACGCAATCGAGCGCGACAGATTCGGAGATCTCCTTTTTTTCGACTTTCTTACAGCCATTGAACACGCCGTTCATATGGAACTCGATGCGCACGCCATCGGGAAAGGCTTCCTTCGGATAGTTCGGCGCGGTCAGCGAGACCCACCAAGTCGGCAATACATAGATCAGGTACAATAGGCTCAGTGCGACCAGAGTCAATGCGGCGACCAATACTGTTTGTTTTTGTGCATGGGGTGTGGCTTTCATAAACGAGTGACCCGTTATCGTCGAGAAAATCATCGTCGCCGAGGCGGCTAGATCCGCCACGGCGACCGTGAATCAGCGATCCAACGCCAAAAGCAGCTGCTTCGCTCGCGAACGCTTCGCTGACTGGTTACCTCCAAAACAGGAAATACGCTTCCCGGTTTCCGCTATTTTCAGTAACAGAACGTCATTGGAAATGGCCGCGCATCCCGGTGCGGCACCCAGGGCATCGAATCTCCGCTCATTGTCGTCACGCCCAAGCCGGACGTCGAATCACCGCAAATACCCTGCCGGTCAATCAAAGTCGGGATTGATCCAATCGACCGAGGGCGCAAGATCCTTCTTCGGTACCGGGATGCGGGAGACATAGTTGATGACCATCTTCTGATCCTTTGGCGTAAAGTTCTTGATCTGCTTGACCATGTCCGGGTTGGCGTTGCGCCGCTTGCCGGCCTCGATCCATTCGAACTGACGCAGCATATAGGCATAGTGCTGGCCCTGGATACGCGGATAGAATTTCTCCGCGTTACCTTCTCCATTCTCGCCATGACACTTCACGCAGTTGTCCTTGAAGAGCTTCTTGCCCTGCTCGAACTCCGGCGTGCCTTCCCCCCAGTGGCCCTTGCCATTGTCCGGATTCATTGGCAACTTGGCGATATAAGCGGTTACATCGGAGACCAGTTGCGCGGGGTTCATCTGCCCTGGGCGATAACCAGCCGCGCCGAGAATCTGGTCGTTCAACGCAAACGGATACATGGTCGGGTTGTCTCGATTCTTGGCGCGGATATCGGAAAGCTGCTTGATCAGCACGGTGCGATGTTGGCCGGCGATCTGTGGAAAGGTGCCGTCCTTACGGCCCCAACCCTCGGTGCCATGGCAGGCGGAGCAGACCTCGAAGACCTCCATGCCACGTTCGAGATCCGGTTTCAGCGTCAAGGCTTCATCCTTCTCTCCGCCTGATTCATTCCAGGCCAGCGCGCCGCTGGAAACCGCCAGGCCAAGCACCATTGTCGTGGTATTGAGTACCCATTTCATCGTTTGGTATCTCCTGCCCGCATGTACGGGAAAAATGTTGTTGGTAACAGACGACCCTTACCGGACCCTCTGGAATTCGCCCGCAGTTTCTCACAGCGCCCCACGCGGACTCATTGATCATTATCAAACGCTTATAGAGAATTCCGCGCACCATGAACAGACTTCCTCATCCCGCGGAACGCGGCGCGGCCGGTGCGCCACTATTTCAACGAAGACAACCAATCCGCGATGGCGCGCATCTCGTCCTCGCTCACCAAGCCCATGACACCCTTCATCGCGGCGGTCTGGCCGTTGTTGCGCGCACCGCTCTTGATGTCCTTCATCTGGTTGAAGGCATAATCGGCGTTCTGTCCGGCCAGCCGAGGATAGGTGGGCATGATGGGAGTCTTTGCGTCCTTGCCGTGGCAAGACCAGCAGGTCTTGGATTGAAACAGGGCCGCGCCGTCGGCGGCCAGCGCGCTACCCGCGCTTCCCAGGCCAAGTACCGTCAATGCGGCCAATGCACTTTTCTTCAGCATATTCATGTCTAATCCTCTCTATTCAAATGGTTTTCGACTATCCAAACCGACGGAGGGAGCCTCTCGGCTCCCCCCGTCAAGCGACACTAACGTCAGTAAATCGACGTCATTTGATCACCTTCGCGCCATGCTCTTCCAGATAGGTCTTGGCGCGCAGTCCCAGATCGG
>Ga0256841_1000708_pt1 | contig 32432 bp, 32 predicted proteins | sample 356308metaG_FD_185971 | JGI IMG/M metagenome (GOLD analysis project Ga0256841, IMG submission 185971) | Hydrothermal vent microbial communities from Mid Atlantic Ridge, Atlantic Ocean - 356-308 | ecosystem: Environmental > Aquatic > Marine > Hydrothermal vents | place: Atlantic Ocean: Mid... | reverse complement strand
TCGCATACCGTCGAAGAAGGCAGCCATATCGTCATAATGCTCGATTTGAGTTGTCACCTTTTGTCTTTCAAGACCGATTTTTTTCAAAAACTCATTTGCAAATGTAATCCAGTCAATTCCGGGATAAGCTGCATAGTGGGCATTAAAGTTACCCGTTGCTCCGCCGAATTTGGCAGAAAAAGGAACGGCATTCAATAATTTCATCTGACTTTTAAGTCTGTCAACAAAAACATAGAGTTCTTTACCGAGAGTAGTGGGAGAGGCAGGCTGACCGTGTGTCCGGGCAAGCATGGGAACCTTTTTCCACTCTTTGGCCATTCCGGAAAGTTTCTCCACAAGGCTTTTTAATTGAGGCTCAACCACCTCATTATAAGCCAGTTTTAAAGAATAAGGAACGGCAGTATTATTTATATCCTGCGATGTGAGTCCGAAATGGATAAACTCCTTGAACTCACCAAGACCAAGCCTGTCGAATTCCTTTTTAAGATAATATTCAACAGCTTTAACATCATGATTTGTGACATCTTCAATCTTTTTCACATCATTGGCATCTTCAAAAGAGAAATCCCTGCTGATGGCTCTGATATCGTCAATACGGTTCTTATCAAAGCCTGCAAGTTGGGGGAGCGGAAGTTCGGCAAGAGCAATAAAATACTCCGTCTCGATAAAAATACGATAGTTGATAAGGGCGGCTTCCGAAAAATAGTATGCCAGTCCTTCGACTTTTTTCCTGTATCTGCCGTCAACCGGCGAAATTGCACTTACTGTCGTCAGTTTCATAACTTTAAATTTATGGTTGGTCAAAAGTAGAAAATATTGAATTACACTGAAGAATATTTAATAAATTTTAACGTGTGGATATTTTGGATTAAGGATATTCCAAATTGCGGATCATTATTTCATAAACTTTAAGTTTCCCCAAAGGTTATGACAATTCTTCCAATATCATACTTTTCAGGCTTATCGGTGAGATTTTTTCCTGAATATCACCTCCGACGGAAAAGGAAATATTTCCTGTCTCTTCAGAAATGATAATTGCCAACGCATCCGATTGTTCCGTCAGTCCTATGGCCGAACGATGGCGCAAACCGAAATGTGAAGGAATACTCTTGCTTGACGAAACGGGAAGAATACACCGCGCGGCAACTATTTTATTGTTGCGAATGATAACGGCACCATCATGTAAAGGACTGTTTTTAAAGAAAATACTCTCAAGTAAGGCGGCGGACACCTTCGCATCTATTCTTTCTCCGGTTTCAACGTATTGTTCCAAGGCACTCTTGTTAGTAATTATTATCAAAGCTCCGGTTTTTGTTTCCGCCATATGACGGCAAGCTTCAATTAATTCATCAAGGTCAATATCAACATTACTGCCGATTTCAAAATTCCAAAAAAGTAATCTGTGCTTCTTTTTCTTTATAAATCCCGGAGTACCGAGCATTAAAAGGAATTTTCTTATCTCCGGCTGAAAAACAACAATGAGGGCAATAAACCCAACACTTATAAAAGCTCCGAAGATTTCGCTTAACATCTCCATATCCAGGGCAGTAACCAACTTCCATAAAAGATAAAAGGCAACTATCCCGAAAAAGATATTTATTGCAACCGTACCTTTCAGCAGATTATACAAGGTATATAACAATAATGCAACAAGCAGGATATCAAGGATATCCAGAAAATTAATCTCTATAAATAATGATATTGCAGGTAGCATATTCAATTTTAAAATAAAATCCAAAAGTATAAAAAAGAATTAATCTAAAGCTACCTTTTGAAATTATTCGTGTAAAGATGAATTTTATTAATCGTAAAAACAGATATAAGTGCTGATTTCATCAACCTTCAGCTTAAAGTTGCTTCTGTCGGAGATTTCGAACGACTCACCGGCCTTGTAACCCACCCAGTCTTTCAAATTTTCATCCCAGACATAAATTTTTCCGGAAGTTACGGTGTAACGTTCGTCACCAATAGCTCCGAATTCATATTCACCTACTTCAATAATTCCAACGGAGGCTGATTTGCCATCCTTTTCATAAGTCAGGGATTGCACCCTGTCGCCGTGATACTTTCTTAACTTGTACATAATACGATTTTTTAAGTTTATATAAATATTGACTAATCTTTCATTCTGCCTAATATCCTTCCGTTCTCCGGGCATCCGCAAGCATATTACGGAAGTTATCCGTTTCACTACAAAACAATAGCATTTTCAGGGCAAACCTTCACACAAATCATACATCTCCTGCAAGTATCATTTTGAATAAATGCCTTACCATCTTTCATAACAATTGAGTCAAACGGACACTTCTCAATACATATTCCGCAACCGGTACACAAATTTACATCAACTACGGGAAAAAGTGAATCTTTTTTTGATTTTTTTTGATTTTTCACCTCTTTTTCTTCCTGACCTTGCTTTCCGGTTCCAAATTTCTGACCTGTATCACGAACCATCATAGCACCGCATGCAGGACAAATTTCTTCTGAGCAGGGAAAGCCAGGTGTGTGAGGAATTGTTTTCCCACAGTCGGGGCAGATGCAATTGCCACCACTGCCATAACCCATTCCATGAGCACCTCTGCCACGCCCGTGACCTCCACCAAAGCCACCATGACCACGACCACCCGAACCACCACGTCCCATAGCTATTACTTTTTAATTTTAGTATATGCTTCCTTTAAAGTCACTTCACCCGCATCCGGTATCATCCTGATTCCGGCCGCCTGAATCACTTCGGCAGCTTTCGGTCCGAAATTTCCACCGGTAACCACAACATCGGCACCCAGCGAAACAACTTTTTGCCCTGCCTGTACCCCGGCACCATGTCCTGCCGCTTTGTTTTCAGCATTTGAATGCCAGGACAATTCATCTTTTTCTTCGTCATAAAGTACGAACCCTTCGGCTCTGCCAAAACGGGAATCAACCTTTGAATCCCAGTTACCACCTGTTGCTGCAAATACAATTTTCATCTTTTTTACGTTTTTATTTGTTATTAAACTAATTCCAATATCTTTTTCCAACTTTCTTCAATAGTACTTTTTATAATTCCGTCATTGTGCTCCACAATTGTTTTGCCTGCTGTTATTGCATCGGCAAATGCCAGATCATAGGGTAATTCCGCTATCAACGGAATTTTCTTATTATCCAAAAATTCCCTTATTCCTATAGTTATATTCCTGTTCAAATCAGCCTTGTTTATTATGCAAACCGATTTAATACCGAACTTACTAATCAGTTCTGCCACCCGGCTCATGTCGTGTAATCCCGAAACCGTAGGTTCGGTAACAATAACTACAAGGTTGGAACCAGTGACCGAAGCTACTACCGGACAGCCTATTCCGGGTGAGCCGTCGGCAATAATATACGGGATATTGTTTTCTTCGGCAATTTTCTTGGCTTCCGTTCTGACCTGAGTCACAAGTTTCCCCGAATTATCGGCAGCTATTGCAAGTTTGGCATGCACAAGTGTATTTCCTATCCTTGTTTTTGAAATAAAGAAATCACCCGACAGACTGTCCTTCATAATTATTGCATCGGTCGGGCAGACATAAGAACAGTATCCGCACCCTTCGCAGTTTAGCTCGTCAATCACATAATTATCATCAATGATTGGAACAGCATCAAACCGGCATACATCTTTACATTTTCCACACTTAATACACTCATCCTGAATTATTTCAGCTACTTTTCCACTGTAAAACTTTTCTTTATATGCAAAGTCGGGTTTTAACAGTAAGTGCATATCGGCAGCATCAACATCGCAGTCGGCAACCACAACATCCTTCCCACCGAGTACGGCAAAGGATGCGGTAATTGATGTTTTTCCGGTTCCGCCTTTACCCGATATAACTACTATCTCTTTCATATCTTTGTGTCATACAACTTTTAAATAACTCACGCGGCGACGCAGTGACGCAATGTTTTGTTTCACGCGGCGACGCGGCGACGCAATGTTTTTGTTCACGCGGCGACGCAGCGATGCAACGTTTTTATTTCACGCGGCGACGCAGCGACGCAACGTTTCTATTTTATTTAAGTTCAACAATATTTCTCCAAATCTTGTCTATTTCTCTTTTTATCTCATCTATTTCAATCATTAACTGCCCTTTTGAATACAGTTCTGCTGCTAATTGCATTTGGGGTATCTTCCCTATAAGCGAAATACCGTTATCAAAACAATACCTTTCAACCTCATCATTCCCTATTCCCGACCTGTTTATTACAACTGCAAACCTTTTATCAAGTTCTTTCATTGTGTCAACTGCAAGTTTCAGATCATTCAGCCCGAATGGTGTCGGCTCCGTAACAAGCACCACAAGATCGGCATCCTTCACGGCTTCTATAACCGGACAGGATGTTCCCGGAGGTGAATCAACTATTTTAATATCCGATTCATCATATTCCGATTTAAGAAAATCGTGAGTCTCTTTAATCAGGGGAACGGCCTGTTCTATACCTATATCCAGCCGGCTTTCAACAAAGTGTAAATTGTCAGAAATGGAATAATGACGCAATTCACCCATTCTGTCAGCCTTCATCGGCAACGCATCCTCCGGACATAATTCGGAACAGGCATAACAGGAATGACACAACTCGGGGAAAATAAGTACGGAAACTCCAATATACGCCAAAGCATTAAAGTTGCAAACACCGGCACATTTCTTACAAAAAGTACATTTATCTCCAATCCATTCCGGTACCATTCTGTATTTAATTTCACTTTTCATTAAATCACCTTTAATAAAAAGACCGGAATTCGGCTCTTCCACATCCATATCAACAAGAACAACCTTTCCGGTAACATCCTCCAATCCTGCAATATATGATGCCAGATTAACCGCTAATGTCGTCTTTCCGGTTCCCCCTTTTCCACTTGCAATTGCTATTTTCACGTGTTTTATGTTTATTGTTAATCACGTAGTTATTATTCAATTTTTAATATAAAACTGTCTAAAGTCAGCTTACCTATTGCAAACCCAACCAACTTTTATAAATTCACCCGATACTTTTATAGCACCGGGTGAATTCCAAATCAATCATCAGACTTTTTTCTAAGATCATCCAGTCGCTTCTGCATAGCACTGAGTTGGTCTTTTAAAATGCGGATGTCATTCTCAATGAATGTTTCCTCTTTAACATCCGGTCTTTCGGGATAGTAACCCTGCGCAAATCGTCCTCCGCGTCCATATCCGAAGCCGCCGCCGAAACCTCGGCCATATCCGCGACCAAAACCATGTCCGCCTCCACGGCCATATCTGGTACCGCCCGTAATATATCCCGGAGTATCGTATCCTGCACAACGTCCCAATCCTCTGCCTGTCATCGGCCCTGCTCCTTCAGGACCTGTTCCGTCTCCTCTTGGCATAATAACCTCCTTTTTATAAATTAATACTTTATTTAATTTTCAGACTGCAAAGTTAATGAACATATGTTCATAATGCAACTTTTTTTTCTTTTTTTTTATTAAAAAATGTTAATCCCGGTTTTGTGATAATTTTTTCATATTTTTACAACGAATTTCTTTAATGAAAAGAAACAGTTTAAACATTAATATTATTTACATATAATATATATGATATGAAAAACACACCAATAGATTATGAAGTTGTAAGCCGGAAAATCAAAGAAAGCGGATTAAAAAGTGTTGGCAAAGCTTCCATCAGGGAAATCAAAAAGCTTGTGGATTTAATTGAGGCGGAGACAGGAGATAAGTTTATCAGAATGGAGATGGGAGTTCCGGGACTTCCTCCCACTCAAGTGGGAGTGGAAGCGGAAATAGAGGCATTACGAAAGGGTGTTGCTGCCATTTATCCCGACATTTATGGTATCCCGCAGTTAAAGCCGGAGATTGCAAGATTTGTGAAATTATTTCTCAATATTGATGTCAATCCCGAAGGCTGTCTGCCTACCGTAGGCTCGATGCAGGGAGGATTTGCCGCATTTATGACCATTAACAGAATGCATGCCGACCGGGAAGGAACATTGTTTTTAGATCCGGGATTCCCCGTTCATAAACAACAGATAAAGGTGCTCGGACAGGATTATATGTCGTTTGATGTGTATGATTACAGAGGTGAGAAGTTAAAAGACAAACTGGAGTCCTTTTTAAAGACGGGCAAAGTTTCATCAATTCTATATTCAAATCCGAACAACCCTTCGTGGATATGTTTTACCGATACAGAATTAAAGATAATCGGTGAACTTGCAACCAAATATGATGTTGTGGTCATAGAAGATCTTGCATATTTCGGTATGGATTTCAGAAAAGATTATTCAAAACCCGGAGAACCGCCATATCAACCTTCTGTGGCAAATTATACCGATAATTGGGTACTGCTGATTTCAAGTTCAAAGGTATTCAGTTATGCAGGTCAACGTATCGGTATGATGGTTATTTCGGATAAGATTTTTAATACCAAAGCTCCGGATTTGTTGCGATACTATAGTTCCGAATATGTTGGTTATGCATTGATATTCGGTTCGATATACTCGTTAAGTTCAGGCACTTCACATTCTGCCCAATACGCCTTGACAGCAATGCTTAAAGCCGTTAACGACGGGACAATGAACCTAACTCAACCTGTAAAAGAATACGGGGAGAAAGCCCATATTATGAAGAAGATATTCACCGATAACGGTTTTAAAATAGTTTATGATAAGGATGAAGACAATCCCATTGCCGACGGTTTCTATTTTACCTTTTCATATCCCGGATTCACGGGAGAAGAGTTGCTGAATGAACTTGTTTATTACGGAATCAGTGCCATATCACTTGCCATAACAGGGAGCGAAAGACTTGAAGGTATCAGAGCTTGTGTGTCTCTTGTTAACAGGGAGCAGTTCCCCGATTTGGAATACAGACTGAAGAAGTTTCATGAGGATCATCCTTTGTAATTGAAATTTCCGCCAACGCTCCGCATTCAACGGATGACTTGCCTTCACCGCATTCAACGGATGACTGCGCACAAGCCTCAGCGAAGGCAAGTCATCCGTTGAAATGCCAACCTCTCAGTTCGCCGTCTGCATCAGGAAAACGAAACGAATTTACAGAAATATATTGCGGGGACAAATCTAAAAATCGTTCTAAATAAGAAATTTTTTTAAAGATATATTTGTAATTAATGAAATTTATATAATTTCGTCGGGTTGAAAAAACAATCAAATTCAGATAAACGTATGGCAAAAGTTAAAGGAGATATCATTGTTGACATTGAGAAGTGTAAAGGCTGCGAGGTATGTATTGATGCCTGCCCTACACACACCATAGAGATGTCGGAAAAGGTTAACGGAAAGGGTTACCATTTTATGCAAAACGTTCACGATGCCTGTACGGGATGTACAAATTGTGCAATAGTTTGCCCTGACGGAGTTATAACCGTTTACAGAATTAAAGTTTAATAAAGAAAATATCACACAGATATGGGAAAAGAGCTTAGATTAATGAAAGGAAACGAGGCATTTGCCGAGGCTGTTATCCGTGCAGGTGCCGACGGATATTTCGGCTATCCCATCACTCCCCAATCGGAAGTTATGGAATATCTTATGGCTGAAAAGCCACACGAAAGAACCGGTATGGTAGTGTTGCAGGCTGAAAGTGAAGTTGCCTCCATAAATATGCTTTACGGTGGTGCCGCTTGCGGCAAAAAAGTGCTGACATCATCATCAAGTCCCGGGATAAGTCTTATGCAGGAAGGTATTTCGTATCTTGCAGGTTCGGAATTGCCTTGCCTAATAATGGATGCAATGAGAGGCGGACCGGGTTTGGGTACCATACAGCCGGGTCAAGCTGATTATTTCCAACTTACAAAAGGCGGCGGACATGGCGACTACAACCTTATCGTTATTGCTCCGTCTTCGGTACAAGAGATGTACGACTATGTGGAAATAAGTTTCGACCTTGCTTTTAAATACAGAAATCCGGTTGTTGTCTTGACCGACGGTGCCATTGGTCAAATGATGGAAAAGGTCTATATCGGCGATCAGAAACCAAGACTGACCGAAGAAGAAATCAGGGAAAAATATCCCTGGGCAACACTCGGAAAAACTCCCGACAGGGAAAGAAATATTATCACTTCTCTTGACCTTGACCCTTACAGACAGGAAAGACACAATCTTCACCTTCAGAAAAAGTTCAAAGAGATTGAAGAGAACGAAGTTAGATATGAAGAGTTAAATTGTGAAGATGCCGATTTTATCATTGTTGCTTACGGTACTTCGGCGAGGATAAGTCAGAAAGCTATGGATATAGGGCGTGAAAAAGGACTAAAAATAGGTATTTTCAGACCCATTACCCTTTGGCCGTTTCCTAAAAAGGAGATTAGAGCTCTTTCGGAAAAAGTAAAAGGCATCCTTACCGTTGAGATGAGTGCAGGTCAGATGGTTGAAGATGTCAGATTGCACGCTTCCGAAAAAATACCTGTTGAGCATTACGGCAGAATGGGAGGTGTTATACCTACACCCAATGAAATAGTTGAAGTAATTGAAAATTTATTTGTAAAAGGTTAATATTATGTCTGATACGATAACAAAAGAGCAAATTTTCAAACCTGAAAATATTGTATATAAAAAGACCGATTTAATGACAGATAATGTGTTGAGCTATTGCCCGGGTTGCGGACATGGCACGACACACCGTATTCTTATGGAAGTGATTGATGAAATGGGACTACAGTCCGAAACCATAGGAATTGCTCCTGTGGGATGTTCGGTTTTGGCTTACGACTTTATGAACGTTGATATGCAACAGGCTGCACATGGAAGAGCTCCCGCACTGGCAACTGCCATAAAAAGGTTGTTGCCGAACAAAACGGTCTTTTCATATCAGGGTGACGGAGACCTTGCAGCTATCGGAACGGCGGAGACCATTCATGCCTGTAATAGAGGAGAAAATTTCACCACTATTTTTATAAATAACGGGATTTACGGAATGACCGGCGGCCAAATGGCTCCCACCACCCTCGAAGGAATGAAATCGTCAACATCTCCTTATGGAAGGGAATGGCACGCTATGGGACATCCGCTGAAGATGACCGAACTGGTTGCCCGATTACCCGGAACTTACTACGTTACACGTCAGGCTGTTCATACTCCCGCAGCGGTTCGTAAAGCTAAAAAAGCAATAAGAAAAGCTATCGAACTGCAACAGCAAAAGGTGGGGATGACTTTCGTAGAGGTGGTTTCAAATTGTAATTCCGGCTGGAAAATGACTCCGGTGAATGCCAATAAATGGATGGTGGAAAATATGTTTCCGTTCTATCCGCTGGGAGATATCAAAGTTGACGGCAAATTGGTTAAAGAAGTTTAGTGTTATTGAACAAAGTTAAACAAGTATATTATGACTGAAGAAATTATCATAGCAGGCTTTGGAGGACAAGGAGTGCTTTCAATGGGAAAAATATTGGCTTACTCCGGTATTATGCAGGATCAGGAAGTTAGCTGGATGCCTTCTTACGGGCCGGAAATGAGAGGAGGTACGGCAAACGTAACAGTAATATTGAGCGACGACAGAATAAGCTCTCCTATCCTGACACATTTTGATACCGCCATTATCTTAAATCAACAATCAATGGACAAATTTGAAAAGTCGGTAAAACCGGGCGGCCTCCTTATTTATGACCCCAACGGAATTACAAGACATCCCGAAAGGAAAGATATAAACATCTACAAAGTGGAAGCCAGTAAAGAAGCTGCGGCAATGGGATTCAGAAAAATATTCAATATGATTGTCCTCGGGGGATACCTGAAAGTAAAACCGTTGGTAAAAATGGAAAATGTTATCAAAGGACTTAAAAAATCCTTGCCCGAAAGATATCACCATTTGATACCCGATAATGAAAAGGCTATCACAAGAGGTATGGAGATTGTCGAAGCGGTACATACCGTATAAGATTTAATAAATTCATTGTCAAACCCTTACTTTCAATAGTGAGGGTTTTTTTATTTTTTTAACAAAATAATTGATTTCAAATAAAATATTTAGTATTTTTATGGAGTTTTTAATCTGAAAATTTTTGAGCTATGAGTTTAAATTATGTATGTCCGCATTGCAACGGCTATCTTAACCTTGAAGATTGCCTTGTTTTCTCGGTAGAGACAAAAGATAAAAAAAAGGGACTAATATCATTGCATCCCGAGTTGGGTAATTATGAATTTAAAAAGCATCCCGGATTTGACTTTCAGGCAGGTGATGAACTGGAGTTTTATTGTCCGATTTGCCACGAGCCCTTATCATCCGACAAACATAAAAAACTGGCAAAAGTAATTATGATTGATGAAGACAATAACAGATATGATGTTCTTTTCTCAAAGGTTGCCGGTGAAAAAAGTACATATAAAATTGAGGGTGAAACAATGGAAATCTTCGGTGATGACTCTGCCGAGTACCTCGACTTTATTAATTTGTCAATGAATTTTTAATAATATATGGTGTCATATCAATCGTATTATACCGAAATAAAACAGGTTTGCGAAAAGCAAACTTGAAATGAACCGGTATATTGCCATAACATTTTTGTGCAAAAGTTTATGTTTTATAAATCAAATTAAAAATAATTATCATGAAACGACAACAGCTCTTTTTCATAATCATCTCACTATCAATAGGTTTATTTGGATGTAATGAAAAGAATACCAAGATTTTAGAGCCGTCGGCAGAAGAAATTTCTCAAATAAAACCAATTGGTGATAAAATCTCAAAGGAACTTGTTACCACCCTTCAAAAAGAGTTAAAAGCCGCCGTACAAAAGGGAGGTCTGGACGAAGCAATCAATGTTTGCAATATGAAAGCGGTTCCTTTAACAACAATTATTGCAAATGCTACCGACAGGGTTGTAAATATCAAAAGGACAAGCTATAAATACAGAAATCCTGATAATGCTCCCAACGAAGCGGAAAAGAAGGCTTTAGACCATTTCAAAACACTAATAAAAGAACAACGGGAAATACCACCTTTCTACATTCAAAAAATAGTAAACGGGAAAGAAACGCACTACAACTATTATAAACCAATGAAAGTTAAAGCCGTTTGTCTGAATTGTCACGGTTCTGACAACAAGATAAATCCGGAGACATTGCGGGAGATAAAAAAATTATATCCCGGCGACAAAGCTGTCGGATATAAAGAAGGCGACTTCAGAGGATTGATAAGGATAAGTATTGAATAATCTCCGATCTTAAATTGGCATTGTTACTAATTAGTGTCTGTCCTTAAATTAGAGAATTTGAGCTGGAAAGTTCTAGTTCAAGGCGTGGGAGAAATCCAAACCGCAGAATACTAGCGTATTTGAGGATTTGGATTTTGAGCAACAACGCGGAAATCGGACTTTATAGACAAACTCTAATTAAACTGATAGAACAGTATAAAGCTAAGAACTTCATTGTATTGCCCGCGATTCCATCTATATGTCTGCCCGTTTGAATGCGGGCGAACAGCAAGAATCGAATTGGAATACCTGACATTTATTTTCATCTTTTTCGTCAGGGCATAAAACAAGCCGAAATTAAAACTCAGGTCAAGAGGCTTGAAATCAGGTCCGTATTTTCCTTCAATAGTATTAACTTCTTCATAACTATGTACCAATACACCAAGCGAAAGTCCAACCTCAAACGAGGCTCTTTCGGCAAATTCGTAACGATAATGCACGGGAACCTCAATATATGAAAGTCTTAACAGGTAAGAATCATAGCTGAGAGAGTCGGGATTTTTTCTGCTTCCTTTCTGAATAAAATCAAGTTCCATTTGAAGTGAGGATCTCTCACCAAAGTTTCTGTTAACAAATCCACCGAGATATAGCCCTGCTTTATGAGGACCACTAAGCCTGTCGCCTGAAATTTCAGTACCGGCAACACCAAATAAAACTCCACCATGAAAATCCTGAGAAAAGGAAATAATTGAAATTCCTAAAACGGCAAATAAAGTAAAAATTATTCCTTTCATAAATATAAAAATTAAAAGAGGGGTTAAAAATAGAAAATAAAAAGATAAATGATGAGTAAATTTATTTTATTTTTATTCCATATCTTAATATTTCACTCACAAACGGGTTGTATCCGGTAAAATCATCTTTTTCAAAAACATGAGGTTCTATCAAAGTTTCATCACCTTTTCGCAAAGCCATTAATGTTACTTCCGTCTCAAAAATATTCTTAACAACATCAAATACAATTGCAAGATCAATATCACTATCTTCATGAAAGGTTCCCTTAGCAAAAGAGCCGAACAGATATACCGAATTAACTTTTAGTTCATTACTCTTCAAGCGATTTAAATATTTATCTATTATTTTAAAAGCATATTTTTGATCCATAACCTAATACCTTTTATTTCCTCTATCCACAATTCTGTAAAATCTTTAGTACACAGTTCGTAAAAATGTCTTTTATAATCATCATATCTGGCATCAATATTAAAACGAGAAATCGAATCCAATGTTTTACTTTGTTCTTTTGTCAATGAGATATCCGCTTTTTCCAAGATTCGCCTTAAATCATGGATTAACGGTGGATACTTATTTACCTTTACAATATAAACCGCCTTCGATAATTTTTCAATAACAAGGTGCCCCATAAATAAAGCCCAATGAAAATGTTTTGTATTAAAAAGATCCATCATTGTTTTAAAGTCATCATCGGAACTTTCAATCCAGTGATTCATAAGCTTTTCAATATCAATTTCATTCCCATTCATTACAAAATTTAATTTTTGATTTGCAAATATAACAATTTTATTATTCCCATAATTGATTACTTTTGCCATTGAATAGAAATGGACAATCATATATTCAAAATATGTCTGATAAAAAATTCAAAATACTTCTCGTTGATGACGAAAAAGATGTTCGGGAGTTCCTAAGTTACAATCTGTTAAAAGAAGGTTATGAAGTAGAAACCGCAAAAAACGGGGCTGAAGCAATTACTATTGCAGGAAATTTTGAACCTCACCTCATCATTCTTGATGTAATGATGCCCGGGATGGATGGAATAGAAGCTTGCAATAAACTGAGAGAAAATTCAAAATTCCAAAACACCATAATCGTTTTTCTAACGGCCCGTGGTGAAGATTATTCGCAAATTGCCGGATTTGATGCAGGAGCTGACGACTACATCACCAAGCCGATAAAACCAAAAGTTTTGATGAGCAGGGTTAAAGCTTTGCTAAGAAGACACAAACAGGAGAAAGAGATATCAGGCAGGTCGGAATTTGAAAATTTCATCATTGATAAGGAGAGATATGTGGTAATAACCGACGGAAAAGAGGTTAGTCTGCCGCGAAAAGAATTTGAGTTGCTAATTCTACTTACCTCCAAACCAAATAAGGTTTTCACACGCCGGGAGATTTTCTCAAAAGTCTGGGGTGACTCTGTAATAGTCGGAGACAGAACAATTGATGTTCATATTAGAAAAATCAGGGAAAAACTAAAACTGGACAAAATCAAAACCGTAAAAGGAGTTGGTTATAAATTTGAGTCATAATAATGAAAGTAAGGTCAAATCCAAAAAGTCTGGCACTTTATAGCACTGCAATTATAATTGTTTTCTTTTCAATTATATACTTATTATTCAGCTATCTCTTTTTTGAAATAATGTTGCTCCCCCTTCTGTTAATTGACATAATTCTTGCCACATTTACCTACCTGCTTTTAAGATATGTTTTTAACCATTTTATTTATGACAAAATCCGTGTAATTTATAAAACCATTCACAGAAAAAAATTGCTGAAAGGTGAAAAGACGGAGTATCTGAACAAACCCGATATTATTGAAGATGTGAATGCCGAAGTTGAAAACTGGGAAAAGGGACATGAAGAAGAAATAACGAAATTCAAGGAACTTGAAAAATACAGGCGTGAATTTATAGGGAATGTTTCACATGAACTAAAAACACCTATTTTCAATATCCAGGGTTACATACAAACACTTCTCGACGGAGGACTTGAAGACACAAAGATAAACAAAACCTTTCTTAAAAGAGCCGACAAAAGTGTTAACCGAATGATTGCCATTGTTGAAGATCTTGAAACTATTTCAGAACTTGAATCCTATGAACTAAAAATGGATTTTCAGGATTTCGACATCATAGAACTTACCGCGGAAGTGATAGAATTCCTTGAAATGAAAGCAAAAAAGAAAGGGATAAAAATCTATTTCAGAGAGAAGTACGACAAACCTATTATGGTTAATGCCGACAGCAGGAAAATAAGGCAAGTTTTAATCAATCTTATTGACAACTCCATAAAATACGGAAGAGAAAAAGAAGGTAAAACCAAACTTAGTTTTTTTGATATGGATGAAAATATTCTTGTTGAGATATCGGATAATGGTCCCGGCATTCCGGAAAAAGACCTTCCGAGAGTATTCGAGCGTTTTTACCGGACAGACAAAGCTCGTTCACGAAAACAGGGAGGAACAGGACTGGGACTTGCAATCGTAAAACATATTATGGAAGCTCATAATCAAACCGTTAACGTTAGAAGCCTTCCCGGAGTGGGCACAACTTTCGGCTTTACTTTAAAAAAATCCAAATAATTCATCAGCCATTTGATTCTGTTTTCCTGAAATAATCATAAACAATCTTCCCCTTCGATTTCCCAATCGTCTCCTGTAACTCTTCAAGCGACGCCTCTTTTATTTTCTTTACGGATTTAAATTTCCAAAGCAGCTTTTGCGCATAAGAGTAACCGATTCCTTCAATATCCGTCAATACGGATTTAACGGCATCTTTACTCCGTTTGTTACGATGATGTGTAATACCAAAACGATGAGCCTCATCCCTTAGGTGTTGAATAATTTTCAGTGTCTCTGATTTTTTATCAAGATACAGTGGGAGAGAATCTCCCGGATAATAGATCTCCTCAAGTCGTTTTGCAATTCCGATTATTGAAATTTTACCACGGAGTTTCAGTTTCTCCAGACTTTTCAGCGCTGCACTCAACTGTCCCTTACCACCATCAACGACAATTAGTTGCGGCAGAGATTCATTCTCATCAAGAACTCTTTTATACCGCCTGAATATCACCTCTTCCATTGACGCAAAATCATTTGGACCCTCAACTGTTTTTATGTTAAAGTGACGATATTCCTTTTTACTTGGTTTGGCATTTCTAAAACAGACCATTGCAGCTACAGGAAACTCACCTTGGATATTCGAGTTATCAAAACACTCTATATGCCTTGGTTCCACATTCATACGCAGATCTTTCATCATCCTCTCCATAATCCTGTTTGTATGCCGTTCCGGATCAACCAACTCCATCCGTTTCTCTTTTTCCAGTTTATAATATTTTGCGTTTCTTTCGGACAATTCAAGCAGATGTTTCTTATCCCCGATTTTGGGAACGGTAAATGTTGTATCCGGCAAAACAAGCTCAAGCGCAACTGGAACAATGATCTCGGGAGCATTACTTTCAAACCTTTCTCTCAGATCAACAATGGCAAGTGCAAGAAGGGCTTCATCAGTCTCATCAAGCTTTTTCTTTAGCTCGACGGTATGAGACTGAACAATAGCTCCGTTTACAACCCTGAAATAATTTACATAACCGGAGTTTTGATCTGAAATGATTGAAAAGACATCAACATTTTCAATCTTCGGATTAACAACGATTGATTTGCTTTTATACTTCTCAAGCAGTTCTATTTTCTCCTTAACGATTTGTGCATTCTCAAACTCCAAAGCATCTGCATACTTAGTCATCAATTCCTTTAGCTGCCGGATAACAGAATAGATATTCCCCTTTAAAATCTCCTTTATCTCTGAAATTGTATTGTCATAATCCTCCTCTGTCTGCAACCCGACGCAAGGCCCTTTGCAGTTCCCGATATGGTATTCAAGACAAACCTTAAACTTTCCCTTTCTTATATTTTCCGTTTTCAGATTAAGCCTGCAGGTTCGCAACCGGTACAAATTCCGGATTAGGTCAAGGAGTGTATTCATCATTTTTACCGACGCATAGGGCCCGAAGTAAGCAGAACCGTCTTTCACAACATTCCTTGTCGAAAAAATCCTTGGGAAGGGTTCATTCTTTACACAGATCCAGGGAAAGGTTTTATCATCCTTCAGCATCACATTATAACGCGGCTGATATTTTTTAATAAGATTATTCTCCAGTAACAGTGCATCAAGTTCAGTATCAACAACAATATGTTTTATATCCGCAATTTTACCGACTAAAACCCTGACCTTACCAAACTGTTCAGATCCAAAATACGTAGAAACCCGTTTTTTCAGATTTTTCGCCTTACCCACATAAATAACTTTACCGTCTCTGTTTAAGAATTGGTAAATACCTGGTTTTCCGGGTAATGTCTTAATAATTTGTTTCAATATTTCCTTTCTGTTGCTTACCAAAATTATACATTTTATAAAAAAATAATTTTCAAAATTAGATAAGTTTTGTATTTTAGCGCTGTTAAAAAGCATAAATCCCGGAAAAATTTTAAAATTATTTGTTGGCAAATGGCTGAATATAAAATTAATACCATTGATTTAGAAAGTTTAAAATTAAAGCCGGAGGAGTTGACCTATACAAACCCGACAGGAAAATACAGTGTTGTCTTTGAACATTTGGAAGATACCATTTTTAAAACTACACTAAAAGGAACATATGATCTCGATTCTTTTAAAGGACACACCGAAATATCCGACAAGATACTTAATGCCGTAAAAAATGCCGGCATAAGAAGAAATGTATATTTCATTGAAGACATTAGAGGCCTCAGGTGGATAACAACGGAAGTCAGAAGACTTGGAGTTAAGAAGTATAAGCATTGGGATAATCACGGAGGATCCTTTGTAATTGGTGCAAAAAAAACAGTCCAATTAGTTGCAAACATAATTTACAAAACAAAAGTAGGAGGTTTTATTACACTTTGTGGCTCTCAGGAGGAAGCCCTCGGCTTAATACGTAAAAGGATTTCCGATGAAATTGCTAATAATGATTTGCCTTTGGCTTCAGATTACTTGTCACCGGTTTTTATAAAACTTTGGGAAAAAGAAAGAAACCATATTGTAGTGGGTAGCAACAGATTACGATTATATCAAAATGAAAATTGGAAATATATTTCTTCAGGAGAGAAATTCAAATACAGTTGTTCGGTTATTGAAGGAAATATTTTGCTAATGGTTTTTGAAGGATTTGCACAAGCAGAAGATATTGATGCGGTATATAAAATAAATTACGACATAATCAAGACCTTCTCATTCAACAAAGAAGATAACAAGTTTTTCAGCATAGGTGACTTCCGAAAAATGCGAGGACTAACTATTAAAGCACGGAAGTATAGCACTGCGAAAGAAGAAGATTTTCGTGAATATTCAAACATATTTGTAACCGTCCCTTCACAGATAGTTGCCTTCTTGATTAAAATCCATAAAAAAATATTCCCTTCACAATATAAAAAATGGAAAATTTCAAACTCCATTGAAAGTGCATTTGAATTTATTCTTGCAAATCACAGTCCTTTAAACAAAGACCTTTACCTTTCATACACCGAAGCGGATGACAATACCGAAATTATCAGCATACCTAATTCCAAAAAAGAACTTCGCGACATTGTTAAAAGGCAACAGGAAGAGATATACAGACTAAGAGCTATACAAAACAAAACGGTTGAAAAGATACTGTCTGATATTGGAAGTATTTCAGCGGGTGAATCCTTCACGGAGAAACCTAATATTGAAATACCGGAAAACAACCCTTTTAAAGATGTTTTTATTGCTTTTGATGTTTTATGGGAGGATTTCTCCGAGATGTTAAAAGAAAAAGAGAATCAAACAGTTAAACTAAAAGAAAGCGAGGAGCGTTTCAGGAATTTGTCAAATTTTGTCCCGGGAGTTTCCATCCATGGCTACAATACCGAAGGCACGGTTATTTTCTGGAATAAAGCCAGTGAAAAGCTATATGGATATAGTGAAAAGGAAGCTTTAGGTAAAAAAATAGTGGATTTAAAAATCCCGGATAATTTAAAGAAAACATTTTTAAAAAGGCTTGAAAAAAGCAAAACAATTATAAAATCAGGCGAAACGGAACCACCCGAAGAAGTGATGCTTAAACATAAAGACGGGCACCTCATACCTGTTTACTCAATCCATACGGCAGTCTTTTCAGATGGAAAAGAGCCCATACTTTTTTGCCTTGATGTTGACCTGACCGAGAGAAAACAAGCAGAGGAAAAACTCAAAAAAGCTCACAACGAACTTGAAAAAAGAGTGAATGAGAGAACAGCCGAATTACTTATTGCAAAAGAAAAAGCTGAGGAATCAGACAGACTTAAAACCGCATTTCTTGCAAACCTGTCACACGAAATCAGAACACCACTCAATGCCATAATGGGATTTTCAAGCCTTCTTTCGTCGGACACTGATACAGGAGACATGAAAAGCTATATTGCGATAATAAATAACAGTGGCAAACAACTTCTAAATATTATCAACGATATTATTGATATAGCCAAGATAGAATCAAATCAAATAAACATCAGCTTTTCCGAATGTAATATAAACAAGCAACTTACCGAACTTTATAATTCCAATAAAGAATTCCTGAAGGAAAACAAGGGTGACAATATTGAATTATCATTACATCTTGATATTAAAAATGATGATTTCACATTAATTACCGATCCTACAAGATTTACCCAGATTATGTCAAACCTTGTGAACAATGCTATAAAGTTTACGGATACGGGTAAAATTAGCTTTGGATACTATCTGAATAGTAAATTGGCAAACAGCGATGAAATTTTGTTTTATGTAAAAGATAGCGGCATTGGTATTCCGAAAGACAAGCAAAGGTTAATTTTTGAAAGATTCAGGCAGGTTGATGATACTTTCAATAAAAAATACGGCGGTACCGGCCTTGGTCTCGCAATAACAAAAAGCCTTGTTGACAACCTTGGAGGAAGGATCTGGCTTGAGTCAGAGCCCGGTAAAGGCTCAACATTTTATTTTACCCTTCCGGGCAAGATAGTTCATTATATTTCGGAAGAAAAAGAGTCTCAGGAAGTTAAGGCTGACATTAACTGGAAAGAGATCACTATTCTCGTAGCGGAGGATGAACCGTCAAATTACTATGTTCTTGAAATACTTCTCGAAGAAACAGGTTCAAAACTTTTATGGGCCAAAGACGGAAATGAGGCAATTGAAATGTTTAAAGAACATATTGACGAAATTGATATCGTATTAATGGATATTCAGATGCCGGTCATTAATGGTATTGATGCTACGAAAGCAATTAAAAAACTAAAAAAAGATATTCCGGTGCTGGCACAAACAGCATATGCTATGGACGGAGATATGGAAAAATTCCTCAATGAAGGTTGTGACGATTACATTTCCAAACCTATTGACGGTGACCTGTTAATTGGAAAAATAAGGAATCTTATTTCTTAAAAAAGGCGTTCCAGCCTTGCGCTTCAATGGGGACATAAGTTCCCGACCTGCTTATAAGATTAACACCCTCGTTTTTCTCCGACATATGGCCAATAACGCTTAGCCCGTCAACACCTTTCAGCTTTTCATAATCATTTTGAGAGATAGTAAAGAGCAATTCATAATCCTCTCCGCCGTTCATTGCGCAGGTTGTCGGATCAATGTTAAATTCTTCCGCAACTCCGGCAGTTGTGATGTCAATGGGAATTTTATCCTCGTAAATAGCTCCTCCGAGGTCAGAATCGTGACACAGATGAAGCATTTCCGATGCCAGTCCGTCGGAAATATCAATCATTGATGTGGGTTTAACTCCTGTCTTTTTCAAAAGTTCTAAAACATCCGTCCTTGCTTCAGGCTTTAATTGACGCCCGAGAATGTAATCATAACCGTCAAGATCCGGCTGCATATTCGGATCGGCTTTAAAAGTTGCCTTTTCTCTTTCAAGTAAAAGCAAACCGGCATAAGCAGCTCCGAGATCACCCGAGACAAACAAAAGGTCTCCCTTCTTTGCAGTATTTCTGAATATAATATCTTCTTTATTTGCTTCGCCAACTGCAGTTATTGAAATAACCAGTCCACTTACACTGGAAACCGTATCCCCTCCTACAATATCAACATTATATTTATCGCAGGCAAGATAGATTCCTTTATAAATCTCTTCAATAGCCTCAACAGAAAAACGGTTGGAGGCGCCTATCCCAACAATTACCTGCTTTGGTGTACCGTTCATAGCCACAATATCCGAAAGGTTTACAACGACAGCCTTATATCCGAGATGCTTCAAAGGCACATAAGTCAAATCGAAATGAACACCTTCTATAAGCAAATCCTTGGTTATCAATGTTTGTTTATCTCCATAATCAATAACAGCCGCATCATCTCCAACTCCTTTTACAGAGCTTTTGTTTCTAAGAGAAATATTTTTCGTAAGCAGCTCAATCAGTCCGAATTCCCCTATCTCGGAAAGTTCGGTACGTGACGGTTTATCTTCCAGCATAACTAATCATTTTTTTTGAGCCGCGAAATTAGATAAAAATGATGTATCTTTGCTATATGAAACTCAAAAAAAGGACAATAGTCATTTCAATTCTGGTAATAATTGCCGGAATGGCTTTGTGGCCGACACCTGCTGTTGAGCCGATACATTATATTGACAGGCAAACAGGTGAATTAAAAACCGAAAAAGTGGCAGGCGAAGGTTGGCTGAAATGGCTCTACTATAATCCCGTTGGTGAAGCAACACTATACACTCTTGTGAAAAGAAAATTTGTTTCTTCCGTTTACGGAGATATGATGGATAAACCTAATTCTGCAAAAAAAATCAAGCCCTTTGTGAAGGAATATAATATTGACCTCAGCACCGCCCAAAAGCAAAATTTCATCTCTTTTAATGATTTTTTCACGCGCAAACTGAAAGAGAGTGCCGTTATCATTGACACGGCTGCAAATGTAATTACCTCACCGGCGGACGGGAAAGCACTGGCTTATGACGACATTACAAACCGGGATTTCATCATAAAAGGATATAAATTTGATCTGAAAACCTTTCTTAATGATTTGACATTGGCGGAAAAATATAAAAACGGAAGCCTGGTAATTGTAAGGATTTGTCCCACCGACTATCACAGATATCACTTCCCCGTGTCGGGTATTATTTCAAAGGAGGTAAAAATTGACGGTGATTACTATTCGGTAAATCCCATAGCTGTCAAAAAGAAGATTGAACTGTTTTGTCTGAATAAAAGGGAATACACCGTTATCTCCACACCACAATTCGGAGATGTCATAATGGCGGAAGTAGGAGCTACAATGGTTGGAAGCATTATACAAACCTTCAAGGGCGATATCGCAATAAAGGGAAAAGAAAAAGGCTATTTTAAATTCGGCGGGTCAACCATAGTACTTATATTTGAAAAGGGACAAGTTATTATTGACGATGACTTGCTGACCAATACCCGGAAAGGACTTGAAACACAGGTTTCGGTTGGGGAGAGAATTGCCATCAAGAAATAAGATTTGCTAAATTCAAATCATAATAAACTAACAAATCCTATTTTTTTTTGTTTACATATAAGCAGGTTAAAGTATTTTTGCAACCTAAACAAATTAAATGTGTGAATGAAAGAAGAAGAACAAAATAACATACTTGATGAGGTAACACAAAGTGATTACAAATACGGATTTGTTACCGACATTGAAATGGAAACAGCAGCTAAAGGTCTCAATGAAGATATTATTCGTTATATTTCTATGAAAAAAAACGAACCTGAATTTCTTCTTGAATACCGGCTTCGTGCTTATCGCAAATGGCTAACTATGAAAGAGCCCGACTGGGCTCATCTGAAAATTCCGCCCATTGATTATCAGGATATTATTTACTATGCCGCTCCAAAAGAAAAAAAGGAACTAAGTAGTCTTGATGAAGTTGATCCCGAACTATTAGAGACATTTAACAAGCTCGGAATCTCACTTGAAGAACAGAAAAGACTGTCAGGTGTAGCTGTTGATGCCGTATTCGACAGTGTCTCGGTAAAAACGACCTTTTCGGAAACCCTTGAAAAACAGGGAATTATTTTTTGCTCTTTCAGTGAAGCCGTTCAAAATCATCCCGAACTCGTTAAAAAATATATGGGCAGTGTTGTCCCTTACGGTGATAACTATTTTGCCGCTCTGAACTCGGCAGTCTTTTCCGACGGATCGTTTTGTTATATTCCGAAAGGAGTAAAATGTCCGGTTGAACTTTCAACATATTTCAGAATAAACACTGCCGGAACAGGTCAATTCGAACGCACTCTTCTTATTGCGGACGAAGGCAGCTACGTTAGCTATATGGAAGGATGTACGGCACCGCAAAGAGATGAGAACCAGCTGCATGCTGCGGTTGTTGAGATAGTGGCTTTAAAAGATGCGGAGGTTAAATATTCAACCGTTCAAAACTGGTATCCGGGCGATAAGGACGGGAAAGGCGGTATTTATAACTTTGTAACAAAGCGCGGTATGTGCAAGGGTAGTCACTCTAAAATTTCCTGGACACAGGTTGAAACAGGCTCTGCCATTACATGGAAATATCCGGGTTGTATTTTGCTCGGTGATAATTCGGTTGGGGAATTTTATTCCGTTGCGGTTACTAATAATCACCAACAGGCGGATACCGGTTCAAAGATGATTCATATCGGCAAAAACACGAAAAGCACAATAATCTCAAAAGGCATATCTGCAGGATTTAGCAATAACAGCTATCGCGGTCTTGTGAAGATAAGCAAAAGGGCGGAAAACTCACGAAACTATTCACAATGTGATTCACTGTTGCTCGGCGACAAATGCGGTGCTCATACTTTTCCATATATCAATACTGCCAATAGTTCTTCGATTGTGGAACATGAAGCTACCACTTCAAAAATATCGGAAGATCAGCTATTTTACTGTCAGCAGAGAGGAATAGATACGGAAAATGCCATAGGCCTGATAGTCAACGGATATGCTAAAGAGGTGCTGAAACAATTGCCGATGGAATTCGCGGTGGAAGCGCAAAAACTACTTTCGGTCAGCCTGGAAGGAAGTGTGGGATAGGAAACAGTTGCAATCAACAAATTGCTAACTCGTTCATCCTCGCAATGACAAATTATAAATACAAGAATGCTAAATAAAGAACAATGCTAAAGATAAAAGACTTACAAGTATCAATAAACGGAAAAACGATTCTTCGGGGATTAAACCTGGAAGTCAACAAAGGAGAGGTTCATGCAATAATGGGTCCCAACGGAACCGGTAAAAGCACCCTTGCCAATGTCATAGCCGGCAAACCGGGGTATCACATTGACAAAGGAGAAATAATTTATAAAGGAAAAAACATTCTTGAAATGCCTCCGGAAGTCAGGGCACAGGAAGGCATTTTTCTCGGTTTTCAGTATCCTGTGGAGATACCGGGAGTCAGTATGACAAACTTTATGCGTACGGCAATAAACGAGCATCGCAAATACAAAGGATTAGACCCTATGTCGGCCGGTGAATTCCTGAAACTGATGAAAGAAAAACAGAAATTGGTTGAAATTCAGGCGAAACTCACCAACAGATCAGTGAACGAAGGCTTTTCCGGCGGTGAAAAAAAGAAAAATGAAATATTTCAAATGGCTATGCTCGAACCCAACCTCGCCATACTCGATGAAACAGACTCGGGTCTGGATATTGATGCTCTGAAAATAGTTGCTAACGGTGTTAACAAATTACGAACCAAAGAAAATGCAACTATTGTTATTACTCACTATCAACGTCTTCTTGACTATATTGTCCCCGACTTTGTACACGTTCTGTTTGACGGGAAAATAGTGAAATCGGGTGGCAAAGAGCTGGCACTGGTGCTTGAAGAAAAAGGTTATGAATGGATTAAAGATGAAAGCAGTAAATAATGGAAACAAAATATAACGACATATTATTTAAGGAAAAGCTGGTATCACTCTTTAATGAACATCGCCGGAAAATCGGATTTAACGACACGGGGCAAATGTCGGCTCTAAGAGACAATGCTTTTGAAACATTTGAAAAAACGGGCTTTCCGCATACTAAAATCGAAGATTGGCGCAATACAAACCTGAAAAACGTCTTTGCTCATAACTATAATGTTCTGTTTGAGGCTCAAGCCGACAAACCCGATATTGAAAAAATCTTTCAATGCAACATTCATAATTTTGACACTCACATAATTGCTCTTTACAACGGTTGGTATCTGTCGGAAGATAAACACCTGATAACACTGCCGAACGGAACTATAATCGGGAGTCTGGCACAGGCGGTAAAAGAATATCCCGAACTTGTTGAAAAGCATTATAACAAATATGCCGATATCAATGAAAACGGTTTGATAGCATTGAATACAGCGTTTGCGCAGGATGGTATTTTTATTTATGTTCCCGACGGAGTTGAGACCTACAAAACTATTCAGATTGTGAATATCCTTGACAGGGATGACAAACTGTTTATTCAAAACAAAAACCTAATCATTGTAGGTAAAAACGCAAAACTGACCTTTTTGCATTGTGACGATTCGTATAATTACAACCGCAGTTTCACTAATACCGTCACAGAAGTGTTTATTGACGAGGGTGCCGTAGTTGACCATTACAAATTACAAAATCTGAATGACAGTTCGGCTCTCATAAATACAACATATTTCCATCTGGAAAAAGAAAGTAAACTTACAAGCAATGCGATTACATTGAACGGCGGATTGATCCGTAATAAATCAAATGTTATTCTTGCCGGCAAAAAAGGAAAAGCCAATATTTACGGGCTTTATCTTGTTGACAAAGAGCAACATATTGACAACCGGGTTTTTGTTGATCACGCCGAATCCGATTGTGACAGCGATGAACTTTTTAAAGGAATTGCCGACGATAATGCTACAGCCGTATTTAACGGCCATATTCTTGTTAGAAAAGATTCGCAAAAAACAAATGCTTCACAAACGAACAGGAATATTCAACTTACAGACAAAGCAACTGTTTTTTCAAAACCTTTTCTCGAAATCTATGCCGATGATGTTAAATGCAGCCATGGTGCCACCGTTGGTCAGCTTGATGAGGAAGCACTGTTTTACATAAAGTCAAGAGGGATAGGCGAATATGATGCCAAACTTCTTCTGTTGTATGCCTTCGCCGCCAAGGTAATTAATAAAATTTCCGTTGAAGCACTGCGCGAAAACATTGACGACCTTGTGAAGAAAAGACTGCGTGGCGAACTTGCTATTTGCGATATGTGTGTATTGCAATGCAAAACTCAGGAAAAAACATATGAGTTTGAAATTGATTTGAGTAAAATTTAGTTTTTATGATAACAAATGATAACATTTCCGAAATAAGGTTGGCTTTCCCTGCTCTGAACCAACAGGTTAACAACAGGCAACTTGTCTATTTCGATAATGCGGCAACAACGCTCAAACCCAAAGTCGTCTCTGAAGCAATTGCCGGGTATTACAACACCATAAACAGCAATGTTCATCGCGGAGTTCATCATCTTAGTCAACAAGCCACCTATGCATTTGAGAATGCCAGAAAATCGGTTCAACAATTCATAAACGCCGGTAATTCGAATGAAATTATTTTTACAAAAGGAACTACCGATGCAATTAATCTTGTGGCGCACTCTTTCGGAAAAAAGTTTATTAATGAAGGTGACGAGATAATTATTTCGCAGATGGAACACCACGCAAACATTGTCCCATGGCAAACGGTTTGTGAAGAAAAAGGAGCAAAACTGAAAGTTATACCGGTGACGGAAAAAGGAGAATTGATTTTGGATGAATATGAAAACCTTTTTACCGGGAAAACAAAAATAGTTTCCGTCACTCATATTTCCAACGTACTCGGGACAATCAATCCCATTAAGAAAATTATTGAAACCGCCCATAAATATAATGTACCTGTAATGATTGACGGGGCGCAGGGAATTGTGCACGAAAAAATTGATGTACAAGATCTTGATTGCGACTTTTATTGCTTCTCCGGACATAAAATTTACGGGCCGATGGGAACAGGTGTTCTTTACGGCAAAGAGGATTGGCTCGAAAAACTACCTCCGTACCAAACCGGTGGCGAGATGATAAAAAATGTTACGTTTGAAAAAACCACATTTAACGAGCTACCGTTCAAATTTGAGGCGGGAACACCTAATGTCGGCGGTGCCGTTGGACTGGAAGCTGCACTGGCATTTGTATCCCATACGGGACTTGATGAAATATTCAATCATGAAAAAGAGCTTCTTGAATACGGAACCGAAAAACTTTCGGAAATTGAAGGTTTGAAAATTTACGGAACTGCTGCAAACAAATCGGGGGTCATATCTTTCCTTTTGGACGGCATCCATCAATATGACGCAGGTACAATCCTTGATCAACTTGGAATAGCAGTCAGAACTGGTAACCATTGCGCACAACCTCTAATCAAAAGCCTTGGGATTCAAGGAACTGTAAGAGCATCATTTGCATTGTACAACACTTCCGAAGAAATTGATATTTTTGCCAAAGCAATTCTGAAGGTAAAGGAAATGTTGGGTTAAGATATAAGAAATTGAAAAACAAAATTTAAATAATTGATTATGACAATTAAAGAAATCGGAGAGCAAATAGTAGAGGAGTTCGGGTTATTTGAAGACTGGATGGACAAATACAACTACATCATTGAAATGGGAAAATCGCTTCCCGTTATTGACGAAAAGTTCAAAACGCAGCAATATCTTATTTCGGGATGCCAGTCAAAAGTATGGGTCTCGGCGGAGATGAAAGATGGTAAGGTTATTTTCAAAGCCAACAGTGACGCCATCATCACAAAAGGGATTATAAGCCTGCTTATCAGGGCTTTGTCAAACCAGTCTCCCGACGACATAATTAATGCGGACCTCGGATTTCTTGATAAAATAGGGCTGAAAGAACACCTCTCCCCCACCCGCTCCAACGGACTTACCTCAATGATAAAACAGATGAAGCTCTATGCACTGGCATTTAAAGCTAAAGAAGGTTAGAAACCCAATGTAATGTTTTGATAATTCGGACAAATTAATGATTCATAAAGTTTTGTAGTAATAACAAGTGTGGAAATTAAAAAGATAAAAAAAGATGGACTTAAAAGATAAGAAAAATCAACTTGCTGATGCCATTTTACAGGTTTTAAAAACCATCTATGACCCCGAAATACCCGTTAACATTTATGATTTGGGGTTGATATACGAAATAAAAATAGACGATGATTTCAACGCTCATATCCTAATGACCCTGACAGCTCCCAATTGCCCTGTAGCCGAATCGCTTCCGGCCGAAGTGAAGGAAAGGGTAAAAGGAGTGGCAGGTATTAAAGATGCCGATGTTGAGATTACCTTTGACCCACCCTGGACACAGGACTACCTTTCGGAAGAGGCAAAGCTCGAACTGGGTTTGCTTTAACAAATATTTCAAAGTTCTTAACTAACAGCACATAACTTTTAACGCATAACTTTAATATCTTTGCACAAATTTTCAATCATGGGCCTACCTTGCATACATTGTGGAGAAGATTGCGGCAAACATCCCGTAATGTGGAACGATAAACCGTTCTGCTGTAACGGTTGCAAAACAGTTTATCAGATTCTCAATCAGAATGAAATGAAACAATACTACGAGATTGAGAAGATGCCGGGTATAAAAGTTGAAACCCATGATGTAGGTGATAAATACGCTTTTCTCGATCTTGATGAGGTAAAAGAAAAACTTCTCGACTTTTCAGACAGCGGTACGGGTAAAGTCACATTTTTTGTTCCGGTAATTCATTGTGCATCCTGCATTTGGTTGCTTGAAAATCTAAACACTCTGCATACAGGCATAATTCATTCATCGGTAAATTTCCCTAAAAAAGAGGTTTACATAACCTTTAAGGAAGATGAAATTTCCTTGCGACAAATAGCCGAATTGCTGGCTTCAATTCATTATGTTCCCGAAATAACCCTTGACAGTCTTGATAAAGACAAAAAAGGGAAAAGTGACAAGACACTCATTATCAAAATCGGCATAACCGGGTTTGTGCTTATGAATGTTATGTTTTACAATATTCCGGAATACCTTCCCGGAGGTGAGTTTCTCGGAAAAAAATTCACCGAGTTTTTCGGATGGATGAGTCTGATACTTTCAATTCCGGTTATTGCCTATTGCAGTAACGACTATTTCCTTTCCGCAATCAAAAGCCTAAAACACAAAATAATAAGCATTGATCTTCCCATTGCCCTCGGAATAACAACTCTTTTCCTGCAAAGTGCTTACGATGTTATCTCCGGCACGGGAATAGGTTATCTTGATTCGTTAGCCGGCCTGGTTTTCTTTCTCCTTGTCGGGAAATGGTATCAGGGAAAAACTTATCAGGCACTCTCATTCGAAAGGGATTACAAATCATATTTCCCCATTGCCGTTACAAGGATTAATAATGGTAAGGAGGAGGTAATTCTTCTTGAGAAATTACAAGCCGGAGACCATATACTTGTTCGTAATATGGAACTTATTCCTGCCGATTCGGTTATAGTTAAAGGTGACGGCAATATTGACTACAGCTTTGTTACAGGCGAGTCGTTGCCGGTATTAAAACACTCCGGAGATAATGTGTTTGCCGGCGGCCGACAGATAGGAAGTGCAATTGAGCTGGAGATTAACAAAGAGGTTGAGCAAAGTTATCTTACTCAACTCTGGAATCAGGAAAGCTCATCCGAAAAATCGGAATCGAAACTTAACGACCTTGTAAACAAAATAAGTCAATACTTTACTGCAATTGTACTCTCGATAGCAGCGGCAGCAGGTATATATTGGCTTTTTAACGATCCTTCAATAGCATTGTTCGCATTTACTTCGGTACTTATTGTTGCCTGCCCATGTGCACTGGCTCTTACCGTTCCTTTTACCTTCGGAAGTACAATGCGACAATTCGGCAGAAAAGGGTTTTACCTAAAGAAGACCGAAGTAATTGAAAGACTTAATAAAGTGACTACAATTGTCTTTGACAAAACCGGGACAATAACCCATAGTAAAGCTATGAAAATCGAGTTCATTGGTGATAGTCTTGATGAGGAAAAACTTCTTATGATAAAATCACTTGTCCGCCACTCCACACATCCTCTAAGCGCTGCACTTTTCCAAAACATTGAAGGAGAGAACTTCTATGAGGTTAATAATTATATCGAAATACCAGCCATGGGAATCTCCGGTGAAATTAACGGAGTTAAAATAAATATCGGCTCCCGTAAATTCGTAACAGGCAAAGATGACAACAGCGAAAGCCTTAAGACCGAAGTTTTTGTCTATTTCTCAGGTAAAATCCTTGGTCATTTTGAGATGGAAAACAGATATCGTGAAGGATTGCCTGAGGTTATCCAAAGCCTGAAAGACAAATATGACCTCCATCTTATAACAGGCGATAATGAATCGGAAAAAGAAAACCTGAAAAGCTTGTTCGGTGATAAAGCGACCATCAGATTTAACCGGTCACCAACAGACAAACTGGAATACATCAAAAAATTAAAAGAACGGGGCAAGACCGTATTAATGATAGGTGACGGATTGAATGATGCCGGGGCTTTAAACGAAAGTGATGTGGGAATAACAATTGCCGACGATATTTATCATTTTTCTCCGGCATGCGATGCTATCCTTGAGTCAAAAAGATTTAAAGACCTTCATAAGTTTATAAAATTCACAAATACAAGTCTTAATATAGTAAAGGTCAGCTTTCTGATTTCCTTCTTATATAATGTATTCGGAATCTATTTTGCTGTTGCAGGATTACTCACACCTGTTTTTGCTGCCATACTAATGCCGATAAGCTCTATCTCAGTGGTAGCCTTTGCCACATTCAGCATTTCGTTTTTCTCAAAGTCGGCTTTTAAAGAATAGTTTGGAATTTTGTTGAAAAAAAAATTGTTAAAAATTTGTTAATATTTAAAAAATAGATATTTTTGTATCGAATTACCTAAATAAACATTTTGTAATGTCAATAATATTTTTATTGATAATAATCGGAGTAATAGTAGCCGGATTATTTCTGGCGGGCTTTATATGGTCAGTAAAATCAGGTCAATACGAGGACAGTTATTCACCATCAGTACGAATTTTGTTTGATGACCATAAAGAATCGGGCAATACCGATACAAAACCGAACGAGAATAAAAACAGGGATAATAAAAACAAAAATAATAATAGTAAAGATTCAAATTAATAACAAAAACAAAGTTTTATGGCACTTGAAAAATTTACTTATGACAACAAACTTGCAAAATGTTTTGCCAATGCGACCATTTTGTGGGGTGTAGTAGCTTTTATCGTTGGACTGACAGCGGCCTTCGAATTGCTATACCCATCAGTAAATCTGGGATTGCAATATCTCACATTCGGAAGGTTGCGGCCATTACACACTAATGCTGCAATTTTCGCCTTCGTTGGTAACGGTATTTTTACCGCTGTTTATTATTCGACTCCGCGGTTATTAAAAACGCCTATGTGGAGTAAAGCGCTCGGCAAAATTAATTTCTGGGGATGGCAGTTTATAATTGTCCTTGCAGCAATTACGCTTCCAATGGGTATAACTACATCAAAGGAATACGCAGAATTGGAATGGCCGATTGATATTCTGATAGCCCTTGTTTGGGTTGCTTTCGGAGCAAATCTTATAGGAACAATGATTAAAAGAAGAACAAAACACATTTATGTGGCTATTTGGTTTTACATTGCAACTTTTGTAACCGTTGCAGTTCTTCACATTTTCAACTCTTTTGAGGTTCCAGTAAGTTTCACAAAAAGTTACTCTTTCTTCCACGGAGCTCAGGATGCAATGGTACAGTGGTGGTACGGACACAATGCAGTTGCTTTCTTCCTCACAACTCCAATGCTTGGTTTGATGTATTACTTTATACCAAAAGCAGCTAATCGTCCGATATACTCTTATAAACTTTCAATTATCCACTTCTGGACTTTAATATTCCTTTACATCTGGGCAGGACCTCACCACTTGCTATATCAGGCGCTTCCAAACTGGGCACAGGCTCTCGGAACCGTGATGTCAATTGCGCTGATAGCTCCTTCCTGGGGTGGTATGATAAACGGATTGTTAACATTGAGAGGTGCTTGGGACAAAGTAAGACAAGACCCTGTCCTGAAACTTTTCGTTGTGGGTGTTACTGCTTACGGAATGTCAACATTTGAAGGCCCTATGCTTTCATTAAAAACCGTCAATGCAATAAGTCACTTTACCGACTGGACTATTGCTCACGTACATATTGGAACCCTCGGCTGGAACGGAATGCTTATTTTCGGAATGCTATACTGGTTATTCCCGAAATTCTACGGAGTAAAACTTTATTCGCGTTCATTGGCAAACACTCACTTCTGGCTTGCAACCCTCGGAATGCTTTTCTTTGCCATTCCGCTTTATTTTGCAGGCTTCACACAAGCTTTAATGTGGAAACAATTTACAGCAGAAGGATATCTTAAATATCCCAATTTCCTTGAAACTTATGTTCAGATCAGGCCGATGCATATGCTCAGAGCTTTAGGAGGAACATTATATTTAACAGGAGCATTATTTGCAGTTTATAATCTTATTATGACTGCTAAATCAGGGAAATTCATTAGATTTCAGGAAGCTGAAGCCGAACGTGAAGTTGGTGAAAGTGCACACAAAGGATGGCTTAATCACAGGAAAATTGAAGGTAAACCCGTTGCCTTTACAATTTGGGCACTAATAGTTATTTTAATTGGTGGTTTGGTTGAATTTATTCCGATGTTTATAGGACCTTTCAATAATCATCCCGACGTAACTATCAAAGTAGCACCATATACACCACTTGAGTTGCAGGGACGCGATATCTATGTACGTGAAGGTTGCTACAACTGCCACTCACAAATGATTCGTCCGTTCCGCTCCGAAGTTGAACGTTATGGCGAGTATTCCAAAACAGGAGAATTTATCTATGATCATCCGTTCCAATGGGGTTCAAGGCGTACCGGTCCCGATTTGGCTCGTGAAGGTGTTAAAGGCGGGAAACTTTACAAACCGGATTCCTGGCAATATGAGCATCTTGTGAATCCACAGAAAACAAATATACAGTCTATTATGCCGCCATATCCCTGGCTTGCAGAGCAGAATATTGACATTGAGTCAACTCCGGCAAAGATTAGAGTTATGCAAACCCTTGGAGTTCCTTATCCCGAAGGATATGACCAGACTGCCAATGATGACCTGCAAAAACAGGCTCATAAAATTGCTGAAGGATTAAGAAGCGGCGGCATTAATGTGGATGACAATAAGGAAATAATCGCCCTGATTGCTTATCTGCAGCGTCTGGGAAATATGGAATCCGAAGTTGCTAAAAAATAAAGATAATGTCAAAAATTGCAGCGGAAATATTGGACAAAATACCTTGGTTGGCTGACATCTCAACAGTCAATACAATAGTATTTTTCATTTTACTTGTAATCATTGTAGTTGGTGTTTTAAGAATGAAAAAAGAGG
>Ga0256841_1000707_pt1 | contig 32520 bp, 21 predicted proteins | sample 356308metaG_FD_185971 | JGI IMG/M metagenome (GOLD analysis project Ga0256841, IMG submission 185971) | Hydrothermal vent microbial communities from Mid Atlantic Ridge, Atlantic Ocean - 356-308 | ecosystem: Environmental > Aquatic > Marine > Hydrothermal vents | place: Atlantic Ocean: Mid... | reverse complement strand
GAATTGCCATACCATTTCACCGATTCAACCATTACACCATTTTACCTATTCGCCTCCTTCGGACTCCGACCCGCAATCCTGCAAGGTTGATCTTTCGCACAGGCATTCACGCAAACCTTACAGGATTTGCTATCCCATTTCACCGATTCAACCATTACACCATTTTACCTATTCGCCTCCTTCGGACTCCGACCCACAATCCTGCAAGGTTAATCTTTCGCACAGGCTTTCTCGCAAACCTTACAGGATTTGCTATCCAATTTCACCGATTCAAATTCATACTAAGCCATTTTTCAACTTGTTCAATACTAACTCCTTTTCTTTTTGCATAATCTTCAACCTGATCCTTTCCTATTTTACCTACCATAAAATATTGCGATTGAGGATGTGCAAAATAATATCCGCTCACCGAAGCCGCAGGATACATTGCAAAGTTTTCAGTCAGGGAGATACCTGTTTTGTTTTCAACATCCAAAAGATCAAAAATCACTTTTTTCTCCGAATGCTCGGGGCAGGCAGGATATCCCGGAGCAGGACGAATGCCTGCGTATCTTTCCCTCAAAATTTCCTTGATATCTAATTTTTCATCCTTATTATAACCCCAAAACTCCGTCCTAACCCTGAAATGCAGCAATTCGGCAAAAGCTTCCGCCATTCTGTCGGCAAGGACTTTCATCATAATCGCTTTATAGTCGTCGTGTTTACTTTCATAATATTCAACCCACTTTTCCAGCCCTATTCCTGCTGTCACGGCAAAAAAGCCGAGATAATCATCAATTCCGCTATTTTCGGGAGCAACAAAATCGGCAAGGCAGAGATTGGGCTTTCCTGTCTCCTTCAACTCCTGATTTCTTAAAAATCTGAAAGTAGCTGCCGGTTTTTTTGATGTATTGTCCGAATATATCTCAATATCATCTTCAACAGCTTTTGCAGGATAAATACCAACAACACCCTTAGCCGTAACTCTTTTTTCCGAAATAATCCGGTCAAGAAGTTCATTGGCATCATCATACAACTTTTTCGCTTCCTCCCCTTTTAAAGGATCACTAAATATTTTGGGATATTTTCCGTTAAGTTTCCAGGCGTGGAAAAAGAAAGTCCAGTCAATAAACTTTCTTATCTCCTCCAACGGATAGTCATTAAAATATTTATTCCCAATCAATTCCGGCTTTACAACATAACTTTCCTTCCAACTAATATTCAACCTGTTAGACCTTGCTTCGGAAAGTGAAATATATTTTTTAGTCTCCTTTTTGGATTCATATTTTTCCTTAATGGACTTATATTTTTCCCTGACATTCCTGACATACTCCATTTTAACATTTTCCGAAATAAGATTAGCCGAAACTCCGACACTTAAGGAAGCATCCTTCACATAAATCACGGGTGCGGAATAGTTGGGAGCTATTTTCACGGCAGTATGAATTTCGGATGTAGTAGCGCCACCGATAAGCAGCGGGATGTTCATTCCGAGCCGTTCCATCTCTTTGGCAACGTGCACCATCTCTTCCAGCGATGGTGTTATCAGCCCGCTAAGCCCTACAAGGTCGGCATTTTCATCTTTTGCAGCTTGAATGATTTTTTCAGCCGGGACCATTACTCCAAGATCAACAACTTCAAAGTTGTTACACGCCATAACAACACCCACAATATTTTTGCCGATATCGTGAACATCACCTTTTACCGTAGCCATTACAACTTTTCCGGCCGACTGAATTTTCCCTTCAGCAGCCTGTTCCTGCTCAATATACGGCAGCAATTTAGCAACCGCCTTTTTCATAACCCTTGCAGTTTTAACCACCTGAGGCAGGAACATTTTCCCCTTCCCGAAAAGGTCTCCCACTATATTCATCCCATCCATTAACGGACCTTCAATTATGTCGAGCGACCTTTTAAAACTTTTCCGTGCTTCCAAAACATCCTCCTCAATATAATCTGCATTTCCCTTTATGAGTGCATGTTTCAACCTTTCCGAGACACTCGCATTTCTCCACTCGTCAATGTTAACAGACTTATCTGCTCTGCTACCCTTAACTTTTTCGGCATAAGCAATAAGCCTTTCGGTGGCATCCTTTCTTTTGTTAAGGACAACATCCTCAACCAAAACCAGTAAGTCTTCCGGAATTTCATCATAAATCTGCAACATTCCCGCATTGACGATCCCCATATCGAGACCTGCACTAATTGCATGATACAGAAATACGGAATGAATAGCTTCACGAACCGTATCGTTTCCCCTGAAAGAAAAAGAAAGATTACTGATTCCCCCACTGACCTTAACGTACGGCAAGTTATCCTTTATCCATTTTGTGGCCCTAATAAAGTCCACGGCATAATTATTATGCTCATCCATACCTGTTGCAATCGTGAGAATATTAGGGTCGAAAATAATATCTTCGGCAGGAAAATGAACTTCCTTAGTAAGTATATCATAAGCTCTTTTGCAAACTTCAATTTTTCTTTCGTAAGAAGCCGCTTGACCTTTTTCATCGAAAGCCATCACAACGGTTGCCGCACCATAATCACGAATTTTCGCCGCTCTTTTCTTAAACTCTTCCTCCCCTTCTTTCAAGCTTATTGAGTTAACAATAGCTTTACCCTGAACACACTTCAATCCGGCTTCAATAACGCTCCATTTTGAGGAGTCTATCATAACCGGGACTTTTGCAATATCAGGTTCCGCAGCAATAAGATTTAAAAAAGTAACCATTGATTTTTCGGCATCCAGCATTGCATCATCCATATTGACATCAATGATTTGGGCACCATTCTCAACCTGCTGTTTTGCAACCGAAAGAGCTTCATCAAACTTATTATCCCTTATAAGCCTTGCAAACTTACGAGAACCGCTAACGTTTGTCCGCTCACCGATATTGATAAAATTACTGCCTTTATATACCTTTAAAGGTTCAAGACCGCTTAATGAAAGCTCGTGTTTCGGCGGAGGAACTTTTCGTGGAGAAGCCTGTTCGGCGAGTTTCACAAACTCTTTAATATGTTCGGGAGTCGTACCGCAACAACCGCCTATTATATTTGCAAAATGACGATCAAGAAAATCTTTCATCTGAACGGCCATAATTTTCGGAGTCTCGTCATATTCCCCGAATTGATTGGGCAATCCTGCATTTGGATAAACGCTAGTATAAAACGGCGCTTTCTCGGATAGTTCCTCAAGATAGGGACGAAGATCCTTAGCTCCCATAGCACAATTCAGACCAACCGTGAGTAAATCAAGATGAGAAACGGAAGTCAGAAATGCTTCCGTAGTCTGCCCCGACAATGTTCTTCCGCTGGCATCGGAAATCGTTCCCGAGACCATCACCGGCAATTTAACACCCTTATCCTTTTGCGCATCCGATACAGCCATCAAAGCAGCTTTTGCGTTCAAGGTATCAAAAATAGTCTCTATTAAAAAAAGGTCAACGCCACCTTCAATCAAGCCGAGTGCCTGCTCTTTATATGCATTATACAGGTCATCGAAAGTTACGGCTCTGAAACCGGGATTATTAACATCTGGCGACATCGAAGCGGTTTTGCTTGTAGGCCCCATTGAGCCTGCTACATATCTCGGTTTTTCCGGAGTAAGCTTCGTATATTTATCCGCTGCCTGTTTGGCAATTTTGGCCGAAGCAACATTTATTTCATAGGCAAGTTCCTCCATATGATAATCAGCCAAAGAAATTCGTGTGGAGTTGAAGGTATTGGTTTCGATTATATCTGAGCCGACTTCAAGATATTTTTCATGTATTTCCGCAATTATTTTCGATTGAGTAATAGATAAAAGATCGTTATTCCCCTTTAAATCATATTTAAAATCCGCAAACCTTTCACCTCTGAAATCCTTTTCTTCAAGACCGTATTGCTGTATCATTGTCCCCATTGCCCCGTCAAGCACAAGAACACGGTTTTTCAGCTCCTCTCTGATGTCCGGTTTATCCATTTTCATTTTTCTTGTATTCATATCTTTATAATTAGCAAAAGTACAATTATGATTCAAATTATTCACATTTTCAACTCTATTTCTCTCAATCTATTATCTTTGCAATAAAAAACAAACAAAAAGGAAGAATGTTGGAAATAAAAGAGGTTAATACCGCGAAACAAAAAAAGCAATTTGTAAAATTACTTTTCAATATTTACAAGGATGATGCGATGTGGGTTCCTCCCATACGAAAAGATGAGCTTAAGCAACTTTCACCGGAAACGAATCCGTCATTTGAGCACTGTGATGCCAAGTTCTGGACAGCCTGGCAGGGAAATAAATGTGTCGGGAGGATTGGAGCAATAATAAATAAAAAGTACAATGAAAAAACCGGCAAAAATTACGGCAGGTTTACAAGAATGGAATTTATTGACGATAGAGAAGTATCGCAAAAGCTTATCGAAACTGCTGAGGATTGGTTGAAAAAAGAGGGAATGGAAATAATCCACGGACCTCTGGGATTCAATAATCTTGAAACACAGGGGATGCTTGTAGAAGGATTTGATCATCTGCCTTCTATTGCATCGGTTTACCATAAACCATATTATAAAGAGCATATTGAAGCTCTCGGGTTTGAGAAGGAAAACGACTGGATTGAATTCAGGCTCACAATTGGCGAAACCGCAAATAAAAAAGGTATCAGGGGGGCTGAACTTGTTAAAAGAAGATATGGTTTTGAAGTAGTAAGACCTCAATCGAATGATGAGTTACAAAAATATACTAAATCGCTGTTCCTGCTACTTAACGAGGCTTTTCAGGAGCTACCTTACACAACACCATTCAGCGATAAAATGATAGATGCCATTGCCGGAAAATATTTTAAGATATTAAACCCGAGGTTTGTAAGAATCGTTGTGAAAGATGATGAGGTTGTGGCTTTTGTTGTAGGATTGCCCTCACTTTCAAAGGCAATGCAAAAAGCTAACGGCAGAATTTTCCCGTTTGGTGTATATCACATTATGAAAGCATTAAAAAATCCAGAAGTTATTGACCTGCTGCTTACCGGTGTTGCACCGAAATACCACACTTCGGGTGCGGCTGTTATACTATTTGCCGAACTGCAACAGGAAATGCTCAGTATGGGAATAGATCAGATGGAGACTACGGGTATTTTCGAGACAAACCATAATGTGATCAGCAACTGGAAGAATTACGAGCATATTCAACACAGAAGGAGAAGGTGTTTTGTTAAGGAAATCGGGAAATAAAAGAATTGAGGAATTAATGAATCATTTAGTATTCAAAAAAGCGAAATCCCACTTTGGTTATATTGACAGTGGTTTGTTTTTTGAACAATTAGTTGGTAAAGAAATCGTTATTCAGTTATGCGCAAAATTGCAGCAATCATAATTTTAATTATAATAAGCAGCGGAGTTAATGCACAAGTTAATGCCGGAGAGGATGCAACCATCACCGCAGGACTTCCGGTTCAGCTAAGTGCCACGTATGAGGGCACTTTCGGTACTCTGGTCACAGTTCACGACGATGATTTTGCCGGCCCTTTTGATATTGGGTTTGACTTTACATTTTTCGGCGAAACTTTTTCCCAATTTATGATAGGTGCAAACGGTGTTGTCAGTTTTAATCTTTCACAGGGAGCATACCGCGACCCAGTGGAAATCCCCAACAATAAGATGGAGAAAGCTATATACGGCCCGTACCAGGATTATTTCTCACACGGAAGTACTAACAGCCATAACATCTATTATCAAACGACAGGAGAAGCACCCGACAGAAAGTTGATCGTCGGATGGTGCGAAGCACCTATGTACAGCTGTAACGATCTGAAAGTCACTTTCCAGATAGTCCTTAATGAAAATGGCAACATAGAAAATCATATTATCAACAAACCGGAATGCAGCTACCTGCTCAACAATGCTACTCAGGGTCTGAATTATAATTTCGATAAAGGTGTTGCCGTATCAGGCAGAAACCGCACATCCTGGACAGCCGTAAATGAATCATGGCAGTTTATTCCCGGCGGCTCCGAAGATTACACCGTAAGTCAGATTGATTTCTCGCCGGAAGTAATCGTTCCTAAGTCCAACCTTTCATTTGCCTGGTATGCCGGAAGTTATCCCGGCGGAGAAGTTATTAGCAATTCATATAGTATGGTTGTTAATCCCACGGAGACAACATCATATTATGCGGAGATAACACTTTGCGGCGGAACCAAATATTTTGATGAGGTAAAAATCACAGCTATCCCGTTGCCCACAGCTTTCAGGCCGGAAAGTAGTGTTGAGGAAAACAGGGTTTTTCACATATTTGCAAATCCTGTTGACAATATTCAAAGTTTTCAAATGTACATTTATGACAGATGGGGTAATCTGGTCTTTAACACCAACGATATAACAAAGGGATGGGACGGCAATGGTAACGACGGTAAATTATGTGCAACAGGTGTTTATGTTTGGGTTATTTATTATGAAACCGGGAAAAACCACCTTACAAATAAAGGGAGTGTAACGCTTGTAAGATGAATTTCAATTAATAATAATCCTTTTCGTAATAATTTTTCTATTTGTTTCTATCTTCAAGATATAAATCCCCTCAACCGGATTTTTTGTCCCGAGTTGAAGTTTACCTCTAAAACTCTCAGCTGATAAAACTTTCCCTGTCAAAATATATGTTGCTTTTAATAAATCTTTGCTATCAAAGAGATATGTATTTTCTCCGATAAAATTAAGAGTATTATCAATTGTATCCCCCAAATATTATATCCTCGCAACATTCTCTAATAAAGGGAGATGCACTGAACAGCACATCTCCCTTTTTATAAACCCAAAAAAAGGAATTTGAAATTTCTTAAAGGCTTTTAACGATCAACTTAGGCGTCGAAAAAAACAAAGCCCGGCAGTAAGATTATTTTCCCTGAGGTTTTGGTGTGGGCATTGTTATGCCGAGTTTTGCTTTAACCTTATCCATCATATCATCGCTTGGTTCGGCATAAAGCAACAACCCCTCCGTGCTGTTAAAAACATAGGTATAGCCCTCTTCTTTAGCAACCTCCTCAACAGCTTTTCTTGCTTTCTCAATAATAGGAGCTGTCAGTTCAGACTCTTTATTTTGAAGGTCCTGGGTTGCCTGAGTATTAAAATCATCAAGCCTTTGTTTCAGATCATTAATTTCGGCTTCTTTGGTTTGGCGAATGATATCCGACATTCCACTCATATTGGCCTGATAATCATTAAATTTGTTCTCCAACTCAGCCTGCATAGCAGCAAACTGATCCTGCAGACTCTTATTATAGGCTTCATAAACAGCTTTCACGGAATCAAGTCCGGGCATCATACTGTACAGGGTAGCAAAATCCACATGTCCTAATTTATATTTAGACTGTGCAAATGTGTTTGATGAGAATGTTATTGCTACGACAACAATAATTAAACTAACTAATTTTTTCATTTTCATAAAATTATTTTATCTTTAATTTGAGGCGCAAAAGTAGGTAATAATATTATTAAATCTACAAAATATTTGCACATCATAAATTTTCCAGGTCTGTTTTAAGAAATATTAACAGTTTATTTCCTTCCTCCTTTTCTGACAGGACCGGGAGAATTCCCACCCGGCCTTGAAGGACTCTTACTTTTGCCTGATTTTGATGAGGGCTTGTTTTTCTTAACCCTGTCTTCCTTTCTAACTGTTCCGAGTTCTGCTCCAACCTTATCCAGGACATCATCGCTGATATCATATTTTGCATTTACATAAAGAATTGAGAGGCTTCCGGCTTTATCAAACACAAAAGAATAATTTTTATCTGTAGCTATCTCTTCAATTGCATTATATATCTTCTCCTGAATAGGTTTCACAAGTTCTTCTCTTTTCAGGAACAAATCACCGTCCTTACCAAACCGTTGATTTTGAAGTGTGGCGAGTTCCTCTTTTTTCTTATTGATTTCTTCCTGCTTCTTTTTTTTCACATCCTCGGGCATCAGTACGGCTTCCGCCTGATAATCCTGGGTCATCTTATTGATTTCAGCTATTTTTTCCTCTATCTCCTGCTGATATTCCGCTGCATATTCATCAAGCTGATTTTGCGCATCCTTATATTCGGGAATGTTATCAAGGATATATTCCGTATCAACATAAGCATACTTTTGAGCAACCGAAACAGTTGCAAAAGAGAAAAGTAACAAAAAAATAATTACCGGATATTTCATGATCTTAGCTTTTATTTCTTATAACGATTTTTTCTATAATTTATTTAGTCAATTGACTGATTAATTGAGAAGTGGAACTGTCCCTTGTTGGCATTGGGCAATCCCGGCACAGGGTCAAAGCCATAACCCCAATCCAGACCCAGAATACCAAACATAGGGAGGAACACCCTGAGTCCCACACCGGCAGACCTGTAAGCCTGAAACGGATTAAACTCTTTGAATTTCAGCCAGGAGTTACCGGCTTCGAGGAATGTGGCCACATAGATAGTAGCACTGGGATTCAACGAAAGCGGATACCGCAGTTCCAGCGTAAACTTATCATAAATAGTACCGCCGACATTACTCGACCTCCAGTAGTTTGGTGTCAGTGTATTATTTCCGTACCCTCTCATACCTATAAGTTCCCGACCATCCATATTGTTATATCCCGACAGTCCGTCACCACCAAGATAATATCTTTCAAACGGCGTCACACCAAGCTCTTTGTCATAAGCACCGAGGAATCCGAATTTAGCTCTTGCCATAATAACCAGATTTTTATATACCGGAGTAAAATATGCAGCTAACAGATTCCATTTATGATATTCGAGCCACTGGTATTTCTGAATGTCGTCCAGTTCAGCAAAATTTCTGTTCGTGAAACCGGAAAACGGTGGAGTAAAATCAACGGATACCGAAACATTAGAACCGTTACGGGGATAAATCGGGAAGTCAATTGAATTACGTGCAAGAGTAACATTAAAACTAATGTTATTATAAGTACCCGTACCACCTCCGAAGGTAAATATCTGAGTATATTGATACAGGTCATATCTCTGAAAATTAATGGCATTGTAAAGTGTAAAATAGTCATCGGGCCAGGTAAGACGCCTTCCCAGACCAATTGTAACCCCGTCAATTTTAAACTGATGCCAGTCGGGTGTGTTGCGGCCTGCACCGTAAGAATAGACTGAGTGATAATAGCTCAATGTAAACGCATTTGGCTTTTTGCCGCCAAGCCAGGGTTCGGTAAATGAGAAGCTATAACTAATATATCCTCTACCGTAAGATTGTAATCTCAGGCTCAGTTTTTGGCCGTCACCCGTCGGGACGGGGCGCCACATTTTGGATTTAAAAATATTCTTTAAAGAGAAGTTATTAAAAGAGACCCCGAGTGTACCGATAATACGTCCGTACCCCCAGCCTCCCGACAGTTCAATCTGGTCTGAGGATACCTCTTCAAGCTGATACTCAATATCCACAGTACCGTCAACCTGATTTGGAACAATGTTAGGGTTTATGGTCTCCGCATTAAAATATTTCAGTTGTGCCAGCTCTCTCGTAGTCCGTATTATATCCGAACGGGAAAAAAGTTGTCCGGGAACAGTCCTTATTTCACGAATAATAACATGATCATTTGTCCGCGTATTTCCCTTGATTGTTACATTTTTAATGGTAGCCTGTTTTCCTTCGTAAATTCGAATTTCAATATCTATCGAATCATTGTGAACCCCAACCTCAACAGGTCTGGCAGAGAAGAAGAGATACCCGTCATTCATATATAACGAACTGACATCGTCTTCATTTTGGTTGAATGTCAGGTTCTGATTAAGCAATTCATAATTATAAATATCACCCTTCTGTATTCTCAGCACCTTATTTAAAAGGGCATCGGGATACTTTGTATTACCAACCCAGTAAATATTCCCGAAATAGTATCTGTCACCTTCATTTAATGTAATATCAATACTAATAGTTCCATCAGGATTCCTATAAACAGAGTCTTTAACGATAATAGCATCACGGTATCCTTCTTTATTATACGCCTGAATCAAATTCACCTTATCTTCTTCATAATTATCTTTAATAAATTTTGATGCCTTAAATATTCTGAGTTTAATATTCCTGTTAAAATATTTTCTTGTGTATTCAACCAAATCATCAAACTTAAGTGTGGCGGCATCTTTCACGGCAGTAATAAGAAGGCTCTCAAAACCATCCATAGGTTTAAAATTACCCTTCTCTTTAGTCTCTTTCAGAAAACTCTTAACCTTTTCATCAGTATAATGGGTATTTCCATAGATATTAATATTCTTGATCTTAACCTTTTCACGTTTATCAATATTAAAGACAAGTTTTACGTGATTCACTCTGGTAGTATCCTCCTTAACATCAATATCAACCTCAGTATCAAGATAGCCCTTTTCGATAAAATAACTTTTAATTGAATTTTCGGCACGTAAAAGCAGGTTGTCGGTAACCACATCTCCGCGTGTAAGCTTAATCTTCTCTCTAATCTTATCAATTTCCGCCTTCTTTACCCCTTTAAAGGAAAATGACGACATTCTGGGTCGCTCTTTAAGATCAATATTGAGAAAAACCTGCGTTCCCTCAACTTTCGTAATAGTTATAATAATATTTTTAAACAAACCCTGCTTCCAGAGATTCTCAATTGCTTTAGCAGTCTGATCACCTGGGATACGTATTTTATCGCCGACGGATAATCCGGAGAGCATTATCAAAGCATTATTATCAAGATATTTAACACCTGAAATAGTAATACCGCCGATAAAGTATTCCTTGGGATTAGCGTAATCAACAATTCCGCCACCAATTGAAACCTGGGCATTTGCATTAAAACCCAGAATAAGCAGTAAAAATATTATTCCTGTAAATTTCAACTTCATCATTCTATTTTGAAACAATTTGTTCACTCGTTTTACCAAATCTTCTTTCCCTTTTTTGAAAATCCACAATAGCTTCGAATAAATCCTCACGTCTGAAGTCAGGCCAAAGCTTTGAAGTAAAATATAATTCGGAATAAGCAATCTGCCATAGCAGGAAGTTACTTATTCTGTATTCACCGCTTGTCCGTATAAGAAGCTCCGGGTCGGGAATATTTGCAGTCGTCAGAAAGGATGAAAACATCTCATTATCAATATCATCAGATGACAACTCACCCATTTGCACTTTACGGGCAATCTCTTTTGCCGCGTTGGTTATTTCCCATCTTGAACTGTAGCTTAAAGCCAAAACCATTGCCATTCTGTCGTGATGTGCAGTTTCATTAATGGCATATTGCAACTCCTTATAAGTTTTGTCCGGCAATGATTTCAGATCGCCAATGGCAAGCAGGCGGATATTATTATCGTGCAGGGTTTTGATTTCCTTATTCAGGGTCTTGACCAGCAATGTCATCAAAGCATTCACTTCCGACCTTGGTCTTTTCCAGTTTTCAGTGGAAAAAGCATATAATGTAAGATATTTAACACCGATTTCCGCAGCACCTTCGGCAGTTTCCCTGACGGCTGTTACTCCGCTGGAATGCCCGAAAGTACGTACCTTACCGCGTTGTTTAGCCCAACGTCCATTCCCATCCATAATGATGGCAATATGTTCAGGTAGTCTGCTTTTATCTATTTGGTCTTTAATATCCACTGCTTCTTAAAACATTAATACTATTTGTTTCTTTCAAAATCAGAACAAGTATTTCTTTTTGTTAAATCAATATTATAAGTAATCGTAAATCCCGCAAATGAGTACCAGTCATTAGTCTCCGAATTACCACGCTGCTGATAAGGCTCGTGGTTCAAACCGGGGTCGGAGGCTACCAGATAAGGATAGTTCGGATCACCGGGTTTAACAGTTGAAGAACTCAGATAATAGGTTGTACTCACATCATCAACATAATCGGTAAACGTCTTCCGCATTCCCCACTCCACCGAAAGAGCTATTTTTTTCGATACGCTGTATTTCAATCCGAAACCGAAAGGAATAGAAAAATGGAAATAAGAATATTCCTTACGTGTTCCGTTATCATCAAAAGTTGTTCCCTGCCCTTCGGTATGCATATCCCGCAAATCCTGACCGTTATTCATAGGTCTGTCATAAAAAAATCCGGCACCACCAAACAGGTAGGGAGAGATAAAATTTTTCAGACTTCCCGTGAAATATCTTAAAAAATTAAACTCCATAACTGCCGAAAATTCATATAAATCGGCATCGAACCTTAATCCCCTTTCAGGAAGAAAGTTAGATTTATTATCATCACCAATCAGTTTACCTTTCAAACCGTTCAGTTTCACTGTCCACCTGGAGCTAAGGTTATATCTTGCCACAAAGCCATAGGCAAAGGAAGTTTGAAGAAAAGGATATTTGGGATTTAAATCGCCCATATAGAATGAGCCGCCCCCGAAAGCACCGAGTTCAAGCTGCGCCCTGCCAGCAAAAGCAGCTATAACAAAAACCAAAATTAAAAATACTTTTCTCATAAAACGATGCAAAAATATAACTTTTATCCTTAACTCTCTAATTTCTTACATCAAGACCCCACAATAGTTTTTTACGGATTGTCCGAAAATAACTCTCATCATCCATTTGCACAAGATTAACCGTAAAATCCTCCTTTGTAATAGTCAGATCCACAGACGAATCCACAGCTTCGGCTCTGGAATCAAGTGCAACATAAAACTCTTTGATCCTGCCTTCAACCTTAATCTTTATCTCACAATTGTCAGGAATAACGATAGGCCTTACGGTTAAATTGTGCGTGGCAACAGGTGTAATGACAAAATTTTGCGAACCGGGCAGGATAATAGGCCCACCGGCACTTAAAGAATAGGCCGTTGAGCCTGTCGGAGTACTGACAATGAGGCCGTCAGCCCAATAGGTGTTCAGATATTCTCCATCCACATAAGTCTTTATTGTAAGCATTGAAAAGGGAATCTTCCTGTAAACAGTCAGTTCGTTAAGTGCGTAGTTCAATTCTCCGAAAATGTTTTTTTCGGTTTTCACTCTGAGCAATGTTCTTTTTTCAATTTTGAATTTTCCCTCAAAAAGTTTGGTAACCGCATTGTCAATCTCATTTTTCGATATTGAAGATAAGAATCCCATCCTTCCAAGGTTAATTCCGAGTATTGGGATTCCCGAATCACGAACGAAATTGATAGTATCCAGCAACGTGCCGTCCCCGCCAATGGAGAAAAGAAAATCAATTTTTCCGATAACATCCGAATGGCTGGCAAAATGCCCAACTTCCGATTTAAAAGGAATATTCTTTTTAAAACTTGAAAGACAGGGTTTATAAATATATATCTTAGCACCGTAACTTTCAAGTTTTTCAACAAGCTGCCTTATATAAGGCCTTTTTTCATCCGTAAAGGTTTTGCCAAACAGGGCTATTTTTTTCATCCTGATAATTTAAAAACCTGCCCGTAGGGGCACATTTAATTTGCAAGGGTACAAAATAACGGATAATTTATTTCAAAATTAACTTTTTTTAATATTATGGTGTTATGTTGTTGTAAAAAAATCAGATAGAAGGTATAAATGAGATAAAGAAACCCGACTCACCCATTTTGTTAAAAGAATATTCGAATCTCCATACCGTATCGTAATAGGTTACAAAGTCAATCCCCAGACCATAACCTATAAGGGTGCGATTTGCCAAAGGATTTATCGCAGCCGTCTGATTGTCAACGGAATAGCCAAAATCAACAAAACCATTGATATACAAAGCATAATAGAGCCTGTTGAATTTCTCCCAGGGAATAAAACCAAATTTCATTTCACGCATTGAGAGAAGTTCAAACTTCAGATTATTTTTCAAAATTCCGAATTGTTGCCCGTCAATGACGTAATATTCGTATCCTCTCACATAATCCCTCCCATACCCGAGTCCGCGCTGATAATAATACGGCTGATAATCGGAAAGCGGCGAAACCTTGACAGTAAGCCCCGATGCCCAGTAAAACCTGCCTTTTATCTGAAAATACTTTCTCAAATTAGCTTGCAGTGTTAAAACATTTACCGCGGGATTCTTAAAAAACCCGAATCCCAGCTTTTCCACCGTGACATCAAAATAATAACCATGAAGCGGATATTGTCTGAAATCGCGAAAGTCGCTCTTAAATGTGTAGAAGAAAGTCATAAACTGATTAAGGGTATCGCTGCCGAATGAATAATGGGGGTTCAAGCTTTCGCTCACGACCGTATCCACAACCTGCAATCTCGAATAACCGGCATTAAAAAGATGGGTATTGTGAATACCCTTTCTGTGATATGCCTCTCCGTAAGCGTAAATTGATCTTTTGGTGAACCCTTTTTCAACTTTAAAATACTGCTCTTTATTGTCAAACGACTTATAGGAAATTTCATGGTTTTGCTGAAATCCCGAACCAAACCCGATACCCCAGGTCTGTTTCTTATTTATGTAAGGAATCTTATATGCCAGCTCATACCTCTGATCATATCCAAACCTTAAAAAGAGCACAAGCTTTTCACGTCTTCCCCGGAAGTTATTCCAGGTCAGGAACATACCGTAATTAAGCCTGCTCAGGTCTTTCTTCTCCCACCAGGCGTTAAAATTCCTATCGGCCAGTTCCAGGATGGGAGCCGGCCAGATGTACCACCTTTCAACAAAAGTTATTTGAATATCCAGAAGATTTACGGATAGCGGAATCGTGTCAATTTTTACAAAATTAAAAAGGGAAGTATTCATCAGATTGTCGCGACTCTGCTTCAGGGTTTGGTCCAGCTCCGCAGCCGGAATTGTATCACCTTTTTCAAATTGCAACTCACGCTGAATAATCCTGTCTTTTGTAACTTTATTCCCTACAAAGGAAATATTATTAATGATAAAAAATTCCGGTGATTGAACGGAATCGGCAGGTACAACAGCGGCACTGATTCCCTCTTCCGAAAAAATCAGAACGTAGAATAATGCTGCAAGTACCCATAACACTCTCATACTCAGATATTCAAATAGTTCATTAAGGCATCATATCTGTCGCGAAGGTCTTCATACATTTCGGTACTTTCGGAGTATGTTGCCTTAATTATATAGTTATACCTGTTAAAAGTCTGGATAAGCGGTTGAATATCCATACTGTTAACCTTCATCGTTAACTCTATTTTAGTGGAATCTTTCTGAGAAGTTACATATAAACTGAGAATTTTTTGGTCGTGCGACTCAACAATTTGAGATATCTGCGAAAGGACGTAGTCATTCCGGTTGAGTTCCAGCACTATAATACTGCCCATTGAACTGATTGCACCTGTTAAAGAAAAGTATTTCACAAGATTATTAACCATTATACTGCCGACGTAATGATTCTTATCATCAACAACGGGAATCAGTGTCAGACTATTAACAGCCATTATTCCGATGACATTAAAAAAATGCTGATACTCATTAACAAAAACATTCTTGTTGGGCAGTTTTTGCTCACCAAGTGGGGCGTCCGGGTCCTTCATATTATAAATATCGGTTTCGGAAACAATTCCCACAAACTCATTTTCATCAACAACAGGCAGATGCGAGACCTTCATCTCATCCATAAGCATCAGTGCCTCCGAGCCGGTGTCAGTTGGCTTTAACGGAGTTACTGTGTCCGTAATAATTTGTTTTGCTATCATTTTTTATTTATTTATTTTTCAATCTGCTTTTCAACCTTATCTTCAACCTTTGAGGTGCTCAATCCGCAGGGCCGGCTTCCACCTCAAAGATTTTGTTTTCAACCTTCGAGGTGCTCTACCCACAAGGCTTGCTTCCACCTCGAAGGTTAAGGTTTTTACAATTTAACCCGTCTCCTTCGGATTCGGGCAAGCCCGTCCCCATTGGTTCCGGGCAAGCATTTATATCAAACCATTCGTCTTCTTCACCTTCTCCCCACAATCCTGCAAGGTTGATCTTTCGCACAGGCTTTCTCGCAAACCTTACAGGATTTGCTATCCCAATTTACCGATTTAACCATTTCACCAATCTCCCTAATTCACTCCCTAACACCTGCGAGATTTTTCTCACCCACGGGCTATTTCGCAAACCTCACAGGAGTCTCCTAACCGATTTAACCAATTTACCAATCCTCCAATCTCAAGTACTTCTAAAATCCTTTTCCGTTGCTTCCCAATAGTCGTCGTTCAATATTCCGAGATAATTCTCATACCGTGATAAACTTATTTCTCCCTTTTCAACCGCCTGTTTCACAGCACAACCCGGCTCATTAACGTGAATACAGTTACTGAATCTGCAATTGTGCATATACTTCCTCATTTCGGGAAAGCGCTCCGCAATCTCCTTTCTGTCGAAATCAACAAGAGCAAACTCCTTGATTCCCGGTGTATCAATAATGTAACCGCCAAACGAGAGAGGAAACATTTCGGCAAAGGTTGTAGTATGCATTCCCTTTTTATGGTATGCCGAAATAGCCCTTGTTTTCAGTTTCAACCCAAGTTCAATGGCATTTATCAATGCCGATTTGCCTACTCCCGAATGTCCCGAAAAAAGATTTGTCTTATCTTTTAACATCTCTTTCAACATATCCACATTATCACCGCGTAATGCCGAAACAGCCATACATTTATATCCGGCTCCCGTATAAATTTCAACAAGATTTTCATATTGTCCGGTCAGTTTTTCATCATAAATATCAATCTTATTAAAAACTATTACAGCCGGAATATGATAAGCTTCGGCAGTCACAAGAAAACGGTCAATAAATCCCGTTGACGTTCTGGGAAAAGCAACCGTTACAACCACAACCGCCTGATCAATATTGGCAGCAATGATATGGGATACTTTCGACAGCTTTGTCGCTTTCCTGACGATATAGTTATGACGCGGCAGAATTTTATGGATCACACCAACCTCCTCATCATCCGGGATATCAAACTCCACCCTGTCGCCTACGGCAACCGGATTTGTTGATTTGATGCCCTTCATCCTGAATTTTCCTCTGAGCTTACAATTAAACATCTTCCCGCTCTCCCCCCTTACAGTCAGCCAGCTACCGGTTGATTTGATAACGGTTCCTTCCATTACTTGAAATTATAGTGCTTCCTTATGGGCTTCTTAACATTCCAGGTACATTCCAATCCGTCCTTAAATGTAACGAAATCACCCTTCTTAATAGAGAAATTCCCATCGGGAGTTTCAACTTCCACTTCACCGTCAAGTATCAGACACTCCTCGTCACCGCTGTATTGCCAATCGAACCGGGACACCTCTTTTTCCCATACGGGCCAGTTTTTTATACCTCTTTTGTTAATTTCTTCCTCAGTGAGGTTTTGAATTATTACTTTTGTCATCGTTATTTGATTTTTATTTTGCGTAAAATTACATCTTTTTAATATTGACACGGATGAAATATTCATTTTTAACGGTAAAATATATGATTCCAGTTCTCGGAATCCTTTTGTCAAGTTTCACTTTCCCGCCGCAAAATCCGGACGGTCTTTGGAAAGGAAACTATGTCGTAACCTATTCCGACGGGGACTCAACCGTCAACCTTGCAAAGATACTGCTAAAGTTTGACGGCAATTCTTTTACACTCGCCAATTTCGATAATTTATTTACTGATAATAAAGCATTTATCAATCATGGAATTGTTGATTCCGACAATAACGTTTTGATATTTAACAAAGACAGTATCAATGAAAAGCATATAGAATATACCTTCTCAAAGGATGGTCATCTCGCCATACTTACGGGAAAAAATCGTGAAACAAAAATGATTTTCGGTAAAATAGAAAAGCATAATCTCGGAAATATGAAAGATGAGATGAAAAAGTCTTTCCTTGAAAATAATTTCCTTTTCACCTTTTCATATTTCGACGACCCGGTTGAAATAGAATTCCATCCCGACCATTCGTTTATGGTTGTAAATTCCGTAAAACCCTATTTCCCCGTTTTCAGCAAATGGGATGTATTGACCTTTGACAATGAATTATTTGTCTATTTTTCGGGAATGGCACCCTTTGTTCAGATAACCGGATATGAAAACGGTGTGTATGATTGTTTTGATGAGTCGGACAAGGTTTATTCGGGTAATTTCAAAAAAGCTGAGAATAAAATTAAATTCGACAAAAAACTTATTCCCGGAATATGGGAGCAGAAAAACGCTCAGGATATTGACTTCCGGAAAATTCCGCAGGCATTACTTTCCAGAGAGTTCTACCCCAAACAGGTTTGGATTTTTAACGATTCCATTGCAAAAGTATTTGAGGATTTCCGCACCTCCGAATCACCGTTCGAAATAAGCAAAAACGGAGAGATGATAAGTTTCATTGCCTTTAACCGAGACAGTTACAGACATTTCAGAATAATTAAGCTTGACAAGGAGCAAATGATAGTTGAACGCTATTTTGGTGAATTGGGCGTAAAACAAGATACATTGTTGAGACAAAAGAAAATGCCGAAACCAACAACTCCGGAGAAATATTTTAAGAAAAAATAAAGGGAAACAAAACATAACGACACATATATCAACAAGTTAAAAAACACAAACAGATGAAACATATTAACATTTTGGTTTTTATATTCTTCCTGACAAGTACACTATTCTCGCAACAAAATAGTGAGATTTCCTCTTTATTTGAAAAGAACGGCGAGATCTACTTTAAAATAAAAGATGTTTCAAAAGCAGAGCTTAATCAAATCTCCAAAGTCGTTTCCATTGACAATGTAAATGAAAAAAGCATTGTAGCCAATGCCAATGCTGAGGAGTTCAGCCGGTTTTTGAAACTCGGTATTGATTATACCGTTTTACCACATCCCAATGAGAATTTCAATCCCGAAACGGTATCTTTTGAAGATATGAAAGAATCGAAGTCGTGGGACAGTTACCCCACTTATGACGCCTATGTTTCAATGATGTATCAGTTTGCCGCCGACTATCCCGACATTTGTCAGGTCAGCAGTATCGGACAGACGGTGCAGGGGCGCGAATTGCTTGTGACCAAAATTTCCGACAACGTTGACTCCGACGAGGACGAACCCGAATTTTTTTACACTTCCACTATGCATGGCGACGAAACTGCAGGATATATCTTTATGCTCAGGTTTATTGATTCCCTGCTCACAGGTTACGGAACAGACCCGCGAATAACATATCTTGTTGACAATATCGAAATTTATGTTAATTCGCTTGCAAATCCCGATGGCACATACCACGGAGGTAACAATACCGTCGGAGGAGCGGTAAGAAGAAACGGTAATAATGTTGATTTGAACAGAAACTATCCCGACCCGGAGGACGGTCCCCATCCGGACGGTCACGTATGGCAGCCCGAAACCGTTGCATTTATGAATTTTGCGGAAAACCATAACCTTGTAATGTCCTGCAATATGCACGCCGGCTCCGAAGTTTGCAACTATCCCTGGGACACGTGGGCTAAGTATCCCGCCGACAGTGCCTGGTGGGAATATGTTTGCCACGAGTATGCCGACACTGTCCACGCTTACTCACCTTCGGGATATATGACCGGTTTTGATAACGGTGTGACAAACGGTTATGCGTGGTATTCGATCAACGGCGGCAGACAGGATTATATGAACTACTTCCGGCAATGCAGGGAATTCACCCTTGAACTTTCCTACACAAAACTTCTCCCCGAAAGTCAGCTTCCGGTTTACTGGGGATACAACAAAAATTCCCTGTTCAATTATCTCGAACAGGTTCTGTTTGGCGTCCGCGGCATTGTAACCGATATTACAAATAATCAGCCCGTAGCTGCAGAGGTGTCCGTTTTGAATTTCGACAAGGACAGTTCAATGGTGTTTTCAAGTCTGCCCATCGGAGATTATCACAGAATGTTGTTTGCAGGCACCTATGACCTTGTTTTTTCGGCTCCGGGTTACGAACCCGATACCGAGTACGGGGTTACGGTTCAAAACAGGAATACAACCATCCTGAATGTGCAACTCAAACCTGTTGGCGTTGATATGAACATTAAGGTCTTTCTTGAAGGAGCATTCCGGGACAGCATAATGAGCACAACCCTGAACGACAACGTTTTATTGCCTGTTATGCAGCCATTTAACACTTCGCCGTGGAACTATAACGGACAGGAAAAAGTTTCGTCAATCCCGAATCCCGATATTACGGATTGGGTGCTTGTGGAATTGTATGACACAACAGGGATAAAAAGCGGAACCGTTATTTCGGAGCAAGCTGCCTTTCTGCTTAATAACGGCAATATTGCCGGTCTGGACGGCACGGCACCTTTGCGAATGGCTTTGGAGGATTTATCCGGCAGCTATTTTGTAATAATCCGCCATCGCAACCATCTTGATATAATGTCGGCATCATCCCTAAACATCTCCGGCGGTGTGATACAATATGATTTTACAACAGATGCGGAACAGGCGTATGGCACCGGAGCACAAAAAGAGATAGCAAACGGCATCTATGTAATGTACGGCGGAGATATTAACGGCGATGGATTCATAGACGAAACCGACAAATCCGGCAACTGGCACTCGGAAGCAGGTCTGGCAGGATATTTACCTTCCGACTTGAACTTTGACGGTGAAGCCGACAACCGCGATAAAGATGATATATGGATAAACAATAAGGGACAGGCTTCTCAAATACCTCAATAGGTTTCCTAAATAAGAAAAAAAATCCAAAAAAATTTGATTTTCAAATTATTCCCGTTAATTTTGTACTGTTTTGTTAACCGTTAATGACTAAAACTGTAGCAAAACCCATTATAGGAAACTGACAAATATGATAATCCGGTTTATATTAAATTGCGTAAATTTGAAACATGAAAATAAATATTGAAATAGAAAATAAATTGAAAGAACTTAAACCACTACTATTTCAGAATTATTTTGGTATTTTTGCCTATGAAATAAAAAGATGGAGTTTTTTCATAGACTGCCATTTACTAAAAACAACAAAATGAAAAAAACAGTATTTTTGTTATTATTAATTGTATTATTTGTTTTTCGGGAAACTAATGCACAAATTTTAAGGGATATTGGAATTAAAACGGGAATATCAATTTCCAATCAAAATTGGACTCATAAAAGTATTGAGAGAACACAAAAAAAGGACTACAGAATAGGTTTAAACTTTGCTTTGAATCTTGAATGGTTTAATAACAATTATTTTACAATGATAACTGATATAGGATATATTCAGAAAGGATTTAACGAAGATGTAACAATTACTTCAATTGATAATCCCGAGAGTGGATATTTAAAAACTTTTAAAACCGAATTTGATTATCTTTATTTTAGCCCTCAACTTAAAATCAGAAAAGAATTTAATAAAATTACCCCATATGCTTTTGTTGGTCCGAGAATTGACTACCAGTCAACATACAAATCGGATTTTAATCTTTCATCCATTGAAAACGATTTTGAAAAAATAATCTTTGGTTTAAATTACGGACTTGGGATTAACTACAGAATAAACAAAATTGATATAGGCTTAGAGTTCACCAACATTTATGATTTTACTAATTTAATTAATACTCAAGCGACTCAGAACACATCAGGATTAAAAATTAAAAATAATGCATTCACAATAGATTTTGGATTTAATTTTCATTTTAAACAGAAAAAAGAATAACAATTATTGCATCAAAGTACTAATCTGGAACTCCTGAAAATTTGCCATCGTTTTTGATCAACAGGTCATTTTTGTCGGGGTTATCAACCTGAGTATCCAGATTGGTATCAGCACCGTAATAACCACCCTTCCCGGCTTCTGTTTCCCATCCTACTGTTTTATCCTGAATATCAATAACTTTATCCGCATTTATATCGCCGGCGGACATACCCCATATTCCGTTTTCAATTTCCGTATAACCTGTGGTGCCACCTGCAACTTTTGATGCCGAAGTTGAAAAATCATAGGCGTAGGAGTTACCTAAGCCCTGGGCAGGCTGCGAACTCATAATGCCAAGATGATTTCTGTGCCATACAACAACAAAAGCACCATAGGAAAATGAAGCATAAAAAACAGGAATGTCTCCGTATTCATCAACAATGTTTCCGTCGTTTAGTAAAAAACAGGGTTTGCGATAAACCGTTGTTGCTCCTGTTGCCTCAACAGCCGATGCGGCATCCCTGAGTTCAACGAGTACCCAATCAACTGTTCCCGGGGGGAGTGTCGTTACATTTTCGGTTCCCGGATAATACCACGCAGGATTGTCATTTCCGAAATATGGCAACTGCGGTGCAAAAGGCTGACTGCCGGGAATTGATCCCGCATCCTGAAGATTTGTGTGCATTATGCCTCCTGAACCTTGAATATAAGGTCCTTCCAGAAAAACCTTAAGGTTAAATGTTACCTGAGGTGCCGACACACTGCCGTTCACATAGTTTACATTTATCACAACGCCGCTGAAAGTAGCTATTTCACAGTCAGCCGGAAAGATGAGATCGGAATAGCCACCGTGGAAGATAAACTGCAAATCCAGATATTTACCGTCGGGAAAATCAACTCCGGACATTCCGGCGACCCAGGAAAAGCCCACTCTGCTGTTCTCGGGGTCATAATAGGATATGGTCCCTGCCCCTTCCGGCGAAAGATTTGTATATCCGGTATAGGTCAATACCGTTGTATCAAAAGCAACAAAAAGGGTTATGGCCCCTACATTATCCAGATCGTAAAAATCAACGGGTACAAGAACGTTATCGCCCTGCGCGGCAACGACGGTCCCGAGAGTTATTGTCTGCGCATCTGTTTTCAGAGTTATGGAGGTTATTATTAAAAGAACTGAAAATATTAATACCGACCTTCGCATTTTTTTACTTTTAAAAAATGACCGGTATTGGCCCCCCAATACCGGTCGAGAAAATTTACTAGATTTGTTTAATTAGTAATAAACACTTTACCAGTGCCGATTACATCTTTAGAAATGAGTTTCACAATGTAGAAACCCTTATTTACATTAAGTCTTATTTCCGATTGTGCGGAATTATCAATTTCACCGCTGTAAACCGTTTTTCCCGCCATATCATATATTTTGACACTGCCTGAAAAACCGGCACCTTCACCAACAATATAAACTACATTTTTATCAGCGTAGATTCTGATATTGTCAAGTTCCATATCGTCAGTTCCAAGAGGTGAGTTGAGTATCAACAACTCAAACCTTGCAGGATCGTCACCGATGGCACTGAAGAAATTATAAGCAGACTGTTGTTTAAGGTCAACGGTTACATCTTCCTGCAAATCTTTAAGATAGATGTATTTATCATCAAGATTATCATTTTCAATTGCTTCAATTGTATAGATGCCGTTTATCAACACCGAAAAGTCAAGCGGAATGGTAACATCCTCATCTGATTGTGGCAAGCTGTTAATTGCAAGTTCAAGGCCTTCGGCAATTGTTGACATCTGAGGTGCTTCATCAATACCCTGCAACTTGAATGCATCATATTGGGAATCAAAGTCATCCGTTGCCTCGTCCAGAAATCGAACAACCGTTTCATCGGAATAGCTGTTTATATCCGAATAGGTCTTAATTTTCAGGTATGGATAATCAACGTCGCCTTTTGTCCCTGAACCTTTGAACAGAGGCTTGTCATTATGAACTCTGGCGGAGTTGTTAACACCGAGAGTACCGGTTGCACTGGTTGTCGGTACATGAACGAAGAATCCCTGACCGTGGGGAATAATATTGGTGACATTATTTGTTCCTGTTCCACCTCCGGTATAAGCCCCATATTGTCCTGCTAAAGGATTAAAAATATAAATAGTGTTATCAATGTTTGTTTTTGTCCAACCGGCTGCATCCCAATCCAAAGCGGAGGGATACGGATTACCAACGAAATTATATCCCAAACTGTTGTGTGTAGCACCGGAACCGGCATGATTTGTAACACCAATGCTCAACGGCCCGGTATTCAACGACCCGTTAAATGTAACTGTTGTGGTACCCAAACCGGGTGGATTGTGTCCCGTATCATACGACCAGCAGGCGTACCCTTTCATTGGTGTCAGTTGTGTGTTCAAAGGAACTATATATGTCCAGACACTGTCCGCTTCATTAAACTCTTTAAGCCATATATCCTCAAAAACACCTGATAACCCATCGGAAATGGGCGATGAAACATAGTGCCATTGATCCTCAATAATGTATCGTTGTACGGAAAATGTTCCATTCCCTATTATTGTTCCGTTATCAATAAAAGAACCGGAAATTGTCTGAGGAGGAGTTGCTGAGTTAGAGCCGGATTGGATGAGAAATGCACCATCATTAATAGTTTGTTCTGAAGCCGTTAATTGCCCGGACGTTCCAATTGATAATCCACCAATATTCTTTATTTGTAGTTGATTAACCGATTGTGAGGAAGAAAGAATACAGTAACCACCTAACAAGGCATTATTTCCCGATGTACCGGTTCCCGGCAGTTTGTTTGCGTATCCCGGTTCAAGATATTGAGTTCCGTTCCAATTGGATGTCGAAGACCAATTTCCTGTTCCCGAAAAATAATAGCTGGAAAGTTCATAATTTGGAGCATCAATTATATAATCTGTTATATTTCCATAAGTTAAAGATATTTCTCCACTAAATGCACCATTTTGATTCAAAAAGTATCCATAACCAGGATAATAAGTATAATCTTCAGTATAAAACAATTTTGTTTGGACTTGAAACCATGAAAAGTCCGGGGTAAGTTCGGCAAAGGAAAGCCAATGTAATGAATCATTTTGCATTAATTGAACCTCAAAAGTAGCCACAGTCTTCCAATTACCATCATCCATTCCTAATAGTTCATCATATGAACTTGGAAATGGAGAAGCAGTTGCTAGTGCGTCATTTGGATCTGCCCAAAAAAACATATCATCAGTAAGCTGTTGAGATGTTGGAAAATCAGAAGTTGTATTATCCACCCGTAATGCTTTAATCCATAGTGGAGGTGGTCCTTGTTGCAGTTTTCCTTTAAAGGTACCTCCATTAATAATGTTTTCATTAAAATTAATTTGAAACTGAGAATTCCAGTAAACCCATTTATTTACTCCCGAAGGATCAGGCCCACTATTCCTAATTTGTATATCAAACTTAAACTCGCATTCTGATATTTGTTCAAAGTTTGTCATTTTTACTTCTGCAAGGTAATTCATATTTTGTGAATACCCTTTTAGCACAGAGAAAATTATAATTACAATGCCGATGTGAAGAAATTTTAAATATTTCATATCAATTAGTTTTATTTGGTTTAAAATTTATGGTAAAACTGCCTTTACTGATTCTGTATAGGCTTTGTTAACAATATTTGCATCAGTAAAATCCACCCAACCATCTCCATTTATATCATAAGGGAGATATCCTCTTGCTGACTGCGTGTAGAATGAATAAACAAGATTTGCATCAGTATAATCCACCCATCCATCCTGATCCACATCCCCCGCATAGATTCCGAAAACTCCGTTTTCAAGTTCTGTTTGGTTATTGCCGTAAGCCTGTGATGCCGCAGTAGTGAAATCGTAGTTTATGTTTCCGCCGGCAAAGTTAATACTTATTGCCGAGACCGTTTCTATATGATTGCGGATTTTTATTGTGATGTAATATGTTCCGGTGTAAAGTTCCGACAATTGGAGATGTGCAGTACCGTCCTGATTCAGTTCCACACCGGATATGGTTGTTATAATTGTGGAATAGTTTGCTGCATCGTGCAATTCCACGGTAATAACATCAGCAACGGTTCCGGGAAACTTGTCAACGAATGCGCTGCCATCCCAGTCCTGCGCTTTGTTCATCTGGTGATTGACCGGATTGTAAAGCCCCTGAAGGAATGCTTTAATATTCAGCTCAATACCATTCTTCACAAGTCCGTTGCAATAGGAGACCGGATAGGAAACCGCATCAAAGTTAGCAATATCACAATTTTGAAGATCAAAAGTAAGCGGAGCTGTGCCGTTAATATAATAAAATTCAATCTTGAATAGAGTGTCGTTATTGGGAATGTCAACTCCCTGTCCGTTATTTGGATCAACGGTCCAACTATAAGCAAATTTTCCGTTAGCGGCATTATAAAGGCTCGTCCCGAAACCGGTCAATTGCGGATGTTCCATTGTAATACCGCTATAGGTCAGCATGGCAGGGTTAAAATCAATTGTAAGGGTTATTGCCCCCACATCCAGAAACCCCGTTGCCACAACCGGCATCAGAATGTATGTGTTTTGTGTTGCAATAACGGTATCCAAACAAACCGTCACGTTCCCGCCCGGTATTTCTGTTATCCAGCCGTTGTCGTAATAAGGAAGAATGGGATTAAGATCGTAATCAACCATCTCACATTGAGCCGTGACGAATGATACCGGAGTGTTTGTCCCCAGATATTTCAATTTTATGGTAAACAAAATGTCATCGTCATTTAATGTAACACCGTTTGAAACGGCATTCCACGCAGTATAAATAGTATCATTATGCAGGTTGTATAAAAATCCGTTAGAAATTGCAGGATTAATATTCACTATATCCAGATACTGAACTACTTGTTCCTCAATATCAATAACATAGTTGAATGCACCAATATTATTGAATTTTTTAACTGTCACAGGCAAATAGACCGTATCTCCGGCATAGGCTGCCGTTGAATCAATAATTATCTGGGTCATAGTTGTAATGTCCTGAGTGACCATTCCATCGGCATATAACACACTTTGCACATTAGCGTTGTAATCCGCCACTTCACAGGCGGAAGTGTTGAATGTCAGGTCGCTGTTACCTCCGTTATATGTAAACTTCATTTTGAAAAGTTCTCCGTTTATTGTGTATCCGCTACCTGTTTGTGTTGTCCATGAAATTGCGACTCTTGCAGGATTTGTAAGAGTGTTTACAATAAACCCGGAAGCAAATTCATTTGTAAGTTGATCGAATGTGAGGATAGTTGCATCATATTCTATGACAAAATCGAAAGAACCTACTCCACTGTTTGCAACACCGGAAAAGTCGGCTTCCACTGGCACCTCCACATAATTGTTTGGTGGAGACTGTGGTATCTGATTAAGCTGACTAATAATGTTAACAGTAACAGCATTGAGGTCGGGGCCTATGCTGCCATCGGTATATATGGTATTGACAACATTTCCGCCAAGATTCCCAAGCTCACAAGCAGTTTCGTCAAAATCAAAATCCGATGTGCCGCTTATATATTGAAATGTGATGTTCAAAAGAGTACCTCCTGCAGATGTCAAACCGTTAACATCGGACCAGGAAATACCTAATCTCATAAGATTGCCATACTGCCATGTATTGACCAAAGCACCGCTAATATCCACTCCGGCAAATGACACATAGCTGACAACACTAGGGTCATAATCAAAATAAAGCGTTATTGCGCCAATCTGATCAAAATTTGTATATTCGACAGCAATGTCAACATTTTCCGGTACGGCAACATAATCACCAATTGATATTGTTGCCGGCTGTCCCATCGCAACAGCCATCATCAGCGGTAGTGCCAGTATTGTTATTATCAGTTTTTTCATTTTTAGTTTTTTTATTTGTAAATGATTAACAGGGTTAAAGATGTGAGTGCCACAAATCAATGTGACACCCACACCGGTTAATTATTTCATATAAACAATTCTTACTACATCAGTGTAGTTGGAAGTTTCACCCTGAACTATCATTCTTACGTAATAGACTCCTGTTCCAAGTCCGTAATCCGAAGGTCTGAAATTGATCAGGTAATCGCCTGCATCTTCAGTGCCGTCAACAATTTTTGCAACAACATTTCCAAGTGATGTTGAAACAACTATCTGCACCTGACCGTTCTCGGGAAGTACATATTTGATATTTGTCGACTGTTTCAACGGGTTAGGATAGCAATTCAAAGAATAAAGTTTGCTCAGGTCGGCATCCGACTTAAGCACGTTGACTTTGTCAATATTCAGATGAACATTGTCAAGGACTTTACAGTTCTCGTCGGCAAACTCTGTCTTCTCACTACGCATAAACAGATTCATATAATTATTGACTTTCTGGTCGGTAGAGCAAACAAGAGTAAAGAGAGTACCGTCCGAAGGAATATTGAGAGGCTCAACTTCCGACCATGCAACATTGATCCAACCGTCGCCAATGGTGTAAAGCAGCCCAGGTATTGTTGTCTTAAGCTCCTTGATATCAATGATATTATCAGGATAGTTTATATAGATTGACATAGCTCCTATTTCACTGTCACTGATAAGTTTAACAGGCAAGACAAAATCTTTGTTTTCCTGAACATTGATCTCATTATCGCTCTCAATGGCAAACATCATTGACGACTTACCGGAACCCGGAGTAAATGAGCCGTTAACATCTCCATAGCACATTGTCTGAATGTTCAGAGTAGTTGCAGCGGAATGCGTATAAGCAAGTGTTGCCACATTATCGCTTGTATTGGTAAAGTTCACGGCACCGTCAACATCCCAGAATGCCCAGTCACCTGCACTGAAAGAGTTAACGATATATACTGCACGCTGTTTAACAAGTAATGCATCAAGAGAGCTCAAAGTATTGGAAGCATTAACATCACCAACATTATCAATAAACGCTGCAGGTGACCACCATGGGAAAGTGTAATTCAATGCGGTACGCTGTATTGCAAGTGCATCCGTAGAATTGGCACCACCCCAGTCTTTGGCCGTCTCCACCTCAAGGGTATATGAGCCGTTTGTAAGAGTGTTAAAATTATAATGTCCGGAGGCGTCTGTTGTTGTTGTTGCAACAACTGTTGCACCACTCTTAACTCTTACCGTCACATTACTCATAGGAGTACCCGAACTATTCTTATAAGTAATAGTACCTTGCAGAGCAACCGGTGTGATTGTGACCGAAACCTGATCGGTATAATCACAACCTGTTGCGGCAATTGTTTCAGTTACCGAAACCGTACCCGTGCCACTTGGGCCCCAGACAACCTCACAATAATAATCGTTAGGTGAAGGATTGACCACATAACTGTCGGCTCCTGTCACTGTCCAGGAGTAAGTATGTCCTGCGACATAAGGGGTTGTGTAAACTTCCGTAGTACCGCCGATAACCGAAAGGTTGCCGGTGATTTGCGGATCCGGAGCAGGATTGACAGTTACGTCAAAAGTACATTGTCCCGTATTTCCACTTTGGTCGGTAGCCGTCCACGTTACAGTTGTAATTCCTACATTGAATGCCACACCGTCAAGTGAACCGGAACCTGTACCCGTGGTTGCACCGGATAAGGTATAATCAACGCTTGATACAGTACAATTATCCTGTGCATCCGTATAATCAAATCCGGTACCGGAGACAGTATATGTGTCATTAACCGTTTCATCGGCACATTCCGTTTGGTCACCGGGACAGGTTACCGTCGGATCAATATTATCAGTAACGGTTATTGTTGTCTGGCATTGATCCGAATTACCGTGAATATCATTTACTGTCAGAGTTACAGTATTATCTCCCAGATCATTGCAAGTGAAATCATACTCAGACAGAGTCATATCCTGTATTCCGCAGTTATCCGAACTTCCGTTATCAACCTGAGCAGCCGTAACGGAGGCATCCCCGTTTGCATCAAGGAATATTTCAACATCCTGACAAACAGCTACGGGATTCTCCGTATCGTTGACCGTAACGTCAAATGAATCTGAGGAGCTGTTTCCGCAAGCATCGGCAGCACTAACATTGACTTGTGTAGTTCCGACATTGAATACCGAACCACTTACCGGATCAAATGTTACGTCAAGCATACGTATCATTGATGTATTATCAATAGCAAGCTTATCAGCTTCAAGGAATGTAAACCACAGATAGCGGTTTCCGCCAACTTCAGTAGCAATAACATCTAACGGGTTTGTTCTTGTTTCCGTCCAAAGTTTGTTTCCTGTGGCGTCAAGAAGATTGCAATCCACTGCAAGAATTCCCGCACCATTATCTCTGAATACCCATTGCAGAGTGTACCAACCTGTTGTTGTTACATCATAATAGTTGGAATAATTTGCGTGCACATCTCTTCTTGTGAACCAACTGTTATTATCAGCACCTATGGCAATAACGCCATTTGAGTATCCGGCAGCGTGGAATATAAAATCACGTAGATGATTTCCATCCTGTCTGGTTACGGCACAAGATAAATCCCAACCGTATGTACCTGCTGTCACTGCAGGGTCATTTACATCAAAATAGACATCCTGGGTGACAATGAATCCGTCTCCGAATACCGTACTGTAACCACCTAATCTGCTGAAGACGCCTGTATAATCATCCGGCGGATCAGGAATGCCGGCAGAAGAGAATACGGCATGAGCATTTCCGGTTTTAGATGTTATACCGTCTGTTCCCGAAGCAACTCTGGCCATAGGACTGTTATATCTGTTCCAATCGGAAGAAGGTCCAAAACCAAGAGATGCGGAGTAATAATGTCCGGGAACCCAACCGGTATTTTCAAATCCCTGGAAGAAGACAAAATCGGTGGCAGTTGTGTCGTATGTTACAGCCGCACTGCAATACTGGGGATCGTTATCCTGCGTAATATCAGCGGGTGCTACAACAAGAGGTGAAATATTATCTTCAATAGTTATTGTTTGGATACAAGTTGAAGTGTGACCGAAATAGTCGGTTGCAGTAAATGTCCGTATAACAGTCCCTGTGGTATTACATTGATTTTGACCGGATCTGTCGTCATTATAAGTAACAGTTACAGGGAGATAGCAGTTTGAAGCTTCATCTGCCAGTGCATATCCCGTTGCATAGGGATCCCTATCCTGATCCATATTCAGAGTTACATCAGAAGGACAAGAGGTGAAAGTGGGATTTGGATATGTGTAACGCGTAGTCATAGCTTCATCAGCCCACCACTCGTAGAAATCAGCCATTCCGTCATTTTCACTGTAAACCTCACTTCCTAAACCGCAAGTATTATGAGGATCATTATAAGGACCTGTCTGATCGCCCCACCAGTTATCTTTAACATCCTGCACGACTGTTTCATTTGTATAAAATCCTGCTGCATTTGCAGATAGATCATTATTATTTGCCATAGTATTTACGGTAGCACCATAATTGTATGCGAGAATTCCCATATACCAATTTGTAATTACTGAGTGAGAAACAGTTAAGTTAACAGGATTTGCGGAAAAGGTAGCTATTCCATATTGGTCCGTTACCGAAGAACCCGGTCCTATTATAGTATCTTGATCAAAGGATACTGATACAGTTGCTTTTCCCGAATTATAATATGAATCCTCTTCGGCACCATTTGAAGGCAATTCCTTCTTCAAGAAACCATTGGAACCCTTAGAACCATAATTATAAATTCTTACACCATGAGAAGTTGGATTTGTTATTTTGTTCATTTTAAAAACTCCTCCGGAGCCTTCCTCAAAGGCAGCACTTAACTGACAATTATCCATTGTAGAATTTTCTATTGTAATATCAGGGCAATTACGCATAAGAACACCACAAACAACCCATCCACTACCAGTATAATCTATATCCTTAATGTTGCAATTTGATATTGTACCTGAAACTCCATCTAATATATCAAATCCATTTTGACCAGTTATGCTTGTTGCACCTGCTCCGGTAACGGTTACATTATCAACATCAACCGTTAGTCCCGGGCCTACAAGAAATAGACCGTCTTTTTGGAAGTTGCTTATATTCATTCCGTCAATAGTAATGGTATATGAGCTACCGGGATATGTATTGTTGAATGCATAAACACCGTACCCATGCTGAACACCGCTGAAAGGTGTATTTTGAATATTAACTACATCAACATTATTTATTACGCCACCAGCATTCCAAAAGCCTATACCCATAAATCTGTAGTTATTATTACCCTGACCGTCGCCATCAACCGTTAAGTTGGACAAGACAACATTATCCACACCATCTACAAAAACAACAGGATAGTTATCCTTAGTTCCACTATTGAATGAAACAGGTAGTACTGCAGGCGATTGAATTGTTGTACTCGAAACACCGACACCATTCAATGTCAAGTTATTCCTGTCGGGAAAAATAGTAACCTGTTCAACAAATGTACCGGCGCTGGCATTAAGAATATCCCCTTCGGAGGCTTCATCAACAGCATATTGTATGCAACCGAAAACTATTTCTTGCATATTGGGGTTCAGTACATATTTATCATAAACATTTGCAGGATTTACATCTCCGGCTGCATCAAGCCATACATGGACTTTATTATTATTAAATGTATTTGCTTTATAAGTTGAACCGTTAGCCTGATAAGTTGCCAGCCCCATTTCATTTCCTTCCAGAGTATTGTTTCCAACAGTTGCCGTTGCCTGATATATTAAAATACCGGAAGCTTCCCATGTATGAGGATGCTCAACTTTATTCCAGATATTATTGATAACAGTATTGTTTTCAATGGTACCCGTTGACCCAAGAAGGAAACAAATTCCGTTTTGAGCAGTAACTTCGGCAACATTTTGACCGATCACAGTGTTGCCAGTAACGTCGGCCGTTGTACCATTCATCCTGATATAAATACCGCCTTTTTGATAATCATCAATAATATTGTTCGATACTGTTAGCGATTGCGTCAATCCTCCGGCTTGCGATGAATAAAATGCATGTCCCATCTGATTTCCGGTAAATGTTCCGGCATCGTGAATTCCGGTAATTCTATTACCGTCAAAAGTACCGTTG
>Ga0256841_1000706_pt1 | contig 32550 bp, 27 predicted proteins | sample 356308metaG_FD_185971 | JGI IMG/M metagenome (GOLD analysis project Ga0256841, IMG submission 185971) | Hydrothermal vent microbial communities from Mid Atlantic Ridge, Atlantic Ocean - 356-308 | ecosystem: Environmental > Aquatic > Marine > Hydrothermal vents | place: Atlantic Ocean: Mid... | reverse complement strand
TTTAAGGAGCTTACTCCAGGTCTTGTCCGGTGGCTGGGGAAGCCTCCGTTTTGGTGAGGTCGTAACGAACCCACTTAATGCCCCCTACGGGATTTTCCCGATTCAAAAAAGCCCGCCTCCCGGTGCATTACCACAATTCATCCGGAAGACGGGGATTCTAAAAATCTTACAAAGTTATTAATTATGAAAAATTATAGTAAATATATTTACTTTATTCAAATCACAATTATTTGTATCTTGCTATCCTCTTGCTCAAAGTCTATCGAAACAGGAGAAAAAAACCTTATTCAAAATCGGAATCTTTCACAAAATGAAGGGATAACCTTAGCTTGCAATCAAATAGACGATAACTACAATTGTTTTCCTGTTCATCCTGTAATTGTTACCATAAAAATTGACATTTTAGGTCCTGAATTTGAAGACTGTCCTATTATAGCCAGATATAATAGGCAATGGTGTAGGGATAATACTAGTGGCAATAATTCTAATTACTATATCTTTACAGATTTTGGTTTTGCAATACCTGAGTCAGATGAGAGATGTACGGCACTTTGGGATTATCTTGAAAGCTTAACTCCTGAAGAAAAACAAGATGTTCTAGATAAAATCTATTTAGAAGTAAGAGAAAAAGGCGTTGATTCTCTGATGTATCGTCATGCACAAGTCAGTGGTTATTATTGTCATAACCATAGGGAAGAACTTCTACGCGCTAGTTTGATAGAAGCAACTTGTTATTATAAATGTGAAGATCTTATAGCTATAGAGCATCACCCTGATTTTCCGGGACCAGGATTTAGAGATCCGGACAAAATAATAACAAGACAGGACACCACCATACATGGTCTGTATAGATACTACAAACACCAACCGTGTGGAGAAGGATGCTGTATAAACACCGCTGATTATTGTGCTATTCTATGTGATACTCCATGGGATCCTAGAAGGACATGTGGATTCAAACGCAGAAATTATTCAACGCATACATATGGCGTCTGTGTGCACCAAGCCCCAAGATCCGGAGGTTGTCCTCCTCCAGACAATGACCAAGGATGCATACAGCATTGTGAACCTTTCAAATGGTGGCGGCATAACTAACATGATTTGACAATGATTAGTAATACTCCCGGGTTTTGATGAAAACAATAAAAAATCCGGGGGTATTTTTTAAACAATTTATAATAAAAATATCAACCACATGAAACAGTTATATATCTTTTTAATGGTTTTGGCTATTGGAGGATTACATGATCAAATACAAGCCCAGAATCCTCAAAAGTACCCCTACAAAGAACCTGCGTTTGACAATATTAATCCAGAATGGATTTATGTTCCTCAGGATACTTCTGCTATTGGAGATTCTGTTTATATGTTTGATGTCAATGCTGCAGGAGATACTACAATAATTTATGCTCAAAAGCTATATGATGGGAGAAGACATTTTTATCAAAGTTATGAGGTGCTATATAACAACGACCTCTTTACAGTTCATCGCTCTTTCCTTTTAGAAAAGTTAAGTGGTGCATACTTGTCTAGAATAAATATAGATGACGGAAGTTTGATTTGGTCCAACTACTACGATCAAAGAACAGAGGAAACAGATGAACCTCCAATGGGCCTTTATCTAGACCGAGATAATAATACGCTTATGATTTATGGATTATATTCTTGGAATAGAGATGCTCTATATGGGAAATTTGCCATAAGGAAGTATGACATTAATACCGGAAAAATAGTATATCAGTACAAAGTACCAAGATTAGATACTGCTAGTCCTATCCTACAGACGAATTTAATAAAAGATTCCAATTTAATGTATTTCGATCCGGACCAATCAAAATTTTCATACACTTCCGGATATTCAGCGCATTATGATTATAATCATTTTATCTTAGATACTTTAGGTCATTATATTTCCAGAGATTACATATATCTTAATTTTAGGCGTAAAATTTTACATAAATCGCCCCCTTTCTCTATGGGAAAAGATAGTTTATTAACGATTTTTCTTCAAGCTAATACTTATAATATTTACGCAGATACCTTTAAATCCTTTTTTACGTTTCAATATTTATCTCCAAGATTGGATTCACTTTCCGCATTTACATTTGTAATAGATTCCTTTAAAAATAATTCATCTTTCAGGATTACCTATCAAGACTCAGTCAATATCATAATGGGAATCTCAAAAGAATTGAAACCCCTCTTAGAATATGAGAAATATACTATAATTCTGGACAAAAATGCCAATATATTGGATACGATCCAAATAGAAGGAATAGACTCTTCATTATCAAGTTCATATAGCCCTACACTCAGAAACGTAATCCGGATGAAGGACGGAAGTTTTTTACTTTCTATTACTACCTATGATCCGGACCAACAGAAAAACAGTTTTCATTTGGCTAAATACGAGATTGGTTCCCCAGTAAGATGGATCGGGACCTATCCGATAAAACCCAGTAACGTAGAAATATATCCCATCTCTTTTATTCCTGTTTCCAATGATTTTTATTTAGTAAAAATGAGAATGTTGCAATATATTTTTGATGAAAAACTAGGAAAAATTACCTATTTGGATACGGATTTATGGTGTAAAGTCAAAAGAGAAGCGTTAGACCTAACCGGGACCAAAGACGTGAATACTACTCCTGAGTATACAGTAATAGTCTATCCCAATCCATCTGACAATGTATTGTCTTTCGAATTCAAAGAGAGACAAAGAGGAACCATCACTATTTATTCTGCAATTGGGAAATTAATGTCAGTAGTGCATTTCAACCATCAAAATGTCCAGATAGATACACGCACATTAGAACCTGGTAGCTATACGGCAGTAATCCAGGTAAATAATCATATCCCAACATCAAGGAAGTTTGTAGTCTTTCATCCGGATTGATCTTAACTGATCTATAGAGTTCATAGAATAAAAACCTTTTCATTCGTTTTCTGAAGTTTCAATACTTCCCTGTTATATTGGACGGTTTCAACTCCGTTCTGCAACATTTTCCAGTCTCGATGCATTAGGTAGATATACGCATAGACAGAATAGCTAATAGGTGCTTTTTTAAAACAAATAATCTTTGAAAAGAGGAGTTTTTATAAAAAATAATTGATTTTTTCACCTTCCTTTTACTTTTTTGTATTATATTTGCCATATAATATATTTTTTATATGTATCACACTTACATATTCATATCGCCCATTACTCTTTCTAAGAAGATAGCTCGTGTCTTTTGGGACATTATCATACCTTTGCCCTTTAACCTTTTAAGGAACAAGGAACAAGGAACAAGGAACTTGTACATTACATCTATCAGTAAAATTATATCGACTTATTCATTGGTGCTTTCGCGCTGATGTCATTATAATACCGGATTCGTTATTTCATACAATACCATTTAAGGAGCTTACTCCAGGTCTTGTCCGGTGGCTGGGGAAGCCTCCGTTTTGGTAAGGTCGTGACGAACCCACTTAATGCCCCCTACGGGATTTTCCCGATTCAAAAAAGCCCGCCTCCCGGTGCAGTACCACAATTCATCCGGAAGACGGGAATTATAAAAATCTTACAAAATTATTAATTATGAAAAATTCATATATAAAATCCAGTCTAATATTTCTATTAACATTACTAGTCTTAATCATTTCTTCTTGTAGTAAGACTACAACAAATGAAAATAACTCAGAAGAAAAAATAGATATACTAAAGATTGAATGTATTAATCTAAGCGCTGAAGAGATTCAATCAATCGGAATTCTACACAATGAAAAAGTAGATGAGATATTCAATCAAATCAACTACCCGGATTGTCTAGATAATAATACCTGCACAGATGTTTTATTGGAGACAGTGTTCGAAGATTCCATTTTTCTGGATCAAGACTTTATAGACAAAGATCAAATGTTGGTAATATTAAATGATCTTAATAAAGATGAATCAAATTTATACGACTTTTTTATTCAACGGGTTTCGCATTCTAGTCACAATGCTTTAAGCTATATCCATCGGTTAAGTGATCAATTAGAGTTATTGGAATCCCTAGAGGACTTCCATTTCTTTTTAAAAACATTGGAAGCTGAAATAAATGCAGATAATTCCATTACATGTATAGAGTCGGAAGTACTTAACATTATGGTCTCGGTAGCTTATCATTCAAGTGAGCTTTGGTTAGGAGAAAACTCGCCTAATTCTATTTTTTTTTAACAATGATAACAAAATAAATTTAAGATGTCCTGAACGTGATAGGTGCTATAAAAGTGATGTAATTGCTGCTGATGTATCAGCTGCTGCCGGGTACTTCTTCGGATTAGCCGGAACCTTAGCGGCGTCAGCAGCTGCAGTTCCCGGCGCCAATGCAGCTATTGCAGGTGCGGTAGCATATAATGCAGCATCCGCATCTTTATTTGCAGCACTATATTGTGCCCAAAAACACCAATGCAAGTAATCTTGATTTTTTCAGAATCCTCCTTTTTCGGAGGATTCTGAAATCATTTAAATGCCAATTAAAGTTAAGACATTCATTATCTCTTGATTCAAATATTTCTTGATAAAATACAGAAAAAAATGAAAAAATCAGAGTTATTTAGATTGTATGATTTCACTTATGCTACTTTAATGTTTTTTTTTATCCCTCTATTTGTTTCTTCATCACAGGAGAACTCTGACCTAACACTGAATACAATAAATGACTATTTGGCGCATTTTGTTTTTGCGTGCTTTGGAGGAATAATTGAAGTGCTTATGCTTGAAAGACTATCCTACTATAAACATCTAGATAATGAACAAACAAATGAACAAACAAATGAACAATTAAAACAAAATATACAAAAAAATATGAAAAGGGCAGCATTTTTCTTCTTTATGGGCACTCTTTTATTTATTAAAGATAGGTTAAATCAGATCGGCGAAAACACATATGAAGTGCTGAGTAATATCATGATTTCTATAGGGATTGCAGCTATATTGACAGCACTTATCAGTGTTGTTTATCAAATAATCAAAAAGATTAAAACATAATAATGTTTAAGCGATCATTCAAAGCCATAAGCATAAAGAATGCAACAGTTTAAAATTCTTATCACAAAAGAATGTAAAAACAGATTGAGTTGATTCAATAAGATTAAACTACAAACACGAATTTTACTATATATATTAAGCCAAACAAAAAGGAGTATCCCGAGGTTCTATGAGTCAATACTGCGGCTTGATTGAGTTGAGGGCAATTGACTATACTTTTTGAATTCGAGACATACATCTCTAATGGGACAGCCGTACGAGATAAGACTTTAACCCAATTCATACTTTTGACCGTATATTTAGCCGTCTTAGTTGTAAGATACAGACGTTGATGGTTTATAATCTCATCTTTTATGAGTCTTTCCTCTGTAAGGTGAGGTTTTTTATTGCCTCCCTATAAAAGCCAAATAATCGAAAACAATCAACCTGGTCAGATTATTCTAAGCACGGATTGGGCTATCTACAGTATGATTGGGGTTTAATTTAGTTTTTCCGGAACAGCTGCGTAGAGGTAATGCCCGCCAAACCTCTTAGTTAAACCCGTTTTACTCCACGCTCATTCTTCAACAACCCCCACAAACATATTCCCCCAATATCATAATAAAAACACCTTTTTTATACTTATTTTTGAATTTTTTACCTGTTAATATCAATTATTGTCTTATATTTGCTAAATAACTACACCTTATTGTCATGCATCACGCATACAGCCACATATCAACCCTTTCCTTTTCGCGGCGTATCCGGCGTTTATTAAAACGCTTTTTCATACCTTTGCCCTTTAACCTTTTAAGGAACAAGGAACAAGGAACTTGTTCCTTACAACTCGCAATAAAATTCTATCGACTTATTCATTGGTGCTTTCGCGCTGAGGTCAACATAATACCGGATTCGTTATTTCATACAATACCATTTAAGGAGCTTACTCCAAGTCTTGTCCGGTGGCGGGGGAAGCCTGCGTTTTGGGGAGGTCGTGACGAACCCATTTAATGCAACCTACGGGATTTACCCGATCCAAAAAGCCCGCCTCCCGGTGCATTACCACAATTCATCCGGAAGACGGGGATTCTAAAAATCTTACAAAATTATTAATTATGAAAAATCTAACTATAAAATTAAGAACAATATTTATCTTAACTTTATTTTTCCATATTTTTTATTCATGTAATAAAGGTACTTCTTTGAACAATGTTGATAATCTGAGAGAACAGAATAACATAATCAACATTTTCTGTAAGTCATTTTCTAGAGCATTAATTTTAGATGTTAATCTAAGAGAACAAGTTAAAAGCAAGTCTATAAGCTCTTCATCAAATTCGTTTGATGAAATCCTTTTACGTTGCTTTTTTGATGAAAACAACAACGAATCTAGATTTATTTTAGACTCACTTATTGAACATTATGCAAATGGCACAAGTAGCCAGGTGATTATAGAACAGTTATTAAGCCTTTTCCCAACATTAAGCTTAAAAATTCCTGATAAGTTTGCCTCTATTGACTGGGATGTTCATAACCTAGCTAAAACCCCTTCCATCGTGTACTACGATTCGACTTATCAAACCTATTACAATGGAGGCCGAACGGATCCTATTTTTTTTAATGATGAGAAGTCCATTTATTATATTGCGTTGATTCAAAGTGAAACTTATCTTGCCATTGATCACAATTACAATATACTTAAAAATAGACTAAACTTGTATGATATTATTGGGCAAATTAATGACTCCTGCAAAAAAAAGTTGGATAATTACATTCAATCCATATCAGATCCTTGTAGAAAAATTGGTGGATATACAGTTATTAAAACTAAAAAGCTTTATAATCTTTTAAATGATTGCCAAGACCCTTCACCTTATGAAGACACAAATGCTTCACCACCTTCCCAGCCGTTATGTACAACAACTCCAATAAGAGATGTAGATGATAACCATTATACTTATAACTACTGGGAAGGGATTAAAATACTTTCAGAAACTGCAGCAAAGGTAATGGCAAATCAACCTTTTGAAAATACTTATCTTTTTGTCCTAAATTGGGTACATCCATTCGATGGAGAACAATTAACACATTCAAGACGCTGGCCGATATCCAAAGGAGATCTCTACATTCCGGCAAAGTACAAATGGGTTCCGGACTTATCGGATTGTGACGATGATGATATATTAGCAGGCGATACTAATCAGTGCGGTTACTGGGAACTCGTTAAAAAAGCCAAATTAAAACCTTATTCGTTATCCATAAATGGCTATAAAAGCTGGTTCTTCACAAAGTCTGATTCAAGATGGTATTTAGATAATGTTGGAAAATATTTTCCATTTCAAATGTTTGAAATAGATGAAACCTCAACTGTAATCAGCACTTCTGGTGAAAATGGAAAAACCACAACAAAATCGTTTGAACTTTCTCTCCCTATTCCAATGTTTGAAAAAATCGCAACTGAAAAATGGGTATATTCATCAACACATAAGGTCAAATGGAGTACGGAGATCACCGCATTGAGCGTCATCGAGTTAGGCTCTGATATTATTGATTGGTGTGATCAAGAGTCCACTTATTTGGAATATCCAGTTGGAGGATTTGTTTACTTAAACATTGGGTGTGATGTTTTAGAATACTAAATTTAACCATTTGGGATGATATCATTAAATCTCCCCTTTTCTTTTGATAAAATATTCACATAAAATCGCTCTCTCAAAAGTTGCATTTGTCACTTGAATTCAGGAGACATATAGGACGCGAATTGAGCACATCCTTAGCCAAGGATATTTTGGTCGGCTTATTTTCGTTTCATAAGAAAAAGAAAGGTAAGATTTGAAAAAAATATGTTCTTAAAGGAAATCCATCCTTACAGCCCTTTCATTTAATGCTATTTTAGTATGAAATGAAATAAAATTTATTGAAAACGATATATTTTATAAAATATTAATATCTTTGTACAGAATTTCATTTAATAACATAAAATTTTTACGTAATGAGTAAGAAAGATGATTTAATGGTTGTCTATAAGGATAAGCTCAAAAGTATGAAAGTTTCTCTAGACGAGGACTTATTAACTACTGTAGTAAATGGATTAGGACCCTCTATTTATTTGGCGGATGCTTCAAAGGTCTCTTGTTCTGACAAAGATGAGCTCGGTCGAGTTAAAAAGAATTTTTTAGCCAAAAAACTGGGTATGACGGACGATGCCAAAATGGATGCAGCTGTTAAAAAAGTGTGCGAGCAGTTTGGTTCTTCCGACCGCAATAAGTACAGAGCGGTATTTTATTATTTGCTTTGCCAAAACCTTGGTAAAAGGCCCTAACCTATTGCTTGTTTAGTATGCTTTGTCATGCCTAAAAGAATCAGGAGGTATAAGCAAATGTTTTTAGGTATTGCAGCCTATCTACTAATCGAGAGCTATTAGTTTATCTAATTAAACTTAAATTATTGCTCTATTAGAGATAAATAGACTAACTTTGTACTTGATATATGAATTATACATCTACATATTATAGCTATTGGTACTATCTGTTAATGACGGACAGGCCTGTGCTATAGTTGTACTACAATATCTAAAAATTAGAAAGCCTGTCATTTGATGATGGGCTTTTTTTGTTATTAAAATGTTCTTATGAATTCCATTATCCCAATATCTGACCGTATATCTAGCATCCAAGAATACTACTTCTCTTCAAAGCTTAAGGAGGTTAAAAATATGATTGCCCATGGTCTCCCCGTCATTAATATAGGTATCGGGAGCCCCGATATCTCTCCTCCACAAGTAGTGATTAAGACCTTACAGCAGAGTTTGACTTTGCCTGATGCGCATCGTTATCAACCCTATAAGGGCATTGACCGTCTGCGGTCAGCCATTTCATACTATTACGAAAAACACTTTAACTGCAAACTAAATCCGGACTCCGAAATATTACCTCTGCATGGTTCCAAAGAAGGGATCCTCCATATATCAATGAGTTTTCTCAATCCCGGAGATAATGTCTTGGTCCCCGATCCGGGTTATCCGTCCTACCGATCCTGTAGTCGTTTAGCGGGAGCCATGGTTAAACCATACACATTGACCGCTAAAAACAACTGGCAACCCGAAGTCGCAGAATTAGAGCATTTAGCAGATGAGAACACTAAAATCTTATGGTTAAACTACCCTCACATGCCTACGGGAGCTCGGAGTAATGACAAGATAATGGATGATGTGGTACGATGGGCATTGAACCGAAAAATACTTATCGTCAATGATAATCCCTATTGTTTTATCCTCAATACTAACCGTAAAAGCATTTTCAATACTCCAAGGGCTAAAGAGTGTAGTATTGAACTCAATTCTCTGAGCAAATCACATGCTATACCGGGCTGGCGTGTAGGCATGGTATTGGGCGATGCTTCCTTGATAAACGGGATACTTAGGTTTAAATCCAATATGGATTCGGGACAGTTTCGCTCCATTCAGGAAGCAGTAATAACGGCACTTCATATCGGAGAGGGGTGGTTTGAAAAAAACGATGAAATATATGATCAAAGGCGCAGGATAATCTACAGAATGCTAGATGATATAGGTTTCCAATACGAACGAGATACTGCAGGTTTGTTTGTTTGGTCTAAAATAAATGAAGTATTTAAAAATGGAGTAGAGGCGTCAGACTTTTTCTTGCATCAATGTCATGTGTTTGTCCCACCTGGCATTGTATTTGGTAAAAACGGGGAGCAGTACGTTCGTTGGTCCCTTTGCTCCTCCCGACAATTGTTAGAGGAAGCAGCGGAAAGGATCCGAGTAGCTTTAAAAAATCATCCATAAAAAAGTAAAAAAATGCATATAGGTATAATCGGGATGGGTCTAATCGGTGGGTCATTAGCTAAGAGTCTCAAGTCAAGGGGAATGGCGCGACACATCTTAGGAGTTGAGGCTAATATTGAACATGGTAAGCAAGCTATAGGGTTAGGCCTAATAGATGAAATCGTCCCCCTTCAAACGGCAATAGAGACCTGTGATCTAATCGTATTAGCTGTCCCTGTAAATGCAATAATAGAGATACTGCCTGAAGTCCTGGATCAAGTTACCCATCAAACAGTACTGGATGTAGGTAGCACAAAGTCACAAATATCTCTTTCTGTCGAAGGGCATCCGGCAAGGGGCCGATATGTGGCCTGTCATCCCATGGCAGGGACAGAATTTTCCGGTCCCCAAGCGGCTGTAGAGAAGTTATTTGAGGGAAAATGCAATGTGGTCTGCAACCCGGAAAAAAGTGATGCCGATGCAGTACAGAAGGTGGTACATTTGTTTGAGTCTATAGGGATGTATACGATTTATCAAGATGCCCAATTGCATGACATGCATGCGGCTTATGTCTCCCATATGTCTCATGTGAGTTCGATAGCACTTGCATTAACCGTCTTGCACAAAGAAAAAAGCGAAGAGGAGATATTCAGATTGGCAAGTGGAGGATTTCGGTCGACCGTGAGGCTAGCCAAGAGTAATCCGGCTACCTGGATACCAATTTTTGAACAGAACCGCGAACATTTGCTCGATGTATTGGATGAACATATTACGGTTTTGTCCAAGTTTCGCTCTCTGTTGATTAAAAAGGATTTTAAGACCTTCCACCAACTCATGGAGGAGGCCAATAGCATTAAAAACATAATAAATACAGCTTAAAATGATTCGGAATAAGATTTTTGACAAAAGACCTCTGCTCATCGCAGGACCCTGTAGTGCAGAGACAGAAGAACAGGTATTGAATACGGCTTACCAATTAAAAACCGCGGGGATTACACTTTTTCGCGCCGGTATTTGGAAGCCTCGAACAAGGCCTAACAACTTTGAAGGGGTAGGTTCGGTAGGTCTAAAGTGGCTGCAAAAGGTCAAAGAGCAGACAGGAATGCTCGTAACAACTGAAGTCGCCAATAAAAGTCATGTTGAGTCTGCCTTAAGGCATGGAATAGATGTATTGTGGCTAGGAGCCAGAACCACAGTGAATCCATTTAGTGTTCAGGAAATAGCAGATGCCTTACAAGGTGTCGATATCCCGGTTATGATAAAAAATCCCATCAATCCCGATCTCCAATTGTGGACGGGAGCGATAGAACGCATTCAAAAAGCAGGCATTCAAGATATTGCTCTCATACATCGTGGTTTTGCAAGTTATGGAGAGAGCTTTTATCGCAATAAACCCCAATGGAATATCCCTATCGAACTCAAAAGAAATTTTCCGGATTTACCGATGATTTGCGATATGAGTCATATTTGTGGCAGAAGAGATATTCTAAAAGAGGTAGCCCAGAAGGCGATGAACCTCGATTATGACGGGCTGATGACTGAAGTGCATGAAAGACCAGATGAAGCTTGGAGTGATGCCGCTCAACAAATCACCCCTTTCGAATACAAAAGAATGATGGAGCGGATGGAGTGGTACCGAGAGTCCCGAGAGAATCTAACCAAAGAAGGGCTGTCTGATATTCGCTTAAAAATCGACCGACTTGACACTCAATTGCTCAAGGCGCTTGAAAAAAGGATGAAACTAGTAGATGAAATCGGAAAATTCAAAAAACAAAATCATATACCTATCCTTCAGACTGCTCGATGGAATGAAATCTTGGAACAAGCCTTAGTTAGAGGAAGAAAAAATGGTCTTTCTGAGGCTTTTCTTATCAAAATACTCGATGCTATCCACGAGGAATCCATCAATAGGCAGCACCGTATCCTGAACGATGAGGGATCTATCTCAACAACGTAATATCACCGGCGTATACCTCCTCAGATCCATCTATAAACAAAGCCCTAATCAGATAGGTATAAACTCCCGGTAGGGCCTCCCTCCCATTGGTTTTGCCATTCCATCCTTGAGTCTCATCATTGGGTGGGAAGTCAGATGCAGAATAGACCAATCCACCCCAGCGATGAAAAATCTTCATCTCCAATACTCGCTCCATAGCTCTATTGCTGTATAGGGTAAAGCGCTCATTAATGCCATCTCCGTTGGGAGAAAAAACATTGGGAATATAGACCGGCAAATCCTTGTCGATAAATACTGTGACAACGTCTTTATAAGTGCACCCATTTTCATCCGTTACGATTAGAGTATATTGGGTTTGATTCTTTGGAAAAACTTCGGGGTCCAGACAAGTAACACAATCCAAAATATCCTCTTCCGGAATCCAACTCGTACTGGCATTATGTCCTTGCTCGTCAATCCTTCCATCCAATTGGACGGTCTGACCTAATTTGATAGTCGTATCCTTTCCTGCATCCACAAGAACAGAATCCGGAGAGGGTATAGTTATCATTAAAGTATCCATACACCCTTTGCGGTCAGTTGTAATTATGGTGTACACCCCCCCTTTCAGGTTTTTAAACATCTTACTTTCCACCCATGGGCTCCCATCTATCGAATACATAAAGGTAGGACCACCACCATGAATGGTAACAAGATCAAAGGAGCCATCTGAGCTCCAAGGGCAAGTCGTTTCTTTAATATTTTGCACTCGTGACTCCAGGGGAGGCAAATCTTCACAACAGGGTTCGGCATAGATGCGCTTAGTTGTCGTAACTTCACAGCCATTGACCGGGTCTTTGACGGTTAGTACAATGTATTTATATCCCCAAGTGGTGTAATGAATACTGAAAGGACCTTTTTTATTGCTGGTTTGCGGAATTGCCCCTTCTCCAAAGAACCAGGTATATTCCAATTCATTACCAAATTCCTGTGTCTGATCTGTCACTATAAAATCCTGATCGCAATGCAATCCTATCTCCGGCTCTACCATAAAGGCCGGTTGGGGTCCCATAAAGGTACCCGTCCCTCCAAACTCCATGTGATATCCCACTCCGGATTGAGAATAATTCATTACCAGCATGACATAGGATTTTCCCGCTTCCATATTGATAGCAGCTCCAAAATTATTGTCTGCCTTATCACAGCCACATCTCTCACCTGCATCCGAATCAGAAGCTATCAGCCCGGTCGGGCCCACACATCTCGACCACTCCTTGAAAGGCCTCCCTGAATTTTCTCCGGAGATGATGTTGCGTATCAGTTGTTTGCCATTACAATCATCGAGCCCTCCCGGCAGTTCCCATACCAAAAAATCAATATCATCATTTTTCTTTAACGGAGTGATCGTCAACTCCAACGTTCCCGGCTGCTGACAAGTCCATTTATACCAAGTGCTGGCATCCTCGGATATAGCACATCTCTTATAATCTAAGGATGGATTTGTCTCCAAGTGGAGATCGTCTAAAGTAGCACCAAATCCGGTAATATTTTTGACATCTATCGGTGATTTATCACAAAGAACACGGGCCGAACTACAATCTTGCAAGGGTTCCGGATTGGTATTGAAGGCGTTGATATACAAGCGAAAATTTCCCTGCGAAGCTAATTTCCCTCCGATCGCAATATAATATCGTCTCCCGGGAACAGAAGGTAAAATAAGCTCGGCAATATTGGTACCCACCGGGGAGCGGCAGATTTCTTCAACTAGAGCGCCACAGGTACCACTAAAGACGCCTATAACTACATTATTGAGCGAATAACCGTTATTCCCTGAGTTCCCTTCGAGTACGATACGCATGTATTTTGTGATGGCTGTAAATTTATACCACACGGTTCTGGCTTGATACGATGGGATACAAGGAGTACTATTAGGTTCTTTATTTGCATTGATATTGAGGAAGTACTTGCCGGAATACGACTTATTAATGACTTCGTCTAAAGTAATTGCATGACCGCAATCATCATTTAGAGGAACGGAACCTTGGCCATTTAGGGAGAGGATGCCTCCTCCTCCAATACTAATAAGTAAGATTAAAATGTAGTCTCTCATTGCATAAGATGATTAATTATGGTATAAAACGAACACGAATTTTATTAATCATAAATTCACACACAAAGATGATTAAAAAAATTTGTGTGAGAGCGCAGCGGTTACATAGCTGCAGAAAATTTATAATACATTTATTTTCAATTTATTATAAATTTTTAAAGATATGAAATGGTAAAAAAATTACCATTATATTAATTCCTAATAGAATATTAACAGGCACCAAATTACAAACTATCTTATAGATATAATGGTTATTGTACTAACTTTAATGTATATTTAACATTTTGATTGAACTATCTTTTGAAAATTCCATTTGAATATGGAATAAAAGGAGGGTATGTCCTTATGTTAGGAGGTATACAACGAACATGAACTTTTTTAATCCCATATTCATTTAGAAAGAGGAATGTAGTGTCTGTCCATAGATTTCATGAATGATGAAAGAGCATTTTATTGGGATATATCTAAGCATATAAAATGGATAAGTATAGACTAACTGAAAAAAGATTGGATAGGTCACAGGCCATTTTGTCAATATAAATAACATGATTATGCAAGTCGGAAGAAGATCCTTTATACGTCGGATCACCTTTGTAGCACTTGGCTCCCAAATTCCATGGGTAATCTCGTGTCATCGAGAGATCTCTCTTAATACCGGCGGTGTTCTTACTGAAAAGCAAGCAGAAATTGCTGATTTTACATTTGATTTTTTATTACCGGAAGATGGATTTGGTCCTTCTGCTCGGTCCATACGGGCATACCCGTATTTCATTTGGGTACTACAAGACCCTCTATATGACCCGGAACAGAAGGAATATTATAAAAAGGGTCTGGACTGGATAGAAGAGTATTCCAATGAAGAAGAAGGCCAACCATTTCATACCCTAACCAAAAACAAAAAAAAGGGATTACTTCAAAAAGCCGCAAAAACAGGATGGGGAGAATCCTGGCTATCCTCTTTTTTAACGATCGGAATAGAAGCCCTGCTGGGAGACCCCATTTATCAATGCAATCCCGAAGGGCAAGGATGGGAGTGGCTTCAACACAACCCCGGCCATCCACGTCCGAATAAAGACAATCGTTATCCCGCTATTCTACAACGAAAAGCAGAGCGAACCCCAATAACCAAATTAGATCAATTATGAGTAAAAAGTATGATGTCTGTATAGTGGGAAGTGGTGCAGGAGCTGGACCTGTCATCTATGAATTGTCGAAGGCGGGATTTAAAGTCGCCGTATTGGAGAAAGGACCCTGGTATCGGACAAAAGATCTGACTAAAGATGAGATTACAGCTGTCCGTAGAAGTGTGTATACACCCAATCTCGAAGACGAGCCACAGGTATTGGAAGAACAGACAGAAGATGGGAATTGGGAAGCAGAATCAACCTTTTCAAGTGGGAATGATTTTTGGAATGGAAGCTGCGTGGGAGGGTCTTCCAATTTTATGAGTGGATATTTTTTTAGGATGAAGCCAAATGACTTTCAATTGCACTCCAAATATGGTGAGATAGATGGTGCTAATATCGTAGATTGGCCCATTTCCTATGAAGATATGGAGCCATGGTATACCAAGGTAGAAGAAGTAGTAGGGATATCTGGCAATGCCAAAGCACATCGATTTAAAGAACCGCGCTCAACAGAAAATTTTCCATATCCGCCATTAGTTGAGAACATTATATCAGAACATTTAGATAAGGCAAGTGAAAGGTTGGGGTATGAAATGATCCCGACACCCCGCGCTATACTTTCTCAACCTAGAGAACGCCGAAACGCTTGTTATTACTCCAATTACTGTGGGTCTTACGGATGTTCATCAGATGCCAAAGGAAGTGCAAGAGTAGCCTTGGTAAGAGAGGCTTTACTGTCGGGTAATTGCACTGTTATACCCAATGCAAAGGTATTTCATTTAGAGACCGATGGCAATAAGAAAATTGTAAAAGCCAACTATTATGATGCAGCTGGCACTCGACAATCTATCGAAGCAGGCACATTCATAGTAGCAGCTCAGGCAGTAGAAACCTCAAGACTGCTATTGATGAGTAAGAATAAAGAATTCCCCAATGGCTTGGCCAACAATCAAGGGCAGGTGGGCAAAAATTTACTTTTTTCAGCAGGAGGTGTAGGGGGCGGCTACTTATATGCACGGGATTTTGACAAGAAAACATTTGAAGAATTTATGCGCCCCGGAGTGTTTGTCAATAGATCGATTCACCATTTCTATGAGTATGAAGACGAGAAATCCGGAAAAAGAATCAAAGGGGGGGCCATCGATTTTTTATTTGAACACGCCAATAGTATGACCCGAGCTATCAAACAAAAATGGGATAATCGTGACCATCTTCTATATGGCACGACCTACAAAAAGCATCTAAGTAGCTATTTTAAAGATTTACGAAAAATAAAATTTGAAGTGTTTGCAGACTGGACACCGACGGACCAATGCTATATACAACTCGACCCAAAGGTGAAGGATAAATGGGGAGACCCGGTGGCTAGGATTAGAACAGGTTATCACCCACATGATATAGAAGTCGGTCGGTATTTAGCTAAAAAAGGAGAAGCTGTTTTGAAGCAGCTCGGTGCTAAAGATATCGCCTGGAGTGTTTCCGGAGATCCTCCTTCGAATCTACAAGCCGGAGGGTGTCGATTTGGTACAGACCCCAAAAACTCTGTTCTTGACCCGAATTGTAAAGCACATGAGGTAAAAAATTTGTACGTTACGGATGGGAGCTTTATGCCCACAGGAGGAAGCGTCACCTATACCTGGACTATTTACGCCAATGCCTTTAGAGTCGCAGCTCATCTCTTAGAAGTACTAAAAAGGGGGAACTAAAACCCAAGTAAAAATTTATTTGAAGAATACAATCTTTTGTTTACTTTCAACTAATGTTGCATTTCCTTACATTATCTGCATAGATACCATTTTGAAATGAAATTAACCTCCTTTTATAAACTTATCTAATCCTCCAATAAGTAGCTATGAAATTCGTATAGCTTCATAGAAATCCATCATATATTAGTATATGTATCATAGTATTTTAGATGTTATCAAAAAACTAAAAACCAATATAATATATTGATTTTCCATATTTTATAGATATATTATAAATAATTTATATGTGAAAAATAATAAAAAAATAATCGCCGAAAATTAGTTTTGTACGGAATGAATTTATCTATATTTACACCTTCAAAGCGGAATCCCAAATCGTGAGTTGAAATCAGTGCCGTGAACTTTTACAGAAAAGATTCACAGTAAAGATTGATCAACTTCACAGACGAACATATAAGAAGGATAGAATCAATACGTTATCCTCCAGTGTTGTACGATCTGATGATTTCAAGTCACGATTTTGAACGGGAGTGTTACTCACCACTTCCGGATTTTCTTTGTAAAGAGACATGGGTCAAAGGATTCATGTTGTGTAGGTTTTTGGATAGTCGAAATGCATTCGATATCCCCCATTTTAATAACCAATCTCAGATCTACCACTTATGAATGAATTTAACTATATGTTCCTTACGTTAAAAGAGACGTTGGAAAAGGAACCTGATAATGTCGAAGCGTTGGAAAAAATTTGGATCAGTGTAGAGGTATGCAGAAACTACGAAGAGAGTATTGCATTGCACCTCCGTCTCATTGATAAAAAGCCATACAATTCTCTCGCTTGGTATAATTTAGGACATGCGTATAATTTTATCGGAGAATATGACAAAGCCATTGATGCGTTAGAATATTCATTTCTTATTGATCCGGATTTTGAAACCGGATATTTAGATTGCGCAGAAGTCTGTATGCAACAACAAGAGTATGCCAAGGCATACGACCTTTATCATGAAGCCATGCTTCGTTTTGGTCCCGATGAAGAAGCGATTCCTTTTATGATTGACTCTTTGATGCGTCTGAATCGTAAGAAAGAAGCTCTTCGACTGACCCTACAATTTTTAGAACAAGATCCGTACAACGATGAATTGCTCTTTTTTGCTGCTGAAGTGTACAGAGAAAAACGAAGGTACAACGTAGCCCTTCATTATTATGACAAAGCCATCAGTTACAATCGAATGATGGAAACATACCATCTTGGCATTGCTCAGACTTATGAAGCTTTAGAGGCTTTTAATAATGCAGAGTCCTTTTATCGGGAAGCAGCATACATGGCTCCGGAAGAAAATAAATATTGGGTGGCTTATATCCAGTTTTTAATTCGAAGAAACAAATATGCTGAGGCAATTGCAGTGTTGGATGAAGCAGATAATTACGCTGTAGGGATTGAGCTGGACTACCTTCGTGCTGCTTGTATCTATCTCAATGGCGCCAAAAAAGAGGGCTTTTCTCTTTTGGAAGACTTGGTAAAGGAAGATCCAAAGTGTGTAAATTCATTTCTACAACTTCACCCCAGCATCGAATCAGATATGCAAATTAATGCCATGTTGAAATACTATAAAGAATACTAAAAATATTTTTTATCCCAATTCCTTTTACATAGTCGACCCACTGAAAAGTTGGGTCGATTTTTTTATACCCTGAAACTTGCAGTAGTAGAATATCAGGCTTAAAAAAAGGTAATAATTTGAAGCTCACATAGAAATAAGAATGATGCTGGCAAGTATGACATTCCGGAGGATTACCTTGCAAACAATGCTTTAAAATAAACTCCATTAGTAATATAACAGCATTTCAATAATTGGTCAAGGGTTTAACCTACCCCTTTTTTCGTGATGACAAGTAATATTCTCCGTTAAGGTAAAACAATGTTTAAAATTCCTTCGTTCTGTTGTTGATGACGATTAGGTGAGTATCCATTAAAGTATTAACTCCTGTTATTCTACAAATAAACCTCTATAAAATGAAGAGATTCCATACCCTTTCACTAAGTATTATCCTTATCGCTTTCGTTGCCATTTCATGTCAAAAAGACCCCGTTAAAGGTGTTCTAAAGATTCAAATGGCACAAAAGGTAGGCGGTGATGTCTTGACAATGAATCAGATGAAATACATGTCTCCGGCAGGTCACCCCTATCAAATCAACAAACTCAAGTACATACTCTCTGAATTTAGTTTGGTAGATAAGGCGGGCAACACCATACGATATGATGGAGGCTTATTAACAGAGGTTCAAGAAGGAGAAACTCAGGTGCTCAATCTCGATGTTCCTCCCGGGGATTATACACAGCTTAAGTTTAGATATGGCCTTTCGAAGGAGAATAATATAAAGTCTTATCTCCCCAATACGGTTAAGTATCAAAATATGTATTGGCCAAAACCACTGGGAGATACTACGGTGCCTACAGCACAACGAGATCCGGGTTTTCACTATATGCAGTACGAAGGAAGATATGACTCATTGGGTTCAGGGGTGATTAAGGTATTCAACTTGCATACGGGTCCTACTTTTGGGGCGGATAATTCATTTATGGTAACTCTCCCATTTAGTCAGACAATAAACATTGATGGCAACGAATGGAATCTAGACTTAATAATGGACTTGCAAGAATGGCTTCAGAATCCCAAGGTGTTTGATTACGAAACCTTTGGTCCTGCCATCATGCCCATTCAAGCAGCACAAGATATACTTAAAGCTAATGGCAAGACCGTATTCAGTTTATCTAACTTACGAGAAAAGTAAATAAGTAAATAAAAGTGGTGAAGACTAAACTTCTCATACGGCTATTCTTTCTATTTACTATTCTAGTGGGTGTCCCAATGGTATTTACCGGATGTATAGATCCAAAGCCAATGCCACCTAAGAAGATGGATGTAGACACCTTCCCTCCATTTATGCCTACCTATCTTGAATTCAAAGTTCCGGAGGGATTTCCGGAAATGGAGATTCCGTCAGATAATGCATTAACTCAAGAAGGGGTTTTTCTAGGGCGAAAATTATTTTATGACCCGATTTTATCCGGAGATAGCACTTTATCCTGTGCAGGCTGCCATAAGCAGAGGGATGCCTTTTCAGACGATAGGCGATTTAGTATTGGCATTGATGGGAGTATTGGCAATAGACAGGCTATGCAAATCATCAATGCAGGGTGGATGACAAAATTATTCTGGGATGGCAGAGCCAATAGTCTTGAGGAACAAGCTTTAGGTCCTGTAGAAAACCCCATAGAGATGAAAGCACATTGGCCCATGGTCGTCGATAGATTAAAAGAACATACGGAGTATCCATTGCTCTTTCATAAAGCCTTTGGTACTGCAGATATAACTAAAGAGCTAGCGGTCAAAGCCATCGCCCAATTCGAACGTACAATGGTCTCCTACCATTCAAAATTTGATCGGGAGCGACTGGGCAAGGTCTTCTACTCTGTGGAAGAACAGGACGGATACGATATGTTTTTTTCGGAAAGGGGAGACTGCTTCCACTGCCATGGAGGTGTGCTTCTGACAGACAATACATTTCACAACAATGGACTAGATAGCATTCCTGAAGATATAGGATTAGAAAAAGTTACCCACTCTGAATTCGATCGCGGTCTCTTCAAAACCCCTACATTGAGAAATATCGAACTGACTGCACCCTATATGCATGATGGAAGATTTAGAACCTTGGAAGAGGTTATTGATTTTTATAGTGAGGGACTACAAAAATCCAAAACCATTGATCCCTTGATGAAAGCCATACGCAATGGTGGAAAACATTTTAGTCCCTACGAAAAGAAAGCACTTTTAGCCTTTTTGAAAACCCTAACAGACACGAGTTTTGTTCATAATCCAGCTTATCGAGCTTTATAAAAAACAAAAAAAGGAGTACAAAGAATGAATCGATGTACTCCAGTCGTGGTCCCACAAGGATTTGAACCTTGGACCTCCTGATTATGAGTCAGATGCTCTAACCAACTGAGCTATAGGACCATTGCTTAAAGAAGATATAGCACTTCTCTTTAGCGGATGCAAAGTTATACATTTTCTATTGCTTTATGTATATTTCTGAGGCAAACAATACAAAAAATTTATTTGTACATCCTGGATTTCTCAATGGCTTCTAAAACCACAGGGAGAACAAGGTATTGTATGGATTGTCCCTTTTTTATTTTTGAACGTATAAGACTGGAAGAAATATCAAGAGACGGCGTATCAGAAAGGATGGTTACGTTTGGATGGTTTTCCAAGTTCGTCTTACTGGAATGTGGTCTTTTGTAAACTAGTATGGTGTATTTTTCCAAAAGTAATTCATAGTTCTTCCATTTGGGAAGTGTCACTAGATTATCCCCGCCCATGATGAGAACAAACCTTCTGTTGGAATATTTCTCCTCTAAGTAAGCCAGCGTATCAATCGTATAAGACGGCTGTGGCAATGAAAATTCTATTTGACTTGCTCTCATTTTCGGATTACTATCCGTAGCTATCTGGACGAGGTGCAAACGGTCATAATCCGGCGCCAAAGAAGATTTTTTCTTCAATGGATTATGAGGAGATACTACAAACCAGAGTTCGTCCAAATCAGCATTATCCAATACGTGTTGACCAATGATGAGATGGCCGACATGAATAGGGTTAAAGGATCCAAAGAATAGTCCGGTTAATTTCATTTAATTAAAATTATATATTGAATAATATATTTTATGCAATATAATATTATTAAATAATTATGTGGTATTGCTATAAGTTATGGACTATAAATGGATAGTGAGCCACCTCTTACCGAAACGAACCACCCAACTAGTTCTGTGCATTTATGCCTACTTCAAACCCTCATTAGGCTATCTCATTACCGGCATAAGTAGCATTAGAACTTCGGTATCAGAATCCGTTTCACTCGGAAAAAGCAGCCCTGCTCTATTGGGACGGGATAATTTAAATACGACTTCTTCTGAGGAAAGACTGGAAAGCATTTCGATAACAAACTTTCCATTGAATCCGAGGCTCATCTGCTCCTCTCCATCATAACTACATGGAATCTGCTCTGTTGCTTCATTAGAAAAGTCCAAATCCTGTGCATGAAGTGTTAGCGCACCATCCTGGATATTGAACACAACCTGATTAGTAGATTTATTGGCATAGATTGCAATTCTTTTCAACGAGTTAAGTAAGTTTTTTCTATCTACACGTAGATTTAGGTCGTTGTCATAAGGAATTACTAAATTATAATCCGGGAATTGCTCATCGATCAATCTGGATATAAGTTGAGAATTGCCAAACTTAAAAAAGCCATGACTGCCATTAAATGTAATCTCTACATCTTCTTCTTCCGGTAAGATATTCTTCAAGAATACCATTGGTTTTTGGGGAAGGATAATGGAGGCTGTTATATCCGATGGTACATTTAAGATCGTGTGTTTGACTAAACGATGTGCATCCGTAGATACAAAGTTTACCTTGTTAAAATCAATTTGCATTAAGATACCCATCATCGCCACTCTTGCCTCGTCATGACTAGTTGCAAAGTAGGTGTTATTAATAGCATCAATTAATTTGGTCGATGATAAAGTGATGGTTTGGGTACTTTGCTCTTCAGGTAGTTTTGGGAAGTCCTCCGGATTATCACCTGCCAATTTAAACTTACCCGATGAAGAAAGAATCTCTACCACTCCCGTAGTGTCATCATGTTGGATCGTTACAGGCTGCTCAGGTAAATTTTTAATCGTTTCAAGTAAGATTTTTCCAGCTACAGCCATTTGTCCATCTTCCGCCCCGATAACTTCCATTTGGGTAATCACCGTTTGATTGAGATTAGTAGTTGTGATGACTAGGGTATTTCCACTGAGTTCAAGCAAAAAGTCTTCTGTAATGGGCATTACTGCATTTTGAGCAATAGCTCCATTCCCTATAATGAGCTGTTTGAGTAAATCTCCGGATGAAACACTGAATTTCATTGTATATCATTTGTAGTTAAAAAAACATCAGACACACCTATTGACAATACCATTTCCCTTTACCCGTAAAGCGTAGAACTGGGTGTCAGATCGTGCTATCTGCTTGAATATTTTAAGTTTTCTAAAAGAAAGTCTATCAGAAATGCATTTCTTTGCAATTGAATTAAAATGCAAGGCGGATAAGTACTATCTATTCCTCCCCTTTTACTGTAAAAGAGAAGGAGATGCAAAAATAAGCAAATAAAACGTCGAAGACAGCTAATTTGGACTGAATGAATAAAAAAATATGGATTTAAGGACCTTTGCATTTAATTTCAACCCGGTTCTCTCACAAATTTTGAACGATTTTATATATTGGTGTGTTTTTTGCATCAATAGAAAGAAAGTAGAATAAACTTGCATGAAATTTTTTAGCTTTTTTAAACAAGAATTGGCTATTGACTTGGGAACAGCCAATACGCTTATCATTCAGAATGGCAAAATAGTGGTCGATGAGCCTTCCATTGTTGCCATTGATCGATTGACTGGAGAGACTATAGCTGTAGGGTCGAAAGCCCTTCAAATGCATGAAAAAACGCATAAGAATATAGAGACGATTAAACCACTTAAAGACGGAGTAATCGCAGATTTTCAAGCAGCAGAAAATATGATCAAGGGAATGATCGACATGATCAATACGCGTAGACATTTTTTCTCTCATCTAAAAATGGTCATTTGTATTCCTTCAGGAATTACTGAGGTAGAAAAACGAGCTGTCTTTGATTCTGCTGATCATGTGGATTCCAAAGAAACTTTTCTCATCCACGAACCAATGGCTTCCGCTTTGGGAATTGGATTAGACGTGGAAGCTCCCATCGGAAATCTTATAGTGGATATCGGGGGTGGGACCACTGAAATAGCAGTTATCGCTTTATCCGGTATAGTGTGTGCCCAATCTATTCGCACGGCCGGCAATGAGTTTACTGAAGATATTATGAGTTACATGAAAACCGAGCACAATCTACTCATCGGTGAAAAAACAGCTGAACTCATTAAAATCCATGCAGGTTCAGCCATTCTTAACCTCGATGATCCACCGGAACCCTATCCCATCAACGGTAGGGATTTAATGACAGGTATCCCCAAAAGGGTATTTGTGCGGTATGAAGAAACCGTCGGAGCTTTGGATAAGTCCATTTCAAAAATTGAGACCGCAGTGCTCAGAACACTGGAAGATACTCCACCTGAACTATCTTCAGATATTTATAAGACAGGTATCTATTTATCCGGTGGCGGTGCATTGCTAAGAGGGTTGGCGCAGAGGTTGAAGGATAAAACCAAATTAGAAGTCCACATTCCTGATGAGCCATTGCTCGCAGTGGTTAGGGGAACCGGACTTGCATTGGCAAATTCAGATAAATTCTCTTTCTTAATTAGTAGAAAAAACTACTAAAGCTCAGCACACCGGGATAGTCGGATAAAACCATATATCATGCAAAGTCTGCTGTATTTTGTTTCCAGATACTATCCTATATTTGTTTTCCTCTTATTAGAGATTATCAGTTATAATCTGATCGTGCGATATAACATCCATCAACGTACGATTTATCATCATTCAGTAGACGTGTGGACTTCTTCGGTAGATAACAAAATCTCTACTGTAAAAAACTATTTTAGACTTCAGAAAATAGCAGATAGCCTAGTTACGGAAAATGCCCGACTTGCAAGTGCTTATCACAATTTATTGGAACGTAATAAAGACAAACGACTTAGCACTATCAACAAGGATTCAACCTATGTGTTAGTTGGAGCAAGGGTTTTAAATAACTCCTTATTTAAAAGACACAATACTTTCACCATTAATAAAGGTCAAGAAGATGGAATTGAGCCCGGTCAAGGGGTAATCCACCTCAAGGGCATTGCCGGTATCGTTAAAAATACAAGCCCACATTTTGCAGTAGTTATGTCTTTACTCAATCCCTCTGTAAGAATTTCTTCCAAAATTCAAAATAAACCGTATTTCGGTACACTTCACTGGAATGGGGGAAATCTTGAAAAGGTCGGATTATTTGACATCCCAAAATATGCTGAATTGCATAGAGGAGATACGATAGTCACTTCGGGATACTCTTCTGTCTTTCCCCCTGACTTACCGATCGGGTCAATTGAGAAATTTCATGTAAAGGAGGGCAGTGATGTCTATAGTATCGAAGTAAAACTCTTTGCTGTCTCCTCCTCTTTAGATTACGTCTATATCGTCAAAAACAATCATTTGAAGGAAATCCAAAGCCTCCAAACTCAGTAATGTACGCATTAAACCCTAACCAAATCATCAAAGGGAAAGTCGGGATTTTTGATATTTTGAAAATCATTATTTTATTTGAAAAAAAATAATGTACATTTGCTCCCTATTTCTCACATTAATATCATCATGGAAAAGACATCTTACGACCTGATTATTATTGGAGCTGGTCCGGGGGGATATGAAGCCGCTAAAATTGCTGCAGATAGAGGACTTTCTACTGCACTGATATCGAAAACAAAAATAGGTGGAAGAGCTACATTTGGAAGCTTGCTTCCTTCTAAAATATGGCTGCATGCAGCAGACCATATCCGTCAGTTAAAAGCTGCTTCAAAGCACCTTATAAAGCTAGACCAGTTTAATCTGGATTTAGAAGGTTTAAAACAGAGTATAACAGATAAATCCTCTCGGTACTCTAATCAACTGACAGAAAACCTTAAGCAAATAAATGTGGCTATCTTTAATGGAACAGGAATCTTAAAAGATAAACATACGGTCCTCCTAAAAAGAGAAGGCGAAGAGGATAGAACCTTAGAGGCTACCAATATAATTATTGCCTCCGGAAGTAACCCTAGATTTACACCTGACATCAAACCCAATAAAGACAGAATTTTAGCCCCCAAGCTTGCCCCATTACTTCCTAAAATACCCGACACGATGTTAATCATAGGGGGAGGAGTCACCGGTATGGAATATGCATATGCCTTCGCAGAATTAGGTACTAAAATCACTGTATTGCATAACAAACGCCACATATTATCCGCTATGGATAGTGAGGTCGCTGACTATCTTGAAAAAATATTTCAAGACAAATATGACATGGCTTTTAATAAAGGTATTAAAGTCAAAAAAGTAGTTCAAGAAGGCCATAAAGTTCTAGCCACATTGGAAAGTGGAGAAGTTTTTAGCGCAGATTATGCATTTATCGCTATCGGACGGGTCCCGGACAGAAGTTTTTATGATGAAGCCTCCCTCGAGATGAATTGGTTAGATAATGGAGCGCTTAAAGTCAATAGTTATGGTCATACGGGTATGGGAAATATTCATGCCGTTGGAGATATTACCGGAATTCCTATGATGGCTAACAAAGCTATTCTACAAGCTAAAATAGCGGTTAGACATATACTGAAGGATGTCGATTATCCAGAAAGGTACCATTTCATATCAGCTACCTACTGTTATCCACCAATGGCTCAAATTGAAAGTACTAAAAAAGATGGGCATTGTGATATCATCACCAAGCCGTACAGCAAACTCCTAAGAGCTCAGATTAATGGAGAAACGGAAGGCATCCTTAAGCTGAAAGTGGATCCGGATACCGATCTCATCAAAGGAGTATGTGGCCTTGGTCCTAATATTCATGAGATCTTAGCCATCGTACAGATCGCCATGGAGCACAATATCCCATATGATGAACTCATTACCACACATTTTGCCAATCCTTCCTTTACAGAATTGGTCTCTATGGAAATTCCGGAAATTAAGGAGTAACGTGCAAAAACAATCCGGTCTGTCCCTCCTCTATATTGCTCCTGCCTAGCGCGTACCGAGTACCATTGCAATATGTGGGATTCCATCCTCTAAATAGGGCTCCCCTATCACTTGAAACCCCAATCCACCATAGAAATTTTCCAAATGCTTCTGAGCCGATATTTTTATGGGAGTACCGGGAAAATGCTTTTCTGACACCTCCAATGCATATCGCATAAGCTTTTTACCTAAACCCATGCCACGGTGTGATCCTGCTATCACTACTCGACCTATACTGACATAATCCGAATAGGATATTCCCTTAGGCAATATTCTCGCATAGAGTACAGCACGCCCTTTCGACATTCCCAATATATGCAAAGCAGCCTTATCCCGACCATCTAAATCCTGATACACACATCGCTGTTCTACGACGAATACTTCAGCTCTCAGCTGTAGAAGCGCGTACAGCTGTCGCACACTTAACGCTTCAAAAGAATACAATTGAATGTCCGGATATACTTTCACACTCAATGTAGAATTATACATTTTTTGATGCCCCCTCTTTGCGATGCTCCTCGCAACTTCACAGTATACAAACCCGAAGGCCAACGGTCTGTCGCCATTACCATTCTATCTTTACTGGAGCGTACTTTTTTCATTAATACACCTTCCATTGAAAGCACTTCGACATCAACATAATCTCCCATTTCTCTCTTGTTCCATTGGATCATGATTACGTCATCCGCCGGAAGCGGAAATATTCGAAACCGCTGGAGATTCATAGATTTTGTAGCGGTAACAATTGGAAGGGTATGCACAAGCGTATTCATAGTGGTAGGTGTAACGATAGCAGGGTTGAAGTCAAAATAAATAAGTGCCTTGTTTTCTACGACGGTAAATTCAGGAATACCCTTTTTGGGTGCTATTTCATACGTAATAAAACCATGACTGGCCGCTTCATCTGAGGTGCTGTCTGCCAATCCAATATTATCAAAGTAAAAAGTTACCCCCCCTGTTTCCGTCATTTCTACGCGATAGGGATGACTGGATTGTAATACTTTTAACGTATGAACATCCAATGCAGGATCTAATGCATCTTCTATACGCACATTCTCCGCAGCGATATCCCCTACATTTTGGAATCGGATCCTATATCGTAGCGGTTGATTCATTAAGGTATACCGCTCAGCTTGTACTCCATACGGATTGACAGATTTGTCATTGGGGTCGAAAGCACATAAAATGGGAGACCTTAAATGATACTCGCCACTAGAAATCCATCCTGTTGAATCTTGGTAAGAAGCTCTTGCACTTACTTCCAAGGTATCTCCCCTAGACTGAACCCCGGGCATCTTAAGCCAATACAAAACGTCAAATGATTCAAAGGGATACAAACTGTCTATACAAAAACGAGCAGTGTGCCCGGTTGAATCTATCTGTACAGCTGCCGGAACCGATCCGGCCCATTGCATTTCACTGTCCCATTCGAGATCAAAACAGGCAGACTCTATATACGACCCTTCATTTCGCAAGGTAGTATGAAATGGTACCACAAATCCACACCTCGTAATATCCCCTGTCGTAATAACACCCAATTCATGTTTGCCCTGTTGATAATACAAACCAAAATCATTATTGATATTATTCGGATTGCCCACATTGAAAGTAACGTGATAAGTTGAAGAATCAGTGGATAAATTCATTCCGGCAGGCAATACAGCCGTTAGGCTATACTTTTCTCCCGGTATGGCACCATAAAACATATATTTACCCTCTGCATCCGTGAGCAGTGAGAGGTTATTGGGGCTCACCTGAATCTCCACATTAGGGATGCCCCGTTCTCTTGCCCCTTGCATTTTATCCCTGTCCAAATCAAAAAAGACCGTACCGGAAATCACCGTATTCCCGCATTTATCCAATATCGTTGAAACCTGTTCACAGCCATTGTCATTGCCTTCAATTTTGGCACCCTTCCCCATATCTAAATACCGGCAGATACTGCTCACGTGACAAAAAGTTAAGCTCCTGTTGCCTATGAGCTGTAGAAAATCTAAACGCACAGGATCGATATTTTGAAGCCCATCCAATCCTTGTAAAACCGGATTAAACTCCAGCACCAACGATCCGTTTATCTCTTTCAATTGGGATAAAGCATCGAGTTGAAGCAAATGATTGTTGCCGTAAATTCTAAGGCTTCCTCCCAACTTTGTCAGGTTCTCTAATCCACTTAGAGCAGTCAACTGTTCATTCAATCTGATCCGAATATCTCCTCCGACAATAGATAATCCTTCGATACCTTTTAAGTCTATCAGGTTTGCATTGCCGGATATATCCACATTGTTTTCTACTGTTTCCAACCCACCTAGACCGATGAGCGTTCCGAGCTGTTTGTTGTCTGTAATCTGTAGATTTCGAAGAGTGTGAATTCCATTCAATCCAGACAAATCACGCAACATCCCATTAGAATGGAGAATCAATGCGTCTGTTTGGCTCAGTTGAGGAACCCCTGTAATTTGTTCCAATTGGGGGTTTTGGGAAATCTTGATATATCCCTCCGTCCCCGTATAACTGTCCAAACCGGATAAAGATAATATTCCATTTTCATGAATATCTAAAGCATTCTTAGTAAATCTGAGATTATTAAGCCCTTCGAGAGAAGACAAATATTCATTCTTCCCTATCTCCAAATTGTCAATTTCTTCTATGCGTTCCAATCCTTTTAAATCCTGCAACATTGGGTTTTCGATGAGGGTAACTCCATAGAGGTGACGATGGATACGCATCATCCCCTTTAGCGAATTCAAACGGAGATTATGCTTAATATCGAGGTATTCTACTGTTGTCAAAGCATCCAATCCCTTGAGGTCAAGTAGCCTTTTGTTCTCCTCGATACGAAACAGGCCTAACGAATCCAAAAGTCCCAAGCCTGTTAGATGAACCAGATTATCATTGTTGATAATAAAAAGACTTCCTACCGCCTGTAGACTGTCTAATCCGATAAAGGTGGTCAAAGCAGGGTTGTTTTTAATAATACATTTCCCTTGGATGCGACGAATGGAACTCAGGCCGGACAAGTCCGTTATGTCATTCCCTGAGATCCTGACATCTCCATCTATAATGGAGCATCCGGGATGGGTAATCCCATAATTATCAATCGAACTCTGGCTATTAAAGCTAATACCATTGGGTAGGCAATGCTGTGCAGAAATTGATTGGAGAGATAAAACCACAAAAAAGATAAAATAGCTAAAGAAACGCATGGTAAAATTATTTAGTCTGTCAAAAATTAATGCTGGACAGAAGGAGAACAGACACAAAAATATAGCGAGAAGAATCTGTATTCGCTCTTCTCTGATACATTTTTTACTATACAAAGATAGTACTTATTACTTACATAATGTATGAAATTCTATCTCTGTTCGTCTCTTATTAATCAAAAGGAGAGTAATATTGCAAGTAGCATTTGGGATAAAGAGGAAACAATAAGAGCATCACCTAAGCCAATAGATAATGCTCTTGTTTCTCATAAATGTCAGCCCTGGTGCTATTTTATTGTGTTTATATAGCAAAGATACCCCTCTCAACCCCTTCAAAAGTCTCAAATTTTGAGACTTTTTCAAAAAACTGTCTCATAATTTGAGACAAAATACATTAACTAATTGGCACTCTGCGAAATATATTTTTCTATTAAACCCCAAATTATTCATTAATCCCGTTCTATTTAATGGATCATGTACGGCAGAATACAGAAAATCAATATTTTGAACCCTTATCTGCCAACCCGTCCCTGAAAGGTATTCTTACGAGACCAGATATCGCTTAATATCGGATTTCGTGTTAGCTACCCCCCTCCTCTTGAGCCTTTCCTGAATCTCAACACCCTGAATAGTTATCCTATTGTATTATTGACTCCGATACTTTGATCTCATATCGTATTATTTGCGATATTTGCAGAGTCAAAAGAAGAATTATGTCTCAATCAAAAGATGAAATGTCCTTTCTCGAGCATCTCGAAGAGTTGAGATGGCATCTTTTACGCAGTCTAGGGGCTATTATAGTATTTGCCATTGGAGGCTTTGTCTTTAAGGATTTTGTTTTTGACACTTTAATTCTGGGACCTACTAAAACTAGCTTTTGGACCTATCGTTTTTTTTGTGAGCACACAGGCATGCTTTGTCAAGGCCCTGGAGAACTCAAGATATTTACCAAAGACTTAGGCGAACAATTCCTTTTGCATTTGAAAGTTTCGTTTGTATTGGGGTTTATTGTAGCGTTCCCATATGTGTTTTGGGAAATATGGCGATTTATCAAACCCGGCCTTTATGATAAAGAACAAAAAGTGGCCAAATATGTCGTAGGGGTTTGTTCGGGATTATTTCTCATCGGTATCACCTTTGGGTATTTTGTAGTGACACCTATGGCCATCACTTTTTTAGCCAACTATAGTCTGAGTAGTACCATTGATAATTCCGTGACTCTATCCTCCCTCATCAGCAATATTACCATGATTGTCCTGCCTGCAGGTTTGATTTTTGAATTGCCATTGGTCATTTACTTTTTATCTAGATTAGGACTGGTTACTCCTGATTTTTTGCGCAGTTACCGCAAGCACGCATTGGTCATTATCTTACTGGTCGCAGCGATTATTACCCCTCCGGATGTAGTTACTCAGCTGCTCGTAACCTTCCCACTGTATATTTTGTATGAAATAAGTATTTACGTGTCCAAATACGTCACTACTCACGCTAAAGAAAAGGAGTAAATCATGCAATTATCCTCTACGCTTACCCTCTATCTCAAGTTTATGTTCACTATATTCTGGACGGTGTTCTTCGGTAGTTTTGCAATAGCTTTTTGGGTCTTGGATTCCGGAAAGGAAATAGGAGTGAGCAATAGTTTAAAATGGGGATTTTCAGCTTTTGTACTTGTCGGAATCCTAATATTATACCGCAGCCTCTTTCGCTTAAAACGTGTCGATGTGGTCGATGACGGACTGGTCATTACTAATTATTTTAAGACGTATCACTTTCCATATCCCCTTGTACAATCCATGAAAGTGCTACCTTTATTTTTAAGTTATAAAATCGTAATATTGCGTTTTGTCAAACCTACCTCTTTTGGCAAAAGTATCTTTTTTCTAACCAATACCCAAAGACTTGAATCCTTTGAAAAATTAAATCAAAATATAACCTTTTCCTGGAAATCACGAAAATCAAAATGAATTGTCGACGCTTTACCATTTCATATGTTTAAAAATTTCTAATAAATTGAAAATAAATGTATTACAAATTTTCTGCACATATGGAACCGCTGCGCTCTCACAAAAATTTTTTTAAACAAAACTCTGTATGAAATTTATGTTTAATAAAATTCATGTTCGTTTCATATCTTTAAAAACTTATTTATGCAAAAATCTCCACTCATTCTATCCAAGGTTTATACCTTTCTATTGTCCTTCTTTCTAATTCTGATCGGGATACAGGTCGGATGGTCACAAAAGGCTTCTCGTCAGGTCCTCCGTTCTCTTCAAATCAAGGACAAAGTCGATGTCGTTATCCAATTTAAGACGACGGATATGCGCCCTCTAACCGCTCAAATCCCTGATAAAACAGCTAAAGGACGTCTGGTATACCAGGCTCTGAGGAGGCAGGCAAATCAGTCTCAAACCCAAGTGATCGCACAACTAAAAACCTGGAACGTGCCCTTTCACTCTTACTGGGTGACCAATATAATTGCAACTACTTTGTCGGCGCAACAAATAGAGAGAATAGCTCAATTCCCTCAAGTTACACAAATTCTTTCAGATGCCCCGGTGACCTTTTCAAAACCCATTGCCTATAAGAAGCAACCCATACAGTTGAGAGGAGGCCCAAAAATTACTTGGGGTATTCGCAGAATCAAAGCAGATAGTGTTTGGTCGATGGGTATCCGGGGAAAAGGCGTCGTTGTCGCTGGTCAGGATACAGGCTATAAATGGGACGTCGATGGAATAAAAGATAAGTATAGGGGATATGATGGCCGGGATGTCGATCACAATTTCAATTGGCATGATGCAATCGTGGAGTATAACCCGAATCTGGGAGATAGTGCCAATGTGTGTGGCCTTAACCTTCACGCCCCGTGTGACGATCATGGGCATGGGACACATACC
>Ga0256841_1000705_pt1 | contig 32563 bp, 26 predicted proteins | sample 356308metaG_FD_185971 | JGI IMG/M metagenome (GOLD analysis project Ga0256841, IMG submission 185971) | Hydrothermal vent microbial communities from Mid Atlantic Ridge, Atlantic Ocean - 356-308 | ecosystem: Environmental > Aquatic > Marine > Hydrothermal vents | place: Atlantic Ocean: Mid... | reverse complement strand
GCCGGAAATAGTGGTTCTATTTTCAAGCGCCCCAAGCCGTTGAGATGAAGCGCCAATCCCGTCCTTCGGATTTGGCGGATTTCCCCCGTGAGAACAGCTTAACGCGCTGATAATCAACCAGATTACGGCACTTGTTAAGCTATCCTCACAGACAAAATCTGCCAAACCAGTGGTGCAGGATTTATAGGTCTACGCCCTAGCGCGCAGCCAGCAGCCGCACGATGGTTTGCTGGGTGATATATCCGGTTGCGGGAATTTTGCGTGACCGCTGAAACTTGCGAATCGCCTTGCGGGTGTTTTCGTCCAGGCGCCCGTCGATGCGGCCGGGTTTCAGCCCCAGTTCCTGCAGGCGTTTTTCAACCAGCAGTCGCGTTACGGGGTTTCCTGCGATACGCGCCTCTTCCTGACGCGCGGCCTCATTGCGGTTATCGGCCTCCAGCGCCTGCAGACGTCCGTTGGCGATCTGGGCAAAAGTTCCCTTTGGGTAGGTTTGCAGATATCTCCGGTACGCATCCGCTGTATCGGCCGCTTCAGTCTCATCCCAAAGCGCGCGTTCATCCGCCTGCACCTGCGCCCTTTTTTCGTCTTCAATCGTGTCCAGCCGCGCCTGGGCAATTTCCGAATACAGCCCGTCGGGATAGCGTTTCAGATAGGCCCGCAGATCATCCTCGGTTCCGCCACGTCCGGTGCGGCGCCAATAGGCGGCATCATTGCGGTCATGTTCTTCTTGGCGGCGCCGCGCTTCTTCTTCCAGTTCGCGCGCCTTCACATCTGCCCGGTTTTGCAGGGCCGCAATTTGATTGCCGGTCAGAAATCCGGTCTCGTCAAAGCCGTTTTCGCGCTGCCAGGCAGATACGGCAGCCCGCGTACCACGGCCAAAAATGCCGTCAACACCGCGCGGGTTGAAGCCAAGAATTGACAGGTTCCTCTGGATTTGCCGGCGCTGCTCGCGATTGAGGTGCAGCGCGTCCTCGGCCTGTCGGGCCCGTCTTTGCGGGGCCGCCCTGAGCTCACCGATCTTGCGGTTGGCGTCCGCCACATAGCGCCCGTCCGGATAGCGCTCGACATAGCTCAGCAGGGCCTCGATGCTGCCGATGGATTGTACCGCCTGCCAGAATGATGTTTCCGCATCTGCCGGAACCGGGGCGGGGCGCCCCCCGTCATCGGGCAGGAATGGCGTGAGGCGGGACACGAACCCAGCGCCAACCACACCCCTGGGCGCACTGTCGAGCGCCACGCCAATTGATTGGCCGGACAGCAACGCCTGTCGCGTCAGAAACCGCATCAGCCCGGCAACCGGGCCGCGCACCAGGGTCACGCCCTGCGGTAAATCCGGGAGGTTGATCATCGCCTGAACACCGGCACCAATCCGTGGTTTCGTCTGATTTTCACCCATGGCGATCAGGCTGGCACCCTGATGTTGCGCAGCGATGTCCAGCAGCCCGCCCAAAGACAGACCCTGCCCGCCAACACTGAAGGAATCCGGCTCCAGCGCATCGGCCCCCAGCAGCCACGTATCGCGCGAGGTCGAGGCCCAGTGGCCACTCAGAACAATCACGACATGCTCGGCATCTTTCGCCTGGTCGCGGAAACGTCCGGCCAGTTCCTGCAGGGCGCGTGTGGTCAGGTTCTGACCATAGAGAACGGTAAACCCGGCCTCGTCCAGGGCCTCTTTTGCATCGCGCAGACGTGCGGAATCGGGCAGATCGGGTTGGCTCAGATGCGTCCTGTTGCCGATAACCAGCGCCAGATCTTCGGCACTGACAACAGCTGCCAGCGAAACAAGTATTCCCGAAAAAACGGTACATGTCAGAATCCGGCGCATGCAGCCCTCCCAATCATTACATATCAGTCATAACTCCGCTGATCTTCGATCACTTTTCCATCGTTTGGCAAGCCCCCCCTGGCAACCAGCTCGATTCGGGCCTTCATTTTCAAGGTATTGACGACACTTTCCGCATAGCGGTCCGGGTCGGTCGAATCTGTCTCGACCTGCACGGTCATCACATCCATTTCGCCCTGACGGCTGGCAATCACCCGGGCGCGGGTGACCTCTTTGTGCTGTGCAACAAAGTCGGCCACCTGTTCCGGGCGCACGAACATTCCCTTGATCTTCGTGGTCTGGTCGGCGCGGCCCATCCAGCCCTTGATGCGCATATTCGTGCGCCCACAGGGGCTTTGACCCTCCATGATGGCGCTCAAATCCCCGGTGGCAAACCGGATCAGCGGATAATCGGGGTTGAGCGTGGTCACCACGACTTCGCCCACCTCGCCCGGCTGAACCGGGTTGCCGGTGCCGGGTGTGACAATCTCGACGATCACACCCTCATCGACGATCATGCCTTCCTGGGCGGTGCTTTCATAGGCAATGTTGCCCAGATCGGCGGTCGCATAGCTTTGCAGGCAAAGAATGCCACGGTCGGCGTATTCCTGCCGCAATGACGGAAACAGCGCCCCACCGCCGACGGCGGCACGGGTGATTGACAGCGTCAGCCCCATTTCTTCCGCCCTGTCCAGAATCACCTTCAGATAGTCGGGGGTTCCGGCATAGGCTGTTGTTCCGACATCATGGGCCGCCCGCGCCTGCAATTCGGTCTGACCGGTTCCGGCCGGCAACACTGCCGCCCCGACAGCCCGCGCACCATTTTCAAAGATCATGCCGGCCGGCGTCAGATGATAGCCGAAACAGTTCTGCACGATATCGCCTTTTCCAATGCCGCAGGCATGCAGAAACCGGCCCATGCGCCACCAGTCGTGGCTGGTGCGCCCTGGCTCATAGATCGGGCCGGGGCTTTGGAAAACATGATCAAACGCCGCGGTTGCAAGCCCGGTAAACCCGCCAAAGGGCGGCGCCTCGGACTGGGCGCTGACCAGATCGGATTTGCGCAGCACCGGCAGCGCCGCCAGATCAGAGACCGACAAAACCGCCTGCGGATCCACATCCACAAGAGTTGCCGCCAGCCCCGGCGCCGCCTTGGCGCGGGCGATCTGTTCCGGCAAAACCTTTGCCAGTGCCGCGGCGCGCTCATCGGCACTGCGGGTTTCAAGCCTATCAAAATGGGTCATCGTCTTTATTGCCTCAGCTTAGCCAGCGTTTGCGCCGCCGATAGCTGCGCACATCGCGGAAACTTTTGCGCCCTTCCTCGGACACACCTAAATAGAACTCTTTCACATCGGGGTTTTCGCGCAACTCATCTGCAGGGCCATCCATCACCACCCGGCCGGATTCCAGAATATAGCCATAGTTGGCATAGCGCAGGGCCGCGTTGGTGTTCTGTTCCGCCAGCAGAAAGGATACGCCCTCCTGCTCGTTCACCATCCGGACGATCTCAAAGATCTGTTCCACCAACTGTGGCGCCAGTCCCATGCTGGGTTCGTCCAGCAAAATCGTTTCAGGTCGGCTCATCAACGCGCGGCCGATGGCAACCATCTGCTGTTCGCCGCCGGATGTATAACCCGCCTGGGATTTGCGCCGTTCTTTCAGACGCGGAAAATAATTGTAAACCATTTCCAGATCCGCAGCGATTGCCGCCGACCCGTCACGCCGCGTATAGGCGCCGGTCATCAGGTTTTCCTCAACCGTCAGATGTTCGAAACAGTGGCGGCCTTCCATCACCTGGACAACGCCGCGGCGCACCATTTCTGCCGGGTTCAGTTCCTCTATGCGGTCGCCGTGGTACAGGATGCTGCCCTTGGTCACTTCGCCGCGCTCCGAATGCAGCAGGTTTGAAATGGCCTTCAGCGTGGTCGTTTTTCCAGCGCCGTTCCCGCCCAACAGCGCGGTTATGCCGCCCTTTGACAAAGACAGGCTGACACCCTTCAGCACAAGGATCACGTGATTATAGATCACCTCGATGTTGTTCACGTCCAGCAGCGGCGTTTCGGTTTGTGTGGCATCGAGCATCGTGCAATTCCTGACCTGCAATTTGCGTGGCCCGGGCCTGTCGCGGCCCGGACCTGTTTTATCGGCGCGCCCTAGTTACAGCTGCGCGGTGTGATGTTGTTTTCCTTGGCATAGGCCTCGGCATCCGCCTTGATCAGCGGCTGGATCACGTCCATGTCTGGCGCATAGAAATCGGTAACGATTGTCCATTTCTTCGCCGCCGCGTCCCATTGCTGGATCGCCGCCTTGCCGGGGCCACCGTGGTTGGCGCAGCTCACCTTGAAGGAAGGTCCGAAGCCGGGCATGCCCAGTTCTGTCATACGGGCCTCGGTGATCTCCAGCGCTTCCATGCCATCACGCATGTCGCCTGGGGTGATGTCTTTCTTGCCGGAAAGCTCTTGTGCCTTTTTCGCGGCTTCTGCGGCCAGCATGGCAGCATAGAGACCCCGGTTATAAAGCACTGTGCCAACGTTGTCACCGGAACCGGCTGCCTTGCCGGCATCCACAACATATTTCTGGATATCCGCAAAGATCGGGAAATCCTTGCCGACAGCGTGAAAGTTCAGCGCCTTGTAGCCATTGGCCGCGTCACCCGCGGGCAGCACGTCATTTTCCGAGCCAGACCACCAGATACCGATGAAATGATCCATCGGGAAACGGATGTTGGCGGCTTCCTGAATGGCAACCTGGTTCATCACCCCCCAGCCCCACATCAGCACGTAGTCAGGCTTTTCGCGACGGATTTGCAGCCACTGCGATTTCTGCTCCTGGCCGGGGTGATCCACCGGGATCAGGCTCAGGTCGAACCCGTGCTTTTTGGAAAGTTCCTCAAGCGTGCGGATCGGCTCTTTGCCGTAGGCCGAGTTGTGATAGAGCAGCGCGATCTTTTTGCCTTTGATATCGCCACCGTTGATGTCGAGGATATGATCCACCGCATCCGAAGCACCCTGCCAGTAGTTGGCCGGATAGTTGAAGGCCCATTTGAACACGGTGCCATCCGCGGCCGACGTACGCCCATAACCCATGGTGTGCAGCGGAATGCCGTCGGCTTCGGCCTTGGGGATCAACTGATAGGTGATCCCGGTTGACAGCGGCTGGTACACCAGTGCGCCTTCGCCCTTGGTGCTTTCATAGCACTCAACACCTTTTTCGGTGTTATAGCCGGTCTCGCATTCGATCACTTTGGTTTTCACACCGCCAATGCCGCCGTCACGCTCGTTTAACAGCGTGAAATAATCGGCATAGCCGTCGGCAAACGGTGCGCCGCCCGCGGCATAGGGGCCGGTGCGGTATGACAGCGACGGGAACACAAGTTCCGCCATTGCCGGTGCGGCGGCCATTACGGCGGCCACGGCCAGGGTTGCTAATTTCAATTTCATCGGGTTTCTCCTCCCTTGGTTTTCATCCGATAGTTTCGCTCTGCCGGGGTTGGCCCGGTCTGTTTCTTTCGGCCGGCCCTAATGCGGGAACGGCCATAGCCTCAGTTTTTCCTTTGCTGTGCGCCAAAGCTGCGCAATCCCGTGTGGTTCAGCGATCAGAAAGATGATGATCAGCGCCCCGACTGTCAGCACCTCGAAATTCGCTGCCAGATCGGTTGGCCAGCCCAGCCCGCCGACCAGCAGGTTTTTCAGCAGAACCGGCAAAAGCACCATAAAGGCCGCGCCGGCGAAGCTGCCGAAAATCGACCCGAGCCCGCCGATGATGATCATGAACAGCACCAGAAACGATTTCTGCGTGCCAAAGGCCTCGCCCACCTCGGCCGCCCCCAGATAGACCGCGAAAAACAGCGCCCCGGCGACCCCGACGAAAAAGCTCGAGATCGCAAAGGCCGACAGTTTTGCCCGCAAAGGGTTCACGCCGATGATTTCTGCGGCAATATCCATGTCGCGAATGGCCATCCATTTGCGCCCGGTACTGCCGCGGGTCAGATTCCGGGCAATCCACGCCAGGGCAAAGACAAAGATCAGGCAGATCAGATATTTTGCCCAGGCTTCGGTATGCGGGCCGGTAACCGGAATACTGAAAACCGTGCGTTCCGGTGCGCTGATCTGGCCGGATGCGGAATAATTGTAGAACCACGGCACCTTGTTGAACAGCCACACCAGAAAGAACTGCGCCGCCAGGGTTGCCACCGCCAGGTAAAACCCCTTGATCCGCAGGCTCGGCAGGCCAAAGGCCATGCCGACCGCAGCGGTAATTCCGCCGGATATCAGGATGAGAAAGATGATATTGATATCCGGAAAGGCGGTCATCAGCTTGTAGCAGGCAAAGGCCCCGACAGCCATGAACCCGCCTGTTCCCAGGCTGACCTGCCCGGCATAGCCCGTCAGAATGTTCAGCCCGATGGACGCGATTGCATAGATCAGGAACGGCACAACAACCGCATTGGCCCAGTAATCATTGATGATGAAGGGGATGATGCCAAACGCGATCGCCAGCGTCACATAATACCCCATCCGGTCAAACTTGATCGGAAAGGTCTGACTGTCCTCGACATAGGACGCCTTGAAATCACCGGCCTCGCGGTAAAGCATCAGCAGTTTCCTCTTTTTATCCGTAGCCACGCAATCGCGCCGCCCAGGAACCCGATCGCCGCCAGAATGACATCAACGGTCAGGGCACCGGGGGCGTCCTCCGGTGCAAAAACCGCAAGCACTGCAAAAATGACAAAGGCTGAAAAGCCGATCACGGTTGCAATTGCACAAAATTTCATGGTGTTTCCTTCCTTTTGGTTGTTCGCGCACCCTCTGCGGGTAAGAATCAGGTAACCAAAAAGTCGGGTTCCATGTAAACCCTTTTGAGGAAGGAATATTTCAACACAGCGCATCACGTCATACTCTCTCGATGATCTTCTCGCCAAACAGCCCCTGCGGCCGGAAAACGAGGAACACGAGCGCCAGCACATAGGCAAACCAGTTTTCGGTGGCTCCGCCCACCATCGGTCCGACAAGAAACTCGAACAGCTTCTCGCCAACCCCGATGATCAGCCCGCCGACAATCGCACCGGGGATCGAGGTAAAGCCGCCCAGCATCAGCACCGGCAATGCCTTCAGCGCGATCAGGCTCAGGGAAAACTGCACACCCGATTTGGTGCCCCACATGATGCCGGCAACCAGCGCCACGAACCCGGCGATCGACCACACCAGCACCCAGATGAACCGGAGGCTGATACCCACCGACAGCGCCGCCTGATGGTCATCGGCAACCGCGCGCAGGGCCCGGCCCTGTTTGGTGTATTTGGAAAACAGCGTCAGCGATGTCACCAGAATGGCGGCAACCACTGCGGCAATGATATCAAGCCGGTCGATAAAGAAGCCGTAGCCGAACCAGTTGTTCGTGACGGTTTCAATCGTTTCGGAAATACCCTGCGGCAGCCCGACATCCAGCTTCTTGATCTCCGAGCCCCACATCAAATCTCCCAGACCTTCCAGGAAAAAGGCCAGGCCGATCGTTGCCATGAACAGGATGATCGGCTCCTGATTGACCAGATGTTTCAGCACGTATTTCTCGATCAGCACCGCCATCAGGATCATCACCGCCGCGGTCAGAACGATGGCGACGATCGAGGGCAACTCCCATCCGAATGTGCTCAGATTGGTGCCAAAGGTTGCATTGATCACATGGGCAAACGGAATTTCGCCTTTCTGGATGCCGACCAGGGTCAAGGCCGCGAACAGGGCCATGACACCCTGGGCATAGTTGAAGATGCCGCTTGCCTTGAAGATCAGCACAAACCCGAGCGCCACCAGCGAATACATGACACCGGCCATCAGGCCGTTCATCATCACTTCCAGAGCGAAATAGAACTGTTCAGACATGATTTGTGCCTCTCATGGTCTGTTGCTTTGTCGGCAATACGTTTTCCATACGTTTTCCATACGTTTTCCATACGCCGAAAACTGGCTGAATATCAGTCATGCGCCACCCCCAGATAGGCGTCGATCACGGCCTTGTTGTTGCGCACCTCGTCCGGTGTGCCATCGCCGATCTTCTTGCCGTAATCCATCACCACCACGCGGTCGGACAGATCCATCACAACCCCCATATCATGCTCGATCAGGGCGATGGTTGTGCCGAATTCGTCGTTCACATCCAGGATAAAGCGGCTCATGTCCTCTTTTTCCTCGACGTTCATGCCGGCCATCGGTTCATCCAGCAGCAGCAGCTTTGGTTCAGCCGCCAGGGCACGGCCCAGCTCAACCCGTTTTTGCAGGCCATATGGCAGGCGTCCGACCGGGGTTTTGCGGATCGCCTGAATTTCAAGGAAGTCTATGATTTCCTCTACTTTTTCGCGGTGTTCACTTTCTTCGTGCTGGGCCTTGCCCCACCAGATGGCCTGAGACAGCAACCCGGTTTTCATCAGTGTCACACGGCCGGTCATGATGTTGTCCAGCGTGCTCATTCCCTTGAACAGGGCAATATTCTGGAAGGTCCGCGCCAGCCCCTGCTGCGCCACCTGAAATGGTTTCATCGGTGGTCTTTTCCGGCCGCGGAACCAGACCTCGCCTTCGCTCGGCACGTAAAATCCACTCATCACGTTCAGCATGCTGGATTTCCCCGCACCATTGGGCCCGATAATCGCGCGGATTTCGCCTTCGCGGATATCAAAGGAAATATCCTGAATGGCAACCACCCCGCCAAACCGCAAGGTGATGTGTTTCATCTCCATCATGACACCACCGATGGTGCGCCCATCCTCGGTGACATAGCCGTCTGCGGGGGGTGTATCCTTATGGGTCAAGCTGCTCATTGTGCGGCCATCCTCTGGCTGGTGGGCAGCACCTTGACGTCGCGGATTTCCAGCGTTGCTGAAATAGAGCCTTTGCGGCCGTCTTCATAGGTCACTTCGGTTTCCGTGAATATTTCCTTTGATCCGTCATAAAGCGCCGTGATCAGGTCGGCATATTTCTCTTCGATGATACGGCGGCGCACCTTGCGTGTGCGGGTCAGTTCGCCATCATCGGCATCAAGTTCCTTGTGCAGGATCAGAAACCGGTGAATCTGACAGCCCGACAGCATTTCGTCCTGCGCGACGGATTCGTTCACTTCTTCCACATGTTTCTGAACCGTCGCGTAAACCTCGGGGTGCGCGGCCAGTTCCTGATAGCTGGCATAAGCAATATTGTTGCGTTCGGCCCAGTTGCCGACGGCCGTCAGATCAATATTGATAAAGGCCGTGCACATTTCACGACCGGCCCCAAAGACCACCGCCTCCAGAATGTTCGGATAAAATTTCAGTTTGTTTTCAACATACTTGGGTGCGAACAGGCGGCCGTCGGCCATCTTTCCCACGTCCTTGGCGCGGTCGATGATCCGCAGATGCCCGCTGCCTTCCTCGAAAAATCCGGCGTCTCCCGTCGCGACCCAGCCTTCGGCGTCCTTGGTATCGGCGGTGCTTTCCGGGTTTTTGTAATACTCTTCAAATACCCCCGGCGAGCGATAATAAACTTCGCCATTGTCGCGGATTTCCACCTCCACGCCCGGGCTGGGGATACCCACCGTGTCGGCCCGTACTTCGCCGTCGGGCTGTTGCGTAATGAAAACGGTGGCTTCGGTCTGGCCATAGAGCTGTTTGAGGTTGATGCCCAGCGAACGGTAGAACTCGAATATTTCGGGGCCGATCGCCTCGCCGGCGGTATAGCCCACCCGCACGCGGCTGAGGCCAAGCGTGTTTTTCAGCGGCCCGTAGACAAACAGGTTCCCCAAGGCATAGCGCACCCGGTCCATGGCTGAAACCGGTTTGCCATCCAGAATGGCCGGTCCAACCTTTCGCGCAATCGCCATATAGTGATGAAACAGCCATTTCTTGAAACGGCCGGCATCCTCCATCCGGATCATCACGCTGGTCAACTGGGTTTCGAAAAACCGCGGCGGGGCAAAATAATAGGTCGGGCCGATTTCGCGCAGATCCGTCATCATTGTATCCGCGCTCTCCGGGCAGTTCACACAAAACCCCGTCCAATACGCCTGACCAACAGAAAAAATGAAATCACCGACCCAGGCCATGGGCAGATAGGCCAGCACCTCTTCGTCTGCCGTAAGATGATCGAATTCCGCAGAGCTCCTTGAGGTCTCGATCACATTGCGGTTTGACAGAACCACGCCCTTGGGCTTGCCCGTGGTGCCAGAGGTGTAGAGCATGACGCAGGTCGTATCATAGGTGATTTCGCCAAGGCGGCGTTCGAGCGACGGGTTGAATTCGTCATAAGCCGCGCGACCAATGGCCTGTATGTGCGAATACTGGTGCAGATGGCTGTGATCGTATTTGCGCATGCCGCGCGGATCGAGATAGACAAGATGCTCAAACTGGTGCAGTTGATCCTGCACCTCGATCACCTTGTCCACCTGCTCCTGATCGTCAACAACGACAAACCGCGCACCGCAATGGCCCAGAACATAGGCCATCTCTTCGGCATTCGCGTCCTGGTACAGCGGAACGGGTACGGCCCCAACCGATTGCGCCGCCACCATGGCCCAGTACAAATAGGGGCGGTTGCGGCCGATGATCGCCACGAAATCCCCCCGATTGATGCCAAGGCTCAGAAACCCAAGCGCCAGATCCTCGATCTGCCTGGCGGCCTCTTCCCAGGTCCAGCTTTGCCAGATTCCATATTCTTTTTCACGATAAGCCGCTTTTGCACCATGCTCTTCCACGTTGCGTGCCAGCAATGCGGGGATCGAGACCAATGCGTCAGACGCAGCCTTCTGGTCAGCCAATTATTTATCCTCCCTAATCGCGACGGCGCCGCGACTTTACCGTAACCAGAGTGATTCTCCCTACTCTAGCGTGGTTCCTTTTTCTTCATGGTCAAACTTTTCGTGACTTTGTCTCATTCCTTTCGAATTGTAACAAGCCCTTCCCGGCCCTTTTACAGTTGTCCTTGCAATGCTAGCGAAGGTACTTGAAAGGCAAACCCATGACCCTGAAAAACAGCGAAGCCGAAAAACTGACCCAGGCCGGCCTGAACCTGATCGGGCAGGCCCTGTCAATTTATGACCGGGATCTGCGTCTGGCAAATGCCAACAGGCGGTTTCAGGAAATGTTCTCGCTGCCGGAAAACCTGTGCACCCCCGGTGCATCTTTCGAAGACACCATTCGCTATCTGGCCCAGCGCGGCGAATACGGCCAGGTTGGCGACGTCGAGGCATTCGTGCGTGACCGGGTGAAACAAGCCAGCGAATTTGAGCCGCATTACATGGAGCGTACCCGCGCCAACGGCCGCACCATCAGCGTTGAGGGCAGCCCGCTTCCCGAAGGGGGGTGGGTGGCGGTTTACACCGACATTACCGCAATCAAGGAACAAGAGGCCCTGCTGCGTGCCCGGTCCGAGGAGCTTTCCGACCAGCTCTTGGCCCACACCGAACGCCTGTCCCAGACCAACCGTTCACTGGCGGCCACCAATGCCGCCCTGGAGGAAGCCAAACACCAGTTGACCGAAATGGAGGCGCGCATCCGCATGACAACGGAAATGATGCCGGCCCATATCGCCCATGTCGATACCGATGGCTATTATACCTATTCCAACCAGCGCCTGCCGTTGATTCTGCCATCGCGTCCCGCCGACATCATCGGCCTGCATCTGCGCGAGGCACTTGGGGAAAATGCCTTTGCCGTGATCAGGCCGCATCTGCAAAAGGCCTGCCAGGGCCAGGCCAGCGTGTTCGAGTTTACCGACGACGAATCACACCGGCGCATCCGCACGGCCTTTACCCCCGATATCCATGACGGCACGCTGCGGGGTGTCTATATTCTGTCGATGGATGTCACCGAGGAAACCCAGGCGCGCGCGGCGCTGATCCAAACCCATAAACGCGAATTGGCGGCCCAGTTGACCAGCGGCCTTGCCCATGATTTCGCCAATCTGCTGACCATTATTCTGGGCATGCAGAGCCGGCTTGAAAAGATGGACATGCCCGATGAGGCCAACGCCCTGATCAGCGCCACCCAGCGGGCGGCCCGGCGCGGCGGTAAACTGCTGGACCGCATCGCGGCCATTTCCGGGCCGCGCGAAATAACCCCCGAACCCGTGCTGCTGGGGGATTTCTTTCAGGAACTGAAAACAATCGCCACCCCCACATTGCCCGAAAACATGGCGCTGGAAATCGACCATACCGGGCTGGAGCGCCCGTTGCTGATCGATCCCGGCTCTTTGCAGGATACGCTTCTGAATCTGATCCTGAACGCCAAGGACGCCATCGGCGCACATCCGGGCCGCATTTCTGTCCGCGCGCGTCCTGTCCGGGATACCTGGCTGGAGATTGCTGTTTCAGATACCGGACCCGGCTTTGGCCCCGAAGCCCTGCGCCATGCCCTGGACCCGTTCTTTACCACCAAGGGCGGTGAAGGCTCGGGTCTGGGCCTGTCCATGGCCTATGATCTGACAAAGCTGGCCGGCGGCCATATTCGCCTGTCCAACACTTCCAGGGGGGCCAAGGTCACCCTGCAACTGCCGCTCCGTTACACGGCCAAAATCTCGCCGCCCCGCATGGTGTTGCTGGTCGAAGATTCGCCGGACCTGCGTGAATCGATCCGCGACATGCTGACAAATATGGGGCATCGCGTTGTCGAGGCGGTCTCCGCCGAGGAAGGGCTGAGCCTTGCAACCCTGCCTGAAGTGGATTTCATCCTGTCCGACATATCGTTGCAGGGCGAAATGACCGGCGACGAGATGCTGGACCAGCTCCGCGCTGCGGGCAGAAATACTCCGGCCTGCCTGATGACATCCCGGCCGTTGAACGATCCGAAGTGCCGCAGAGCGGCCAAACGCTATCCACTGCTGGCCAAACCGGTCTGCGCGCCTGAAATTACTGCCGTTCTGGCAATGGAGCCAACCACATGACACCCCCCGAAACATCGCCCGACCAGCCTCTGATCACCATCCTGGACGACGAGCCGGAAATCCGCCTCATGCTTGCCGATGCGCTGAACGAGGCGGGGTTTCGTACCAAGGGGTTTGCCCGCGCCACCGAGTTTGAGGCCGCCCTGAAATCCACCGCCCCCGATGTCTGCCTTGTTGATCTCGGCCTGCCGGACAAGGACGGGTTGGCGCTCGTCCATCGTCTGGCGCTGGAATCCGGCGCTGCCATCATCATCATTTCGGGGCGCGCACAGGTGCAGGACCGGGTGACCGGGCTGGAACTGGGGGCGGATGATTACATTATCAAACCGTTTGATCCGGCCGAAGTCGTCGCCCGCGTTCGCGCCCGCCTGCGCAAGACGCGCAGCGAAGACAAGGTATCCGACACCGCCCGTTTCGCCGGCTGGACGGCGCATTTCGAACGCTACGTTCTGACGGATTCCGAAGGTGTGGAAACCCCCTTCAGCCACGCGGAAGGCGAAGTGTTGCGCCTGTTTCTGGAAAGCCCCAAACGTCTGGTTTCACGCGCCCGCATGCAGGAAATTCTGGGTGGTGCGGCCGGCGAAAGCTTTGACCGGGCCATGGATGTGCGCATCTCGCGCCTGCGCACAAAACTGCGCGAAGATCCGAAAAACCCCCGGCTGATAAAAACCATCTACGGGGCCGGCTATATCTTTCTGGGCGATGTGAAATGGGAATAAGGTCAGGCCACGGGTTTCAGGCCGCCTTGCCGAAAATTTCCTCGCGATGAAAGCGCAGGTAGTCCGGGTGGGGGTGGTGCCGCCGGTCCCTGGGCAATAGCAGGCGCTGTTCCGGCCGGATCAGGCGGGCAACCGTTTCAAGTGGCACCTTGTTGTGCGAAATCAGAATCCGATAGTCGGGCGCCACGCTGATCAGCCCGCGGTCAAACATCCAGTGCAGCGTCCCGGACAGTGCCAGACCATTTTGTACCCTGTCCGGGCCGGCATTCTTTACCGGGCGGATATGGGCGGCTTCAACTTCGGGGCGCCCGCCGCCATTGCGCAGGTCAAGCCCCGATATCGCGCAACACCCACCATAAGCCGCCTTGACCATGCGCGCAAAACTGGCATCGCGCAATTTGCGCGAGGTCAGAGTTTCGGCGCGCCACTCCACAATTGGCGCCGGGCCAAAGGGGCTTTGCTCCTCCGCAAATCCCGCCACTTTTTCGGCTTGAGTATCGCCGTCACGCACCTGCGCATCGGGGCCGTCTAGCGCCTTCAATCCCGCGCTGCATATGGCAGAAAACTCGTCCGTACTCAGGCGCCGAACCGCCGAAACACTGGCCCCACCCGACATCGGCCGACCGGTCGGGCCGCGCAGGGATTTTTCATAGGCCAGGCCCTTCGCATCCGCTCTTGCCACCCTGCGCTCAAATTCCCATTCCGAGCCCTGATCCAGAACCGCGAAGAAATGCCCCGGCAAATCCGGGTCGGGTTCGACCGCCAAAACGCGCTGGACGGAGAGATAGGCCTCGGCACCACCATCCCGGCGCCCCTCGTAGAACACCACGAAATCCCCAATCGTTTCCCGCACCACGTTCAGATACCGCTTGGGAAAATGATACCGGATCCCCGGTTCGTCCTTGTAAACCGACGTCCGGTTCTGGGTGAAAACCGCATTGGCCATGCCCAGACTTGAGCACACGCGCGCGCCCGGGCGCAAGGCCTATTGCGCGGCGATGCCTGCTTCTGCCTTTTCCACCTTGACCGCCGAGAATTTGAACTCCGGAATTTTGCCATCGGGATCGAGCGCCGGATTGGTCAGAATATTGGCTGCGGCCTCGACATAGGCAAACGGCAGAAAGACCATATCCTCGGCCACGGCCCGGTCGGCGCGGGCCATGATCTCGATACTGCCCCGCCGCGTGGTCAGGCGGATCATGCCCCCTGCTGCCACACCCAGTTTGCGCAGGGTTTTCGGGTTCAGCGAACAGTTGGCTTCCGGCTCAAGACGATCCAGCACCGTCGTGCGGCGGGTCATTGATCCGGTGTGCCAGTGCTCCAACTGCCGCCCGGTGGTCAGGATCATCGGATAAGCGGCATCCGGCAACTCATCGGGAGGCAGAACATCGGTCGGGGCAAAACGGGCGCGGCCATCCTTGCGCGGAAATCCGTCGCCAAAGACGATGCTCTGGCCCGGATCATCCGCCGACAGGCAGGGATAGGTCACGGCGTTTTCCGCCTCCAGCCTTTCCCAGCTGATGTTGTCAAGCGAGTTCATACCCTGCTTCATCTCGGCGAATATCTCTTTGGGGTGGCTATAGCGCCAATCCAGCCCCAGCCGCCGTGCCAGTTCGGTTTCAATCCACCAGTCGGGTTTCGCCTCACCGGGCGGGGCGACCGCCGGGCGCGCCAGTTGCACCTGCCGGTTGGTGTTGGTCACCGTCCCGGCCTTTTCGGCAAAGGCCGCCGCCGGCAGGATCACATCGGCATAATTGGCGGTTTCGGTCACAAAAATATCCTGCACCACCAGATGCTCCAGTTTCGCCAGTGCTTCGCGTGCATGTGCCACATCCGGATCTGACATGGCCGGATTTTCGCCCAGAATATACATCCCCCTGATGTCACCCGCATGGATCGCATCCATGATCTCAACCACCGTCAGGCCAGGCTCGGCGCTGAAATCGCCGCTTCCCCAGATTTCATTGAAAGCATGGCGCAGGCTGTCATCAGCAACCGATTTGTAATCCGGCAGGAACATCGGAATAAGCCCGGCATCCGATGCCCCCTGCACGTTGTTCTGGCCGCGCAACGGGTGCAGCCCGGTGCCGGGCCGGCCCACATGGCCGCACATCAGCGCCAGCGCAATCAGGCTGCGGGCGTTATCCGTGCCATGCACATGCTGGCTGACCCCCATACCCCAGAATATCATCCCGGCTTTGGCGCCGGCAAAGGTACGCGCCACAGCACGGATCGTGCCGGCATCAATCCCGCAAAGGTCCGCCATCTTTTCCGGCGCAAATCCTTTCAGATGTTCCTTTTCCGCCGCCCAGTTTTCGGTATAGGCCTCGATATACTGGGTATCCTGCAACCCTTCTTCGGCAATCACATGCATGATCGAATTGATCAGCGCCACATCCGATCCGGGCCTGAACTGCAACATATGGCTGGCAAACCGGCTGAGCGCATTGGCCCGCGGATCCATCACGATCAACTTGCCGCCGCGTTTGGCAAATTGCTTGAAATAGGTGGCCGCTACCGGATGGTTTCCGGCCGGATTGCATCCAATCATGATCGCCACATCGGCGTTCTCGATCTCGTTGAATGTCGCGGTGACCGCACCCGAACCGATATTCTCTATCAGCGCGGCGACCGAGCTTGCATGGCACAGCCTTGTGCAATGATCGACGTTGTTGTGGCCAAAGCCCTGCCGGATCAGCTTCTGGAAAAGATACGCCTCTTCATTGGTGCATTTGGCGCTGCCAAAACCCGCCACGCTGGTGCCACCCAGTTTGGCCAGACCGCTTGCCGCGAAATCCAGCGCTTCTTCCCATGTGGCCTCGCGGAAATGGGTCAGCGGGTTGGCCGGATCGACATTCAGCCCCTTTGCCGGCGCATCCTTGCGACGTATCAACGGCCTGGTCAGCCGGTCGGGGTGGTTGATATAATCAAACCCGAAGCGTCCCTTGACACACAGGCGGTTTTCGTTGGCCGGGCCGTTCAGACCCTCGACATATTTGATCTTGCCCGCCTTGGATTTGACCGAAATCTGGCAGCCAACACCGCAGAACGGGCAGATGGTTGCGGTTTCGGTGTCATAATCACCCCTGTCGCCCAGCCCTGTATCATCCACCACGGTTGCCGGCATCAGTGCGCCGGTCGGGCAGGCCTGCACGCATTCGCCACAGGCGACACAGGTGCTGTCACCCATCGGATCGGCAAAATCAAACGTTGGAAAGGCATCATGGCCGCGCCCCGCCATGCCGATCACATCGTTGACCTGAACCTCGCGGCAGGCCCGCACGCACAGCCCGCACTGGATGCAGGCATCCAGATTGACGCGCATGGCGACATGGCTGTTGTCCAACAGGGGCACACGGGCACTCTCCAGCGCCGGGAACCGGCTGCTTTCCACGCCGGTCTGTTTCGCAACATCCCACAGTTGCGCAGATCTGTCATGTGCCTGATCCTGCGGCGGCTGGTCGGCCAGCAACAGCTCCACCACCATCTTGCGGGCCTGTTTTGCCCGCGCCGAATTGGTGGTGACAACCATGCCTTCCGTCGGGGTGCGGATGCAGGATGCGGCCAGTGTGCGCTCTCCCTCGATCTCCACCATACAGGCGCGGCAGTTGCCATCCGGCCGATAACCCGGAGCCGGTTTGTGGCACAGGTGCGGAATCTTCAGCCCGCGGCCATGCGCCACCTCCCAGATCGTTTCGCCATCTTGCGCCTCAACCATCTCGCCATCGAGGCTAAAACGAACCGGATCAGACATTGGCAACCTCCCTTTTGCTGTAGTGTAAACCACATTCTGGAATTGAGAATAGGACTATTGGCGACAAGCAGACGCATTTTTGCGCCAGCCCCTGTGACCGGCGTCACCGGCAAGGCCGTAAATTCATCCCCCATCGCATTGCCCTTGGTCAGACCTTCCACTAATCCTGCGAACAACAGGAGACAAAACCATGACACACCTCTGGGTCCGGGCCGAGCAACGGCCGAACGAAGAACGCACCGGCCTGACGCCCGAAGGGGCCAAGGCCCTGATCGATGCCGGCATCCGCGTCACCGTCGAAGAAAGCCATGTGCGCGCCATTCCGATTGACGGCTACATCGCCGCCGGCTGCGAAATCGCGGCGGAAAATACATGGCCCGATGCCCCGCTGGACGCGATCATCTTCGGCCTCAAGGAACTGCCCGAAGACGGCACCCCCCTGCCGCACCGTCACATCCTGTTCGGCCACGCCTACAAGGGCCAGCCGGCGGGGCGGATCCTGCTACAGCGGTTCAAAGCCGGTGGCGGCACCCTGTATGATCTGGAATATCTGGTGGACGAGGATGGCCGCCGCGTCGCCGCCTTCGGCTACTGGGCCGGTTTTGCGGGTGCCGCCGTTTCGCTGAAATGCTGGGCCGCACAACAGCACGGCGAAATCTGCGGCCCCGTCGGCGTCTACAAAGACAAGGACGCCCTGCTGGACGATCTGAAAACCACGCTTGATGCCACAGGCGCCCCGCGCCCCACCGCCATCGTCATCGGTGCCCTGGGCCGGGTTGGCTCGGGCGCATCCGACCTCTGCGCGGCGATGGATGTCGCCACCACCAAATGGGACATGGCCGAAACCGCGCATGGTGGCCCCTTCCCCGAAATCCTGCAACATGACGTGTTCATCAACAGCATCTTTGCCAGCCCCGGCACACCGGTCTTTGTGCCGGCATCCGCCAGAACCGATCCGCGCAAGCTGACCGTGATCGGCGATGTGGCCTGCGATCCCGACAGCGACTTTTCCCCGATCAAGGTCTATGACCGCACCACCACATGGGACAAACCCGCCCTGCGCGTGGCCGACAACCCGCCGCTGGATGTCACCGCGATTGACAACCTGCCCTCGATGCTGCCGGTGGAATCCTCGCAGGATTACGCCGCCCAGCTCTTGCCAAGCCTGCTGACCCTTGGCACTCTGGACGCCGGAGTCTGGGGCCGCGCCAAGGCCACATTCGACAGCCATATCGCCAAACTGTAAGGAACCATAACAATGACAATCCACTGGTGCGGCACTGGCCTCTCCGCCATCCCCGGCCTGCGACGCCTGATTGAGGCGGGCCATGAGGTCACCGTCTGGAACCGCACGGTTGACAAGGCAAAGGATGCCGTGGGCGATCTGACCAACCGCATCAATGCCTTCACCATCGAGGCGCTGACCGCCGAAGTGCAATCCGGCGATGTGGTGGTCTCGATGCTGCCCGGTGACTGGCATGTGCCGCTGGCGGAACTCTGCATCGAAAAGGGGGCAAACTTTGTCTCCTCCAGCTATATCGCACCGGAAATGCGCGCGCTGGATACGGCCGCCCGCGAAGCGGGTGTAGCATTGGTGAACGAAGTCGGTCTGGACCCCGGTATTGATCACCTGATGGCGCATTGGCTGGTGGCCGATTACCTCGCCTCGCCGGCCTATGACGTTCACAACCATATCTCGTTCATCTCGTATTGCGGCGGGGTGCCCAAACACCCCAACCCGTTCCGCTATAAATTCAGCTGGTCGCCGCTCGGCGTGCTCAAGGCCCTGCGCTCGCCCTCCAAATCCATCCGCGATTACGCCCCGCTGGATGTCGCCCGCCCGTGGGACGCGATCACCAGCTACGCCGCCCCGCTGCCACAACCGGAAACCTTCGAGGTGTATCCGAACCGCGATTCCATTCCCTTCATGGCGCAATACCACTTTGACCCCGCCTGGCAGGTCAGGGAATTCGTGCGCGGCACCCTGCGCCTGAACGGCTGGGCCGATGCCTGGGCCGATGTGTTCACCGAAATCGAAACCGCGTCTGACACCCGCCTGAAGGAAATGTCCGATCAGTTCTGGGCCGAAAACGCCTATGGCGAGGACGACCCGGACCGCGTGATCATGTGCGTCGGACTAAAGGCCGAGGCAAACGGCACCCCCGTCTACCACAAAACCTATGTGATGGACGCCTATGGCGACGCGCGCGGCACCGCCATGGCACGGCTGGTATCGGTGCCGGTTTCACTGGCGGTCGAGGCCGTGCTGAACCGTCAAATCCCCGCCGGTGTCTCGGCCGCGCCAAGTGATCCCAAACTGGTGCAGGGCTGGCTGGACGAAGTGGACCGGCTGGCGCAACATTTGCAGGTCGTGGATCATCTGGGATAGCGGCGGCCAGCCTCCTTACAAAAACCCGTCCTCGACCTCTTCCACCGAATAGCCCAGCGCCTCTAGCCCGTCTTCCAGATAGTCGGGCAGCATCGGGATCGACAGCAGGTAGGATTCGGTCGGGGCCGAGGCTTCGGCCTTGGCGGTTCTGATCGCCTCTGCCAGTTCCGAGGCATCAAAGGTGTCGCGCCCGATCCACATCACCGCCACCAATGACGCCTGTTCGTCATCATTCATATCAGCGATATACTGCTTCAAAGATGCATCAAACGCCGCCTTGCCGTCCCGTTCGCGGGCACGGACAATGACACGGGCAATCTTGTTTGTGCTGATCTGAAGCATTGGCATACCTTTTTCCGACTCGCCATGCAGATTGCCCCAAAATCCGCCGAGGTCAAAGCCTAAAGCGACCAAAGGCCCAACCCGTTCGCCCGCCGACACCAGTGCCCTTTGCGCATTACTCGCTAGGTTTGCTGATCGGAACCACTTTCGGCGTTTCAACCTCTGGCGTCAGTTCCTCGAAATCGAAATTGTCCAGCCGGGCCGCGCGTTTGCCCGCCCGTTCCGCAGCAATGCCGATGCCGTCCAGATCGGCGCGGGCCTGATTGAAATGGGTGTCCAGCTTGCCGACCCGCTCGACCACCATTTCCACATCGCGGTGCAACTGGCGCAGGGTTTTGCGGATGGCACCGGCCTGTTCGCGCATCCGCGCATCTTTCAGGATCGCGCGCATGGTGTTCAGCGTCGCCATGCAGGTGGTCGGTGAAACGATCCACACCCGCGCATCAAACCCCTCGCGCACCAGTTCGGGGAAATTGGCGTGCAACTCGGCGTAAACCGCCTCGGATGGTAAAAACATCAGCGCCCCGTCCGCGGTTTCGCCCTCCAGAATATATTTTTCCGAGATCGCCCTGATATGCGCCTTGACCGAACTGCGCATCGCCTTGGCCGCCTCGTTCGCCTCCCAGTCGTTGCTGGCGTTGCGCAGCGCCTCGTAGGCCTCCAGCGGGAATTTGCTGTCGATCACGATCGGGCCGGGCGGGTTGGGCAGATCAATCAGGCAGTCGGCACGCTTGCCGTTGCTCAGGGTGAATTGCAGCTTGTAGCTGTCCTTTGGCAGGGCCTTGCTGACAATATCGTTCAACTGGATTTCCCCGAACGCCCCGCGGGTTTGCTTGTTCGACAGAATATCCTGCAGGCTCAGCACATTGCCCGACAGTTTTTCGATATTTTCCTGCGCCTTGTCGATGGTTGCCAGCCGTTCCTGCAATTCGGTCAGGCTGCGGGTGGTTTTGACTGATGAGCCATGCAGCGATTCCGCCATCTTGTGCTGGACCTCGGCCAGCCGTTGTTCCAGCGTGTTCATCAACTGTGCCTGCGCCACGGCCTGCGTCTGGCTGACGGTCTGCAAGCCACCGGCCAGTTGCGATTGCCCGTCGCTCAGCGTCTGCACCCGCTGACCCAGAAATCCGATCTGCTGCCCCAGTGGTTCGATCATCTTTACCGACCGGCCCGCGCGCCGTACCACCATGATCAGCAGGATGAACAGCAGCAACACGGCGGCGGCCGCGGCCCATGCGGCCAGGACCCACAACTCGCCAAACATATCGTTCAGGTCTCCAATTCCCGGCATCAGCGTCCAAACAGCCTTTCGATATCTTTCAGTTTCAGTTCCACATAGGTAGGCCGCCCGTGGTTGCACTGCCCCGAATGGGGGGTGGCCTCCATTTCGCGCAGCAGGGCATTCATTTCATCGGCCCGCATCCGCCGGCCTGACCGGATCGAGCCGTGACAGGCCACGCTGGAAAGGATCGCCTCGATCCGCGCCTGAACCGTCTGGCTGTCACCCAGATCGGCCAGCTCATCCAGAATGTCGCGCAATAGCGCCCCGGCGTTGACTTGGCCCAGAATGGCGGGCGTTTCGCGCACCGCAACCGCCCCGGCGCCGAACGGTTCAACCACCAGCCCCAACCGCGCCAGTTCATCCGCCATCTTCAGCAGACGCGCCGCGTCACCCTCGGACAGTTCGACAATTTCCGGGATCAGCAAGGCCTGCGAGGTTACACCATTTTCGGCCATCTGGCGTTTCAGCTTTTCGTAAACCAGCCGTTCGTGTGCGGCGTGCTGATCGACAATCACCATGCCGTCGGCGGTCTGGGCAATGATGTAGTTCTCGTGCAACTGCGCCCGCGCAGCCCCCAGCGGCAGAGCCGTCATTTCCGGCGCGTCCGCCACCGCTTCAAACCGCGCCGACGGGGCAGCCGTTTCGGCAAAGCCCGGCGTTTCCACCACCGGGGCCTGCATCTGATGGGCCCCGCCCAGCGCGCCCGGTGACGGCCGGTCCATCTGATAGATACGCGCCGCCCCCACCGGCTCGGGGCGAAATGCCCCCAGTGTTGCGCCGGCCACTGTACTTGAGGCCCGGTGCCCCGCCTCGGCCAGCGCGTGGCGCAGGGCCGAAACGATCAGCCCGCGTGCCAGGCCGGGCTCGCGGAACCGCACCTCGGCCTTGGCCGGATGCACATTCACATCCACCCGGTGCGGGTCACATTCCAGAAACAGAACAGCCGCCGGATGTCGCCCACGCGACAGAAAATCCGCATAGGCCCCGCGCAGGGCCCCGACCAGCAGCTTGTCACGCACCGGGCGCCCGTTCACATAGAGAAACTGCGCAACAGCCGAGCCGCGCGAATAGGTGGGCAGGGCCGCATAGCCGGTCAGCGTCAGCCCCTCGCGCTCGGCATCGATCGGCAGCGCGTTTTCGGCAAATTCCGTCCCCAGAACCTGCCGCAGGCGTCCGTGCAGCGCCTCGAACAAGTCACCGCTCTGCGGATCGGCGCGAAAGGTCACGCGCCCCTCCCCCCCTCCGGTAACATCCGTTAACGTGAAGCCGACAAAAGGCTCCGCCATCGCCAGCCGCTTGACCACATCGTTGATCGCCTGTGTTTCGGCCCGGTCCGAACGCAGGAATTTCAACCGTGCCGGGGTTGCATAAAACAGATCGCGCAGCTCGACCGTCGTGCCAGGGCCGCGGGCCGCAGGGCGCATCGGTTGCATCTCGCCGCCCGAGAGCGCAATGCTGGCCGCGTCCCGCCCTTCTGCGCGGCTGGTAATCGTCAGCCGGCCGACCGCCCCGAGGCTGGGCAGCGCCTCTCCGCGAAATCCGAAGGTATGAATGTTCAAGAGGTCCGAGCCGTCGATTTTCGAGGTCGCGTGCCGCGCCAGCGCCAGCGGCAGATCCTCCGGTGCCATTCCGCAGCCGTCATCACGGACCCGGATCAGCGTCTTGCCGCCATCGGCATAGGCGATCTCGACCCGCTTGGCCCCCGCATCCAGGGCATTTTCCAAAAGTTCTTTTACGGCCGAGGCGGGGCGTTCCACCACCTCACCGGCGGCAATGCGGTTGATCGCCGCTTCGTCCAGTTGCCGGATTTGCGGCCGGGAATCGCCTATATTGGGTGCATTGGATGACATACCACAAGGTTTAGCATAGCCAGCCCCGATTCGGCCAGCACGGCAATCTGCCTTTCAGGCCTCTGTCTCAGTTTCCGGTCTCAAGCCCGACCGGCTGGCCAACCACGACAAAATGCAGCTCATCCGGCTTGATCAGCCGGTCGATGACCCGGCGAATGTCTTTCTGGGTTACCGCCTCGATCTTGTCGTTGCGCGTGTTGATATAATCAATCGGCATGCCCTGCATCTGCATCCCGACCAGAATATTGGCAATCGGTCCGTTGCCATCAAACCGCAGGGGATAGGCGCCCGTCATATAGGTTTTCGCCTGCGCCAGTTCCTCGTCGGTGACGCCATCGTCCCGCAACCGCTGCCATTGGTCGCGAATGACCGCAATGGCCTGCGCAATCCGGTCATTGGCCGAGGCAACCTGCCCCATCAGCAGTGCCGCATGGTCACGTGTTGCCAGATAGGTGCCGACACCATAGGTCAGGCCGCGCTTTTCGCGCACCTCGGTCATCAACCGTGACTGAAACCCGCTGCCGCCCAGAATCTGATTGAGAACATAGGCGGCAAAGAAATCCGGATCCTCCAGCTTCAGCCCCCGCTCACCGAAAATGGACACCGATTGGGGCGTTTCAAAAGGTACAACCGTCAATCCGCCGGTCAGCAGATATGGGGCGTCAGGCGGCATCGGCGCGCCCGTCTGCGGCAACTCCGCCAGCAGCTTGTCCAGCAAGGTGCCAAGCGCCTCCGGGGTAATGTCCCCCACGGCGCCGACATAGACCCGGTCCTTTGCCAGAACCCGGTTCTTGGCGTCGAACATGTCATCGCGCGTCAGCGCGGAAACGCTCTCGATCGTGCCATTGATTGAACTGCCATAGGGGTGATCGCCGAACGCCAGCCGGTTGAACGTCTGTGCCGCAATCTTGTTCGGGTCCTTGGCATCCGAGCGGATAATCGACAAAACCTGCCGGCGCACGCGCTCAACCGCATCCTGATCAAAGCGTGGTTTGTTCAGCGCCAGGCGCAGCAACTCTGCCGCCTGATCGCGGTTTTCCGTCAGCATCCGCGCCGAAACCGAGAGCGCATCGGGACCAACGTCGAAATTCAGACTGGCCGCCAGTGAATCGCGCGCCTTGGCAAAGGCCCGGGCGTCCATGTCGCCTGCGCCTTCCTCCAGCGTCGCCGTCATCAGGTTGATTTCGCCCCGTTTGCCCGGTGCATCCAGGCTGGCCCCGCCCCGAAACCGGATCTCCAGCGCCGTGAAGGGGATGGAATGTTCTTCAACCAGCCAGGCGGTGATGCCCCCCGGCGAAACGACTTTCTGGATTTTCACTTCGGCCAGGGCAGGCAGGGCCAGGAAAACCAGGGCGATTGCGGTAAAAAGGGCGCGGATCAGGCGGCTCATTGGGTCACCTCCTCAACAGGTTGCGAAACCGGTGTGGCGGCGGGCCGCAGCAGCCATCCTGTCACCGCATGGCGGCGGTCCAGCAGGCGTTTTGCAGCGGCCATGATATCCTGCTCGCTGACCGATTGCAGCACATCCGGCCAGGCCTTTACATCCTCGATTGTCAGCCCCGAGGTCAGCGCCGCGCCATACCGCTGCGCCAGAGACTGCACATCGTCCTGTTCGTAAATGAGATCGGCACGCAACTGCATCTTGATCCGGTCAAGTTCGGCACTGTCAACGCCGTCGCGCAGGAACGCGGCCAGCGCCGCATCCAGCGCATCCTCGCCCTCCTGCGGGTCCACGCCCTCGCTCAGAACCACCGTGAAATCAAACGTGGTCTTGTCCAGTGAAACTCCGCTGTAAAATGCGCCGGTATAGATCGCCTTTTTTTCCTCGAATTGCAGTTTGCGGGCCAGATAGGATGTCGTGGCATTGCCACCCAGAAGCTGCGCCAGCAGTTCAAGCGCTGCGGCTTCCTTCTGATCACCGTGGTTGCGCTCTGGCGCCAGGTAGCTGCGGGTCACATAGGGCTGGGCCACGCGCGGATCGGTATAGGTCAGGCGCCGCTCTGAACGCTGCGGCGGCTCTTGCGGGCGGCTGCGCACCGGCAAATCCGCAGTCGGGGCCAGCGGGCCATAATACTGCTTGGCCAGGGCCAGCACATTTTCCGGCTCCACATCGCCAGCCACAACCACAATTGCGTCATTGGGCGCGTAATAGGTCTTGTAGAAATCCAGCGCGTCGGCGCGTGAAAGTGCCTCCATTTCGTGTTTCCAGCCGATGACGGGTATGCCGTAGGGGCTGTTCAGATACTGCGCCGCCCGGCGCTGCTCGCCAAACAGCGCACCGGGGTTGTTTTCGATCCGCATGTTGCGTTCTTCCAGAATGACCTGGCGCTCGGTCTGGATATCCTCTTGCGTCAGCTTCAGGTGCCGCATCCGGTCGGCCTCCATTTTCATCATCAGCCCCAGCCGGTCTGCCGCCACCCGCTGGAAATAGGCCGTGTAATCCTGCGTGGTAAAGGCATTGTCCGACCCGCCATTGGCCGCCACCGTTGCCGACAATTCACCCGATTCCATATTGTCCGTGGCCTTGAACAACAGATGTTCCAGAAAATGGGCAATGCCCGAGACACCGGGTTTTTCATCGGCGGCACCCGCGCGATACCAGACCATATGCACGACAACGGGCGCGCGGTGGTCCTCGATCACCACAACCTGTAAACCGTTATCCAGTTTGAAGGATGAAACGTCCTGCGCGCGTGCATCAGACACGGCAAAGGGCCAGACCATCAGGGCCAGACCCACGGCAAACATCGGTAAACGCATGAAATTCTCCGCAACGGTTGACGGGGTAAATGTAAGGCCTTCTGCCGAGGCTACAACCCCGGCAACGTGATTGTGAGGATCAGGGCTTCACCGCTGTTTCCGGTGGGGCCGCCGGGGTGCGCACCCCCAGACGACGGAACCGGCGCAGTTCCTTGTACTGGTCCAGCGATTGCTTGCGATAGGCCCTGTAATAGACATTTACGTTGAAGGCGCGCTCCAGCAAACGCCCTTTATGGCTGCGCCGGAACGCCAAATCCTCGGCCGCCAGCGTCTGACGAATATCCGAAGCCACGCCATAACGGGTGGCGCGAGTCACCAGCGCTCCGTCACCGCGCACAACCCCGGTACGCGCCAGACGTTCAGGCCTGCCCCCCAGGGCGGCAACGGCATCGGCCCGCGGTGTCGGGTCGGTCAGGTTGCTGCCACCCGGCGTCGGTGTCGGCAATGCGCTGAAATCCTCGGGCGATTGCAAAGGCTTGCCCGGTAAAATCGTAAACTCGTCCGGGCCGGCCCGATTGGCCACAATATTCATCAGCCTGGGCTCTTTGCGCCCGCCACAAGCAGACAGCGAAAGTGCCGCAATCATGAGTACCGCAAATGCACCCCGAGTGATTTTCATCGCCTTCTCCTTCACCACTTACCGCTGTTTAGCGCATCATGACAGGGACGTCACGGGGTCTTCTTTTCTCCGGCAAAAACAATCAACCCGGCCGCCCCGACAAAAATCGCAATATCGGCAACATTGAACGAAAAAGGGTTTTCGATTCCACAGCACGACATGTTGATGAAATCGGCAACGGCGCCGTAAAGCACCCGGTCAATGACATTGCCCAGCGCGCCACCAATCAGAAACCCCGCCGAAATCCGGGCCAGACGCCCCTGCGTGCCCTTTCTGATCCAGAGCAGAATCCAGACGACAATGGCCAGCGCCAGGGCAATCAGCAGCCAGCGCGCGGCAAAACTGCCGCCCAGGCCAAAATTCACGCCGGGGTTCCAGGCCATGCGGAAATTCAGCAGGGGCGGCAACACGTCGATTTCACCGCGCCCGCGCAGATCCAGCCATTGCACCACGAAAAACTTGGTGGCCTGATCCAGCAGAAGGCACCAGAAAGCGGCCCAGATTGTCAAACGCATCCGTCCCCCTATGCCGCTAGTGCCGGAAATGGCGCATGCCGGTGAATACCATGGCCAGCCCGGCTTCGTCTGCGGCTTTGATCACTTCGTCGTCGCGCATCGAACCACCCGGCTGGATCACTGCGGTTGCCCCGGCTTCGGCAGCGGTGATCAGCCCGTCGGAAAACGGAAAAAACGCATCCGAGGCCACAACCGAGCCCTTGGTCGGCACCGTGTCCAGCCCCAGCGCCTGCGCCATGTCGCGGGCCTTTTGCGCCGCAATCCGGGTTGAATCCACCCGGCTCATCTGGCCGGCTCCCACACCAACGGTGGCGCCATCCTTGACATAGACAATCGCATTGGATTTCACATGTTTGGCCACCCGCCAGGCAAACATCAGATCGGCCAGCTCTGCCTCGGTCGGCGCACGTTTTGTCACCACTTTCAGGTCATCCGCATCCACACGCCCATAGTCGCGATCCTGCACCAGATAGCCGCCGCTGACCCTGCGCCAGGTTTTTCCCGGTGCCCGCGGATCGGGCAAACCGCCTGTTGTCAGCAGGCGCAGGTTCTTTTTGGCGGCGAAAACCGCTTTGGCTTCGTCCGTCACATCGGGCGCAATCACCACTTCGGTGAAAATCCTGGCGATTTCCTGCGCGGTTTCGGCATCCAGCGTCTGGTTGAGCGCAATGATCCCGCCAAAGGGGGAAACCTGATCGGTCTGAAAGGCTGCCCTGTAGGCCTCCAGCATCGTTTTTCCCCGCGCCACTCCACAGGGGTTCGCATGTTTTATGATGGCACAGACCGGGCCTTCCGCCGGATCGAATTCCGCAACCAGTTCAAACGCGGCATCGGTATCGTTTATGTTGTTGTAAGACAGCTCCTTGCCCTGGTGCTGCACCGCCGTTCCGACACCGGGGCGTGTGTCACCATCCTTGTAAAACGCCGCCGCCTGATGCGGGTTTTCGCCATAGCGCAGGCTTTGGGCCAGCTTGCCGGCCACAGCCCTTCGACGCGGAGTGTCCACCCCGACCGCCCCGGCCATCCAGTTTGAGACAGCCGCATCATAGGCCGCAGTGCGCGCAAAGGCGATCTGCGCCAGTTTTCTGCGGTATTTGGCGCAGGTGGCCCCGTCGTGGCGTTCCAGTTCACCGATCAGCACGTCATAGTCTTCCGGGTCGACAACCGTGGTAACAAATCCGTGGTTCTTGGCCGCCGCCCGGATCATGGCCGGGCCGCCAATGTCGATGTTTTCAACGCAGGTCTCATAATCGGCGCCTTTGGCGACGGTGGTTTCGAACGGGTACAGATTGACCACCAGCAGATCAATCGGCCAGATGCCGTGTTCCTCCATCGCTGCCAGATGGTCCTCATTGTCACGCAGCGCCAACAGGCCCCCGTGCACCAGCGGATGCAGGGTCTTGATCCGCCCGTCCATCATCTCCGGATAGCCGGTCACCTCGGCAACATCCAGCACTTTCAGCCCGGCGTCGCGGATCATTGCAGCCGTGCCGCCGGTTGACAGCAATTCAACACCGCGCGCATCCAGCGCACGCGCCAGTTCCACAAGCCCGGTCTTGTCCGAAACGGATAACAACGCGCGATTGATAGATACAAGATTCGTCATTCCAAAATATCCCCAGGGTTTCAGGTTGTGTTTTCAGCTTTCTGTCAGATCGTCATCTCTTTCCAGATCACGGATGTTGGCCGGAGATTCCTGCGCCTTGGCAAAAGACCAGCTCACACGAGTCGCATAGCCCAGCAGGCGGCAGGAGAGAACAACCTGTTTTGTCGCACGCGGTTTCAGCCGCCCCTTTTCCAGGTAAACGCTCGGTTCCAGCTTCAGGTCGGCCTTTCCGGTAAACCGGAACACCCAGATTTCCCCGCTTTTCAGCACCATCGAAACGGCCTTGCCACCCATATCCAGGGCCGCGTCCACCTCGGGATGCAGATGAAACCGCGCGCTGGCGGGGATACCCTGCAATTTCGCCTGGTCCATGGCGCGGTCAAACAGCTTTCGGTCCTGGTCTTCGATGGCGGCCAGCGTGTCCTCACCCACCAGCATGCTGCCGTCAAACGACAGATCGAGCCGCCGGATATGCGTCAGCCCATGCGTCGCCAGATATCCGTCATGGCCGGCGTGCAGGCTGACGCCTTCCAGTTCCGAGGCCTGTTGCACCGGCACATTCTGCGGCACATCCACCAGCATTCCGGCCCGGCGGCCCGTCCCCAGCCGGGACGAGGAAAACCCCTCGATCCCCATTGTGGAGTGTGACGGAGTCGCCCGCCCGGCCTGGCGCCATTCCTCGCCAAAGGTTGCCCCGGATCCGCAGTTGACCACCAACGGGCGCCGCCCCGAGGTCAGCTCCAGCGCAAGGGTGGAGGCATGCGCATCATACGAGGCCTTGCCGCTGGGCGGGGCGCTGGCATCGACAATGACACTGGTACGTCCGGCGTGCAGCCGGGCAAATCCCATTGGCAGGCCAGTTGTGCCCGTCGCCCGCACCCCGGCCGAAGCCAGCGCCTGATCCAGCCGCCCCTCCAGACCGCGCCCGCCGCCGTGAAAGCGGGCCAGCCCGCCATCGCTGTGGCGCAGGGCGCGCAGGGTCGGGGCGATCCTTTCGATTGCATCCAGATGTTCGCGCGGGGCCATTTTGCCGGCAGCACTCAGCGCGGAGGCAGCCCAGATCAACAGTGTGAACACCTCCAGCAGTTCTTCGGGGTTGCGGGTGGGAATGCCACCCTCGGCATCAATCTGCTGCGCGCATTCCCGGGCCAGCCCCTTCATCGCCGGTTTCACATGCGCTTCCATGCCGCTCAGCGCCAGCCCGGCATAGATCAGCCCTGTCAGGGCTTCAAAGCGGGGCACCCCCGGCAAGGCCGATGGCCAGCGCCGCCCCAGAAAAATCGTTTGCTGCGCCAGAGACCGGAAAAAGGCCTCGGATGCATCCGGTTCCTGCCCGTTGAGCAACAGAATCGCGTGGTTGATCCAGCGTATCAGCCGCCGTCCGGTCAGGTCCGGCGTCCATCCCGGCCCGCGGCCGCGGCCAAACCTTTCGATCCAGCCAAAGGTCCAGTCCTGCGCGCGCTGACGCGCCAGCCCGTCACCGACAGCGGCCAGATCGTCCAGCCAGGTAAACCCGTGCAATTCCTGCTCATAGCGCAGGTCCGGCATGGGCAAATCCCACAACATGGTATCGGGGGCCTCGAGCAGATGGCCGGCAAACAGGAAGTTTCCGGCCACCAGTTGCCGCCCGCGTGCGAACATCCCGATCGAACGCGGTTCCGGCTGATAGGTAAACCCTGTGGCCGGGCGCACCCGCGTACTGCGGCGTGCATGCCAGAGGTTCATCCAGCGCGTTGCGCGCCCGGACAGACTTTGGGACTGTGACACGGTCTGACGTACCTGACCTGTGAAATACGGTTTCTGCTCTCGCCAACCATAAGCGGACAAACCGGCAAAGTCACCGGCCAATTCGTAGCAAGACGGCTAAAAATCTTTGCGTAATGCCGCAATATAGAACCCGTCCAGCCCGTCTTGATCGGCCCAGATCTCGGGTGTCAGGCGCAAACCACCCCCGGGCGCGTGCCAGGCCGCATCAATTCCGTCCAGCCCGGCAAAGGCCGCGTCATCCCGTTTCAGGCCCGGATGACGCTGCAGCGCATCCTCGATCTGGATTTCCCCCTCATCGGGCAACAGCGAACAGGTGCAGAACACCAGCCGCCCGCCGGGTTTCAGCAGTTCCAGCGCCCGGTCGATCATCCGCTCCTGCAACTCAAACAATGCCGGAAAATCCGATCCGTCCTTGGCATGGGGCAAATCCGGGTGCCGCCGGATGGTGCCGGTTGCGGTGCAGGGGGCATCCAGCAGAATGGCGTCATAAGGCGCGTCATGCCAGAACAGGGCGTTCGCCACCTCGCAACGGGCCGTGAGGCCAGTCCGGGCAAGGTTCTCGGCAACCCGTTTCATCCGGTACTCTGAAACATCCAGCGCCGTTACATCGGCCCCCGCTGCCGCCAGTTGCATGGTTTTGCCCCCCGGCGCGGCACACATGTCCAGCACACGTTCTCCGGCTGCCACAGCCAGAACGCGGGCCGGCAATGCCGCAGCCGCATCCTGAACCCACCAGTCGCCGGCCTGATACCCGGCCAGCGCCGTTACCTGTCCGGCCTCACGCAAGCGCACCGATCCGGTCGGCAATACCACGCCGCCCGTCTGCTCGGCCAGCCGTTGCGCATCGCCATCCCTTGGCGTCAGATCCAGCGGCGGAGTCTGGCCAAACACCGCCTCCATCGCGGCCACACGCGCCTTGCCGTAATCCGCCACCAGCGGTTTGCGCAGCCATTTGGGCAGGCGCGAGGGCGGCAGCTTTGCCCAATCCTCCGGGGTCACCTTGCGCAGCACCGCATTCACCAGCCCGGCCGCATGCGCGGTGTTGCGCCCCTGCCGCAGAATTTCAACCGCCGCGTTGACCACCCCGTGTTTTGCCGCACCATCCGCGCAAATCTCGACCACCGACAGGCGCAGTACATTGTGTACCGTCAGGGCGGGGCGCTTGCGCAGATACGGCCCCAGCAACCGATCGGCCCGGTCCAGCCCGCGCAGTGTCTGCGTTGCCAGCCGTTGCGCACGGGCCCGCCCCGGCGCATCCAGCCGGCCCAGCACACCCTTTGGCCCGGTCAGTTCTGACAACAGCTTCCCTTCACCCAGAACCGAGTCCAGCAGCCTGACAGCAGCTTTGCGCGGTCCGAGTCCTGTCAACGGGGGCACTGGTTCAGGCATTTCTGGTTTCCCGGGGCACTTGTTTCATCTGGCCACAGGCGTATATCACAGAATGCGCAGGAACAAGGAGCCAGCCGATGAACGCGAAAGCCGGAAAAAACCCGCCGAAAGACCTGCCCGAGGCCGCAAAACGCGCCTTGCAAGAGGCCGAGGAGCGCCGCGCCAAGGCAAAACCCGCCCTGCCGACCGAACTTGGCGGCCGCGACGGCCCCGAGCCGGTGCGCTATGGCGACTGGGAAAAGAAAGGCATCGCGGTCGATTTTTAGCAGCCGGTCAGGGCCGGGCGCGCCCCGGATCGCAAGCAATCCGGGGGAGGGCCAAGGGACAATGGCGCGACCTCTGGAGCCAAGGGACTCTTGGAGCCAGGGAACTCTGCTCTCGCCTCATCCGCCCATCATTGCGCGAAGGGCCTGCATCAGCCTTGGAAACCAAATTGCCCATTTCCCCTGCGCGGCCTGCAGGAATTTCCCGATCAGCGTTTCCTGTTGCAGCAGCAGTTGAATGAAATCATGCGACAGTATCACGGTCGCGCCGCCCCTTACCACAGCCCTTGCGGCACGCCCTGCCGCCCCCAGCATGTTCCACAGCCGGCCGATCAGGCTGGCCTCGGCCATCGCGCCATACGGCCCCTCTGCCTCCGCCGTCAGCGCGTCTTCCTCCAGCGCCTCGTAATCCTCGGGCGCCAGCGCCGCTGGCCGGTCCCGCAATGCCACGACAATATCCTGCGCAGCCTTGCGCGAGACCTCATCGCGCGGCCCTTCGGTATAGGCGCGCATCCTTGCCTCAAGCGCGGCAGCATTTTCAAACCCCATGATGAACAGCCCGTGCGTTTCCACCAGATCGTTTAG
>Ga0256841_1000704_pt1 | contig 32588 bp, 35 predicted proteins | sample 356308metaG_FD_185971 | JGI IMG/M metagenome (GOLD analysis project Ga0256841, IMG submission 185971) | Hydrothermal vent microbial communities from Mid Atlantic Ridge, Atlantic Ocean - 356-308 | ecosystem: Environmental > Aquatic > Marine > Hydrothermal vents | place: Atlantic Ocean: Mid... | reverse complement strand
TAAAAATAGTTATAAAATTGTATTTTTTAGTCCTTTTTGAAACCGTATCGGAGAAAGCCCTTCTACCCTCTTAAAGAATTTAGTGAAATTAGTAGGTTCGTCAAAACCCAACTGAAAAGAAATTTGTGCGGTGGTGAGGTGGGTATTTGCCAACAGTCTCTTTGCCAACAATACCCTATATTCATCGATAAATTGCTTGGCACTTTTATCAATCATCTTCCGCACGCAAAGGTTTAATGTTTTGGTAGAAATGAGCTGGTTTTCTGCATAAAACCTCACGCTTTTCTCATGGGCGAAATAGTGTTTTAAATCGTTTTTAAATTTTATAAAACGCTGATAATCTATAGTGTTTAAAAGGGAGTTGCCTTCTGAATTATGATTAATTTCTAATAGCAGAATTTCTAAATATCGTTTTATAATGTCATTTTTATTTTCTTTATCGGAAGTGTAGTTCTTTTCGAGCCGGTTTAGTAAAATTTGTAACTCGCTATCAACTTCGGGGCGTAAAGAAAGTACAGGAAGGTTTATTTGCCGATTGAACAGCTGTTCTATCAATACATCATTGTCTAAAAAAGCATTGGTGAATAAAACTACCTTTCCTGTTGTTTTTTCTATATTTCTAAAATAGTGTACTTGTTCGTCTGAAATTAGGAATAGGCTCCCTTTTTTAATATCATACGTTTTAAAATCAATGATGTGCTTGCCGTACGTATTGGTAAAATAAAAAAGTGCGTAAAATCTCTGCCTATGCGGAAGGTGTAATTTCGATTTACTTTTACGGTAAATAGATTGAAGAGTGGTTATTTCAAAAGCTACATGCCTAGGATTGTTAAAACTGTATTTGGGAATTTTGGTATTCATCTCATTTCAGCCATTAAAAACCCAACTTGTAATTATCTTCTTGAAAATTAACAGCAGCCAACTTTTATCGTTCTGTAAATTTCTTCGTATAGCGGCAAAATATTTTCAATTGAGAATTGTTGGGCAAATTCTTTTGCGCGTCGCTTAAATTCTTCCAACCTGCCGTCATCTTCTAAAATATACAATGCATTTTTTGCCATGTCATCAATATCGCCGACATTACTGGTAAATCCGGTTACGGTATGCACATTTACTTCCGGCAAGCCTCCTGAATTTGAAGAGATTACCGGTGTTCTTGCCGCCATCGCCTCCAAGGCTGCCAACCCGAAACTTTCGGTTTCTGAAGGCAATAAAAACAAATCGGCATAGCATAAAATTTTATTGACTTCATTGCTGTTTCCCAAGAAAAGTATGTGATCTCTTACACCCAATTCTTTTGATAGCAAATCGGCATGCTCACGCTCAGGACCATCACCTACCATTAAGAGTTTTGAAGGGATTTTTTCTCTAATTTTAGCAAAGACTTTAATAACATCAAGAATACGTTTTACCGGCCTGAAATTACTGACATGTGCTATAATTTTTTCATGCTCATCGGCCAACGTATTCCGTTTACAATCAACATCTTTACTACTGGGATATTTTTTAAAATCTATAAAATTATAAATAACTTCTATGTCTTTTTTTATTTCAAACAAGCGTAAGGTATCATTGCGAAGGCTTTCTGAAACGGCTGTTACCACATCAGAATTATTAATGCTAAATTCTACGGCAGGCTTGTAAAAAGGATGGCTTCCTACCAACGTAATATCGGTACCGTGCAACGTAGTTACAATCGGGATATCTATATCTTTTTCTTTTAACATTTGTTTTGCCATATAAGCGGCATAGGCATGTGGTATGGCATAATGAACGTGTAAAATATCCAACCCGTACCGTTCTACAATGGCTACCAATTTACTCGATAATGCTAATTCATAAGGTTGGTAATGAAATAATGGGTATTCTTCAACAAACACTTCGTGAAAGTGAATGTTATTGGTTAATGTATTTAAACGTACCGGTTGTTTTGAAGTAATAAAATGTACTTCATGGCCTTTTTTTCCCAGTGCAATGCCCAGTTCAGTAGCTACCACTCCACTTCCTCCAAAAGTTGGGTAACAAACAATTCCTATTTTCATACGTTCTTATTTATTTGAATTTCAGCCCGATATATATCAGGAGTACGATGTGACAATTAACATTTGTTTATAGACGTTTTTCTCTCATCAACCTTTCTATTTTGGGGGCAAATTTTTAAGCATAAAACGCTTTACGTTTTCACCCATTACTTTCTTGATATCTTCTTCAGAAATTCCCACTTTTAGCATCTCTTCAACATATAGCGGCAATCCGGTAATATCGGTATGTATTTCTATGGCACCATCAAAATCTGAACCTAAGGCCACATAATCAGCACCTACCAAATCGATACAATATTTAATTGCCTTTACACTCGAAGCCACCGTACTATCACAAGTGGCCGGCTTAAACATGGCAATACTGATAAGTCCGCCCGATTTGGCAATCATTTTTAAATGTTTGTCTGATAAATTACGAACGGTTTGGCAAGTACCTTGAACGCCGGTATGCGATGAAACAATCGGTTTTGTTGAAATTTCAAAAATATCATCTATCAGTTTCGGCGAACTATGGGCAATATCTACAATCATATTCTTTTCTTGCATCTTTTTAATTACCTGTTTTCCGAAATCTGTCAATCCTCCTTTAGAAACCCCATGTGCCGAACCTCCTAATTTATTGTCAAAAAAGTGTACCGGAGCCATCATTCGCACTCCGGCATCATAGAGTTTATCTACATTTTCTATTTTTCCGCTCAAGGCATGCATGCCTTCTATCCCTAAAAACCCTGCCGTCATATTAGGATTCTTTTGTTTATCGGATATGTATTGCCGCAATCCGGCAGATGATTTGATAATCCTGAATGTACCTGCTGATTTTTCTTCAAATGCATGTAAGGCCTTACATTGTGCCAAAGCCCTATTGGTAAGGTTAAACCATGAATTTATAGGCCTGCGTTGTAGTATAAACGGAAGCGTTATCTGATCGGTATCACCGGTATTATTATCAAAATTCATATTCTTCGGCGCCTTAGTCACTATGGTAAAGGCTTGCAATGCCACCTTGGCTTCAAGCATTCTCGGAATGTCTACAGAACCTTGTTCGTTTTTTTGCAATAAATTGCGTTTCCACAAGAGGGCATCGCAATGCATATCTGCAATGAAATCTAATGAATTGTATAATTGCTGTGCTTTTTCCGATACCGAATAGGGTGGGTGCAGCGTTACGGTGTTGAATTTTTTATCTAATTTTTCGGGTACAATTATGGTGGCCGCAATACCGAGAATTACCAACAGTATCAATATGCCCAATGCTATTTTTTTTAATCGTTTCATCAATTATTATTTTTTAAGGATTCGCACGCCTAAGCTATCGCACTGTAAATAAAAAACTTGACAGTGTTACGTTGCAATTAGTGATTGCAAAATTATTAAATATGCGTATTAAACCTTAATTTTGATATCCGTTTAACGGGAGTAAATTTATGATTTTTAATGGATTTTAATTCTTTTTTAGCACATATTCCGAAATTAAAAGCCTTGCCATTGGGTGGATTGCCTTCACAATTTAAAATGGCTCCAGAAATTAGAAAACAATATTCGTTGCGAGATATTCAAAAAAAGAACCCGAAAGAATCGGCCGTACTCGCCTTATTTTATCCTGATGCGTTAAATAATACGAACTTATTATTAATGCTCAGAGCCAGTTATAACGGAGTACATTCTGCACAGATAAGTTTTCCCGGAGGTAAAAAAGAAGAAGGCGATAGTAATTTGATGCATACGGCATTGCGTGAGACCGAAGAAGAGGTAGGCGTTTTGAGAAATGATGTTAAAATTATTAGAGAATTGACCAAAACCTATATTCCGCCGAGTAATTTTTGGGTAACTCCATATATAGGAACTCTTGAAATGCCCCCTACCTTTCGAATGAATAATGAAGTAGAAAAATTGATTGAGGTACGCGTAACCGATTTATTGGATGAAACTGCCTTAACTTCAAAAAACCTAACCACATCATATATGGAAAATATTGATGTACCATGCTTTAAATTAAATAATTACGTTGTTTGGGGAGCTACAGCCATGATGTTAAGCGAAATTAAAGACCTGTTCAAATCTTTATAAGCACATATTTTTGTACATTTGTTTAACGTCTTAACCCGCGACTATTCTTTATGAAACTATACAAACAAGATCCTTTTGGCCATGCGTTGTTTATTAAAAAATTTTTGATACGTGCACTGGCTTTAATTACGCATCAGCGGTATCAAAGTTTTAATAAATTACACATTGAAGGTTCAGAAATTATTCGAGACTTACCTGATAGCGGCGTTTTATTTGTTTCAAACCATCAAACGTATTTTGCTGATGTAGTGGCCATGTACCACGTTTTTAATGCGGCATTAAAAGGTAGGGTTGATTCGATAAAAAATATAGGATATGTTTGGCAACCCAAACTAAACCTTTACTATGTAGCTGCCGCAGAGACGATGAAATCGGGGCTGTTACCAAAAATATTGGCTTATGTAGGTTCTGTTTCTATTGAACGTACTTGGCGTAGTAAAGGCAAAGAAGTTAACAGGCAGGTGAAAATGTCTGACATCAGTAACATTGGCAAAGCGTTGAATGACGGTTGGCTCATCACTTTTCCGCAAGGTACTACTACCCCATTTAAACCTATCAGGAGAGGTACCGCACACATCATTAAAAAATACAAACCAATTGTGATACCTATTGTAATTGACGGGTTTAGAAGGGCTTATGATAAAAAGGGACTTCAGGTAAAAAAACGCGGCGTATTGCAATCTATGGTTATTAAAAAACCGTTGGAGATTGATTATGAAAATGATTCTGTTGAAAAAATTGTTGAACAATTACAGTTTGCCATTGAGCAACACCCTTCTTTTCTCAAGGTAATTTCGGTAGAAGATTTTGCTAAAGAAGAAGCTGAACTGAACAAGAAACGCAAGTGGTAATTGTGTATTTAAAAAAATAATTTTATAGTGATACGATGACTCGAGGTCATCGTATCACTATAAGTACACTTTACTAACTACCAATTCTATGCTTCAAATCAGATCCTTTACTTTTAAAGAGAAAAATTAGTTATAATTTGCTGCGTTTATTCGGGTATATTCTTCTGATAAGAAAATAGATTGTGTCAATAACATCTATCTTCAAACATTTAACACCCAACTTCCTTACCCTAACCATGCTTTCATCATCCAAACTGTTTTCTCTTGTTCAGAAATAAAGTCGCTCATTAAAGAATTGGTACCTTCATCATCGGCATTGGCAGATTTTTCTAAAATTACGCGCTCAATTTTTATCAGTTCTTCTAATGACTGAACTACCAATTGAACAGCGTCGGTATCTCTTGTAATATTTTTTCCTACCGGAACAGAAGCAGTTGCCATATAATCGGCAAAAGTATGTAATGGCGTTCCTTCTAGGGTTAAAATACGCTCGGCAACCAAGTCTACTTTTTCTTGTGCATCGGTATACAATTCTTCAAATTTTACGTGCAATTCAAAAAATGATTTTCCTTTGATATTCCAATGCAGTCCTCTTAAATTTTGGTAATAAATTTGAAAATTGGCTAATAATTCGTTTAAATCGACTGCTAATTCAGTTATTTTTTCTTTTTGCAATCCTAATATTGTTGTGTTCATAATTTATTGATTTTAATGGTTTTAGCTATTCTTTTAAAACTCTATACAAATTTACAACAAACTATTTTGTAATACTCATAAATATGATTGATAGTTTTTATATTTTTATCATCAGAATTTATACCTAAATACTATTACTGAAAATTTCTATACATGACTATCACACAATTAAAATATGTATTGGCCGTTGCCGAGCACCAAAATTTTACAACTGCCTCTGAAAAATGCTTTGTTACGCAACCTACCCTGAGCATGCAAATTCAAAAGCTCGAAGAAGAGCTTGATGTTCTTATTTTCAATCGTAAAAAGAAGCCTATTCAACTCACCCCGATAGGCGAAAAAATTATAGAACAGGCAAAAATTATTGTTGATGAAAGCCATAGGATTAGCGACATAGTCGACCAACAAAAAGGCTTTATCGGAGGCGAATTCAAATTGGGTATCATCCCTACAGTCATCCCTACGCTCTTGCCATTATTTTTAAAGTCATTTATTAAGAAATACCCTAAAGTAAATTTGATTATAGAAGAATTAACCACTGAAGATATTGTTAAAAAACTTACGGAAGGGCATCTTGATGCAGGCATTGCTGCTACGCCGCTAGAGAATGAAGCTATCAAAGAGCGGGTGTTGTATTACGAACCTTTTGTAGGTTTTGTAAATGAAAATCACCGGTTGTATTCTGAAAGAAAGCTTTCTGTACATGCCTTAGAAATTGATGATATTTTATTATTAGAAGACGGGCATTGTTTTAAAGACAGTATTATAAATATTTGTGGGACTTTTGTAAAAAATACATCCAATCACTTTAAATTAGAAAGTGGTAGTTTTAATACGCTTATTAAATTGTCGAAAGAAGGGTTAGGAATGACACTCTTACCGTATTTACACACTCTTGATTTAAAAGAAAGCGATAAAAAGTATTTACGCGAATTCAATACGCCCATACCTTCGCGTGAAGTTAGTATTATCTACCACAAATCACAACTTAAAATACAATTGATAGAAGCCTTAAAAGCTAGTATTGACGGTATTATTAAAGGGGTTATCTCTTTTAGCGATGTTAAGATTATCAGTCCGATTCAGAAAATAAAAAAGGAGCTGTAACAGCTCCTTTTGATTTTATTTTACGATTTGTAAAGACATGTATAACTCAGGCCTATTTGCGGTAAAATTATACAGCCAAATTTTTAATTCTTCTATTTCATGTGGCAACAGTCTTTTAATCGCTTTTTTTAACTCTAAACAAAATAACTCTGCATTAAAACTGACTTTTTTCAAAACAGTTTTAGTGTATTCAAACATTGCTCTAGCCATATTTACAATTGGGTTTTAATCTTCGATTAAACAACGTGTTCTTTATTAAAAAAGTATCTTCAACATGTTAAATTTTTCTAAAAATAATTTAACATGTTGATTGTCAAATTTATAATTTCTCTATTTTTGACAATAAGGCTGTAGCTTTCTTTTCTAAATCAGCACTTATTGCCTTAAAATGTGCTTTTTTATTATTGATATCTTTCGTATTTACCTTTTCAATTAATGCATCGAAAGTGGTAATTGCTTCATCTATTATTTTTTCGGCTTTTCCAGCTTTTTTAGCGTCTTTTTGTTCCATTTGCCATGAATAACACTCTTCAATTACATCTGATAAAACATAATTAATATCTTTCTTTAAGTTTTTTACACTTGCCATATTTCTTATTTTTCTGCAAATTTAAGGTAAAAAGTCCAGTTAATTAGTTAAAAAATATTTAAATAATCTTGAAATGCCTTGGTAAACAGCCCAACATGATAGCCGTCAACCAAGGCGTGGTTTACGGCAATGGCCACAGGCATTATGAGTTTCTTATCTCGTTGTTCATATTTGCCAAAAGCCAATTTAGGCACCGATTCTTTTTTTACTCCAAACACGGGTTCTTTATGGCCCGAAAACCGAAACCAAGGCATTGCTGAGCAGTAGATACAATCGTCTGTATCTTGCTCAGGAAATAAATCGGCAGTAGATTGTATCCTCTTTTTTTCAGTTTCAAAGTTTCTATTAAACAGCTTAAAATCTTTGTCAAAATGAACAAATGAGCAACCAAAGGTATTGTCTTCACGGAGGATTGTTGCCGATGCATGAATGGTATCGTGTATTACCACTTTATCCCCATGAATGCGGTATTTAAAATTTTCTACATCGTTAATCGCTTTCATGCAAGCATGTAAATACAGCACAAAAAACGATACCTGTTGCCCTTTGGCATATTGATAGGCTTTGGTGACATCAAAATCAACAGTCACAGCAAAATACGGGTCGTCAAATTGATTGAAAAAATGAAAGTGCTCTTTCCGATTCCAGCGTGCAATGTCTACCGTTTTCATTTACTTTAAAATTGTTAGGATATCGTGTAACTTTTCAATGGTCTTAAAATCATTATCATTGCCATTATGGGTCACCACTTCATGTGCCCAAGTGGTATGAAACGGAATATGAATTGCATTAGACCCAATCTCTAACAAGGGCAATACATCTGATTTTAGCGAATTACCTATCATCAAAAATTCTGAAGGCGCTACTTCTAGCCTATTGACAATCTTTTGATAATTAGCGGGTTTTTTATCGCTTACAATTTCTATATGGTGAAAATATTTTGCCAATTTTGACTTTTCCAATTTTCGCTCTTGGTCTAACAAATCGCCTTTGGTAGCTAAAATTAATTTATAATGAGGGTTTAGTGCCTTTAACGTCTCTTCAACACCCTCGAGTAATTCAATGGGTTTTTCTAACATTTCTTTTCCTATATCAATAATCTGCTGAATTACCGTAGGCTTTATTTTATAGTTTGATAATGCCAACGCCGATTCTATCATTGACAATACAAAACTTTTGATTCCGTATCCATACAGACCCAAATTCTTCATTTCCATTAAGAATAGCTCTTGGTCGAGTTTATTTTTAGTTTCGTATTTCGATAATAATTTGACAAATTTGTGCTCTGCTTCACGGTAATAGGTTTCATTTACCCATAAGGTATCATCGGCATCAAAAGCTATTACTTTAATATTTTTATAGGATATCATGTGATATAAATCTCTAGTAGTTTTGAGGGTTCTTTTGATGAAATACGAAACTTTTTTAACAATGCCGGTATCAATACCGTTTCGCCTTTGGCCAATGGCTCTTCACACTCATCATCATAATGAAATACAACATTGCCGCCTACACACATGTAAATTACAAAAGAATCTTTGTCAGCATGGTCTATCTTCATTTCACTTTCGTTGTCTATGACTACTATATTTGTTGTAAAATACCGGCAATCAATAATATTAGTGGCTTTATTTACTTCTGTATTGTAAGTTGTCTTATAGTTTTCTTGTGCTTTATAATCAATTGCCGTTAAGGCATCTGTGGTATGCAACTCTCGATGGTTTCCTTTGTCGTCTACTCTATCCCAATCATAAATTCTGTACGTTATATCGCTGGTTTGCTGAATTTCTGCCAACAACACTCCTGCTCCAATGGCATGTACCCTTCCGGTAGGGATAAAATAAACATCGCCTTCTTTTACAATATCTACATTTAAAATATCAAGCAACGTTTTATTATGCAGGTGCTCTAAATATTCATCAACTGTAGTATCTTTTTTAAAGCCTACAATTAAATTACTGCCGGGGTTTGCTTGTACCACATACCACATTTCTGTCTTACCAAATGAATTATGGCGCTCTTTGGCGAGCTCGTCATCGGGGTGTAGTTGTATGCTCAAAGCTTGGTTGGCATCAATAAATTTTATCAGTAGCGGAAATTTATATGAAAATTGCTTAAACACTTTTTTTCCAAGTAAAGCATCTCTATAAATTACAATTAGGTTTTCTAAATTGGCACCTTTAAATTTGCCATTGGCAACGATAGACACCTCTTTTTCAACACAGGCAATTTCCCAACTTTCGCCAATATTACTTTTTGTAGACTCTTTGTTTAATAAGGTTGCTAATTTTTTGCCTCCCCATATTTTTTCTTTTAATATAGGTTGAAATTTTAAGGGGTACTTAATATGGTTAATTACATTCATTCTTTGTTTTCTTTTAAGATAGCTATGGCTTCTGTAATGTGTTTTTCTGCGTTGAATTGACTGTTAAAAATATAGGTTATGATTCCGTTTTTATTAATGACATAGGTTACCCTACCCGGCAATAATCCCAAAAAGTTTGAAGGCACTCCAAATAATTTTCGCACCTTCTTCTTGGTATCTGCCAATAAGGTAAACGGCAAGTTATATTTTTCGGAAAACTTTTTATGCGACGCCACATCATCGGCACTAATGCCAATTACTTTTACGCCCAAATCGGTAAATACTTCAAACGCATCCCTAAAAGTACAGGCTTCTTTGGTACAACCGGGGGTATCGTCTTTAGGATAAAAATAAATGACTATCGGTTGTTTTCCCCGATACCTGTCTATGGAAATATCTTTATTGTATTGATCTTTTAAGGTGAATGCCGGAATGGTATCCCCCACTTCTAATGTACCGGGTTGTCTCATAACAAAATCGATTGCAAAAAGGATACTTATTACCAATAGAATTGCTAAAAATATTTTCTTTCGCATGCACAAATATCATCATTTTATTATTCATAGTAAAATTTGTTTTAATTTTGACATCAATAAATACGATTACATGAAGCATTTTATAGAAAACCTCCCCAAAGCAGAATTGCATTTACACATTGAAGGAACATTTGAACCTGAATTAATGTTTGTCATTGCCCAGCGCAATGCTATTGCGATAAAATATAAGTCTATTGAAGAAATTAAAGCCGCTTACCAATTTGATTGCCTACAAGATTTTTTAGATATTTATTATCAGGGCGCCGGTGTTTTAATTACCGAAAAAGATTTTTATGATTTAACATACAGCTATTTTCAAAAATGTGCGGCTCAAAATGTGCGGCATACCGAAATTATGTTTGACCCGCAAACCCATACCGAACGCGGTATTTCTTTTAAAACGGTTATTACCGGAATCAGTAGGGCGTGTAACGATGCCAAAGAAAATTTAGGTGTTTCTTCATTGCTAATTATGAGTTATTTACGCCACCTTTCTGAAGAAGACGCTTTTAAAACCTTACAACAATCATTACCACATAAGCATTTGATTGCCGCGGTAGGATTAGATTCTTCTGAAAAAGGAAATCCGCCGTCAAAATTTCGACAAGTATTTGAGGCTTCTGTAAAAGAAGGATATATTCCCTTGGCGCATGCCGGAGAAGAAGGCCCTGCCGAATACGTATGGGAAGCCCTGGATATTTTAAAAATAAAACGTATTGACCACGGCAACAATAGCTTACAAGATGAGGCATTGGTCAAAGAAATTAAACGGCGCAACATTGCCCTAACGGTTTGCCCGCTGTCAAATACCGCCTTGCAGGTGGTTGATAACTTAAAAAATCATCCGTTAAAAAAAATGATGGATACCGGCTTAAAGGTAACCATCAATTCTGATGACCCCGCCTATTTTGGCGGACAGGTAAACCAAAACTTTATTGCCATACAAGAGGCTTTGCACTTGACAAAAAACGATTTATATGAGTTGGCAAAAAATTCCTTTCAATATTCATTATTAGATACTGATATGAAACAGCATTATTTGGATGAATTGGATACTTATTATAAGGATAATATCTGATGAGAATACTAATTTCTACCTATTGCAAAAAAGAGCCTACTAAAGAAATATGATGAATATCGGAATTGTATTGATTATTATAACTGTGCTTATTTCGTATAGGGGATTTGCCAATGCCTTCTTTTTTGACAATTATAAGTTTGAAGTTGATAAAATACTTATTGACAAAGATTATAAGCGGCTTATTACTGCCGGTTTTCTTCATGTAAATTGGATGCACCTTATTTTTAATATGCTCAGTTTGTATTTTTTTGCAGGGATTCTCATCACTCAATTGGGTACTTTTCATTTTTTATTAATCTATTTTGCAGGGCTCCTCGGCGGAAACTTACTGGCATTGCTAATACACAAACATCACGGTGATTATTGTGCTGTAGGAGCTTCAGGCGCCGTTATCGGAATCATTTTTGCTTCTATTGGGCTGTTTCCTCAATACGGTATCCGATTTATCGGCCTTCCCTTTTCAATTCCCAGCTGGTTGTTTGGCATACTTTATATCGCTTATACCATCTACGGTATCAAATCAGATAAAGATACTATTGCCCACGAAGCCCATCTTGGCGGTGCATTGGTAGGAATGCTTATTGCTATTGTGATACGTCCAAGTGCCGCAATAGAAAATTTTGTCCCTATTATGGCAATTACCATCCCCACTATTGTATTTATTTTTTTAATTATCACCAAGCCGCAACTATTATTTATCAATACTCGTTTCTACAAACCACAAACCACCAATTATACTGAGGATGATAAATACAATACTGCAAAAATTAACAAACAAAAAGAGTTGAATAGATTACTGGATAAAATTAGCAACAAGGGAATTGAGAGTTTATCGAAAAAAGAAAAGGGAAAACTTGAAGAATATTCTAAATGAAATTAATCTTACTACTAATTACAGTGGTGCCACTATTGGCCTATTTATTAGACGGTTATTATCGCAAAAATAGCAACCGATGGATAGTACAGATAGTAGCATTTATAATAACAGCAATTATAACCATAACATTGGTAACCTATTTCGGGTTACTTTTTATTATGACAGTACCGTTTTTATTAGCCCTGTTAATAACTATTTTTAGAAAATATAGCTAAGTTCTAATTAGAACAGCATAATAACTAAATTATTAAATATCATTCTAAAATAAAAAATGGGAACTATGATAGCATCCTGTTTTTACCATAAAATTCTCCTGCAAGGTTTATCAAACCTTGTAGGTCTTAATTTTAATACCTACAAGGCCTTCGAGGCCTTGCAGGAGAGTAATTGCTATTTTTTTCTGTGGTAAATAGAACTTAGCCGAAAATATGAAAAATAATATTTCTGACAAACACATAAAACCCACCTTTAAAACCATCCTAGAAAAGAAATTCATCGGCAAAAGTATCACTATGTCACTTACCGATAATAAGACCTTTCAGCTGTTTCGTGATTTTATCCCCAACAGAAACCTAATCTCCAATGCTGTTAGTGCTGATATTTTTGATATAAAAGTATATCCTTTAGACTATTATACACGTTTTGACCCCGTCGCTCAATACGAAAAATGGGCTTTGTTAGAAGTACCTGATTTTAGTAAAATACCCAACGGAATGAAGCCCTTTAGCTTAGAAGGTGGCTTGTATGCAATCTTTCACTACAAAGGTCTCAATACCGATACCCGTATATTTCAATATATTTTCAAGACTTGGCTCCCCAATTCAAATTATGAGTTAGATTCGAGGCCACATTTTGAAATATTAGGCGTCAACTATAGAAATAATGACCCTCATTCTGAAGAAGACATTTATATTCCTGTAAAATTAAAACCCTAAAATCTTATGATAAATATAATACGAACAGGCCACATCCTCTATGTAAATAACTACTGCGATTGTGTAGATTTTTATAAAGACAAACTCCAATTGCCAATCTTATTCCAACAAGAACAATTGACTTGTTTTGATTTTTACGGAACCTACCTTATGATTGAACAAGAAGATAGAAAAGACTACCTGCAGCTCAAAAAACCTCAAAAAAACTTTAGTTGTATCCGTATAAATGTCTCTGATGTACAACAAGTTGCAATATTACTATCAGCAAAAAATATCAACGTTGACTATAATGAATACCCTTGGGGAAAAACGGCAAAATTTTATGACCCTGACGGAAATCTGTTGGCTTTTAAAGACGAAGAAGGATTTTTAAAACAACTACAAGAATACCGACACAAAAATGACTAAAAAGAGTATGGTTTTCATTATTTTTGAAAATAATTAACAAAAGCCACTTTTGCCGGCCAATAATATTCATAAGAAAAACATACTATGCAACACATCATAGACAGATTTGTAAAATACATTACCATCGATACACAGTCAGACCCCAATAACCCCGATTTTCCCAGTACCGAAAAGCAATGGGATTTAGCCAAAATATTAGTAGATGACCTAAAAGCCATTGGCATGCAAAATGTTACCTTAGATGACAATTGTTATATCATGGCTACGTTGCCCGGTAATGTTAGCCATAAAGTTCCCACCATCGGTTTTATTGCCCATATAGATACCAGTCCTGATTATACAGCCACAGGAGTACATCCGCAAATACATAGAAATTACAACGGCAAAGACATTGTTTTAAACAACGATAAAAATATCATACTCTCACCCGATTATTTTGAAGACCTATTACAGTACAAAGGGCAAACCCTTATTACTACTGATGGCACTACCCTACTCGGTGCCGACGACAAAGCCGGTGTAACTGAAATTATGACGGCTATGGAATATCTTATTCAACATCCCGAAATCAAACATGGCGATATTAAAATAGCATTTACACCAGATGAAGAAGTAGGCAAAGGTGCCCATTTATTTGATGTTAAAAAGTTTGGAGCCGATTGGGCTTATACCATTGACGGTAGCCGATTAGGCGAATTAGAATACGAAAATTTCAATGCCGCAGGAGCGAAGGTTACCATTACCGGAAAAATTGTACATCCCGGATATGCCAAAGGAAAAATGATCAACTCTATGCTCATTGCCAATGCATTTATTACAGCATTGCCCAAACATGAAATTCCGCAAGAAACCGAAGGTTATGAAGGGTTTTATCACCTATATGCCATGAATGGAAAAGTTGAAGAAACTATCTTACAATATATTATCCGAGACCATGACATGGAATTGTTTACGCAACGCAAAGCCACTTTCCAACAGGTAGCCGATACACTCAATAAAAAAATAGGTGACAATTTAATTGCGGTAACTATAAACGACCAATATTACAATATGCGCGAAAAAGTAGCCCCCGTAATGCACATTGTCGATATTGCTGAGGAAGCCATGAAAGAAGTAGGTGTCAAACCCATAATCAAAGCTATCCGCGGTGGTACCGACGGGTCACAATTATCTTATAAAGGGCTACCTTGCCCTAATATTTTTGCCGGTGGGCACAACTTTCACGGGCGTTATGAATATGTACCCGTAGAATCTATGCAAAAAGCCGTAGATGTAATTGTTAAGATTGCCGAGATAACAGCTGCTACACAGTAACCGGTACCATTGTAAACAATTAATGCGAGGTACTGTTTCTTCTAAATAAATTTCAATCTATTTTTCAAGAAATTTTTTGAAATATCTCAATGTTCTATTAGCCAAACTCAGGTTTTTAGTATTTTTGCTACAGACTTTTAACATAAATATATGTCAGACCATTCTAAAGCCCCACTTACGCTTACAAAAGAAGAAATGCAACGTTGCGGTTATAAAATAGTAGATTTATTAGCAGACCATTTTGATACTATCCATTCACAAAAATTTACCAGTTTGGTAGACAGAAAACAAATGGATTCATTATTACAGGAAACCGTCCCTAATGAAGCTACTTCACCCGATGAAGTGTTAGACCACATTGTAAAAAATGTACTGTCGCACACAGATTTTTTAACCCATCCTAAGTTCTATTCTTTTGTACCCAGCCCCAGTAACTATATCAGTGTGATGGCAGATACGATAGCAACCGGATTTAATATTTTTTCAGGGGGATGGAACGCTTCGCCTGCAGCGGCAGAATTAGAAATTGTAACCATACATTGGTTATTGGAAATGTTTCATTTCCCTATCACCGAAGGTGGTGGCCTTTTTACCAGCGGAGGCTCTATGGCAAATTTAACAGCTTTGACTACCGCTAGGCGTGTAAAATGTGGCGATGATTATGCTAAGGCCATTATCTATTTATCTGACCAAGCCCATTCTTCAAATATCAAAGCCATTCGAGTATTGGGCTTTAAAAAGCGCCAGGTGAGGGTTATCCCGACAGATTCAGAGTTTAAAATATCAATGAACAAATTAAAAAATGAAATTGCCAAAGACAAACTCGAAGGATACCAGCCTTTTTGTATCATAGCCTCTGCCGGAACTACCAATACAGGTACCGTAGACCCTTTGGATGCCATTGCCGAAATTTGCCGTAAAGAAAATTTATGGATGCATGTTGACGGTGCTTATGGCGGTGCCGCAATCTTATCTGAAAAAGGGAAAGCGTATTTAAAAGGTATTGAAAAAGCCGATTCGTTGACCGTTGACCCTCATAAATGGTTTTTTCAACCCTATGAAATTGGTTGCCTACTGGTAAAAAATCACAAATGGCTCAGCAAAACTTTTAGTGAAAAAGCGGTCTACCTACGTGATATTGAAGGCAATGAATCTGAAATTAATTTTTATGAACACGGCATACAATTAACAAGAAGGTTTCGAGCCCTAAAATTTTATATGTCTATCAAAACTTTCGGGTTAAATGCTTTTAGGGAAGCCATACATTACAATATTACCTTGGCAGAGAGTTTGGAAAATATTTTGAGGGAAAGCCCTAAATGGGAAGTTATTTCGCCGGCTACCTTAGCAGTTATAAATTTTAGGTATAACCCTATTTCAGCAACCTTATCGGAAGAAGAACTAGATAAGATCAACCAAGACATTTCTAAACAGGTTATCGCTTCTAAAAGTGCTGTTTTAGTGACAACTATCTTATTAGACCAAGTAGTACTGCGTATGTGTTTGATAAATCCGAGGACTACCCTAGCCGACCTTCAAGATACCCTTGCACTGTGCGAAAATTATGCTGAAAATTATTTATTAAATGTAACGAAATGAACACTTTTATCAAAATAACCGTTATCTGTACTTTATTATTTATCAGCTTATTGAGCTGCCAAACCAAAAGTGTAAAATTACCTACGTTGGGCGTTAAAGGCATTGAAGACACTATTTATAACAACAGTAAAATATGGCTATTCTACAAAACAGTTGGCAATGATACGCTTGCTGAAATGAATAAAAATAATAAAGTAGCCAATACACATTGGATTTTTAATATCGACAGAAGGTTGTCATTAAAACATATCATCCCATCCATAAAAAAATTACAAGAAAAAAAAGCAACCCCCTCTATACATGACAATGGTGAAATAACACATACCTATTTCAGCTACGTAGATACCCTTTCAAAGGCATTATCTTTTATTGTATTTGATTCTGTACACTATGTTTCGGCTCAAGACAACGCATTTAATAATAGCAATTTTAATCACTTTATCATCAGGAAAACCAAAAACCACCTCTTTATCAATGATTCGGTGATAGGCATTCGGCAAATTGGGCCATATCTTAAAAGTAAGGTAGATTCAACGCGTATAAAAGTACACTTGGCGTTTGACAAAAATGTATCGTACCAAGACTATCTATATATAAAAGCTATTTTAGAAAATATTAAAAATGACTTTATTCGTATTGACAACCGAGAAGTAGTTGTTTTAGAATAGCTATCGATAAGAAATATCTTTTACTTCAATCTTTTTATCATTGATAAAATCATACAAAGTCAACCTTCGCAAGGTATAATAATCAACCCAAAATTTTTCGAGCGAATTTAGGTATTGTACCACCGACCTGTCTTTTTCTTGTTGGGCCAAGTTCAAATCGGTAATCGTTATTTTGCCCAGAATATATCTTTTTTTAGTAATATCATATCGTTTTAAAGCTATTTCTTGCGCTTTTTCTGAGGTTGCCAAAAAATCTCTTTCACTCGCCCAATTCAAGGTATGCAAATATATCTCTTGTTCAAAGGCTTGCTTTTCTTGTTCGAGATTGGTTTTTAATAAGTTTAAATTGGCTTTTGCCAACCTGCGTTTTGACTTAGATACTCCCCAGTCAAAAATAGGAACCCCCAAAGTGAGCACTACATTTTGTTGTTGGTTGAAATTTTGAAACAAATTATTAAATTCTGAGCCTTGTTGTGAGATTCCGAAATTGGCATTTACATTAATTTCCAACCTGTTTTCGCCCCTAACCCGTGCCAATTCTTTTTCAGATTCTAAACGCCTACGCCTATATTCTATGACAAATTTACGGTTTGATTCGGCTTCTCTCAACGCTTTTTCGGTATCTACTTCAAAAAGTACCAAACTTTCAGGCACTTTTAATTCAATATCTTCATTTTCTAATTCTAAATAACGGGCTAAATTTTGCGAAGCTCTTTTTAAGGCAATGGTACTGGTGGTAATATTATTTTTAGAATTTAACAAACTCAACTCCATCTGCAACAAGTCATTTTCGGCAATTTTGCCCATTCTAAACCTTCCTGTTGCAATTTGAAAAAGCGTGTCTTGATTTGAATAGTTTTTTTTAGCAATTTTTAATTGTACTTGTGCTTTTAACAGGCTAAAATACAGGCGACAGGTTTTTTCTGAAATTTCTTCCATCTTTTCAATAAAATCTCTTTTTGACTCTTCATAAACCAATGGTTCAATTTTTTTATCCCACTTAAACGGATTATAAAACAGTGAGTTTTGAAAATAGTTGACAGAAAAAGGGATTACAGAATAGCGTTTTGCAGGAGTATCGCCAAAAATATCTATCCTTTCTATTTGCGAATTAACCGAGAGGCTCCCACCAGTATAAGGAATATTTTGTGTAAGGGAAAGCCGTGCATCAATACGCGATTGATTTTGATTTACAAAAATATCCTGGCCACTGTCATTGGTGATTCTTCGATTGGATTTTGAATAGGATGGCAAGGTGGCATTCAGCCTAAGTTGTGGCAAAAAACTGGCATAATAATTCTTATTTCGCCAATAACTGGCTTCGTTTCTGTTTAAATTGGCTCTGTAATCAGGCGATTTCTCTTGTGCTAATTTAATAGCTTGTGTCAAACTTATCTGTTGCTTTTGCCCGATGGCAACTAGTGGAAAGAGCAAAAGAATTAGAAGGTATACTTTTTTCATAAAAATTTGATTAATCGTGTCTGATGGCTTCTATGGGGCTTTTATTGGCAGCTGATTTAGCCGGGGCAATTCCGAAAATGAGTCCGATAAACGTCGCCACAAAAAACGATAGAAGAATAGAATTTAGTGATAAAATGGTTTCTATACCGGTAGTCAATTCGATGATATAGGCCGCGGCAATCCCTACAACAATCCCAATGATTCCCCCACCAATACTAATCAACACCGATTCTGATAAAAATTGTAAGACTACGTCTTGTTTTGAGGCACCAATAGCCCTAATGATACCAATTTCTTTGGTTCTTTCTAATACCGAAGCCAGCATAATATTCATAATGCCTATACCGCCAATTAACAACGAAATACCGGCAATAATACTCAATACGATATTGAATATCTGCTTTGTTTTTTGTTGTTGCTTTAACAAGTTTATAGGGATAGTAATTTCAAAGTCTACCATGCCGTTATGCTTTCTCTTTAACATCCTACTAATTACATTGGCTGTAGATTTCAATTCATTAGAATTATTTACTTGTACGGTTAGTTTGTCTATTTGATGGTAATTGCCTCTGGGAATCCTTTTTTGTGGCCCTGACTGGTCTCCTCCAAAAACAATGACATTTGACCCACTGGTTTTGTCAATTATTACCTTTCGGTCTTTATACCGCACTAAAAAAGTTTTTATGGGCAGGTAAACATCTAAGTTTATATCTCTAATACCTAAATTTTCTTGTGCTTTATCAGAAATTTGTTTTTCTTCAATAACGCCAATAACTTGTAACCAAACATCCTTTACTTTTATATTTTTGCCTATGGCGCTTTTACCGGTAAATAATTTTTTTTCAATTTTTTTACCAATGATACAAACGGGTTTTGCATTTTTAACTTGATTGGCAGAAAAATTTTTCCCTTCATCTATATTGACATTATTAACGGCAAAAAATGAGGGGCTGACCCCAATTAATTTTATTTTATTTTGCCTTCCTTTATTGATGACATAGGTATCTAAAATAATTTCGGGGCTCACATGTTTTACGGTAGCAATCGTTTTTGAGATACTATTGACATCGAGCATATCTAGCCCTTTAGAGAACTTTTTGGTTTCGGTTTTAGATTCTTCTTCATTCTCATCGTTACTTTCTTCGTCAGGAATGGGGTGGATTACAATATTATTGACGCCTACTAATTTTAATTGCGATAGTATTTCTTTCTCGGCACCATTGCCAATAGCCAACATGGTAATTACGGCGGCCACGCCAAAAATAATTCCTAAAGCGGTTAAGAATGTGCGTATTTTATTGGTTTTAATAACCCGTAAGGCTTCGCTAAAATTGGTTTTTACTTTATCAAAAAGCACTTTATCAATCATTGCCGAGTAGTTTTATGCTTTTTTCTTCATACCCTTCGGGTTTGGTTAAATACACTACGTCTTTTTCTTTGAGACCCTTTTCAACGATGACAACGTCATTATTTGATTCTCCTAATAGAAGCTGTTTTTTTGTTACTGAAAATCCTGCTTTTACATAAGCAAAACTTATGCTATCTTTAGAAAATACTGCCTCTAACGGAACGGTCAACACATCTTCTTTAGAGGAAGTTAAAATTCGATTCGAAGTGGTCATTCCGGGACGGATATTCTCATTTGTTTTTGTCAATTCTATCAATATTTGAAATATTTTGATGTCTGAGCCTTGCTTCTTTTCTCCCACATTGGCAACGCTGGTAACAATTCCGTCAAGTTCAATATCAGGAAAGGCATCAAAACCAATTTTTACCGGCAAGCCTTTTTTTATTTTCCTGATGTCAACTTCATTGGCATAGGTTTTAGACTCCATTTTTGTCAAATCGGGCAAATTGGCAATGGTAGGATCCCAAGGGCTTATGGTTGAGCCTACTTTCTTTTTATCGCCACGCCAATTTTTAGCATAGGTTAGCATGCCATTTGAATCAGAATATATGGTAAATGACGCTAATAGGTCTTTCAATGCCTTTAGCTGTTTGTTTATTTTAGAAACTTCGGTACCTACTTCTACCATTTTGGCCTGGGCTTGCCTTTTTTTGATGGCATAATTCTCTTTTCGCTCTCTTAGATCTCTTTCTAATTTTTCTAAATTTATTTCTAACTTTCTGATAGTTGCCGGTGGCTCATAGATAGATTGTTTTAATTCTAACCGAGTTTCTTCCATGTTAAATTCTAAATCTTTTATCGCATTTCTCTCTTGCTTTAATGTCAGGGTAGTATCTAATTTTTGCTGTGTATATTTCGATTGGGCTGTTTCTAAGTTTAAACGGGCATCAATGATTTGCTCATTGACACCGGTTGGGTCTAACCGCCCCACATAATCGCCTGCTTTTATAACGGTACCTTCGGGAATCAAATCTTGAATTTTGATATCCCTCAACTTAAATTTTCTGAGGTTTGCCGGCCCTTTTATTTTCTTTAAACTGGTTGATTGGGCTTCGCCTGAAATAATCACTTCATTTTTAAATACCCCTCGCTTTACTTCTGACGTTATTGCTACTTTTTCTTCATCAGTATTAAAAAAATAAAAATAGGAGCTTAGTAGTAGGATTGCGATAATCCCCAAGGCGTACATTGTTTTTTTAGGCATGGCAACAGCAATTATTTTGTTTTGCGAAACCAAATATACCTAAAAATGGGGTCTGAAAATCTTTTTTTTCTTAATAAAATATTAAAAAAACTGATTTATGTATACAATTGAAAGGGTGATGGATAAGGGTTTTTGAATTTTTATACCCTATCATTTACAACTTGCAGCAGTTGTAGAAATTTGAAGTTTAGTATCTGGTGGTGAAATGTAAGGAATGCCCAACCCGAGTCCTCTTAAAATGAATAACAAGCCAATGATAATTACAAAGACAGGTATTATCTTTTGAATTTTATTTCGTATTGAAATCTTTAAAAAATTTCCGGCTAAAACAGCTATACTCATCATAGGTATAGTTCCCAAGCCGAAAAGTAGCATATAAAATGCACCACTTACCGCATTAGAAGCTGCGATTGCACCTATAAGAGCCATATAAACCAATCCACATGGTAAAAATCCGTTAAAAAAACCTATTGAAAAAAAGGTGTTATTGTTCTTTTGTTTAAGGTAAAACCCTAATTTAGTTTTAACATAGCCTATGAACTTGTATAAAGGTTTTGAAAAATTATATTTATTAAAAATTTGTGGCGGAATCAACACGATAAGAATCATCAAAACGCCCATGACAATAGATAACCGCTGTTGAAACCCTGCCAAGTACAACCCTTTGCCTACAATACCAAAAATTAAGCCGATTAGGGCATAGCTAACCAACCTGCCAAAATGATATAAAAATGTTTGAAATACCATTTTAGATTTGTTGGCTCTATCTACAGGTAGCGCAAAGGCTATGGGGCCACACATACCAATGCAGTGAAAACTTCCTAACAATCCTAATATAAAAGCCGTATAAAACAAGGTTGAATTTTGATTTTATTAAATATCTATAAAAAACCTTCCATTCAATAGAAAATCGCTTCTTTTAACAGATATTCTTTATCGTTGTATTTCCAGTCAATTTTTACATTCCATTTTCCCGAAACCAAATTGGCATGCTTTATTACCAATTGAGAGATTGTAGGTGAAAGTTTTTGCTCAAAATCTAAATCTTTATTTGAAGGCCGTTGAAAATAAGCTGTACCGGTAATTTTAGAAACATCCATTTCTTTAGGGAAAGTAATTACGAAGCCATCTTTACCCGCTTCTATGCGGATATTATCTTTTAACTGATTGCCATTATTTACTTTGTCAATTTCTTGTTGATAATACAGTTCATCTTTATAATAATCTTCTGAGACCAACTCGTGATTATATTTATCATTTGTAACGGCCTTATATACATATTGTAAAATAAACGCCATAAATAATAACATCGCAATGACAATACCCGTTCCCCAATTGATTTTTATTCGCATTTTCTAATTAATAAAATTAAGATATCCTTACTTTTATAAACATCCGGCAGTATTAAGCCTAAAAGACATTGTTTAGTTTATTTTTACAGGACCCGGAAAATTGGTAGTTGTTGTCTCTACTAACTTGCCGTTTTCGTAAATTCCGATTTTCAGTTTTTCTTTTGAAGATTTTAAATCTTTTTTATCAATTTCAATAAACAGGGTTCCTTCTGTCAAACCGCCTTTTGGCACTTGGCTATCACCTCCTAACATTTTTACTGTACCGGCATGTGATATCAGTTTAATTTCAACATTGTCTAAATCTTTCACCGTTTTATTAATGAGTTTAAATGTGTACACATTACTAACCACCTCGCCCTTGGTGGTAAACATTTGCCCGGGCAACCTTAAAATAGTGGCCTCAATATCTGTTCGTAAAAATAATAAAGTTACCAGTACCGCTACTAAGATAGTCAATACTGCGGTATAGGCTTTTATTCTGGCGTTGAATTTGAATTTTTCGCCTTTTTCAATATTGTCTTCTGAGGCATATCGTATCAAACCGGGGTCATATCCAGTTTTTACCATTACTTCGTCACAGGCATCTATACATGCTGTACAGTTTACGCATTCTAATTGTGTTCCGTTTCTGATATCTATTCCCGTTGGGCAAACTACGACGCATTGATTACAGTCAATACAATCTCCGTAACCCAGCGCTGCCCTATCTTCATTTTTACGGAATTTTTTTCTCCCTTTTTCAGCTTCTCCCCGTTTATGGTCATAAGCTACTACGATAGATTTTCGGTCTAACAAAACTCCTTGTAACCTGCCATAGGGGCATACAATGATACATACTTGTTCTCTAAACCAAGCAAATACAAAGAAAAATACCAATGTAAATACCAGTAATTTTATCAAGGTACTTACATGGTTCATCGGGCCTTCGGTGATGTATTTTAGCAACACGTCGCTTCCGATAATATAGGCCAAAAAAACATTGGCTATGATAAATGAGATAAAAAAGAAAATGAGCCATTTTAGCCCTTTTTTTCTTATTTTTTCAGCGTTCCACGCTTGTTTATTCAACCGTATTTGTTTGGGCCTATCGCCCTCTATCCAGTATTCAACTTTACGAAAGACCATTTCCATAAAGATAGTTTGCGGACACATCCACCCGCAAAAAATACGGCCGAAAATTACGGTAAACAGGATAATAAACACAATTCCGACCAACATGGACAATACCAATAAATGAAAATCTTGTGGCCAAAATGGCTGTCCGAAAATATTGAATTTACGCTCTAGTATATTAAAGAGCAAAAATTGATTTCCGTTTACTTTTATAAAGGGAGAGACGAATAAAATTGCCAACAACAACCAACTTACATAGGTTCTGTAATTGGTAAATTTACCTTTAGGTTTTTTAGGAAAAATAACATTGCGTTTCCCTTCTTCATTTATGGTACCTATTGAATCTCTAAAGTGTTCTTTATCTTGAGTTGTCATTATCTACACTAAATTCATTAAACCCGAATTATGTATTAGACTTTCTATTCTGAGCTCAAACTACTGCAAAATATACCGCTTTGCTACCTTTTCTGCTTTAACCATAACGGTGCTATGCTGAAATCAGTAAAACTTTATATTTTATTGTACTTTAAACTCTCATTACGAAACCCTAATGCATAATCTGGGTTAAAAAATACTTCTATTTTTATGCAAAATTACCATGAATAAATGAAACACAATGATACATTTATAACATTAGGCACAAAAAAATAGAAGTATCTATAATTCTTATTAAAGGGTACTACCCTCTTATTTATTACCTTCTTTCCAAATTTCTCCTTGTGGGGCTTTTGGTGTTGCCGGTGTAGTACCTTGCAATGAGAGTACAAAACTAGCCAATTGTTGCCGTTGTTTTTGACTAAATGTTTTTTCCCAAGCAATCATCCCTTTACCGGGCCTTCCTCCTTTAGAAATGGTATGGAAAACATTTTTAAAGCCCCCTCCATTAATCCAATATTCATCGGTAAGGTTGGGGCCAATACTACCACCTCCGTCAGCCAAATGGCAAGCGGTACAATTTGTTGTAAACAACGCTTTTCCTTTTGCAATATCAGCCGGATCGGTAAGAGCGGCCAAATTTTCATCACTAAACAATTCAGGATGGTCTTTTTTATATTGTGCTACCTCCTCTTTTCCTCGCTTCACATCAGCGGCATATTCTTTTTCTTGACTGTATTCTTCAGAATTTGTAAATACTTGCACATAATAAAAAATACCTATCAAGATAGTAATATAAAAACCGTATAACCACCATGGCGGCAATACATTATCTAATTCTCTAATTCCATCATAATCGTGGTCGGTCATGACTTCTTCTTCATGGCCTAATTCATTAGCCCTAGTCAATTTTTTAACTAATCTTTGCCAGAATGATAATTCGTTATTACTCATAATTATTTATATTTTCGTCCTCTTCAAGAGGTAAATTACTAATTTTTTCTATATTTTTTTTTGGCATTTTTAACACGTGTACCAACATGGTTACAAATACAATGAAAAATAACAGTAATGAGATAATAGGATATATCTCTACGTCTGCTATTCCGTCAAAATAATGTTTTACAAAACGTATCATTTCTTTTATTTTTGAGCGGTTTCACCTTTTTTAATATCGGTACCCAAGCGTTGCAAATAGGCAATTAAGGCTACAATTTCTTTATTTTGCATATTGCTATTACCATAATTTTTAACAAATTCCGGGTCTTGCCTTAAGTTCTGCTCTACCTGCGTTGCTTGTTTTTCAAGTAAGTGCAAGGCATTGTCTACTTCGAATTGTGTATAAGGCGTTCCTAACATAACCAAACCATTCATTTTAGATTCGGTTTTAGAAACATCTAAATCATTTTTTAACAACCATGGATACCTTGGCATTATGGAACCCGGAGAGGTTAACCTCGGGTCATACATGTGATTAAAATGCCAATTGTCATTATATTTACCTCCTATTCGGTGTAAATCGGGTCCTGTTCGTTTAGAACCCCAAAGGAAAGGCCTGTCATATATAAATTCTCCTGCTTTTGAATATTCTCCATAACGTTCTACTTCTGAACGGAAGGGGCGAATCATTTGTGAGTGGCAGTTGTTACATCCTTCACGAATATAAATATCCCTACCTTCTAATTCTAGCGGAGTATACGGTTTTACACTTGAAATTTTTGGTATGTTAGAAGGTACTACGATTAATGGGATAATCTCAACAGCACCTCCTATTAAAATGGCTACGGTTGCTAAAATGGTAAACAATACGGTTCTCCTTTCTAACCATGAGTGCCAACCTTCGCCTGCCAATCTTCTAGTGCTTATTTTTTTCAATGGTACTGCTTCTACCAATTCATCTTCTACCGGTGAACCTGATTTTGCCGTCATATAAATATTATATGCTAATAACACAAAACCTACAAAGTATAACGTTCCGCCAAAGGCACGCATGGCGTACATAGGTATTATTTGGGTTACGGTTTCTAAAAAGTTACCATATACTAAGGTGCCGTCAGGATTAAAGTCTTTCCACATCAATGCTTGTGTAAAGCCTGCAACGTATAAGGGTATTGAATAAAATAATACGCCCATGGTGCCTATCCAAAAATGGGTATTCGCCAATTTTACGGAATATAATTTTGTTTTCCATAGTTTGGTACTTAACCAGTATAACATTCCGGCTATTAAAAATCCATTCCAAGCTAAGGTACCAATATGTACGTGTGCTACAATCCAATCGGTAAAGTGTCCGATAGCATTGATACTTTTAAATGATAACATGGGGCCTTCAAAGGTACTCATGCCGTATCCTGTAATAGCTACTACGAAGAATTTTAATATTGGGTTTTCTCTTACTTTATCCCAGGCACCGCGCAAGGTTAATAATCCGTTTATCATACCTCCCCATGAAGGGAAAATTAACATTACTGAGAAAACGGTACCTAAATTTTGTGCCCATTCTGGCAATGCTGTATATAACAAATGGTGAGGGCCCGCCCAGATATAGATAAATATCAATGACCAAAAGTGAACAATTGACAAGCGATAGGAATATACCGGCCGATTGGCGGCTTTCGGAACAAAATAGTACATCAAACCGAGTATGGGTGTCGTTAAGAAAAATGCTACGGCATTATGCCCATACCACCATTGTACCATGGCATCTTGAACTCCGGCATATACCGAATAGCTTTTAAAAGCACTTACCGGTATTTCTAAGTTATTAAAGATATGCAATACGGCAATGGTAACTAAGGTTGCAATATAAAACCATATAGCAACATAAATATGACGTTGGCGCCTTTTTAAAATAGTACCTATCATATTGATACCCATAATGACCCAAATCAAGGTAATTGCGATATCTATTGGCCATTCTAATTCGGCATATTCTTTTGACGATGTCAACCCTAAAGGCAAGGTAATTGCTGCGGCTACGATAATTAATTGCCAACCCCAAAAATGTATTTTACTCAAGGTATCACTAAACATTCTTGTTTTTAACAGGCGTTGCATAGAATAGTACATCCCTACAAAAAAACCATTTCCTACAAAAGCAAAAATAACAGCATTGGTGTGTAATGGCCTTAGGCGGCCAAAACTTAACCAAGGGATACCTTCCATATAATTTGGAAAAATAAAAAGAAATGCTACTAGTAAACCTACCAGCATTCCAACAATACCCCATGTTATTGTTGCAATTAAAAATAGTCTTACAATTTTGTTGTCATAATAAAATTGTTCTTTTTCCATTATTTAAATTATTAGTTAGTTATTTGGATTAATTGGTTTCGACGTCAGTAGCTTTATCTTCCTTTTTTTCAACAAATTCATCTTCAAAAAGTATGCGTACAGAAGGCGTATACATATCATCATACTGTCCTGATTTTACTGATTTTAAAAAAAGTATAAAGAAAATTATTGCCATAAAAAGGCTTACAATAATCATAAAAAAAACGATGTTCATGTCTTTATAAGTATAATTTCGTAAAATTAAATTTTTCATTTGCTGCAAAACATGACAAATATCATGTTTTTAAGACATCACAATTTACGTAAAAAATTACGCAAATCTAATTCTTTTCGCCACAAAATTTGTAGCAATTGTTACAAATATAACTACTGATATTGAGCTAATTGGCATTAAAATAGCGGCTACTATGGGTGATAAGTTTCCGGTAACGGCAAAGAACATTCCAATAAAATTGTATAAAAATGACAGTACAAAGCTAATTTTTATGATTTTTAAAGTACTCTTAGTTAGTTTTAAAAAATCGGGCAGCCATGTAAAACTACCCGCATCAATGATACCGTCAGAAGCGGGAGAAAAAACATTGGTATTTTCTGAAACGGCTATTCCTACATTGCTTTGTGCTAATGCCCCGGCATCGTTTAAACCATCGCCTAACATCAAAACGTTTTGGTTGCTTTCTTGTAATTGTTTGATATAAGATAACTTATCTGAAGGCTTTTGATTAAAGGCCAATATTGTTTCTTGAGGCAAAAGTTCTTTTAAATATTCTTTTTCTCCTTCATTATCACCTGATAATACTCCTAATTTATACTCTTTTAGTTCTTGAAAAATGGCCATACTATTTTTTCTATATGTATTTTCAAAAATAAATTTTCCTTTATATCTATTATTGATATTTATAAAGATGGCTGTTTGTAGTGTATCGGATTTATTTCCCTTTACAAAATCTTCAGACCCCAATTTGATTTTATTTTTATTGACTTCGCCTTGAATTCCTTTTCCGAAAATTTCTTTAAAATTGTCGACTTTTATTTTTTCAGATGTTTCGAGATACCCATATAACATTCTGCTAAGGGGATGATTTGACTCTCTCAACACATTTCTTATCCACTGTTTTTCATCTGTTGAAAGTGCTTCGCCTTCATAAAAAATAGTTGTTTTATTTGTAGTTAATGTTCCTGTTTTATCAAAAATAACTGTATCTACATTGGATAAATTTTCAATAACATCGGCATTTTTAAGGTATAATTTATGTTTTCCGAATATACGAAGCATATTTCCCAATGCAAAAGGGGCTGAAAGTGCCAACGCGCAGGGGCAGGCTACAATCAATACCGCAGTAACTACATTTGCTACCATTGAGGCATCGTTAAAATACCAAAATACGCCCGCAAAAAAAGCAATTAGCAATACGATAATAGTAAACCGCTTACTAATTGAATCTGTTAAGGTTTTAATTGTATTGGTTTGTTTTTTAGTAAAAATATCATTACTCCACAATTGGGTTAAATAGCTTTGTGATACTGTTTGTAATACTTCCATTTCGATGGCTCCGGCGAGTTGTTTGCCGCCGGCAAATAGTTTATCGCCCGATTTTTTTGAAACGGGTAACGATTCGCCGGTGACAAAACTGTAATCTATTTGTGCATTTCCATTGATTAAAATACCGTCAACAGGTATTAGTTCTTCATTTCGAATTAGTAACCTATCGCCTTTTTTAATGTCATAAATTGAAATGGTATGTTCTGTTTGGTCTTTGTTTATTTTTGTAACGGCAATAGGAAAATATGACTTATAATCTCTTTCAAAAGACAAAAAACTATAGGTCTGTTGTTGAAATATTTTACCTAATAACAAAAAGAAAACAAAACCTGTTAAACTGTCAAAATAACCTTGCCCAAAATTAAAAATAATTTCAATGGCACTTCTAATAAATAATACCGAAACACCTAATGCAATGGGTACATCTATATTTAATATTTTATGTTTCAATCCTTTATAGGCAGAAATAAAATATTCACTAGCTGAATAAAAAACAACGGGCAACGCCATTATAAAAATTAAAACCCGAAACAAAGGCTTATAATGTTCTAGCCAAAATTCATTTGTTTGAAAATACTCAGGAAACGAAAGCAACATGATATTGCCAAAGGCAAAGCCTGCTACCCCTAATTTATAAATAAGTGTTCGGTCAACAGTACGTTTGGCTTTAGCCGTATCTTCTAGGCTAATATAGGGCTCATAACCTATAGAACTCAACAGTTCAACTACTTGTCGCAATGAAATTTTAGTATTGTTAAAGGTAATTCGTATTTCTTTTTTAGGAAAGTTAACAATGCCTGAAACAATGGCATCGTTTAGCCTGTGCAAATTTTCCAGTACCCAAATACATGAGCTACAATGTATATGTGGAATGTAAAATGTAATAACACTTGTTTCTTCATCGACAAAATCATATAGCTTTTCAACAATTTTTTCGGCATCTAAATAGGCATATTTACTTTTTATCTCTTCGGGTATGGCTCCCGGAGCTTGTTCAAAATCATAATAACAAGAAAGGTCATTTTCATTTAAAATTTCATATACAGTTTTACAACCATTACAACAAAAAGGTTTTGAGTCAAAAATGACGGGTTTTGAATCGCATTTGGCACCACAATGAAAACAATCGGGCATAGGTAATTTTTTATAGAATTGAATTTCTAGTGCAAACTTATCACATTATATGATATATATCAGTAATTTTGAATATCTTTGAAGGGTAAATACCCCATTTTAGTATGAGCAATTGTGAGCATTGTATTATTCGAGAATTCAGCACTTTGAAATCATTGTCAAAAGAGGATTTAAAAAATATTTCTGACCATAAAGATTCTATAGATTTTAAAAAAGGAGATGTTTTATTTTCTGAAGGTAATATTTTAAATGGTGTCTACTGTATTAAAGAAGGCATTTGTAAACTATCTAGGTTAAGTGCTAATGGAAAAGAACAAATTGTACGCTTTATTAAAGGCGGCGATATGTTAGGGTACCGCTCTGTATTGAGTGAAGAGCCTGTTACGTTAACTGTTACGGCACTGAGAGATCTAAAAGCCTGTTATATTCCTAAAAGTGAAATCTTTGAAGCCATGAAAACGAATTCAAAATTCTCTATGGAAATGATGAAAACTGTTTGCCACGATTTACGCGATGCCAATATGGCAATTACCAATATGGCTCAGAAAAGTGTAAAAGAACGATTGGCCGATACATTGATTTTTTTAAAAAATACCTTTGGGGTTGATAAAGACGGTTATTTAGATATTACATTGACACGAGAAGAATTTTCTAGTGTTATTGGTACGGCCACCGAATCGGCTATCCGATTGTTATCTGAATATAAAAAGAAAGGGTATATTGCCTTAGACGGAAAAAAAGTCAAGATTCTAAATGAACCGGAACTACTAAGAATTTCTCACGGATTTTAAGTTAAAAAAACAGCCTACCTTTGGTTTTGAAACCGCTCTATAATTTTATCTGCGTTTTGAATTGATTTCTTACACCAATCGAATCGTATTTCATTTTTTTCTTTTTGTGACAACTGCCACGGTACTTTTGAATTTCGCAATCGTGCAGTTAATTCATGTAAAATAATAGCTACCGCCACCGAAATATTTAAACTTTCGGTGAAACCCACCATTGGTATTTTTAAATAGCCATCAGCTTCTTGTAATATGATATCTGAAACTCCTTCTTTTTCAACACCAAAAACCAATGCCGATTTTTTTGTGATATCAAAATCTTGAATCATACACGAATTGTTATGCGGCGTTGTGGCTATTAGTTGATATCCTTTATTTCGCAAGGTATCAATACAGTTTTTAGTATTGTATGCTTCGCTGTTAAATTCGTGGAAATCTATCCATTTTTGCGCTCCTTTAGCTACCTGATTGGAAACATAACTATTGTATTTATTCTCTATAGTATACAAATCTTGTATTCCAAATACATCGCAACTACGCACTACTGCACTGGTATTGTGTTTTTGATAAATATCTTCGAGCACTACGGCAAAATGCCTGGTTCGCTGTGCCAGTACTTTTTCAAAAACTACTTTTCTGTTTTCGGTTAAAAAAGATTGGAGATATTCTAATAATGTTATATTCATTAATTTTAGTTGTTTCGGCTTGTACAAAGAACGTAAAGTTTTTTTGCCTTACAAAGCCTGAAAGCAAATACAATTATCAAAGGTAATTTTAGCAATAGGTGATATTATTTTCTCCTACTTTCCTTTCGATGAAAATTTAGAAAATCTTATCTTAGTAAAAAATTATACATGCAAAAAATTGTTGTTTTGACAGGAGCGGGCATTAGTGCCGAAAGTGGTATTAAAACGTTTAGGGATGCCGGCGGGCTTTGGGAAGGCCATGATGTTATGGAGGTTGCTTCGCCACAAGGCTTTGCCAACAATCCTGAATTGGTATTAGATTTTTACAATCAACGCAGAAGGCAATTGGCAAAAGTACAGCCAAACAGGGCACATTTTGCTTTGGCCGAATTAGAAAAAACGTATAATGTCACTATCATCACTCAAAATGTGGATGATTTGCACGAGCGTGCCGGAAGCACTGAGGTGCTGCATTTACACGGTGAATTATTAAAGGCTCGGAGTACTTCGCACCCTGAACTGATATACAATTGTACAGAAGATATTACTATAGGTGATTTATGTGAGAAAAATTCGCAATTACGCCCTCATATCGTTTGGTTTGGCGAATCTGTTCCGTTACTCGAAAAGGCCATTGAAATAACAGCCCTTGCTGATATCCTTATCATTGTCGGGACTTCTATGCAGGTTTATCCTGCCGCTAGTCTAGTGAATTACAGACCTGCAAACACACCGATTTATTTTATTGACCCTAATCCTTCAATAAAAGAACACGATTTTGATAAGTTGACTATTATTGCTGAAAAGGCAACGGTGGGCGTACCTATTCTTTTGCAACACTATTTACATGGATAAAAATACTTTTATTGAAATACTCAACAAAGGTTCTGATAAACTGGTTTATAGGGATATGCTTGTCGATGCAAGTCTTAAGAACCCCGCATGGATAGGTATTCTACTCAATTTTATAAATAATATCAATGATGAAAACTCAACTTTTCCGGCGCGTATTTTAGAGCTTAGTTGTAGGAAAGACTTAACCCTAATACTCCCATTTTTAGATGCGTTTTGTGCGGTATTGCCAAGGGTTACATTTGA
>Ga0256841_1000703_pt1 | contig 32598 bp, 31 predicted proteins | sample 356308metaG_FD_185971 | JGI IMG/M metagenome (GOLD analysis project Ga0256841, IMG submission 185971) | Hydrothermal vent microbial communities from Mid Atlantic Ridge, Atlantic Ocean - 356-308 | ecosystem: Environmental > Aquatic > Marine > Hydrothermal vents | place: Atlantic Ocean: Mid... | reverse complement strand
ATCCATATTGAGGTTGTCGAAGTTAAAGCGTGCGGCACCCTGCGGGGCTTCATTGGCTTGATTTACCATATAATCCCAATCACCGGCAGTATTCATAATATTGCTCATAAGGTAGCCGTAACGGTTCATACGGGCAAAGATAAGGATTTTTTGATTATTTTCTTTGCCTGATTGCAAATCCTCAAAATATCGGGTTCGGGATTGGAAAATCCCGAACAGCTCTTTTAATGACACAGCCTCCCATTTCGGGCTCTTTCGGATTTCAGCACCGCATTGTGTGCCGGCCTAATCCGAAAGTGAATACTTCCGGGATTTGTAATCCCGGAGATATAGAAAATGTCGAATAACAAGGTTTGTTGATGATGGCGATTCCTTGTCGGTGACAACACCGACAAAAGGCAGGGTTATAGAAAAAATGCTCAATACTCAATATGCATTGGACAATGCTCAAGGAAGGAAAAATCAAACATCTATTGGTTTTACCCCTCTAAATCTCCCCTGAAGGTGAGACTAATGATAGATTTGTCGAAATACCGAAAGAAAACAGGTTTGCAAAAAGCAAACTTGTTTTCTTTCGAGTATTAACTGGTTCTAAGCAGCTTTGCGTTGCAAACCTGATAAGAACCAGTAAAAATGAAACCTTTGAAGTAAAGCTAACATCTTTGTGGTTTTTGTGTTTTCGTGTTTTCGTGATAAAAAAATAAAAACACTAAAACTCAAATGATACTGTCTCGCATCTTGGGGCTCTTTCGGATTCCCGCCTGACCTGACGCCCGCCTGACCATACGCCCGCCTGACCGTACGGGCAGGGGCAGGGACAGGTCAGTGCCGGGATAATTTTTTTAATTTTGTGATTCTTAGAGCCTTTGTGCCTTTGTGGCAAAAAAACTCGCACTTGTGACTCTTTCAGATTTAAGCAGTCGCCTCTTGGGCAGGATTATCCTAAAAAAATTATCTTCAGGATATATAATCACAAGTGGAGATAAAATACAGGATGGCAAAGTTTTCCGGTGATGGCTATTCTTTGTCGGTGACAATACCGACAAGAGGCAGATAGATTTCACCGGTTAAAAGGATAAAAATAACAAACTTCTGCCTGAGATTATACAGTGCATAGGCTTGCGTCAAAACCCGAAAAGCACTTAATAAGATTTTAAAACTACTTTGTCTTATTGATAAATTTACCTAAAACAAAGTAATATTCTTTGTTTTGTTTTTTTACTATTAAGGTATTTGTTCCTTTTTTTTTTCACTATAGTATCACCTTTTGATAATATATGAGATAAGTATCTATTTTTACCTGAATATTTATAATTTCGAGAATTGGTTAAAAAAATTTTCTTTGAATCACCTAACACTACAAACGATGCCCCTTTGGTAGTATATAAATCAATTATTTCACCAATAAATTCATCATTAATGGTAACATCGTTGTATTTATTATGTAATTTACCAATCTTATTTGAATCGTGAACCGTAAAAAATATTGCCATTGATACGATCATTAATATTATAAAAATTATTCCAAATATTTTCATAATTTTACCAATGAATATGATTAAATTGTCTTGTATATTGTCCGGAAACTATTGTCGGACCTACTCCAACTCCAGCACCTACCCCGACACCAATTAGGTACTCTCCATTTACATTAGGATTTTCAACCCAACTTATGTTTAAGCCTACTGCAAAACCTACATCAGCAGAAACACTAATATTATTTCCCCAACTCTCAAATACATCCATTTTGAGATTATTTATATCACCAAAATAATAGTATTTGTATCCAACTGCCAAAGCACTTGCACTAACCCAACCTGCACCAAGGCCGGCAGAAGTGAAATTTTTATAATTCCAAGCATCGGGACCTCTTATTGTAAGAATACCTCCCCAAGGAGATGCAGAGGAAGCTCCGACCGCTTCGGTTGCTCCAGTAAGCTCAAAAGAATATGCAACAGGAATAGTTTTGTTAATGGTATTTGTAACCCAGCCAGGTACAACCTCACCACCAGAACCACTCTCATCCCCCCGGCTTCTTTCACCGACTACCATAGCCTCACTAAGCCAAACGGAAGATTGACTTTTTATCTGATCCATATTGAGGTTGTCAAAGTTAAAGCGTGCGGCACCCTGCGGAGCTTCATTGGCTTGTTTTACCATATAATCCCAATGATCGGTAGTGTTCATAATATTGCTCATAAGCCAGCCGTAACGGTTCATACTGGCAAAGATAAGGATTTTTTTGATTATTTTTCTTTGCCGGATTACAAATCCTCAAAATATCAGGTTCGGGATTGGGAAATCCCGCACAGCCCTTTTAATGATACTGCCTCCCATTTCGGGCTCTTTCGGATTTCAGCGCCGCATTGTGTGCCGGCCTAATCCGAAAGTGAATACTTCCGGGATTTGTAATCCCGTAAAGAAAGAAAATACCGAATAGTAAGATTTGTTGATAATGGCTATTGAAAAAGCCTCATATTAATATAAGTCTCTAAGTTTTTCAATTTATATATCAGTTTTCCTTTTCTGATTGTAGATATTTGATGGAATAATAAGCAATACTATATCCCACAAAAATTCCGCTTAGAAGAAAAAATACAAACAACCACCAAACTGGAATAATATCTGACACAAAACTATAATAGATAGATAATAATAAAAATGATATACTAAAAGCAATCTTTATTATTAAATACGATTTACGAGCCAAATAATCTAATACTTTATTCATTTCTTCTTTTTATGTTTCTTAATTACCACTTCAATAACTACTGATAGACCCAATGATATTGCAAGCAAGGCAATAAAAACCCGATTCCATATACCTGTTAAATAATCCGCAAACAAAATGTCTATAACTACAAGTAATACAATAACTATCAAAAAAAACGTATTTAACCTTTTTAAAGTTTTCATTGCTAAAATTTTAAGGTCGGTTTGGATTAGGTATTGGAGTATAGAATGGTGGTAGTGGTTTAACAAAGTTTGCATTATCAACCGGCATTGAATCTGGTTGCAAATAAAACCCATCATATAATTTTTTAGCTAACACTGAAGCTCCACCTAATCGGAGTGCCCATTTAATAAAATCTTTACCATTACCTTCCGGAAAGAAAGTTTTGTTATTTATACTGCTCATAGGTCTTGGTATATAATTATTTGGCCTATCAGTGGACCAAGGGCCAGGATAATTTGTATTTCCAGACCTATAAACTCTGTCTAAGATATACGCACCACCAAGTATAAATGGTATTGCAATATCATCAAGTGGTAAAACTACGGAAGCATCATCACTAAGTAATACTCCACTAATAATTAATGCTTCTTCCATATAAGAATGATCATCAATCCTTCTTCCACCGACTACCATAGCCTCACTAAGCCAAACGGAAGATTGGCTTTTTATCTGATCCATATTGAGGTTGTCGAAGTTAAAGCGTGCGGCACCCTGCGGGGCTTCATTGGCTTGTTTTACCATATAGCCTAAATCACCGGTAGTATTCATAATACTGCTCATAAGCCAGCCGTAACGGTTCATACGGGCAAAGATAAGGATTTTTTTAAATTTTTTCTTTGACGGATTACAAATCCTCAAAATATCGGGTTCGGGATTGGAAAATCCCGAACAGCCCTTTTATTGACACAGCCTCCCATTTCGGGCTCTTTCGAATTCCCGCCTGACCGGACGCCCGCCTGACCATACGGGCAGGGGGTTTTACTTCTTTCTAAAACACGAAATAATTCAGTTTTACCAGTAATTGATACCCCTAAGGCAGTAATTCCATATGCAGTTTCTTGTGTAGATATTCCATTATCTGTCAACTCACCCCAACCGGCTTCACCATTCTTCTCAAAGAACTTCTAAAACCCCCGACAATGCTGGGATTTTTATTTTTATAGTACCCACTTTCCTATTATAATGGGTAAAATGAAAATTAATATCGTGGTAAGAAAATAAATCAAGTATAACTTTCCTTTTCGATAATCATATTTCTCAATTAAATCATCATATTTTTTTCTCCTGAAAACAAATAAATAGTTCAAAACAATAAAGGGCAAAAAGAGAGTTAAAAAACCTGATAAAAATCCATCAAGCATTTCGCCTGGGAATAGGTTAAAGTCAATAAATATATCTAACTTAATGTTGAAAGTACTTAACCAAAAGAACACTGTTAACAAATTTATTCCCTGTAAAACAGAAATCGGTATCAACGTGTAGGGTTTCCAATTTCGCATATCCCCGTGCTTTGTCTTTTCATAAACAATAGCATCAACCCATATCTTATAATATAAACTCATAATCATTGCTTCTGTGGTTTAGTTGAAATGTCATAAACGAATCTTGCTCCAAAATAGATAGTTACTCCACCTCCAATAATCCAACCGACAGGATTTGATGCTAAAAAGATTGTTGCTCCAAGTCCTACTACTCCAACTCCAAAGTCAGTAACATCCCAACCGTTAACAGCATCAATCCCACCTTGAGAATAGTCAGTATAAATATGGTAACCTGACACGCCCATCCCAAAAACACTTCCTGCTATTCCTGCACCCCTTACAACTTTCACGTAACGAGCACCTGCCACTCCCCAATCAGCACCTTTCATACCCAATTGTAGAAGTTCACTTTTCACTTCATTGGCAAAACCAAATGCAGAAACGCCTGTTGCAGCTTCATCTATTGTGATTCCATCATTTAAATTATCACCCCCACCAGCCTTGCCACTCTCATCCCCCCGGCTTCTTTCACCGACTACCGTAAATGTACTAAGCCAAACGGAAGATTGGCTTTTTATCTGATCCATATTGAGGTTGTCGAAGTTAAAGCGTGCGGCACCCTGCGGGGCTCCATTGGCTTGTTTTCCCATATAATCCCAAGCACCGGTAGTGTTCATAATATTGCTCATAAGCCAGCCGTAACGCTTCATACTGGCAAAGATAAGGATTTTTTTTGAATATTTTTCTTTGCCGGATTTCAAATCCTCAAAGTATCGGATTCGGGATTGGGAAATCCCGAACAGCCCTTTTATTGACACGGTCTCACACTTGGGGCTCTTTCGGATTCCCGCCTGACCTGACGGGCAGGTCAGCGCCGGATTGTGTGCCGGCCTAATCCGAAAGTAAATACCTTCGGAATTTGTAATCCCGGACACATAGAAAATGTCGGATATTAAGGTTTATTGGTGATGACTTGTTGCAAATCCCGTTCAGACTGGGGAGAAAAAGAAAAACACGGTCAGATTGATTTCATTTAATAGGATATGCATTTCCAATAATAAATAATAAAACTATTGATATAATACCATATGCAAATAAAACAATGTTCCCAACTCTTTTTTTAAACTTACTCTCATTTTCATATTTCAGTTTTATTTTTTCTCTTCTCCTGAAGAAATAAAATATATTAAATAATAAAACAATAAAATTAGGAATAAGAGAATATAAAATAACTTCATTTTTATTTTTTGGTGTATAACCAAAATCAAAAAAATGATGAAGAAGTGTATCAATTGTTGCAATATTGGCAGCCATAACCATCCAAAATATCATCATAGCACCAAAAGGTGGCATGTCTTCTTCTGATTTCCCTATTAGCAATTGCCAAAGTCTGTAATATAAATATTCCATAAATTTCATTTAATGTGTAAAGTTATGATACGAAGTAGGCAAAACCCATTCGGGGTGTTCCATAACAGAATTTATATAAACATTAAAAGCTGCTTTATCAGTAATATAAATAGTAGCGGCTACTGCTCCAACCCAACCTCCATACTGAGTGCTCAAATAAATAATTCCTACGTTTGCTCCAATATCAGTACCTGTTTCAGCCCATGATTGATATGGTTGACCTGTGGCAGGATTAATATTTCCGGAGAGATAAAAACCTGTTGTAATAGTTAAACCCAATCCAACATACGGGGTATATTTAAAACCAATATTTAAACTATTTAAACAACTCTATTGCCAGATATAAAATAAACACAATCTCTACCTATACCTGTATAATGCACGATTCCTTGAGTCGCAGATACAACAACTCCTGTAACATTATTTATGTTGCTAATTGTTTTAATTCCACCACCCCCGCCAGCCTTGCCACTCTCATCTCCCCGGCTTCTTTCACCGACTACCGTAAATGTACTAAGCCAAACGGAAGATTGACTTTTTATCTGATCCATATTGAGGTTGTCGAAGTTAAAGCGTGCGGCACCCTGCGGAGCTTCATTGGCTTGTTTTACCATATAATCCCAATGATCGGTAGTGTTCATAATATTGCTCATAAGCCAGCCGTAACGGTTCATACTGGCAAAGATAAGGATTTTTTTGATTATTTTTTTTGATTATTTTCTTTGCCTGATTGCAAATCCTCAAAATATCGGGTTCGGGATTGGAAAATCCCGCACAGCCAATAGCAAATATTTTGGTAATAAAAAAGGCCGTCCCAAAGGATAGCCTTTTTTTAAAAACAAATTATACAACACTATCGAACAATCATTTTATTGGTAATTTTTTCGTCTCCTGCATTTACAGTGTAATAATAAACCCCGGCACTTAAGTTTGATACGTCAATAGAAACGTTTTTAATACCGGCACTTGTCGTCCCAAGGTTCAGTGTCCTGACAACTTGCCCTGTTAGGTTTACTATATCAATTGAGACATCTCTTTGCTCCTGCAATTCAATCCCGATTGTTGTTTCTGCATAGGCAGGATTAGGATAATTTTGCGAAACCTCAAAACCGATGTTCTGCTTTGGATTTTCAACACCTGTAAACATATTGATAGGGAAGTCCATATGAATCATAGTATTTTCATCCTCGTCATGATTGTTCAACCATTGAAATATTCCCGGAACTTCATCCATTTGGAACATAATATGTATTTTGTTCTTAACATTTAAGGACATTGCCGGATAAACGCACTCTGAAAGGAAGAATGAAATATCGCTGGTCACATCAAATGGACCGGTCCAGGTATTGCCACCGTCGTAAGAAGCATTTATATGAATATGTCTGTAATTATTTGTTCCGTTATCAAAGCCGGGAGCAATAGCAGTATAAGTAAGAAAGATATCATCATTCTCATCTATTCCCATCTGAGGAAAAGAGGTCATACACTGGTTTCCATAAAAGACCTGATCAGGAAGAATGTCATAGCTTCCGGTAGCATCAGGCAGGATCCAGCCAATGAGGTTTCCACCGGCAATAAGATAATCATTTGTATATGAACTTATTATAGTTGTATCCAGAGGTTCCATATCTTCATTCCAGTAAATAATACCCTCTGTACTCATTGGATACCAATATGCTGAGCCAGCTTCATAAAACATAAGCTTTTTACCAAAAGCAACATGTGCCTTACCTTGTGAGTCAAGAACTATTGCACTTGCACCATCACCACAAGGAATAACATCAGTATCAGTAGGAGGATCTAACGGATCATAAGGTGTTGTATAAACATCAATTATATCCCAGCTATCACCATTATCTGTTGATTTAAAGATCTGTGCGCTGAACTCGTCAAATCCATAAGTGAACGCAATAGTCTCACCCACAGGATTTGCCCACATATATTCCAGGTTAACCGAATTAAGTCTGTAATCTTCCCCAAGTCCTTCAATTAATTCAGCCTCAATGTCCCAGCTTTCTCCACCGTCGGAAGACCTGTAATAGAGTAATGCGTTATCCTGTCCCATATAAGGAGCATCGTATGTACGGGCAAGCAGATGAATATATTCATGGTTCTCACCGCTTGTAATCATTGAGTGCCAAACAATTGAAAGGTCATCAGGACCATAAACCGTATTCATTGTCCAGTCACCTTCACCTTTGGTCTCCCTTGTATAAATCCTTATGGGGCCGGGTTCTCCTCCTGGATACCAATAATGAGCGATAACCTCTCCGTTTTCTCCCCAGGGTGCATAAGAAGGCCATCCTGTTCTTTCATCATCCCCAAGATGCATTAAAGGCTCGCCCCAATCCGAGCCGTCATAATAGTTATAACCTGTTCCCCTGTTTGGAACAAGCTCCGGTCCGGCAGCCATCCAGATAGCACCTACGGTACCATCATCATACTCCCACATTCTGTTCATAATATTAACATACGATTGCAGGTCGTAATATGTAATACCTACTTCAGCAGTCTCATTCGGTGCCTTTTCGCCTATAACCGGATTTCCGTTAACAATACTAAATCCGTCAGGTGTCATTTCAACTTTTTGAACTTTAACCGGATTTTTAAGTTTTGTAAAATGATTCTGTGCAAATAAGGATGCACTTAAAATAACAATCAAACTCGAGAGTAAAAACTTTTTCATAATCAAATTTTTAAGTTAGTAATAAATTATTATCACTGGCAAATATAATAAAAAAGTGCAAAAGAAAAAGCATTACCGGAAAAAAAATATATCAACAAGCTTTCAACGGGAGTTAAATTTGATTTAAAGTTTAGCGCAAGTGCAACTATTATTCATCGCAAAACCAACCTGAACTCATATATCAAACTATCTCCAAAGCCTTAGTAATAAGACCTCAACACCAAGGAACAGAAGGCCGAGAATAACAAACCACATCCAAAGGCGAATTCCGCGGCTCATCTCGGCAACTGTTTGCTCAAAAGGTACCGAACCGGATTTTACAATATGAAAGTTGTCTATTCCGTTATCTTTCAGAATCTCCGAAATATCATCCGTATTATAAAAAACCATCTCCGATTCGCTTCTGTTGTAATTAAATGACAACCCTTTTACCGGTTTATCATTATAGGTCAATAAATAATTACCTGCAACTTTTATTCTGTTATGAGGATAAATTTCAAGCCCGGAACCTATTATCCGCTGGTCGGGAATCATCTCAAAACCGGAATTCAAAAGTTTTATTTTATAAAGATTATCCCCGATAAGAGAGACATTATTAATTACGATTGTATTGTCACTACCTATGAAATAAAAATTCCGGCTCTCTTTATATCCCGAAATAGCAATCTTGTACAATGTGGGAACAAAAATGGCATGTTTCGGGAATGTGCTGAATTCCGGCTTTAAAGGAACGGCAAATAAATAAACTTTTCCTGCTCCCACAGGATAAGAACTCAAAAACACATTTCCGTTTTGCATTTCCATTAACGTCTCCTTCATTATTCTTGAATTCCTCGTGATATCATAGCTTTTAAACACAACGGGCAGGTCTATATTTTCGGGTATTTCGTCAAAAACATCCGAATAAAGCGGATTTTCAACATCTACAAAACCGACTTTTGTCGCTGTAGTGTCCAGCCCCGTATAGAAGTCAGTGCCGAGAGAGGTCAGGAATGTTTTATAATTATCAATATCAATATTTCCAGAGGGAAAAACAACAAGGCTACCACCATTAATGACAAATCTCTTCATTTCCTGTCCCAGACCGGTGGAAATTCTGTCAGCCTCATTTAAAATAATAAGACTGTTGGAGGCAAGAGAAGAATAATCAAGGTTTCCCTGCTCTTCATTTCCAAACACAAATGTCGAATCATTACCAAACAAGGAGTTCAGGTACACATTATCACCGTTACCGTTTATACTAAGAACATTAGTCACCGAAGAAACATAATATGAAAAGAAAAATGTGTCATCAAAGCTTATTGGATAGTCGTTTATCTCCAGCACGCCAAACTGAATACCGGCATTTTGGTTTGTATAAGCAAGTTCAACCTCAGCCTCTTTTCCTCTTTTGATATCGAAACTTGCAACAGCTTTTTGCACCCCTCCTATTTTCAGGTTGACGGGAATTTTTTCATAATCTATATCCGAACTGTTTTTAATTCTCACAAAAAGTTTAACCTGCTGATTAACCTGATATACAGGAGCTTCAAACCAACAGGAATCAATATAAAGATTATTCGTATTGACCGATTCGATGGGAATTATAAAAACATTTAAAGAACTGTCAATTTGAGGAAGGTTATCATTCATCATATTTTTTTGAAAATCGGAAATCAAATATATTGATTTCACACCGTCATTTTCCGTTGAAAGCATATCTGCCTGACGCGAAAGCAGCTCGGCCAAAGAACGGGTTGACGGAGATATTGTAATCTCATCCAAAAGATTTTTAAACTCATCCCTACTTACAAGTCTCTGATGTTTTCCTTCAAAATCATTTGTAAGAAGTTGAAATTTGTCGGAATTCTTGTAAACATTCACGATTTCCAAAGCTCTCATTTTCGCTTTATCAAGCAAAGTTCCTTTGTTTGATTCAGCCTGCATACTAAATGAATTATCAATATAAACGCTCACAATATTCCTGGCACTTTTGTTTATCAGGCTCTTTGAAACGGGAATATACGGTTGTGCAAAGGCAATTACCAAAGCGGCAATGGCAAGCATCCGCATCAACAGCACCAGTAAGTGTCGCAATCGCGACTGTTTTTGTGTTTGCTGTTTCAACTCCGACAGGAACTTCACATTTGTAAAGTAAACCTTTTTAAACCTTCTGAAATTAAACAGATGGATTATAACAGGTATTGCAAGAGCAAACAGACCGTATAAAAAACCGGGATTTACAAATTCCATTATCCGACAAAATTAATCAGTGGCAAAAATAGGAAAAGAAAACATATATTCGAGAATATACTGCTTCTTTATGATTTTGATCCGATTACGATATTTTTTATGGAAAACATAAAAAATATTGCTCAAATAAAAAAATATTGTATTTTTGCACCCTCATTTGGAGAGATGGCAGAGCGGTCGAATGCGGCGGTCTTGAAAACCGTTGAGGGTCACACCTCCGGGGGTTCGAATCCCTCTCTCTCCGCCTTCGCCCGCCGAAGTCAAGCGTTGCGCAGACGTTGGCGGGCTTCGCCTAAAATTCTATCAAAAGTCTAAAATAGAAAGTTTGTCCGGCGGGCTACGGCGGACAAGTCCGCGGCAGATGAAAAAAATTAAACTCTATTACGTTTATTTTTTTGCTTACCGTTAACTTAAAATTTCTACCGTTAACTTATTTCTCTTGACTTGATGTCGAATATTAACTATTTTTGTTTTTTTTTGCATTTTAATTATATTTAATAACTTTGTACGATGATGAATTTTAAGAACTATAGGCTAACCCTGCTTCTGTTAAGTACTCTGTTTCTACTAATTACAGGACTTCAGGCTCAAAAGCTAAACGCCCTGCTCTCATATTCCACTTTCTATTCACCAAAGGACGGACCATACATTGAGACATATCTGAGAATTGCCGACAATAGTATTCATCTTGAAAAGACTAAAAACGGAAAGTATCAGGGTAAGGTACAGGTAATAATGATGTTTAAAAAGAATGATTCGATTATTAATTTTGACAAATATGAACTGACAAGTCCGGAATTAGATTCGGTTAGCAATACTTCGAGTTTTATTGACCAGCAAAGGTTCTCTTTGCAAAACGGAAACTACAATTTTGAGATCCAAATATGGGATATGCTCGACACGCTTTCAAAACCATACGTAACACTTCAGCCGATAACAATAGACTATGACAATAACAAGGTTTCGGTATCGGGAATAGAGCTTATTGAATCTTACTCAACTACTAAAGCTCCGAGCATTATTTCAAGAGCCGGTTACGATCTTGTACCGAACATTTCCAATTTTTATCCTGCGAATGCTAATAAGCTGATTTACTATTCCGAGGTTTACAATACGAAAAAAGCACTTGGTATTGATCAGAAATATTTGATATCATCATATATCCAAATTCTGGAAACAGGAAAAACACTTCAGGATTATATCAGGTATAAAAAGGAAACCAGTTCGGACGTATCCGTTGTTTTCGGAGAATTTGACATTTCAATGCTCCCGTCGGGCAATTACAATCTTGTTATTGAAGCACATGATAAAAATAACGAACTTATAGGTGTAAACAAACTGTTTTTTCAAAGGAGCAATCCAAAGATTCAGCTTACGGTTGATAATATAGCCACCAATAAGGTCAGCAGTTCATTTGCCGGAAGAATAACGGATATTGACACACTCAGGGAATATATCAGGTATCTGCAGCCTATCTCTGACAATCAGGAGATAGCATTCTCCATGTCACACCTTGAAAAGGCCGATTTGTTAACACTTCAAAAATTCTTTTATATGTTTTGGTCAAAACGCGACCCGTTGCAACCCGAAAAGTCATGGCTTGATTACCTCGACAGGGTAAATATGGTAAATATGGCTTACTCGACACAGATTTCCAAGGGATATCAAACGGACCGTGGCAGAGTATATTTAAAATACGGACCTCCCAATTCCATTTCGGAAAGCTACAACGAACCTGCTGCTTACCCTTACGAAATATGGCATTACTATGAACTGGAAAACGGACAGCGAAACAAAAAGTTTGTTTTTTACACCAAGGATATAGTCACAAACGATTTCTCTCTTTTGCACTCGGATGTAACCGGTGAACTGTCGAACTATCGCTGGCAATATTTTCTTTTCCAGAGAGTTGATGATGGTTGGGATATTGACAGAACAACACTTCCCGATGGCTGGGGAGAAAATTCAACGGATTACTACAACAACCCGAGGTAAAAAAATGCCTCTACAGTAAGGTATAAATAAAGAGTCTAATCCTCTTTTTCAAAATAATCCTCGTATTTGGGAAGATACAGTTTTTCCCTTGCAATATCTTCAGGATAAACAAAATATGTAAGGTCGGCTTCACTTCCGATTTCCCCTTTTGAATTATACAGCCGGGCGTGAATATAGGCAAGATTCCTGACCTTTTTTTCCAGTTTTGCCTTTATGGTTATTGCTCCGTCATCAACATATACAGGTTTGCGATACCTGACATTAAGGTTGCCTGTAAAACCTGAAGTTTTAAGTTTAATCTGCACTACCCAGCTTGCTATTTCATCAAGCAATGTTGCCTGTATCCCTCCGTGTAAAATATTCTTATAACCGCTAAAGTTAGCATCGGGGACCCATTCAGCAACCAGAAACTCACCATCTTCGACAAAATTGAGTTTCAGCCCGAAAGAGTTATTGGGCGAGCACCCGAAACAGTTATAGCCTTCAAGTTTTGTGTAAGGATTTAATATCTTTCTAATATGACGATGCTCACCCATAATAAATAGCCTTATTTCTCTTTTCCTTTAACAAATTTTGAAGTTTTAACAACCTGACCATGCTCGTCATATTCAACCCATTCTCCATCTTTTTGCCCGTTTACATAGTTGCCTGTTGTTTTCATTTTACCGGTTTTGTAATACTCTTTAAACTCACCGTTCAAAATATTATTGGAATAAGTCTCCACCTTCATCACATTTCCGTTTGGATAGAATGTTTTGTTTTGTCCTTCAAAATTCCCGTCTTTGTAATTATATATTGCAATTACTTTTTGTGACTGATCATACCATTTCGACTGTCCGTCTTTCTTTCCGTTTTTATAATTTGATTCTTCCTGCATCCGGCCGTTGTCGTAATATAGAATTTTCTTTCCATTTAAAACACCGTCTTTATATTCCATTTTTGATTTGGGCTTGTTTGCACTTGAATATTCAATAGCCCAGCCATCAAGTTTTCCATTTTTATAGTACTCCTGTTTCGAAACATAGCCTCTTCTGTCAAAAGTAATAAACACACCCTGTTTCTCTCCCTCTTTGTACGATTCGATGTTGGTAATAGCACCGCTTTTCTGCTCCGTAATCCAAACACCGTCTTTCTTATCATTAATATAAAAACCCTTGCTGGTCATACTACCCCTGGTCTCTTCAACATATCCGTTCTTTTGTGCCGAGACAGAACATCCTGTTAACAGAACCAATAAGATACTAATAAAACTAACTGACTTTTTCATAATACATATTATTTTATAATTTGATTTTGGCAAAATTAATCAAAAGAAAATCCCAAATACAAACTTTATTAATAAAAATTATTTATTTTTGCAGCGTTTTCAAAACAGATCTGCGGATGTGGCGGAATTGGTAGACGCGCCAGACTTAGGATCTGGTGCCGCAAGGCGTGGGGGTTCGAGTCCCTTCATCCGCACAAAATTCTATCAAACCTTTTTGCAACTTTTACTGTCTTTGAATTGTTTACATATTATATAAAGAAAAATACAGGGTTTTAATAATTTATCTATTTTTGCACCCCCAAATTTTATAAACATAATTGGATAATGAACATAACACAAGAAAAGACAGGCGATTTAACTTCAACAATAAAAGTTGAGCTAACTCAGGAAGATTATCAGAACAAGATTGATAAAACCCTGAAAGATTTGCAAAAAAATGCAAATCTGAAAGGCTTCAGACCCGGGAAAGTTCCTATGGGAATAATCAGGAAAATGTATGGAACTCAGGTTCTTGCCGATGAAATTAACAAAACGGTTTCTGATTCTTTGAATAATTATATAAAGGAAAATAACCTTGAACTTCTGGGACACCCATTGTCGAACGTTGAAAAAACCAAACAAATAGATTTTGAAAACGACACCAACTTCGAGTTCTTTTTTGATATTGCCGTTGCTCCTCAGTTTGAGCTTGAGCTTTCCGACAAAATTGAAGTTGATTATTATGATATTGACGTTGACGACAAAAAACTTGATTTTTACATTGATGATGTAAAAAAACGTAACGGCACCCAAATACCTGTTGATACGGTTGAAGAGGAAGACCTGGTAAAGGGCAATATTGTTCAACTCGGTGAAGACGGAAGCATACTCGAAGGAGGCCTGATGCACGAAACATCCTTTATTCCAAAGTATTTTCAGGATAAAAAGGTTAAGGAAAGTTTTGTGGGAAAGAAAAAAGGTGACAAAATTGTTTTCAATCCGTTGAAAGCAAGCGGGAATGTTCAGGAGACCGCATCAATGCTGGGTATATCAAAAGAGGAGGCCGAGAAAATGGATTCGGATTTTGAATTTACAATTTCCGAAATATCCAGAAATCAGCCCGCCGAACTCAACGAAGAACTTTATAAAAAAGTCTATCCAACCGAAGATATTAAAACCGAAGAGGAGTTCAGAGAAAAACTGAGGGAGGAAGTTAAGAAACACTATCAGGTTGAAAGTGAAAATTATTTCGTCCATATGACCCTGGAAAAACTTCAAAATGAAACAAATATTGAATTTCCTGAAGATTTTCTGAAAAGATGGCTCCTCGAATCGGATCAAAAACTGACAAAAGAACAAATTGAGAAAGACTTCGACGGATACCTCAAGTCGCTCAAACAACAACTTATTATTAACAAACTCGCAAGGGATTATAATATAAAGGTTGAGCAAAAGGATATTCGCTCACACATAAAACAATCCTTTGCCAAGTATTACGGATTTGATTCCGACAACGAAGAGATGCTTAAACAATTAGACGGAATAGCAGATTCGGTATTGCAAAATCAGGAAGAAGTAAATAAAGTTTACGACGAATTGTTTGATAATCAGATGCGGGAGCTGTTCAAAGATAAGATAAAGCTCAATAAGAAAACAGTAACTTATGATGAATTCGCAAAAATAGTACAGGAACATCACAAACAACATCACGATCATGAACATTAATAACGAATTTAAGAAATACGCAGTTAAGCATCAGGGTATCAGCAGCATAACCCTTGACAAATATACATCCGTAACCGGAAATTATATTTCGCCGACAATTATTGAAGAGCGGCAGCTAAATGTTGCTACAATGGATGTCTTTTCAAGACTGATGATGGACAGAATTATTTTTCTCGGTGTCCCCATTGACGATTATGTTTCAAACATTGTCCAGGCACAACTTCTTTTTCTGGAATCAATTGACCCGAGAAAAGACATTCAGATTTACCTGAATACTCCGGGAGGCAGTGTTTATGCAGGTCTTGGCATTTATGACACGATGCAATACATTGCTTCCGAAGTTGCAACTATTTGTACGGGAATGGCTGCCTCAATGGGAGCTGTTCTTCTTTGTGCAGGCGAAAAAGGTAAAAGAACGGCTCTGCCTCACTCACGGGTTCTGATACATCAACCTATGGGTGGTGCTCAGGGACAGGCATCCGATATTGAAATAACAGCGAGAGAAATCAGCAAACTTAAAAAGGAACTTTACGAAATCATTGCAAAACATTCCGGACAAACCTACAAAAAAATCTGGAAGGACGGTGACCGCGACTTCTGGATGACGGCACAGGAAGCTCAGGAATACGGAATGATTGACGAAGTGCTGGTCAGAAACTCTAAATAATAAATTACTATGGCAAAAAAAATTGAGAGATGCTCATTCTGCGGCAGGGAGAAATCCCAGACTAATGTTTTGATAGCCGGTCTTGATGCACATATATGCGACTATTGTGTTACTCAGGCACAAGCTATCATTAAGGAAGAGCTCTCATCCAAAGCTAAAAGCCAGCTTTCAAAAATTGAACTTCAGAAACCTTTTGAGATCAAGAAACACATTGATCAATATGTTATAGGGCAGGATGAAGCCAAGAAAACACTTGCAGTTGCCGTGTACAATCATTATAAAAGGATAACGCAACCGCCCGCCAAGAAGGAAGATGATGTGGAAATTGAAAAATCCAACATCATCCTGGTAGGAGAAACCGGAACAGGCAAGACATTGATGGCCAGGACTATAGCAAAAATGTTGAAAGTACCGTTTGCCATTGCCGACGCAACGGTTTTGACCGAAGCGGGTTATGTGGGTGAAGATGTCGAGAGTATTCTTACCCGTCTCTTGCAGGTTGCCGATTATAATGTTGCCGCCGCCGAAAAAGGAATTATCTTTATTGATGAAATTGATAAAATATCCCGCAAGGGCGACAATCCGTCAATAACACGCGATGTGTCGGGTGAAGGTGTACAACAGGCACTCCTAAAACTTCTCGAAGGTTCGGTAGTTAATGTTGCACCTCAGGGTGGCAGAAAACATCCGGAGCAAAAAATGATTCAGATCAACACTAAAAATATCCTTTTCATTGCAGGAGGAGCTTTTGACGGGATTGATAAAATTATTGCCTCAAGGTTAAGAACAAACGTTATCGGATATAGTTATCAAAAAGAGAAGGAATCGGTGGATAAAGATAATATGCTACAGTATATTGCTCCTCCCGACCTGAAAAAATTCGGGCTGATACCTGAAATTGTCGGACGAATGCCGGTAGTTACTTATCTGCATCCGTTGAAGCGCGAAACTTTGAAATTGATTCTGACCGAGCCGAAAAACGCTCTTATTAAGCAATATACCAAGCTCTTTGAAATGGACGGAATTAAACTTGAGTTTGAAAACAAGGTGCTTGATTTCATTGTTGACAAATCAATTGAGTTTAAACTGGGCGCACGCGGTCTCAGATCAATACTCGAAGGGATTTTGAATGATGCAATGTTTCATCTTCCTTCCGACGAAAAGATTAAGAAACTCACAATCTCACTGCCTTACGCCGAAGAACAGTTTAATAAAACGAATATTGCAAAACTGAAGGTTGCATAGTTAGCATAGAGCTATAAGGTGCACTCTCAGAATCTTGCTGTTAATATTCATTTTCTTTTTGTAAGACAAATTAAAAAACCCAATCCCAAATTTTCGGATTGGGTTTTTCAGTATTATTGAATATCTTTGCAATGGCACAATGTTTGGGTTAAGTCTCCCGAAAATATGAAAAGAGTCATATACATAATTATATTGGTTATAGCTGCTAATCAACTGCTGACAGCACAAAATGAAGGCAAGGTTATAGTCAGGCTTGTGGATCCGGAACCGGACAGCTCTTATCAGGAGCAGGATAATATCACCATCCTTAGAGCAAATATTAAAAATAACGACACTCTCTATTTTGCCAGTCTGCCTGCCTTTACCATAGTAAAAAAATATCCCCGCAAATTCAGGGCTGCACTCCGCCGGCACGACAAGCTGGTAAGAAACGTAAAAAAAGTTTATCCCTATGCTAAAATTGCCGGACTAAAGTTGCATGAATATGAAGACCTTCTGAAAAATGCATCAAGCGATCGGGAGAGACGGAAGTTGATGAAGCAAGCCGAAAAAGAACTGAAAGAACAGTTTGAGGGAGATATTACAAAACTAACTTTTTCGCAAGGTATAATTCTTATAAAATTAATTGACAGGGAGACCGGTAACTCTTCTTATGTACTGATTCAGGAATTACGCGGAAAGGTAATTGCCTTTTTTTGGCAGTCCGTTGCACGTCTTTTCGGTTATAACCTGAAATCCGGTTACGATCCCGAAGGAGAGGACCGGGAAATTGAGTTTATAGTGCAGCAAATTGAGAATGGGGAGCTATAATCCTGCATCCTATATTAATCTAAACAGAAATGCAAACCGCTCGGCATCAGTTTATTTTGCTTTCAACGCAATATACGGTATCATCATCTCTTCCAGCGAGATACCACCATGCTGGAATGTGTTTTTGTAATAATTAACGTAATAGTTAAAGTTGTTAGGATAGGCAAAGAAGTCTGTCTTCTTGCAAAAGATGTACGACGAACTTATGTTCGTTTTCGGCAGGAAGATATCGGCAGGGATTCTTACTTCAAACACCTCTTTTTTGTTATACTTAAGCGCCTTTCCCGTTTTATATCTCAGATTAGTATTTGTATTTTTATCGCCGAGCACCCGCACCGCGTCGGATACCTTAACCGAACCGTGGTCGGTAGTTATAAAAAGGTCTGCCTTTTTCGACGCGATATATTCAATAATATCCTTCAATGGTGAATGGCTGAACCAGGAAACAGTCAACGAACGATATGCGGCTTCATCGTCGGCAAGCTCTCTGATAATTTCCATCTCGGTACGGGCATGTGACAACATATCCACAAAATTATAGACGATGACGTTAAGGTCATTATTCATAAGGTTACCGAGGTTATCAACCAGCTTCCTGCCCACGTTCAGATTCAGCACCTTGTTGTAGCTATATTTGATATTCTTCCCGAACCTTTTCAAATTCTCACCAAGCAACTCCTTCTCAAACTGATTTTTTGTTCCCTCTTCATCCTCACCGATCCAGTATTGAGGATATTTCCTTTGTATCTCCAGCGGCATCAGTCCCGCAAACAGCGAATTTCTTGAATACTGTGTTGTAGTCGGCAGAATACTATAATAAATGTTATCGGAAACCACCCTGTAATACTCCTCAATAATCGGCTGTATCATCTTCCACTGATCGTAACGCAAGTTATCAATAAGCAGCATAAAAACCTTACGTCCTGGTTGTAACATGGGAAAAAGTTTTTCTTTCAGCAGAGTATGTGAAAGAACAGGCCTGCTCTCACTGTTTGTATTTACCCAGTTGACGTAATTTTTCTCAATGAATTTGGCAAAAACCTGGTTTGCCTCCGATTTTTGCATTGCCAATATTTCCTTGATACTTTCATCCGATGATTTCCCGAGTTCAAGCTCCCATCTCACAAGACGCTTGTATATATTAACCCACTCCATATGATCAAGACCACCGGAGATTTCCATCCCAAGCCTACTAAAAGCTTGCTGATACTGCGAAGTTGTCTTTTCACTCATCAGCTTTTTATTTTCAAGATTTTTCTTCAGGCTCAGTAATATCTGTTTCGGATTAACGGGTTTGATAAGGTAATCGGCTATATTAGAGCCTATTGCTTCTTCCATAATGGCCTCCTCTTCACTTTTTGTGATCATCACAATAGGCAGGTTCGGAAAATCAACTTTCATCTGCTCCAAAGTCTCTATACCCGAAAGACCGGGCATCTGTTCATCCAGAAAAACAATATCAAAAGGCTGGCTTTTTACCAGGTCTATGGCGTCGGTACCATTATTTGTCGTTACGACATAATATCCTTTTTGCTCAAGGAACAAAATATGTGGTTTTAATAAATCTATTTCATCATCAACCCATAAAATTTTTGCATTCTCCATACTCATCTTCGTTTTATTTTTAAAACCGGTTAAACTATTATTAATAAAGGATAAAGTTAAATTTTATTGTTCAAAGGTAATAACTATTTTTAAAATTTACGATTTCAAAAACTAATTTTCATCCCGAATACCGCCCCGCACCTCGTCCTGCTATTGCATATTCACCTGATGCAAAGCAAATGACAATCATTTACGGCAACGGTAAAAGCGGAAATAGCAGCAAATAAATTTCTCTATTCAGGTCATAATTTCATTAAGAATATTATTTTTGTGCAAAACAATATTTTTGTCAACTTTAAAAACAAATAAGCGAAAGATTTTTAATGATCCTGTTTACGGATTCATTAACATTCCCGATGAACTCATACTTGACATAATCGAGCATCCTTATTTTCAAAGACTTCGGCGCATAAAACAACTCGGGCTCACACATCTTGTTTATCCGGGAGCTTTGCATACCCGCTTTCATCATTCTCTTGGTGCTATGCATCTGATGAGCGAGGCTCTTTCGGTTCTTTCGGCAAAAGGTGTTGCTATTAGCCCGGAAGAAACACAAGGTGCCTTAATAGCAATATTGCTTCACGATGTAGGTCACGCCCCGTTTTCTCACGCACTCGAAAAATCAATTGTGACCGGTATTATGCACGAAGATATTTCATTAATAATAATGAAACGGTTAAACGAGTTTTTCGGCGGACAACTTTCGACGGGCATTGATATTTTCAGACACAGCTACAAAAAACAATTCCTTTCACAACTTGTTGCAAGCCAACTCGATATTGACAGGCTTGACTACCTGACTCGCGACAGTTTTTTTACCGGTGTTTCCGAAGGTGTTATCGGTACGGAAAGAATTATAAAAATGCTGAATGTCGCTGACGACCACATAGTTGCCGAGGCAAAAGGAATTTATTCCATTGAGAAGTTTATAGTTGCGCGCAGACTGATGTACTGGCAAGTATATCTCCATAAAACTGTTCTCGCTGCCGAAAATATGCTAATCAAACTTTTACAGAGAGCTGAGTACCTTGCCCGCAACGGCGAAGATTTATTTGCTACTCCCCCGCTTCGTTTCTTTCTGGAGAACATTATTAAGAAAAGTGATATGGAGTCGGACAATGAAATACTGGAAAAATACACAAAGATTGACGATTTTGATATTTTTACATCTCTTAAAGTATGGACAGGACATGACGATTTCATCTTGTCGAGCCTGAGTAAAAGGCTCATTAACAGAAAACTTTTCAGGTGTGAGATACAATCGGAACCCTTTGAGTATTTTTATATCGAAAATATCAAGGATAGAATAACTCAAAAGTACAATATTCGGGAAAAAGATATGGAGTACTTTTTATATATCAATACAACATCCAATTATGCATACAACATTAAAGCCGATAAAATAAATATCCTCTATAAATCAGGTAAGGTAATGGATATTGTGGAAGCATCCGACCAGCTTAACATCTCGGTATTGTCGGAAGCAGTAACAAAGCATTTTATCTGTTATCCGAAAGATATATAAATTTTCCATTTAACAATTCTCATTTTGCACAATGATACCAACCCTATCGGTAATGCATAAAACCATTCCAACAATTTTATCTATTTTTGCAACATCAAATAATAAATTTTATCAATGGAATTCACAGCAAAGCAAATAGCCGAAATACTAAACGGAACAATTGATGGAAATCCTGAAGTTTCAGTCAATAATCTGTCTAAAATTGAAGAAGGAAAACCGGGAACAATCAGCTTCCTGGCCAACCCGAAATACGAACCCCATCTATATTCCACAAAAGCTTCGGTGGTAATCGTAAATAAAGATTTTACACCTGAAAAAGATTTTTCAGCAACACTTATCCGCGTGGAGGATGCTTATCAGGCTTTTGCAAAATTACTTGACGCCTATAATCAAATAAAGATAAATAAGTCGGGCATTTCGGATAAGGCGCACATTTCCGGTTCTGCACGACTTGGAAAGAATGTATATGTCGGAGAGTTTGCAGTCATCGGTGACAATGTTAAAATCGGCGACAACACAAAGGTTTATCCGCAAACCTGGATAGGCGACAACACAACAATCGGAGAAAACACAACCATTTTTGCAGGTGTTAAAATCTATTCGGATAATTTGATTGGTAATAATTGCACAATACATGCAGGTGTTGTAATAGGCAGCGACGGATTCGGTTTTGCTCCACAGGGAGATAATTATATGAAAGTGGCGCAAATAGGCAATGTCATAATAGAAGATAATGTAGAAATAGGATCGAACACTACAATTGACAGAGCCACTCTCGGCTCAACAATCATACATAAAGGAGTTAAAATAGACAATCTGGTTCAGATAGCCCACAACGTCGAAATAGGAGAAAATACTGTCATTGCAGCACAAACAGGAGTTTCCGGTTCTACTAAACTTGGCAAAAATATGATGATAGGTGGCCAGGTGGGAATTGTGGGTCATCTTAACATAGGTGACGAAGTGAAGATTGCAGCTCAATCGGGAATTTCCAAAAGCTTCAGAAAAGGCAGTATTGTTCAGGGTTCACCGGCATTTGAATATGTCAAATATAATAAGTCGTACGCCGTTTTCCGTAATCTGTCGAATTTATGGGAAAGAGTTAATGAGCTGGAGAAAAAAATTAAGGAGTAGTACCAAAAACTCACTCATCAATCGGGACACATATATCTCCATTCAAATCCCCTGATAACAAAGTTATTAACAAGATATTGAACTTTTCGGTTAATAGTTTTTTACTCATATTATTATGTAGTTTTTATAATATGATTATCTTTGCCGGCTAATTATGGGAAATAAACAGCAAACATTAGCAGCTATTGCAAAAGTAACCGGTACGGGACTTCACACGGGAATGGATGTGAGTCTTACATTTCATCCTGCACCGGAGAATCATGGAATAAAATTCAAAAGAGTTGACATTGACGGTCAGCCGGTTATTGATGCTGATTGCGACCAGGTCATAGATACAAACAGAGGAACCACCATAGGGGTGAACGGATACTCGGTAAATACCATCGAACATGTTATGGCAGCTCTTGCCGGGATGGGAATTGATAATGCCCTGATAGAGATAGACAGCAGCGAACCCCCGATTCTTGACGGCAGTTCAAAATATTATACGGATGCATTGACGAAAGCGGGAATTGTTGAGCAGGAAGCTGAAAAGGAGATTTTTGAGATAGAAGAGGTAATAACATATACGGATAAAAAAAACGATGTGGAATTAATCATCGTACCGGATAATGAATTTAAACTTTCGGTAATGATTGACTTTAACACGGAAGTTTTGTCCACTCAAAACGCCTCATTGGATTCCATAAAAAAGTTCAATACGGAAATTGCAAATTGCCGCACATTCGTATTTCTGCACGAGCTCGAATATCTGCTACATAATAACCTTATAAAAGGTGGCGACCTGAGTAATGCAATCGTATTTGTAAACAAAGTGATATCTCAGGAGGAGCTTGATGAACTTGCTGCGCTTTTCAACAAACCTTCCGTTAAAGTACTCAAAAAAGGTATCCTTAACAATGTAGAACTATATTTTGAAAATGAACCTGCACGGCATAAACTGCTTGACCTTGTTGGAGATTTGGCTCTTATTGGAAAACATATAAAGGGACGCGTAATAGCACGCAAACCCGGACACAAAGCAAATGTTGAGTTTGCCAAAATTATTAAAAAACATATCGAAAATAAAAAAATGGACAAATTTAAACCGCCTTTTGATTTAAATAAATCACCGCTGTACGATATTAACGGAATAAAAAAGTTGTTACCACACAGGCCTCCTTTTCTTCTTATTGATAAAATTCTTGATATTGACGAGACAAAAGTTACGGGAGTAAAGAATGTTACTATGAATGAACATTTTTTTACGGGACATTTTCCAAATGAACCTGTAATGCCAGGCGTTTTACAGATTGAGGCGATGGCTCAGACCGGGGGTGTTTTTATTCTGAACACACTGGAAGACCCTGAGAATTACTCAACCTATTTCGCAAAAATAACAAACGTCAAATTCAGAAAGAAAGTTGTTCCCGGTGACACATTAGTATTTGTCTGCGAGTTGATATCACCAATCCGTCGTGGCCTGTGTCATATGAGTGGTAAGGCGTATGTTGGCAACAATGTTGTTATGGAAGGTGAACTCCTTGCACAGATAGTAAAAAACGGAACTAAATAATCTTGACACTTAAATAAATGAATCAACCACTTGCATACGTTCATCCTCAGGCAAAAGTAGCCAAGAATGCAGTCATTGAACCATTTGTCAACATTGAAAGAAATGTTGAGATAGGTGAGGGAACCTGGATAGGTTCAAACGTTACAATTATGGAAGGTGTCCGTATTGGAAACAATTGTAAAATATTTCCGGGAGCTGTTATAGGAGCCATCCCTCAGGATTTAAAATATGAAGGCGAAGATACGACTGTTGAGATAGGAGATAACACCATTATCAGGGAATTTGTAACGATTAACAGAGGTACAAAAGCCAGCTGGAAGACAGTGATAGGCAAAAATTGCCTCCTGATGGCCTACGTCCACATTGCTCATGATTGCATTCTTGCCGATAATGTGATTCTTGCAAATGCCGTTAATCTTGCGGGACATATTGAGATTGGGGAATATGCTATCGTCGGCGGATTATCTGCCGTTCATCAATTTGTAAAAATCGGAGCACATGTTATTATCTCAGGAGGCTCACTCGTAAGAAAAGATGTTCCTCCATACACTAAAGCTGCACGGGAGCCGCTGTCTTACGCCGGAATAAACTCCATCGGACTGAGAAGACGTGGGTTCTCAAATGAAAAAATTAATGAAATTCAGGATATTTATCGCGTACTTTATGTTAAAGGACATAATGTATCTCAGGCTGTCAGATATATTGAGGCGAGTTGGCCGTCAAGTAAAGAGAGAGACGACATACTATATTTTATTGCAAAATCAACGAGAGGAGTAATGAAAGGATACGGGAAAATCCAGGGAAACGGATAACCCGAATATTATAACTATTGAATAAAAAATTATAATTATGGCATCAACTTCAGATTTTAAAAACGGATTAACAATTGTAATGAATAACGACCTGATGACTATTGTTGAATTTCAGCATGTTAAACCGGGAAAAGGACCTGCTTTTGTAAGGACAAAGCTAAAAAGTTTAAAAACCGGAAAAGTCATACCTCATACATTTACAGCAGGTGTAAAAATTGAAACGGCACGTGTTGAGCGTCGTCCGTTCCAGTTTTCTTATAAAGATGATTTCGGATATCATTTCTTAAACACAGATACCTGGGAAGAGACAACAATTCCCGAAGATATAATTTCCGCTCCCCAATTTCTGAAAGACGGACAGGAAGTGGAAATACTTTTCCATGCCGATACCGAAACTCCCCTTACCTGCGATCTTCCTGCATATGTTGTTCTAGAAATTACATACACCGAACCTGGCGAAAAAGGAAATACGGCAACAAATGCTTTTAAGGATGCAACAGTTGAGACCGGAGCAGTTGTTAAGGTGCCTCTTTTTGTTAATGAAGGCGAAAAAATTAAAGTTGATACTCGCAACGGAGCATATTCGGAAAGGGTAAAAGAATAAGATGAAATTTTTAAAAGCAATACCTCTTTCGGAAATTGCCGGAGTTATTAATGCAAAGTTTAACGGGCCCCAAGACTTTCCCGTTGAAGGTCTGAATGAGATACATATGGTAGAGCCGGGTGACCTGACCTTTGTTGACCATCCGAAGTATTATGAAAAAGCCCTCAACTCCAAAGCCACAACAATCCTGATAAACAAAGAGGTTGAACGGCCCGAAGGAAAAGCTTTGATTTTCTCCGATGATCCGTTTTCAGACTATATGAAGCTCGTGAGGAAGTTCAGACCCTTTGAACAGGCAACCAAAACAATTTCCGATTCGGCCGAAATAGGTGAAGGAACTGTAATTCAACCGGGTGCTTTTGTCGGAAATAATGTAAAAATAGGTAAAAACTGCATTATTCATTCCAACGTTAATATCTACGACCATTCGGTAATAGGAGATAATGTAATAATCCATTCGGGTACGGTTATAGGAGCAGATGCTTTTTATTTTCAGAAACGTGAAAACAAAACATTAAAGTTTGAATCCTGCGGTAGGGTTATCATTAAGGATAATGTTGAGATTGGTGCTCTTTGCACTATTGATAAAGGTGTGTCGGGAGACACCATCATTGATGAATACACTAAGTTTGACAATCATATTCAGATAGGCCACGACACTTACGTCGGGAAGCGTTGTCTGTTTGCATCAGCTGTTCTTGTTGCAGGTGTAAGCCATATTGAAGATGATGTTATTCTTTGGGGACAAGTTGTTATTAATAAAGAAGTTACCGTTGGAAAGGGGGCTGTTGTTCTTGCTATATCGGCAGTTGACAAAGACCTTGAGGGAGGTGTCACATATTTCGGAGCACCTGCCGAACCTGCTACAAAAAAATGGCGGGAATTGGTAATGATCAAGAAATTACCCGAAATGTATCGTAAGTTACAACAAATGCCTGAAGGGAAGTAATATCCATTCAAAGAATTTCTGGAAAGGCGACCTGTTTTTCCATCCTTCATAATCAAAGTCCTCACAATTCAACAGTGTCGTCCTTATATGCCTGCTCACCTGACTTACAACACTTTTCTCCCGAAAAGCCAGAACTATTTCGTGCTGGTATCTGAAACTCCTGTAATCAAAATTGGCTGAACCCAGGGCACATTCACTTTCGTCAATCATTATCAGTTTTGCATGCAAATTGTTAGTAACATAATAACGAATAATAACGCCTTCCCTGTAAAGCATTCCGAGATACTTGTTTCGTATAACATCAATCAACCTGACATCAGAATGTTTCGGAATAATTACCTTTACGGAAACCCCCCTCCTGACAGCATCAATCAGCGCTTTTCGCAAAATATATCCGGGTAAAAAATATGGCGTTTCAATAACAATCTCCTTCTTTGCATCCTTAATCAACCGGAGGTACTTTTTTCGAACCCTCTGCTTAGTCAATGACGGAAAATCCCTGATAACCTCACAGTCGTCACAAACAATTCTACGTATATTTATCAGTTTTTCAAAAACATACTTATTATAGATCTCATATTGTTCAAGAAAAGCCTTTTTGAACTTCAGTGCAACGTCAGATTTTATTCTCAAAACAGATTCACGCCAGTTCAAAGAGTAATCGGTAATATTTGCCGAACCAATGTATGTTATTTCATCATCAATTATAAGAAGTTTTCTATGATTACGGCGGTGATTTTTCGTAAAGAAATCCCAAAAGAACTTTATTTTCTGAAAATATCTGTATTCACCTCCGTTTTCAACCAATCCCGCAAAAAAGTTGGAGGGTAGTGACGTACCCCATGAATCAAGTAACAACTTTACTTCAACACCCTGCTCACTTTTTTGAACCAGAGCATCCCGAAATTTAACACCTATGGAATCGTTGTTAAACCTGAATGTTTCCAGATAAATATATTTCCTTGCTCTGCGTATATCCTCCAGCATTGCATTATAATATTGCAACGGGTCATCAAACAGTTTATATTCCTTATTTTTAATAGTTGACATAAAGCGGGAAACAAAAAAAACCGTTTACGAAAATAATAAAAAAAATTCACATAAACCTGATAAAAAATCTCACTTTAACATACTCTTATGAAATTTAAGGAAAAACAAAGGCTAAGTATCCGTAATTATCCATACCACACAAAATATCTACTCTTTAGTGCCGTTTCGCAGATAATACCTTATACCTATTGAAAAAGTATTAAAGGAAAAACTTACTCCGTAATTATTTGTGTTACTATTATAATTATTGTCGTTACCGTTTTTTATCATTTCTGTTGAGTTATAAGAATAATAAATTTTTCCGGCATTACCGCTTAATGCCCAGTTTTTAGAAATAAAATATGTTATTCCGGGGGTTATGAAAATATCAAGGGAGAAAGTATTCCCGGTAATATCTTCAATAGTATCATTATTGTGGAATTTTTCATTTTTCTTTCCAAATCCGAGATTTATGTTTGCTGCAAGAGTAATATATATGTTGTTTCCTATCTTAAAGTACTTTTCGGAGTATGGATTAACCAATATTTTATTGGTATTTTTTTCATGCAAGTAATCCAAATCGTTATCTGTATAAACATTAAACTCACTTTTATTATGTTGATATCCCAACCCTATTCCCAAAACAAATGAATTTGAGATAAAAAAGCCGGATTCAGGTAAAAACGAAAATGATGTTTCATTTTGCTTAAACTTGGTATGGTTATTAAAAATCGGATCTTCATCAGTGGTTTTTCTTTGATAAAATCCCAAACTACCACCTAATAATATTGCACCCTTGTTAATTTGTGCTTTGGCAGCAGGAATTGCAAATATTGCAATTAACAGTACGATAAAAACTTTTTTCATAATATTAATTTTAATTAATTTAAACATATATTTAATTACTTCAAATCTTCATAACACATTGCAACACAATATTAAACGGGGGCTGTATATCGCCCGGACGCCCCATATATTCCTCATTTAGCAGATTATTCACAAGAATAGAAAGTTTAAATAATTTCGGAAATTGATAAGATGTTCTCAGATTGAGAACAAAATGCCCCTTATTGTTTTTCTCACGATAATCTTTTAATCCGGGAAAAATCTCCTGTCCGAGAATTGTTTCTTCAAATGCCTTATCAATTCGCTCCATAAAACTGTTATAAATGAAATTAGCTCCGAGACTCATCCTTCCGTAAGTGATTTCAAAATCACCTTTTAAAGAATGTCTGTAGCGATATTTCAGAATATTATCCTCCAGTGTATCTGTACTAAGGTCTATGGGATTCATATAGGTGTATCCTGCAAAAAAAGTAACGGTAGATTTTCCGAAAGCACCCGTTCCCGAGACATCAAGTTCAACACCGGTTATTCGGGCATGGCCAACATTCAACGATTTAAACCCAAGGTCGTCAAGTGTGGGAATCTGTGTTGAATCCTGCAACCAAATACCGAAAGTATATTCAATCATATTTTGATATTCCGTCCGGAATGCAGCCAAATCAACAAAACCCTTCCACTTTCCCGCTCTGAAACCTTGCTTCACGCCCAATTCGGCACTCCAGCCTGTTTCCGGCTCAAGAGAAGGATTAGGAAATATATTCAGACTGCCAAGGCTCGTTGCCGTATATTTCTCAGCTATTGAAGGATATCTGAAACCCTGTCCGAAAGACGCCCTCAGGAAGGTGTAAGAAGCCGCTTGAAAATTTAACCCGGCGCGCATAACCGGAGCCGACTGTCTGTCTGAATTGTCAAGGGTGTAGGTTTCCCACCTTAGTCCGAGTGATGCTGAAAACCGTTTAAGAAAATTATAATCCAACTGTGAGAACAACGCAAGATTTGAATTAGTATGGTCGCCGTAAAGGTTGGCATTAGTAACACCGTACAATCCCATCATACCTATTGTCAAGTTCAATTTCTGCCTGAAAGTTTTATGATATCTGTATTCACCGTAATACATATCGGAGCCATTGTCTTTATCGGGATTATCATCAAAACGGTTATCAACGTGATAAAAGCGGGTATGGAGACTATGCTTACCGTCACCCTTATCATAAAAATTGATCCAGGGATCGGCATTAAACCTGAATCCTCGCGTTGGGGTAATACCGGCCGGATTCTGCAGGAAAGCGCCCGAGTCGGCATCCTGCCAGATAAAAAAGTCTGAACTCTCCTGCCATTGAATATTCGTACTCAGTCCACAAGATAATGCTTCCGTATTTTTCGGTCTGTACCGCAGCTTGACATTTGCCCTGGCTCTTTTTTCATAGCTTTCTTCCCTGTACCCGGGATTTGAGTATAGATTTATTCCCGAAACAATATCAAACCGGCCCGCTTTTCTTGAGTCGGAGAAGCTTGCTCCACCGAAAACAGGAGCGGATTTCCACCACCAAGCCATCTCTTTTCTTTTGGGCTTTATATACAATCCGCTGAATAAAACGGCTTTTGTTTCCGGTTTAATTTCGGGCCAGGCTGTACGTATATTAATAACCCCATTGAGAGCTGAAGAGCCGTACAAAGCAGAGGAGGCTCCTTTTAATATTTCAATCTGTTCGATGTTCTCAACAGGTAAAAAATTCCATTTCACCTCTCCCACATCTGCTGTCAGTATTGGCAAGTCATCAACCAAAACCAAAACCCGGCTTCCCGCACCATAACTATATCCGCTGCCACCACGAATACTCGGCTGGTCACCCAGGACATCAATTCCAGGCATCTTTGTCAATACATTTTCTATATTTACGGTATTTGTATTTTCAATAAAACCGGGTTTAATTATCTCCATTGACACCGTCACATCCGAAAGTTTTTGCTTGAACTTTCCGGCAGAAACAACCACAGTTTGCAAAGCTACAGCCTCCGCTTTAAGTGAAATATTGATTTCAAGATCACGGGATGCGACAACGGTAATATTTCTTTTCAAAGTTTCATATCCGATATACCTGAAGGCAAGCTGATATTTACCCCGAGGTAAAGAAAGGGAATAAAAACCATTTACATCAGTTGACACTCCGGTGGTGCTGTCAACAATAACATTAACTCCTATGAGCGTCTCTCCCGTATCACCATCCTTTACAACACCATGAACAGTTCCTTTTTCCTGCGAATAAACAGAATATGAAACAAATAAACATACCAGGGATAAAAACCCGGTGATCAAAAAGTATTTTGAACTATGCAAAACGTAAAGCATCGCTTATCATTCAGACTTTATGACCTTCCCGGTATAAAAGCTATCCGAATTATGAATTGAATAAAAATAGAGTCCCTGTTTAAATGAAAACCCATCGAGCACAAAATGATTTTCGCCTGTTTTTGAAAGCTTTTCTTCAGAATAAATTTTATTTCCCAAAATATCAAACAGCTCAAATGAAACATTTTCAGGTTTTCTCACATAATAAACCACATCAAGCTGAGTATAAAAGGGATTAGGTGTGGCGCCGGCTATGGTCAGCGACCTGCTTTCAAACTCATTGATCCCAATTTCTCCTACAACATTCATTGTCAGCGATGTGGAATCAGTGACTGTTCCCACAAAAACAGGCTGCCCGAAGACCAAAGCATAAACGTCAATTGCTATTTTCAGGGGATATGCACCCGTATCGGACGGTGTACCTTCGAGATTAACGCAATAATAAGTCTCAGGATAATAGATACTGTCCTCTGCATTGGTCGCCCAGGTTATACCGTCAGGAAGATTTCCCACATCAACAATTTTGACGTGATGCAAAGTTATTGACGTACCTGAAGCACTGTCCAAAACATAATCCAAAGGTATAAGAATAGTAAAATCCTGACTGTACAGCACATTAACAGCAGCAGGAGGCAGATTTTCAGGACAAATTTGCCCGTTGTTTTCAGGATCGGGACAGGAAATGGAATCCCCGGGAGTACATTGTGCGCTGGACACATCAATGTTAAGCACACCTAATAAAAGCGATAAGAAAATGATGTAAATAGTTTTCATAACCGGTAATTTTTTTAAGAATAATTTATTTTTAAAAAGCAAAATTACATAATTTTTATAACAATACCAACTTCCTTTCCTTTTATAACAAGACGTACTCATCAAAAAAATAGCATTAAATGCTCTAATATAAATATATTTTTGTAAATTTGTTTCTCATTTTAGAAAGTTCTTCTAAACAAAAAAATATTATGGAAAGTCTAACAGAAAAAATATTTGAGCAAGCTCTTGATTTACCAATAGAAGACAGATTAGATTTAATTGATAAATTACTTATAAGTTCAAACTTGGTAAGTCGGAAAGAAATTGACGATGCCTGGGCACAAGAGGTTGAAAACCGATTTTCAGATCTTGAGAATAATAAAACAAAGCTGATTGAAGGTAAGGAAGTTTTTGAAAAAATTCATTTGAGATATTCAAAATGAACTATCTATTTCATGAAGAAGCGGAAAAAGATCTCTTATCAATAGTAGAATACTATGAAGAATGTCAAATAGGTTTAGGATTAAGGTTTTCAAAAGAACTCTATGTAACAATAGATAGGATTTGCAAATATCCTTTAGCATGGAAAATGATTGATTTAAAAACAAGACGTTGCCTAATGTCAAGGTTCCCTTTTGGTGTACTTTATCGAATTGTTGATAACAGAATAATCATTATGGCAATAATGCATCTGCATAGAAAGCCTGGTTATTGGAAAAACAGAATTCTATAAAAACAGAAAAGTTATTTTGTAGTGCAATGAATAAAAGAAAAACCCTATTTTATCCACCCGTCATTAGCATCTTCCCTGGCATCAAAACTTTTCACATAAGGTTTAATATCTATCAACGGAGTATTGTCAAGTATATCAAGTCCCGAAGTGTAGATTTTATTTCCTTCAATCTTTTTTATTTTAGCAATGGTCAGGCCAACTGAATTAAACCGGTGGGGAGAACGAGTTGCAAACAGACCTACTTCCCTACCGTCACCTTTTGGTGGATGAACTCTAAGTTTGGGCTTCTTTTTCGGACGGTCAATATGAAAAATCACATAAATATATTTGAACTTATCAAGCAAATACAATCCTTCAGCCAGTTCCGGATTCAGTTCAAGATAAAATTCCCCTTCCGCATCTTCATAACTCCCGAACGGCGTATCATCCGCATACGGTGTATGAACAGTCCCTATTGATTCAAATT
>Ga0256841_1000702_pt1 | contig 32622 bp, 29 predicted proteins | sample 356308metaG_FD_185971 | JGI IMG/M metagenome (GOLD analysis project Ga0256841, IMG submission 185971) | Hydrothermal vent microbial communities from Mid Atlantic Ridge, Atlantic Ocean - 356-308 | ecosystem: Environmental > Aquatic > Marine > Hydrothermal vents | place: Atlantic Ocean: Mid... | reverse complement strand
CTGGACGCTTTCGAAGCCGTCTTCAACGGTGATTTCGAAGTGGTGGAACAGCATCGGCCGTGGCTGGCGGCCGAATGGGAATGGGACGGGGTGACGGCGCAGAACTGCTGGCGGGCGGAAACTTTGTACGGCATTGCTCCGGCTTCGGGACGGGCCATGCTGCCCTGTACCACCGCGGGCTCCGCAGTGGCGGCCGGGATGTGGAACCGGCTGGAGATTCCTGCCGGGGTGACGGAACTGCCGGTGACCTTCGATTGGAAACTGGTGACCGAGGAATTCACCAGTTACCGCGGCACAGGTTACACGGCTTATAACGACGGACTGATTGCCGAACTGGTGAAGGTGGATGAAGAGGGTCGGGTAGTCGGGCACGGCAGTGTCCGCTTTGAGCGGCATATCAACCAGGTGATGCTGGGTGAGGAATGGGATCCCGGCGACGACGAGCTTTTTCCGACCCGGCATGCTTCCTTCCGGTAATCGAACTGGCACACGGACACGGTGGTGTTTCCGGTGGAATACGGGGCGGGGCGTTATTATCTGCGATTTTACGTCGAGGACGTCTGGGACGCCAACGGCGTCACATACGCCCTGATCGATCGGGTGCGGCTGCGGGCGATGTGATGGGAATAATTGGCCCCGATACGCCGATTTGGCAAACTCCGGGAGGCTTGGTTCTCGGGCTGTTGATTTTGGGGTTGGGATATCTCATCTTCAGGATGTGGTTTGGTTTCTCCTTGCCACGTGCCGGGATCGTCTTCGTCTCGTCGCTGGGAATGGCGGCGTTGATCGGGGTGGGGGTGCTCGGATTGTGTATGTATTGGTCTTGGCCGTTGTGCCATTCCACCTTCAAGGTGGTGCGCCCCGATGCACGGGGGCGGGCGGGGGTAGTCCTGAGCCGGGTATTGATTGGGAGAACTCGGGCCTTTCTGGAAAAACCGGGTGGGTTTCTGCTGGGGAGACGATGGCCGCCGGCATCCTGGCTGCGGCCGGTGCGTGCCTGGGAACGGGGGGTGAGGCGGGCGCTCACCGGGGTGGGGGTTCAATATCACGATTTTGCTTCTCTTCATTTCTACTACACGCCCCATGCCGATCAAATCACCGAAAACTTCAGGCTTGTTGCTCTGGATCAGGTCAACGTGGAGGTACTGCTGGCCCGGGGGCTTGTACATCTCCGGGCTTACCTGAATAGGTGCTTGCAAGGAAGGGGGGATTTCTTCCCGATCGGAATTTCGTTAGACGCCTATCTGATGCGGGTTGTCGAGGATCTGGCAGGCTACCGTGCAGCGATCCGCCAAGGGCGTTCGGCGGCCGTGTGGATGCTTCGGGGATATACCTGGGTGTTGCAGCCCGTGATGGAGGCGGTGCGGATAGAGTTCGATGGCGTGCTCACGATGCGAGAGGCCCAAGAGCCGATGGACGAGGCGATCGCGGCATTGCGCCGGCTGCAACAGCCTTGGCCTTGCCTGACGGGGTGGTGTTTTCACCCGCCTGCGACCGTTTCCGCTGATATGGAAATCCTTTGGCATTCGTTGGGCCGGGTGCTCGAGAAGCAGTGTCTGCTGGAAGACGCTCATGATCACGAGTTCCGAAAACCACCCCGCTGCTGCCGCAATTTCTTTGTTGGTACCGGTTTGTCTTTCCAGACACAGTTACGGCTCACGGCGTGAGCTGGTCGAGCAGCTTCTGGACGAACGCCAGCCTTTCACCGGGATCTTCCAGGTTCGCCTGGAAGCGCAGCATTGGCGGGCCATCCAGGCGAAAGAGATCCGGTTGGGTCTGCACCAGTTTGAGCAGGGCCTCGACATCGATGGCGGGTTCCGGGGTGAACCGGATCCGACCACCCCCCTGGTTGGCATCGATTCTCTCGATTCCCAGGGATTTGGCTTTCAGCTTCATTTCGGCGATGGCGAACAGGTTTTTGGTCGCCTCCGGCAGTAGCCCGAAGCGGTCGATCATTTCCACCTGCAGTTCCTCCAGCGCCTCGGCGTTTTCGGCGTTGGCGATGCGTTTGTAGAGAACCAGGCGGGTATGGACGTCGGGCAGGTAGTCGTCGGGAATCAGCGCCGGCAGCTTCAAATCCACTTCGATGGTTTCGTCTTGCGTCTCCTCCAAGGACAGTTCTTTGCCCTCCTTGAGGGCCTTGACTGCCTTTTCCAGCATTTCCGAGTACAGGTTGAAGCCGATTTCCTGGATCTGGCCGCTCTGTTCGTCTCCCAGCAGTTCCCCGGCGCCGCGGATTTCCAGATCGTGGGAGGAGATCAGGAAACCGGCGCCCAGTTCGCCGGAGGCCTGGATGGCCTCGATGCGCTTGACGGCGTCCCGGGTCATCAGCTTCTTGGGTGGCACCAGCAGATAGGCATAGGCGCGGTGATGGGAGCGGCCCACCCGGCCGCGCAGCTGGTGCAGCTGGGCCAGTCCGAACAGATCGGCGCGGTGGATGACGATGGTGTTGGCCGAGGGAACGTCGATGCCGCTCTCGATGATGGTGGTGCAGAGCAGGACGTTGAAGCGCTGGTGGTAGAAGTCCAGCATGATGCGTTCCAGCTCCCGCTCCGGCATCTGGCCGTGGGCGATGCGGATTCGGGCCTCGGGCACCAGGCGCTGGATATCTTCGGCGATCCGCTCCATGGTTTCGATCTTGTTGTGGACGAAATAGACCTGGCCGCCGCGGCGGATTTCGCGCAGGATCGCTTCCTGGACCAGGGAATCGACCCATTCGCTGACGAAGGTCTGGATGGGATGGCGTCCTTCCGGCGGGCTGGCGATGATGGAGATGTCCCGCAGCCCCGACAGGGACATGTTGAGGGTGCGGGGGATGGGGGTGGCGGTCAGGGTGAGCAGGTCCACCTCGCTGCGCAGTTTCTTGAAGTGCTCCTTCTGGCGCACGCCGAAGCGCTGCTCCTCGTCGATGATCACCAGGCCCAGGTCCCTGTATTTGACGCTTTTCTGGATCAGCTTGTGGGTGCCGATGAGGATGTCCACCTTGCCTTCGGCAAGGTCGGCGAGGATCTGCTTCTGCTGCTTCGGCGTGACGAAGCGGGACAGCACCTCCACCCGCACCGGCCAGTCGGCGAAGCGGTCGCGGAAGTTCTGATAGTGTTGCTGGGCCAGAAGCGTGGTCGGCACCAGCACCGCCACCTGTTTGCCGCTCTGGACGGCGACGAAGGCGGCCCGCATGGCCACTTCGGTCTTGCCGAAGCCGACGTCGCCGCAGACCACCCGGTCCATGGGATGGGGGGAGCGCAGATCGTCGAGGACCGCTTCGATGGCGGCGGCCTGGTCCGGGGTTTCCTCGAAGGGGAAGGCGGCGGCGAAGGCGCGGTAGGCCTCCGGATCGAAGCGGTGGGCGAAGCCCTGGCGTGCGGCGCGTTTTGCGTGGATCTCCAGTAGTTCGGCGGCCACGTCGCGGATGCGCTCCTGGGCCTTGCGGCGGATCTTTTTCCACTGGTCGCCGCCGAGGCGGTGGAGGGGGGCGTTCTCCACGTCGGCGCCGCTGTAGCGGCCGATCCGGTGCAGGTCGGCCACCGGAACGTAAAGCCGGTCGCCCCCGGCGTATTCCAGGGTCAGAAACTCGGTTTCCACGCCGCCCACTTCCAGACGCTGCAACCCGCGATAGCGGCCGACGCCGTGATCGCGGTGGACCACCGGGGCGCCCACGGTCAGTTCGCTCAGATCGGCGATCAGGTTTTCGATCTCCCGGGCGCCGCCAGGGCGGCGGGGTTGGCGGACCCGTTCGCCGTAAAGCCGGGTTTCCGGAATGACGGCCAGGTTCGGCTCGTCGCTCCACAGGCCCTGTTCCAGGGGAGCGATGGCGATGCCGAGCTCTGGACGCCGCTGGAGAAAGTCGCTCCAACCGTCGACGATTTGCGGTTTCAGGCCGAACTTGGCCAGGGTTTCCAGCAGGGTTTCCCGGCGTCCCGGGCTTTCGGCGGTCAGCAGCACCGGGCCCCGATGTTGCGCCAGGAAGTCCTGTAACCGCCGGGCCGGTTGTTTCTTCTGCGGTTCCAGGGCGACGTCCGGCAGGGGCCGGGTGGCGAAATCGACCTGTACCGAAGCGGCCGAGCGGGGAAACAGTTCGATGCGGGGATAGGTCTGCCAATGGCGCTGCAGTTCCTCCGGCGGCAGATAGAGGGTTTCCGGCGGCAATGGCGGCCGGTCCAGGTCGCCCCGGCGGAGCTGATAGCGGGTTTCGACTTCCCGGAAGAAGTCCTCGCAGGCCGACGGTGCCGCGGCCAGCGCCAGTATGGTTTGCTCAGGGAGATAGTCGAACAGGGTTTCGGTCCGGTCGAGGAACAGGGGCAGGTAGTACTCGATCCCGCCGGGCAGAAAGCCGCTGCTGACGTCCTGGTACAGGGGGCTGGTGCCCGGGAGGTCCGGGAAGGCGGCCCGGAAGGCCCGGCGGAATCGTTTGATCGCCTCCGGGTCGGTCGGAAATTCCCGTCCGGGAAACAGTTCGAACCGTTCGATTCGGTCGATGGAACGCTGGGTCTCGGGATCGAAAGTGCGGATGGATTCGATCTCGTCGTCGAAGCGCTCGATCCGCAGAGGTCGGTCGGAGCCCATGGGGAACAGGTCGAGAATGGCGCCGCGGACAGCGAATTCCCCGTGCTGCTGGACCTGGGGAGCGCACTGATAGCCGGACTGTTCCAGTTGCCGTCGCAGGGCCTCGACATCCAGCGTGTCACCCACCTTCACGGCCAGGCTGTTTCCCAGGACGTGGCGCCGGGGCGGCAGGCGCTGCATCAGGGTGGCGATGGGGGTGATCAGGACCCCGTGCCGGGTCTGCGGCAGCCGCACCAGGGTGTGCAGGCGCTGGGAGACGATTTCCGGCAAAGGGGAGAAGACGTCGTAGGGCAGCGTTTCCCAGTCGGGAAAATGCAATACCGGCGCCTCGCCCTCCAGGAAGAAGGCGATGTCCTGTTCCAGTTGCCGGGCACTGTGGCTGTCGGGGGTTACCACCATGAAGAACCGCCGGGTGGCGGCGATGGCCCGGGCCAGGGCGAGAGGGGTGGCGGCATCCGCAAGTCCGCGCCAGTGCACCGACTGGCCTACCTCTCGGGGAACGGGGGGATGAAGCGGAGAGCGGGAAACCGGTTGTTGGGTCGTTGCCGTCATTGCGCGATCGATCTGGACGAATTCAATTCAAAGTTGGACGAAAAGGCGGGGGATTATATCCGCTATCCGGTCATTTGGGTTTTTCCGTCGTCAGTCCCAGGGACAGCCAGGCCTGCATGCCGCCGCGGTACCATTTGATTTTGTCGGCGGGATAACCGAGGGAAAGCAACCGTTGAACGACCTGATAGGAATCCGGATTCCAGTAGCCGTTGCAGAAAAGCACCAGAGTCTTGGCGTTGCTGAAATCCCATTTGTCACCGTTTCGTTTGGCGTTGAAATGTTTTTCCAGCAGGTGGGGCATTTTGTCCTGGAATTGATCGTAGGGCAGGTTGATCGCCAGGGGAATCGTTTGCCGCTCGTACCATTCGTCAGGCCGGGTATCGATGATCAGGACGTCGTCGCTTTGGGCGCGCTTTTGCAGATAGGCGATTAGTTCCAGTTCCCCCAGCGTTTCCACCCCCGGCGCGGCGACGCTGGGCTGAATGCAATAAGGCGGGCAGGGGCGCGAGGTTTTGTCGAAAGGGGGCGGTATAGTGTTCGCCGGGTCTTGAATTCTTTCGATCACCACGGTTCGGCCGGCTTTGGTGATTTCGATACGACCGATATGCTTGCTTAACTTGACATGGATGGTTTCCCCGTTTTCCGTTTCCCCGGGGACGGCCGGTGCCGGTGACAAACCTGTCAAGAGAATAAAATATATATATCGAACCTTGGTGAGGAAGCTTGGGTTCATAGTATAATTAAGTACAATTACCAGGTTATATATTACTATTGGATTGGAGGTTGATTTTACATGGATATGCAAATCGAGCAGATCGAGAAGCAGTTGGAAGGCTTGTCGGAAGCAGAATTGCAAAAGGTATTGGAGGATACCCGACGGGTTCTGGAGGAAAAACGAAAAAAACGGCAGGAGGAAGTCAAACGGCAAATTATCGAATTGGCCGACTCCGTGGGCCTGGAAGTGTCCTTCCGGGTGAAAGGAAAACCCGGGGAAATCCGGACCGTGCGCAGAAGGGGCAAGGCGGCGCCGAAATACCGCCATCCCGCCGACCCGACGCTGACCTGGAGCGGGCGCGGCCAGATGCCCCGCTGGTTGCGGGATCTGGTGGACCAGGGCCACGACAAGGAGGAATTCCGCATCCGCGACTGATTCCCGCTCTCAGTCATCGAGGTAGCGCCGGGTCAGGTCCGAATAGGCGTCGATGCGCCGGTCGCGCAGGAAGGGCCAGATCCGGCGCACCTTTTCACCGCGTTTCCGGTCGAGGCGGGCGAACAGGACCTGATAGTCCGCTTCGTCGGTGTGGGCGAGCAGTTCCCCCTGGGGACCGGCGATGAAACTGTGGCCCCAGAAGCGGATCCCCGGAGTCCGCCGTTCGGGATCCGGTTCCAGACCGGTCCGGTTGCAGCTCAACACCGGCAGGCCGTTGGCGACCGCATGGGCGCGCTGAATCAGGATCCACGATTCCAGTTGCCGTTTCTTTTCCGCTTCCTCGTCGCGGGGATCCCAGCCGATCGCCGTGGGATAGATCAACAGTTCCGCCCCGGCCAGGGTCATCAAACGGGCCGCTTCCGGATACCACTGGTCCCAGCAGACCAAAACCCCCAGTTTGCCGACGCTGGTCGCGATCGGTTCGAATCCCAGATCGCCGGGAGTGAAATAAAACTTTTCGTAAAAACCCGGATCGTCGGGTATGTGCATCTTACGGTATTTGCCGGCGATCCGCCCGTCGCGTTCGAAAACGATGGCGGTATTGTGATAAATCCCGGGGGCGCGTTTTTCGAAAACGGAGGCCACCAGAACGATGTTCAGCGTTTCGGCGAGCCGTCCCAGGGTTTCGGTGGTCGGTCCGGGTATGGGTTCCGCCAGGTCGAAAAAATCGGGATTTTCCACCTGGCAGAAATAGGGCAGGGTGTGCAGTTCCGGCAGCACGACCAGATCGGCCCGTTGGGAGGCGGCCTGCCGGATACCCTGGACGGAGCGTTCGAGATTTTCCTCCCGGTCGTCCGAACAGGCGTGTTGCACCACGGCGACGATAGGATCGTTTTTCATGGGGGTAGCACCAGTTCGATGGGCAGTGGATAGTTCATGGTCATGCAGTGAAGGCTACCGTACTGCTGGATCAGGGGGCGGGCGGGAACGGGGATGATCTCCCGCTGCGGGAACGCCCGCTGCAGGCAGCGCCGGGCCGCCATGTCCGCCGGATCTTCGTATTGCGGTAGCAAAACCGCGCCGTTGATGACGAGGAAGTTGGCGTAGGACGCCGGCAGACGTTGGCCTTCCCGGTTGTGGATCGGTCGCGGGCCGGGCAGGGCGATCAGTTCGTAGGGTCTGCCGTAGGGGGTGCGGAAACCGCGCAACTGCGCCGCCATGGCGGTCAGAGACGCGAACTGAGGGTCGTTCGGGTCGTCGCAGCTCTGGTAGAGGATGGTGTCGTGGTCGGCGAAGCGGGCCAGGGTGTCGACGTGACCGTCGGTGTCGTCGCCCGCCAGTTTGCCGTGATCGAGCCAGAGAAAGCGTTTTATTCCCAGATGTCGGCGCAGGATGGCTTCCGCCGCCGAAGGATCCGGATTGCGGTTGGGGTTCTGGATCGAGTGCCGGGTCGCCAGCAGGGTGCCGAGGCCGTCGGTCTCCAGGCTGCCTCCCTCCAGGACCCAGTCGATCCGCCGATAGGGGATGTCCCCGAAGACCCCGGAATGGTACAGAGCCCGGCCGAATTCATCGTCGGTCCGGCTGGGGTATTTTCCTCCCCAGCCGTTGAAGCGGAAATCGAGCAGCCCTCCCCGCCCTTGGTGGTGCCAGACGCCGATAGGGGCGGTGTCCCGCACCCAGACGTCCCGGTAGGGAAGCTGGACGAAACGGAGCCGCGCCGCCACCGGATGGTAGGCGTTCAGGCGTTCCTCGATGTCCCGCCGGTGCTGGGCGTCCCGGCAGGCGATCAGAACGTCCTGGTGGCGGCTGATGGCGACCACGGTGAGGGCGTAGCTGCGTTCCACCGCTTCCAGCCACGGGGCGAAATCGCCCTCGGGATGGGGCCAGGCGAGCAGGACGAACCCCTGGGGGGCCCATTCCGGCGGCAGAGTCACCGGGTCCATTGCAGCATTTCCTCGGCGTGGGCCAGGGTTTGCGCGGTGATCTTCAGCCCCCCCAGCATCCGGGCGATCTCCCGGCGCCGGCTTTCGTCCCCCAGGGGAACGACCCGGGTCTCGCCGACCTGTTTTTCCACCAGGTAGTGATGGTGGGCCTGGGCGGCGACCTGGGGAAGATGGGTGACGCACAGGACCTGACGGTCGCCGCCGAGTTGGCGCAGGTGGCGGCCCACGATTTCCGCCACCCCGCCGCCGATCCCGGTGTCCACTTCGTCGAACACCAGGGTGGGCACCGGACGATTCTCGCTGCAGGCGACCTGAAGCGCCAGGCTCAGGCGGGACAGTTCCCCGCCGGAGGCGACTTTCGCCAAAGGACGGGGGGACAGTCCCGGATTGGTGGTGACCAGAAATTCGATCCGGTCGAGCCCTTCCGGACGCGGATCGGCGTCGCCGTCGGTTTCGACCGCGATGTGGAATTCCCCGTGGGGCATACCCAAGTCCCGCATCAGCGCTGTGATCCGTCCGGCCAGCTTCCCGGCGCTCTCCCGACGCAGCCGGCTCAGCCGCTCGGCGGCCTGGCGATAGCGCTGTTCCAGTCGTCGCAGCGCGGCTTCCAGTTCGGCGAGTTCCTGTTCCCGGTCCGCCAGACCGTCGAGTTCCCGGCGCAGTTGCTGCAGCCGCTGGGGCAGTTCGCGGGGATCGACCTGATGTTTGCGTGCCAGGTCGTGGAGCCGGCCGAACAATTGGTCGAGATGGTTCAGGCGTTCGGGATCGGCTTCCAGTCCGTCCAGTTGCTGGCGCAGGCCGTGACCGGCCTCTTCCAACTGAATCCTGGCGCTGGACAGTAGTTCGACCGTTTCCTGCAATCGCGGCGCCCAGCGGCAGACCGTCTCCAGTTCCCGGATCGCCTGGTCGACCCGGTCGATGACCGCGGTTTCCGAATCGTAAAGTTCGTGCAGTTGCTGCTGGGTGGCGGCCAGAATGCGGTCGAGGTTGGCCAGTTGGCTGAATTCCTCCTCGAGGGCGTCATAGTCGAGGTTTTCGACACCGGCTTGCTCCAGTTCCCGGATCTGGAAGCGCAGAAATTCCTCTTTCAGGGATTGATCGGCGCTTTGTTGCCGCAGCCGCTGCCAACGGGTCCGGGTCTCACGCCACCGATGGGCCAGATCGACCACCTGGTGCGCCAGCTCCTGATGGCCTCCGTGCAAATCGAGGAGATGGCGCTGCTCCGCCGGATGGCGCAGGCGCAGGTGGGCGTGCTGGCCGTGAATTTCCAGTAATTGCCGTCCCAGGGTCTGCAGGGTCTGCAGGCTGACCGGGCGGTCGTTGACGAAGGCCCGGGAACGCCCCTTGACGGCGATGCTGCGGCGGATCAGACAGGCGTCGCCGCTTTCCAGGTCGTTGTCCCGGAGCCAGCGGCGTGCTTCGGGGGTCCGGTCCAGAGCGAATTCCAGGATCACCTCGGCCCGGTCCGCCCCGCTGCGCACCCAGTCCGAATCGGCCCGTTCCCCCAGGGCCAGGCCGAGCGCGGTCAGCAGGATGGATTTGCCGGCCCCGGTTTCCCCGGTCAGGGCGGTGAAGCCGGGCTCGAATTCCAGATCCAGGTGGCGGACGACGGCCAGGTCGCGAATGGTCAGTGCGGTCAGCATGATCGGCGTCAGCAGTTGCTCCAGTGCAGTTTGACCCGGAGGATTTCGAAAAAGTCGTAATCGACCGGATGCAGCAGGCGGAATGGTTTGTCGGCCTTGCGGATCACGATGTGGTCGTCGATCAGGACCTCGGGGATGGAGACGGTGTCGCAGGTGACCTCGGCGCGGATTTCCTTGGCGCTGCCGAAGGCGATCTCCACCTCGCTGTCGCCGGCGATGACGATGGGGCGGTTGGTGAGGGTATGGGGGTTGATGGGCACCAGTTCGATGGCGTCCAGGGTGGGGTGGAGAATGGGGCCGCCGCCGGAAAGGGCGTAGGCGGTGGAGCCGGTGGGGGTGGATACGATGAGGCCGTCGGCCCGCTGCGAGTTCAGAAACCGGCCGTTGATGCGGGTGATGATTTCGATCATGCTCGGTGTGATCCAGCGGTGGACCACCACCTCGTTGACGGCCACTTCCTCATGGATGATCCGGCCCTGGCGCAGGATGCGGGCCTGCAGCATGAGGCGCTCTTCGGTCAGATAACGACCCGACAGGATTTCGTCGAGTTTGGCCAGGGCCTGGTCCGGGGATATGTCCACCAGGAATCCCACCCGGCCCAGGTTGATGCCGATCACCGGGGTGTCGAACTCGGCCACGGCCCGCGCCGCATTCAGCAAGGTGCCGTCGCCGCCCACGGCGATGACGACATCGCTGTGTCTGCCGATGTCCTCGGGGCTGAAGGCCGTCGTGAGACCGAGGATTTCCCGGCTCGCCGGATCCGGATACACGGTGAAACCACGCCCCTGGAGATGGCGGTACAACGCCTGTAACGTTTCGCCCACCCGCTCGACGTTCGGCTTGGCGACGATGCCGATGGCATGGAAAACGGAATTTTTCACAGGAAACGGCCGTCTCAGAAGCAAACCAATTATATTAGGTGTTTGTTGACAGATCATCCAGATGTTGCTACTTTTGGCACTCATAGAGGAGGAGTGCTAACAATGAGCCGGATGAGTCAGTCACTGGAATTGACCGAGCGGGCTCAGCATCTGCTGAAGGTGCTGATCGAACGTTACATCGACGAGGGTCAGCCGGTGGGATCGCGCGCCCTGGCGCGGGAGGCCGGTCTGAACCTGAGTCCGGCGACGGTCCGCAACGTCATGGCCGATCTCGAGGAGATGGGGCTGGTGACCTCCCCCCACACCTCCGCCGGCAGGGTGCCTACGGTGAAGGGGTATCGCCTGTTCATCGACTCGCTGCTGACCGTCAAGCCCCTCGATCAGGAGCTCATCCGGCGCCTGTGGGAGGATCTGGAGGATCTGGAGGATCCCCAGGAACTGCTGGAAACCGCCTCCCACCTGCTGGCCCGCATCACCCGCATGGCCGGGGTGGTGACCCTGCCCCAGCGCCGCCAGATCGCTTTTCAGCATATCGAGTTTCTGCCTTTGTCGGGTGGGCGGGTGCTGGTCATTCTGGTAACCGACGATCAGGAGGTCCACAACCGGATCATCCGGCCGGCCACCCCGTTGACCCCGGCCCAGTTGCAACAGGCAGCCAACTACCTCAACGCCCATTTGAGCGGCCGCCGTCTGACCGAGATCCGCGCGGCGCTGGTCAACGAGGTCCGGGCCGCCGGCAGGGAGCTGCAGAGCCTGCTGGAAATGGCGCAGCGCCTGTTCAGCTCGGAAGCGCTGGAGGAGGATTGTCTGGTGGCGGGCCAGACCAATCTGATGTCCTTCGCCGAATTGTCCGACTGGTCCCGCCTGCGCGAGCTGTTCGAGATCTTCGAGGAAAAGCGCAATCTGATCCATCTGCTCGATCAGTGCATCGAGGCCGAAGGGGTGCAGATATTCATCGGGGAGGAGTCGGGCTACCAGCCGCTGGAGCAGTGCAGCCTGGTGACCCGCACCTACACGGTCGGCGATCGGGTGTTGGGGGTGCTGGGGGTGATTGGGCCGACCCGCATGCACTACGAGCGGGTGATCCCCCTGGTGGACGTCACGGCCCGGTTGTTGAGCACCGCCTTGAATCAAAAGATCACGTCCCCATCTTAGTGGTTCCCTACGGATTCTGGAAAACACGCTGGAGAAGCTATGACAGAGGAAACGAAAGAACCTCAGGAAGTCTCCGCCGAAGAGACGCCGGCGACCGAGAGCAACGAGGCCGAGATCCTACGCCGGCAGCTGGAAGCGGCGGAGAAGAAGGCCGAGGACAATTGGGACAAATTGTTGCGTTCCCAGGCGGAACTGGAGAACCTGCGCAAGCGCATGGAACGCGAGCTGCAAAACGTCCAGAAGTATGCCCTCGAGAAGTTCGCCAAGGAGCTGCTGACGGTGGTGGACAGCCTGGAGCTCGGGCTGCAGGCCGCCCTGGAGACCGACAACGTGGACAAGATCCGCGAGGGGATCGAGTTGACCCTGAAACAGTTGCTGACGGTATTGGAGCGTTTCAACATCCGTCCCGTCGATCCCCTGGGGGAAAAGTTCGATCCGGAATACCATCAGGCCATGGCCACCGAGGAAGTCAAGGGAGTGGAGCCGGACACGGTGGTCAAGGTGTTCCAGAAAGGTTACCTGCTCAACGATCGCCTGATTCGTCCGGCGCTGGTGGTCGTCGCCAAAAAACCGGCCGAGGAGCAGCCTCATATCGAGGCTCAGGCATAAGCTTGAAATGGGAGCCGAGTGTCCCTAATTTTTAGGGCAGCGGCGGGCGAATCCATTCCATAAAGGAAACCAGTTTCATCAGACGGAGAGCGAGCAATGGCAAAGATTTTAGGTATCGATTTGGGCACGACCAATTCGTGCATGGCGATCCTCGAAGGCGGCAAGCCCCGCGTGATCGAGAACGCGGAAGGCACCCGCACCACCCCTTCCATCGTCGCCTTCACCAAAGAGGGCGAGGTGCTGGTGGGTCATCCGGCCAAGCGTCAGGCGATCACCAATCCGGAAAACACCCTGTTCGCCATCAAGCGCTTGATCGGACGCAAGTTCGACGACCCGGTGGTGAAACGGGACATGGAGATGGTGCCCTACAAGATCGTTCCGGCACCCAACGGTGACGCCTGGGTGGAAGTGCCGGCGACCGGCAAGAAAATGGCGCCGCCGGAGATTTCCGCCCGGGTGCTGAAGAAGCTCAAGGAAGACGCCGAAGCCTTCCTGGGGGAGGAAATCAAGGAAGCCGTGATCACGGTGCCGGCCTATTTCAACGATTCCCAGCGTCAGGCCACCAAGGATGCCGGGCGCATCGCCGGTCTGGAGGTCAAACGTATCATCAACGAGCCGACCGCCGCAGCCCTGGCCTTCGGTCTCGACAAGCAGAAGGGTGACCGCAAGATCGCCGTCTACGATCTGGGCGGCGGCACCTTCGACATCTCCATCATCGAAATGGCCGACGTGGAAGGCGAGCGCCAGTTCGAGGTGCTGGCCACCAACGGGGATACCTTCCTCGGCGGCGAGGACTTCGACAAGCGCATCATCGACTACCTGGTGGACGAGTTCAAGAAGGACACCGGGATCGACCTACGCAACGATCCGTTGGCGTTGCAGCGTCTGAAGGAGGCCGCGGAAAAGGCCAAGATCGAGCTGTCCTCGACCCAGCAGACCGAGATCAATCTGCCGTACATCACCGCCGACGCCACCGGGCCCAAGCACCTCAACGTCAAGCTGACCCGGGCCAAGCTGGAGGCTTTGACCGAAGATCTGATCGAAAAGACCCGGGGGCCCTGCGAACAGGCCCTCAAGGACGCCGGCCTGTCGGCGGCCGACATCGATGACGTGATCCTGGTGGGCGGTCAGACCCGGATGCCCAAGGTGCAGGAGTTCGTCAAGCAGATCTTCGGCAAGGAGCCGCGCAAGGACGTCAACCCGGACGAGGCGGTGGCCCTGGGTGCGGCGATTCAGGCCGGCGTGCTGGGCGGCGAGGTCAAGGACGTGCTGCTGCTCGACGTGATTCCGCTGTCTCTGGGTATCGAAACCCTGGGCGGGGTGTTCACCAAGCTGATCGAGAAGAACACCACCATCCCCACCAAGGCGACCCAGATCTTCTCCACCGCCGAGGACAACCAGACGGCGGTGACGGTCCATGTGCTCCAGGGGGAGCGGGAAATGGCCCGGGACAACAAGTCGCTGGGCAAGTTCGATCTGACTGGAATCCCGCCGGCGCCGCGGGGCGTGCCGCAGATCGAGGTGACCTTCGACGTGGACGCCAACGGGATTCTGCACGTGTCGGCCAAGGACAAGGCCACCGGCCGGGAGCAGTCCATCGTCATCCGTGCCTCCAGCGGTCTGACCGAGGAGGAAATCCAGCGGATGATCCGCGATGCCGAACTGCACGCCGAAGAAGACCGCAAGTTCAAGGAACTGGTCACGGCGCGCAACGAGGCTGACGGTCTGATCCACGCCACCCGTAAGAGCCTGGAGGAACTGGGCGACAAGGTGTCCGCCGGCGACCGGGAACAGATCGAGGCCGTCATCAAGGAACTGGAAGAGCTGATCAAGGGTGACGACAAGGCGGCCATCGAGGCCAAGACCCGCCAGTTGGCGGAATTGTCCGGCAAGCTGGCCCAGCAAGCCTACAGCGCCGGCGCCGGTGAGGCCGCCTCCGGAGCGACCGGTGGCGAGTCCACCGCCCAAGCCCAAACCGGCGGTGAAGAAGTGGTGGACGCCGAGTTCGAGGAGGTCAAGGACGAAGACAAGAAGTGACCGGCATCCATGGGCTAAGCTTTAAGCTGGATTAACCGAGAGGAAATGCCGCCGGCCTGAGGCCGGCGGCGCTGTTGTATCCATGGCAGAAGATTATTACGCAGTTCTGGGAGTTGCGCGCAATGCCAGCGAGGCGGAGATCAAACGCGCCTTTCGCAAGCTGGCGATGAAGTACCATCCCGACCGCAACCGGGACAATCCCGAGGCGGAGGAAAAGTTCAAGCAGATCAAGGAGGCCTATGACGTTCTGAGCGATCCTCAGAAGCGGGCGGCCTACGACCAGTTCGGCCATGCCGGGATCCATGGGACGGCCGGCGCTGGTGCCGGGGCCGGCTTCGGCGCCGATGCCTTCAGTGACATCTTCGGCGAGGTCTTCGAGGACCTCTTCGGCATGGGCGGGCGGGGCCGGCGGCGCAACCGCCCGCGCCGGGGTGCGGATCTGCGCTACAACCTGGAGTTGAGCCTCGAGGAGGCGGTGGCCGGTACCACGGTGGAAATCCGGGTGCCGACCTTGACGGCCTGCGACGAGTGCGGCGGCAGTGGCGCCCGCCCCGGCCATTCGCCCTCACCCTGTTCCCTGTGTCACGGACAGGGGGTGGTGCGCATGCAGCAGGGTTTCTTCTCGGTACAGCAAACCTGTCCCCAGTGCCAGGGCAGCGGGCAGGAGATCCGCCACCCCTGTCCCAAATGCCGGGGACAGGGACGTATCCAGCGCACCAAGACCCTGTCGGTCACCATCCCCCCCGGGGTGGACACCGGCGACCGCATCCGCCTGGCGGGCGAGGGCGAGGCCGGGGAATTCGGCGGCCCTCCCGGCGATCTCTATGTCCAGATCCAGGTCAAGCCTCATCCCATCTTCACCCGGGAGGGCAACGACCTCCACTGCGAGGTACCCATCAGCTTCACCACCGCCGCCCTGGGCGGGGAACTGGAGGTTCCGACCCTGGATGGCAAGGTGGTGCTGAAGATTCCGCCGGAGACCCAGACCGGAACCCTGTTCCGCCTTCGGGGCAAGGGGGTCAGGCCGGTTCGGGGTGGGCCACCCGGGGATCTGATCTGCCGGGTGCGGGTAGAGACGCCGGTTCGGCTCAACAGGGAGCAGATCGAACTGCTTCGGAAGCTGGACGAATCGCTTCAGGGCGGTGGCCGCCACCACAGTCCCCAGGCCCACGGTTGGTTCGACGGGGTCCGGCAGTTTTTCGAGAAACTCACCAGCAAGGGAAACGGAAAATGATACGGATTGCCATTCCCGGGGCGACCGGGCGCATGGGAAAGACCCTGGTGCAGGCGGTGGCGGCTGCGGACGACATGGTCCTGGCGGCCGCCACGGCAAGGCCGGATTCGCCGGACCTGGGGCGTGACGCCGGCGAACTGGCGGGCATCGGGCCGCTGGGGGTACCGCTGAAGGGCGTCATCGCGGAGGACACGGATTTCGATGTGCTGATCGACTTCACCCTGCCGGAGGCCTGTCCCCATTTCGTCGAACTGTGCCGCCGCCGGGGGCGGCGTCTCGTCATCGGCACCACCGGTTTGAGCGAGGCCGACCGTTCGCTCGTCGAGGCGGCGGCCAGGGAGATTCCCATCGTGCTGGCGCCCAACATGAGCGTGGGGGTCAATCTGGCGCTCAAGCTGCTGGATCTGGCGGCCCGGGTACTCGGGGACGAGGTGGACGTGGAGATCATCGAGGCCCATCACCGCAACAAGGTGGACGCCCCTTCCGGCACCGCCCTGCGGATGGGGGAGGTGGTGGCGGCCGCCCTGGGGCGCGATCTGAGCGAATGCGCCGTGTACGGACGCCACGGGCACACCGGGGTGCGCGACCGAGCTACCATCGGATTCGCCACCATCCGAGCCGGGGACATCGTCGGTGAGCACACCGTGCTGTTCGCCGGTGAGGGGGAACGGCTGGAAATCACCCACAAGGCGTCCAGTCGCATGACCTTCGCCCGGGGGGCGCTCCGGGCGGCCCGCTGGCTGATGGATCGGGGGCCGGGCCTCTACGACATGCAGGACGTGCTCGGGCTCAAGAATTGACGCCATGGGGTTTCTGCTTTAAAGTTCTGTCTTCCGAATGACAGAGTGGCGGTTTTTGCTGCGAAATGACGCAAAATCTGCCAGGTCATCGAATTTCAGGTTAACAATTACAACTTCAAGTGGAGCAATATCATGGCGAAAAAAGTAATGATTCAGGTTGCGTTGGATACTTTGGATCCCCAGGTCACCTTGGATCTGGCGGCGAAAACTGCTCCGTATATCGACATCATCGAAATCGGCACTCCCTGCATCAAGTACAACGGCATTTCCCTGGTCAAGGAAATGAAGTCCCGTTTCAGCGACAGGAAGGTGCTGGCCGATCTGAAGACCATGGATGCCGGTGAGTACGAAGCCAAGCCCTTCTTCGAAGCCGGTGCCGACATCACCACCGTGCTGGGAGTTTCCGAACTGGCCACCATCAAGGGTGTGATCAAAGCCGCCCATGAACACAACGCCTGGGCCCAGGTGGACATGATCTGCGTGCCGGACATCGTCGCCACCGCCAAGGCGGTCGCCGAAGCCGGTGCTGACATTCTCGGCGTTCACACCGGGCTGGACCAGCAGGCCGCTGGCATGACGCCGTTCGGTGATCTGAACAAGCTCACCAGCTTGGGCCTGAACGTGATGATTTCCTGCGCCGGTGGCATCAAGCCGGAAACCGTCGCCGACGTGGTCAAGGCCGGTGCCGACATCGTCGTCGTCGGTGGTGCCATCTACGGTGCCGACGATCCGGCGGCCGCCGCCAAGCGGATGCGTGAACTGGTGGACGCCGCTGCCGCAGAGGTCTGAGAATGAATCCCCATCGCAAGCTGGTTCTCGACAAGATCACCGACATCCTGGCAGCCACTCCTGACGATTACGAGGATCGGCTGACCAAGATGATCGATGAGGCCAAGCAGGTCTTCGTCGGCGGCATGGGCCGCAGCGGTTTGGTGACTCGTTTCTTCGTCATGCGCCTGATGCATGCCGGCTATCGGGCGTTCGCCCTGGGTGAAACGGTGACCCCGGCCATTTGTGAAGGTGATCTTTTTATCGTGATTTCCGGTTCGGGAGAGACCGGTTCCATGATCACCAACGCCAAGAAGGCCAAGGAAATCGGTGCCAAGGTGGTGTTGCTGACTGCCAAGAGCAAATCGACCTTGGCCGAGATCGCCGACGAAGTGCTCCAGATCGGTACCGATGACAGCTATGCCAAAGTGGTGGGGTTGCCCATGGGTACCATGTTCGAGCTCTCCACTCTGATCTTCCTGGAGGCCCAGATCTCCCACGTGATTCATGAAAAGGGCATTCCGGAAGAGGATATGCGGGCCCGGCACGCCAATCTGGAGTGATCCGGTCGGCGAGACTCCGTTGAACGAAAGGCAAGTGTCTCCGGCACTTGCCTTTTTTACGGCGTCTCGAGCGTGGTGATCCGTTTGCTGACGAATTTTTTCCATTCTCTGACATCATGACGCCAGCCACCCGCTACAGTGTTACCGTTTTGATCCCGGCGCTGGTTTTCGCCGTCACCCTGCCGGTCAATCTGTTTTTCAACCAGCCCCTGATCACCTTCGTCCCCACCTTGGCGGCCCTGTGGTGGTCTTCCCGGCGTATCGACGCCATTCGGTGTCCCGGGTGTGACACGGCCTTGAGAAAGGGGCGTTTTTTTCTCTTTGGTCTGGACCGGTGCAAAGTGTGCGGTCATCCGCTGCGCTGAGGCCGACCCTCCTGTGGGAGTGATCGATGGTCGCTGACGGACCCTTCCGGGACCAGGTGATCGGTGGTAAGGCCGCATGGACAATTCGAAACTGGATCACTTAAAATGTAAAATCATTTTCATACGGCAACGGTCGAGACGGGATGCCTTTCGGGCCATCCCGTTTTGTTTGTCCCGGAGAAGGCAGTGAGCGAAAGAGCGATTTTGGCTTTGGAGGACGGCACCGTGTTTCACGGTGTCGCCATCGGGGCATCGGGATGGCGCGTCGGTGAGGTGGTGTTCAACACCGCCATGACCGGCTATCAGGAGATTCTGACCGATCCTTCCTACGCCCGGCAGATCGTCACCCTGACCTACCCGCACATCGGCAACACCGGTGTCAACGCCGAGGATGTGGAATCGGCCCGGATTCAGGCGGCGGGCCTGGTGGTCCGCAACGTTCCGGCGGTGGCGAGCAACTGGCGCATGGACGAGCCGCTGACCGATTATCTGGTGCGTCACGGGGTAGTCGCCATCGCCGAGATCGACACCCGCAGGCTGACCCGGATTCTTCGCGACCGGGGAGCACAGCGCGGTTGTCTGTGGGCGGGTCCGGATGTCGACGAACGTTCGGCGGTCGCGAAGGCCAGGGATTTCCCCGGCCTCAAGGGCATGGATCTGGCTCGTGAGGTCACCTGTGGGGCCCCCTACGTCTGGGAACAAAGCGACTGGCGCCCGGGGCGGGGGTACGGGCGGGTCGGCGCCGCCCGTTTCCGGGTGGTGGTGTACGACTATGGCGTCAAGTTCAACATCCTCCGCCTGCTGGCCAAGCGTGGTTGCGAGATCACGGTGGTTCCGGCGACCACACCGGCGGCCGAGGTGCTCGACCGCCGGCCTGACGGGGTGATGCTGTCCAACGGTCCCGGCGATCCGGAACCGTGCGATTACGCCATCGCGGCGATTCGGGAAATCCTGGTCGCCGGGGTGCCCGTCTTCGGCATCTGCCTGGGCCATCAATTGCTGGCGCTGGCCTGCGGGGCGCGGACGGTGAAGATGAAGTTCGGCCATCACGGGGCCAACCATCCGGTGCAGGATCTGGAGACGGGCCAGGTTCTGATCACCAGTCAGAATCACGGCTTCGCCGTCGACGAGGCGACGTTGCCGTCCTGCCTGAAGGCGACCCACCGTTCCCTGTTCGACGGCAGCCTTCAGGGGATCGCCCACCGGGAAATGCCCGCCTTCGGTTTCCAGGGGCATCCGGAAGCCAGTCCCGGTCCCCACGACGTGGAAGGCCTGTTCGACCGTTTCATCGACCTGATGGCAGCCCGCTGATATGCCCAAAAGAGACGACATTCACTCCATTCTTCTGATCGGGGCCGGGCCGATCGTCATCGGCCAGGCGTGTGAATTCGACTATTCCGGGACCCAGGCGTGCAAAGCCCTGCGAGAGGAGGGCTACCGGGTGATTCTGGTCAATTCCAACCCGGCTACCATCATGACCGATCCGGAAACCGCCGATCGTGTCTACATCGAGCCGGTGGACTGGCAGACCGTGGCCCGCGTCATCGAACGGGAGCGTCCCGACGCCCTGCTGCCGACCATGGGGGGGCAGACGGCGCTGAACTGCACCCTGGATCTGGTGCGCGAGGGGGTGCTGGAGCGCTACGGGGTGGAGTTGATCGGTGCCCGTCAGGAGGCCATCGAGAAGGCCGAGGACCGTGACCTGTTCCGGCAGGCCATGCGCCGCATCGGCCTCGAAGTGCCTAGAAGCGGGGTGGCCCACAGCATGGAGGAGGCCTTTCAAGTTCTGGAGGACATCGGCTTTCCCGCCATCATCCGGCCCTCCTACACCCTGGGCGGCAGCGGCGGCGGCATCGCCTACAACCGCGAGGAGTTCGTGGAGATCTGCGATCGCGGCTTGGAACTGTCGCCGGTGAGCGAGTTGCTGATCGAGGAATCGATCCTGGGTTGGAAAGAATTCGAGATGGAGGTGGTGCGCGACCGCAGGGACAACTGCATCATCGTCTGTTCCATCGAGAACCTCGATCCCATGGGGGTCCACACCGGCGACTCCATCACCGTGGCGCCGGCCCAGACCCTGACCGACAAGGAATACCAGCGCATGCGCGACGCGTCGATCGCGGTGTTGCGCGAGATCGGGGTCGACACCGGTGGTTCCAACGTCCAGTTTGCCATCAATCCGAAGGACGGCCGGCTGGTGGTGATCGAGATGAACCCGCGGGTCAGCCGGTCCTCGGCCCTGGCCTCCAAGGCCACCGGCTTTCCCATCGCCCGGGTGGCGGCCAAGTTGGCCGTCGGTTACACCCTGGACGAGCTGCGCAACGAGATCACCGGCGGGGCGATTCCGGCTTCCTTCGAGCCCAGCATCGACTATGTGGTCACCAAGGTGCCGCGCTTCGCCTTCGAAAAGTTTCCCGACGCCGACGACCGCCTCACCACCCAGATGAAATCGGTAGGGGAGGTGATGGCCATCGGCCGCACCTTCCAGGAATCCCTGCAAAAGGCCCTGCGCAGCCTGGAAATCGGGATCGACGGCTTGTGCGAAAAGCTGGATCCAACGGCCGACGATGCCCGCGACCGCTTGATATGGGAACTGCGCAGTCCCGGTCCCGACCGCCTGCGATACGTGGCCGACGCCTTTCGTTTCGGCATGTCTCTGGAGGAAATCCACGAGCACTGCCGTATCGATCCCTGGTTCCTGGCCCAGATCGAGGAACTGGTCCGTACCGAACAGGATCTCAAGAAGCGCACCCTGGCGACCCTGGATGCTGAGGAACTGCGCCGTCTCAAGCGCATGGGATTCTCCGATTCCCGCCTGGCCGCGTTGTTGGACAGTTCCGAACTGGAAGTGCGGACCGCGCGTCACCGGTTGAACATCCGGCCGGTCTACAAACGCATCGACTCGTGCGCCGCCGAGTTCGCCTCGAGCACGGCCTATCTGTATTCCACCTACGAGGAGGCGTGCGAGGCCGAACCCACGGACCGGCGCAAGATCATGATCCTCGGCGGCGGTCCCAACCGTATCGGTCAAGGGATCGAGTTCGACTACTGCTGTGTCCACGCCGCCTTCGCCCTCAAGGAAGACGGCTTCGAGACCATCATGGTCAACTGCAATCCGGAAACCGTCTCCACCGACTTCGATACCGCCGACCGGCTCTATTTCGAGCCTCTGACCCTGGAGGACGTGCTCGAGCTCATCCACCTGGAAAAGCCTGAAGGGGTGATCGTCCAGTACGGCGGCCAGACTCCGTTGAAGCTGGCCCGGGACCTGGAGGCCGCCGGTGCGCCCATCATCGGCACTTCGCCCGATTCCATCGACCTGGCGGAAGACCGGGAACGGTTCCAGAAACTGGTGGAGCGCCTGGGACTGCGGCAGCCGGAAAACCGCACCGCCCGTTCGCTGGAGGAAGCGGTGCTCAGCGCCCGGGAACTCGGTTATCCGCTGGTGGTCAGACCGTCTTACGTTTTGGGCGGCCGGGCCATGGAGATCGTCTTCAACGAGGAGGAGCTGCGGCGCTACATGGTGGAGGCGGTGAGCGTCTCCAATCAGTCCCCCGTCCTGCTCGACCGATTCCTCGACGACGCCGTGGAGGTGGACGTCGACGCGGTGTGCGACGGCGAGGTCGTCTGGATCGGGGGGATCATGGAACACATCGAGCAGGCGGGGATCCATTCGGGGGATTCGGCCTGTTCCATTCCGCCCTACGAGCTCGATGCCGAGCTGCAGGAGCGTCTGCGTGATCAAGTGCGCCGTCTGGGCGAGGCCCTCGGAGTGGTGGGGCTGATGAACACCCAGTTCGCCATCAAGGATCGGGACATCTACATTCTCGAGGTCAATCCCAGGGCCTCGCGCACCGTGCCTTACGTGTCCAAGGCCATCGGCCTGCCGCTGGCCAAGATCGCCGCCCGCTGCATGACGGGACGCACCCTGGCCCGGCAGGGGATAAAGGAAGAACGGGTGCCGTCCTGGTTCGCGGTCAAGGAGGCGGTGTTCCCGTTCATCAAGTTCCCCGGTGTCGATCCCTTGCTGGGGCCGGAAATGAAATCCACCGGTGAGGTCATGGGGGTCGGTTTGACCTTTGGCGAGGCCTATGCCAAGTCGCAGCGGGCCGCCGGAACGAAGTTGGTACGCAGCGGTCGGGTGCTGATGAGCGTGCGCGACCGCGACAAGGCCGGATTGGTCCCCATCGCCCGGGGACTGTCGGAAAAGGGGTTCGAGTTGGTGGCCACCCGCGGCACGGCCAAGGCCCTGCAGCAGGCCGGGCTGTCCTGCGCGGTCGTCAACAAGGTCGGTCAGGGACGGCCGCACATCGTGGATCTGATCAAAAACGGCGAAGTCCAGCTCATCATCAATACCACGGAGGGGAAACAGGCCATCGCCGACTCGTTCCGGATTCGGCGCGAGGCGCTCCAGCACCAGGTCAGTTACACTACCACTCTGGCCGGGGCCCATGCCATTTGTCTGGCCTTGGAGGCGCTGGATACCGATCGGGTCTATTGCCTACAGGACTTGCACGGACAACTCGAGGATCGCCGATGAACAAGGTACCCTTAACCGTCAAAGGTGCGGAAAAACTCAAACGGGAACTGCACGAACTGAAGACCGTGGCGCGCCCGAAAGTCATTCAGGCAATCGCCGAGGCCCGGGCCCACGGTGATTTGAAGGAGAACGCCGAGTATCATGCCGCCCGTGAGCAGCAGAGCTTCATCGAAGGGCGCATTCGCGAAATCGAGGCCAAGCTGGCCAACGCCCAGATCATCGACGTCACCCAGGTGAAGGCGGACGGCCGGGTGGTCTTCGGGGCCACGGTCGAGCTGGAGGATCTGGAGACCGGTGACGTGGTCACGTATCAGATCGTCGGGGACGATGAGGCGGACATCAAACAGGGACTGATTTCGGTGTCCTCGCCCATCGCCCGTGCCCTCATCGGCAAGGAGGCCGAGGACGTGGTGGAGGTGAAGACCCCCAAAGGAATCCGGGAATACGAGATTCTCGCCGTCCGCTACGAATGATCCGGGGCGATTCGCGCCCGCAGCCGGGGGCCGGCACGACACCGTGCCGGCCTGTTCGTGTCTCAGGGCGTTTCCGGGTTCTTCCGGTACAGGGTGACGACACGGCCCAGCAGCTGAACCGGTTCGGCGTGCAGGCGCTCGCAGATGGTCCGCACCATTTCCTGGCGTGCCTTGCGGTCGTCGGCATTGACCCGCACTTTGATCAATTCATGCGCCGTGAGGGCGTGGTCGATTTCCGCCAGCACCGCGTCGGTCAGTCCGCGCTGACCGAGCAGAACCACGGGTTTCAGGGCATGGGCTTTGGCCTTGAGTCGGTGTTTCCGTTTGGCTTCCATGGAATCGATCGGGGATGTGAGCGGCGTTATCAGTATAGCGGATCTGAACCCCCGGTGATGACAGGGGTCTAAAAGTGAGTAAAATGCTAAGGCATTGACAATGGCGAGAACCCGTAGCAGCGGCCGTTGGCTGACGGAGCATTTCAACGATGATTACGTGCGTCAGGCCCAGGCCCTCGGATATCGCTCCCGGGCCCGGTTCAAACTCGAAGAGATCCAACGCCGCGACCGCATTCTGGGTCCGGGGATGACGGTGGTGGATTTAGGTGCCGCCCCGGGCGGGTGGTCACAGTATGCGGTGGAGCAGGTCGGCCCCGAGGGGCGGGTGTTCGCTCTCGATATCCTCCCCATGGATCCCATCGCCGGGGTGACTTTCCTGCAGGGGGACTTCACCACCGATGAGACTTGGCACCGTTTGCAGGATTTGCTCGGCGGGCGATCCGTGGACGTGGTATTGTCCGACATGGCACCCAACCTGAGCGGCAACCGCAGTGTGGATCAGCCGCGGTCGATGGCTCTGGCCGAGCTGGCTCTGGATGCGGCCGAACAGCTCTTGCGTCCGGGCGGTTCCTTCCTGGCGAAACTTTTTCACGGCGAAGGGTTCGAAGCCTTTCAGAAACGACTGCGCCAGGAGTTTTCCCGGGTGGTCACCCGCAAGCCGAAGGCATCGCGGGGACGGAGCCGGGAAGTCTATCTGCTGGCCCGAGGTTTTCAATCCTAGTCTTTAGGGCTATTGTTCAAGTAGACAACCATGGACAATACAACGGACGTATTGGCAACAAACCGGAAGGAGCCGGTTGGGAGAGAGACCATTGAGTAACATGCTGAAAAACATACTCCTGTGGGTGGTGATCGCCGCGGTGTTGATGTCCATCTTCAACAACTTCGGCGCCCGTAAGCCCGCAGGGGCGAACCTGTCGTACACCCAGTTCATCGAAGCGGTCCACAGCGGCCAGGTCCGGCAGGTGGTCATCGATGGCAACACCATCAAGGGGATTACGAGCGGCGGACAGAAGTTCGTCACCTATGCCCCCAACGATCCCCATCTGGTCGACGATCTGTTGGAAAATCACGTGGAGATCAAGGCACAGCCGCCGGAAGGCCAGTCGCTGTTGATGCAGATCTTCATTTCCTGGTTCCCGATGCTGCTGTTGATCGGCGTGTGGATCTTCTTCATGCGTCAGATGCAGGGCGGCGGTGGTGCCGGTCGCGGGGCGATGAACTTCGGCAAGAGCAAGGCCCGCCTGATGGAGGAGGACAAGATCAAGGTCACCTTCAAGGACGTGGCCGGCTGTGACGAAGCCATCGAAGAGGTTCAGGAAGTGGTCGACTTCCTCAAGGATCCGAGCAAGTTCCAGAAGCTCGGCGGCCGCATCCCCAAGGGGATCTTGATGGTCGGCCCGCCCGGGACCGGTAAGACGCTGATCGCCCGCGCCATCGCCGGCGAGGCCAAGGTGCCGTTCTTCACCATCTCCGGTTCCGACTTCGTGGAGATGTTCGTCGGCGTCGGAGCCTCGCGGGTCCGCGACATGTTCGAGCAGGCCAAGAAGCACGCCCCCTGCATCGTCTTCATCGACGAGATCGACGCGGTGGGTCGCCACCGGGGTGCCGGTCTCGGCGGCGGGCACGACGAGCGCGAGCAGACCCTCAACCAGCTCCTGGTGGAAATGGACGGTTTCGAGGGCAACGAAGGCATCATCATCATCGCCGCCACCAACCGTCCCGACGTGCTCGACCCGGCGCTGCTGCGTCCGGGGCGCTTCGACCGCCAGGTGACCGTGGGCCTGCCCGACATCCGTGGCCGGGAACAGATCCTCAAGGTCCACTTGCGCAAGGTGCCGACTGCGGACGACGTCGATCCCAAGGTCATCGCCCGCGGAACCCCGGGCTTTTCGGGGGCCGATCTGGCCAATCTGGTGAACGAGGCCTCCCTGTTCGCCGCCCGGGCCAACAAGAAGCTGGTGGACATGAGCGATCTGGAGAAGGCCAAGGACAAGATCCTCATGGGCGTGGAGCGGCGCTCGATGGTGATGAGCGAGGAAGAAAAGCGCATGACCGCCTATCACGAGGCCGGTCACGCCATCGTCGGTCTGTGCGTGCCGGAGCACGATCCGGTCTACAAAGTGAGCATCATGCCCCGCGGCCGGGCGCTGGGGATCACCATGTTCCTGCCGGAGCGGGATCAGTACTCGGCCTCCAAGCGCAAGCTGGAAAGCCAGATCTCCAGCCTGTTCGGCGGTCGCATTGCCGAGGCCCTGATCTTCGGGCCCGAGGCCATCACCACCGGCGCCTCCAACGACATCGAGCGGGCCACCGACATCGCCCGCAACATGGTCACCAAGTGGGGGCTGTCGGAGAAGCTTGGGCCGTTGGCCTATGCCGAGGACGAGGGCGAGGTGTTCCTGGGACGCATGGTGACCCAGCACAAGCACATGTCCGAGGAGACGGCCCGGAAGATCGACGAGGAGATCCGCGCCATCATCGACCGCAATTACCAGCGGGCCGAACAGATCCTCAAGGAGAACATGGACAAACTCCATATGATGGCGGAGGCTCTGATCAAGTACGAAACCATCGACCGGGCCCAGATCGACGCCATCATGCGCGGTGAAACCCCGCCGCCCCCCAAGGACTGGGAAGACAATCCGCCCGCCGAGGGCAAGAAGGCGGCGGCTGACGACAAGGAAAGCGCCGAACAGCCGAGCGCTGGGGTCAGCCCGCTGGGAGGTCCGGCGGGACAGCATTTCGAGTAAGTTTCGACTCGTTGTACCGGCCCTGCATCCGACGGAGGGATGCAGGGTTTTTTTATGCTCTGGTGTCCAAGTTGGGTAGCTTTGTGTTTTATACTTGAGAGTATCCGTTGTCCGATCGCAAAGAACAGGGAGTGCACCCATGAGCAAACGCTATTTTGGCACCGATGGCATTCGTGGCCGTGTCGGGGAGGCGCCGATCACGCCGGATTTCGTCCTCAAGCTGGGTTGGGCCGCGGGGCAGGTATTTCGGGAGCAGGGTCCCGCCCACGTGCTGGTAGGCAAGGACACCCGGATTTCGGGCTATATGTTCGAGTCCGCCCTCGAGGCCGGACTGTCGGCGGCCGGGGTCGACACCCATCTGCTCGGACCGATGCCGACCCCGGCGATCGCCTATCTGACCCGGACCCTGCGGGCCCGCACTGGCATCGTCATCAGCGCTTCCCACAATCCCTATCCCGACAACGGCATCAAGTTTTTTTCCGCCGCCGGCAAAAAGCTGCCCGACGAACGGGAGGCGGCCATCGAGGCGATGTTGGAGAAACCGATGTCCACGGTGGCCTCCGAACAACTGGGAAAGGCCATGCGGATCGCCGACGCGCCGGGCCGGTACATCGAATTCTGCAAAAGCACCGTGCCTTCCTGCATGGATTTGAGCGGACTCGACATCGTCCTCGACTGCGCCAACGGCGCCACCTACCATATTGCCCCCCACGTGTTCAGCGAGGTGGGCGCCCGGGTCAGCGCCATCGGCGTCGATCCGGACGGCTTCAACATCAACCGGGACTGCGGCTCCACCCGGCCGGAGAAGCTGCAGCGGGAGGTGGTCGCCCGCGGCGCCGACCTGGGCATCGCGTTCGACGGTGACGGCGACCGGGTCGTCATGGTGGACCACACCGGCGCGCTGGTGGACGGCGACGAACTGCTCTACATCATCGCCCGTTCCCGGTTGGCGGCGGGAAAAATGCAGGGCCCGGTGGTCGGGACCTTGATGACCAACCTGGGACTGGAACACGCCCTGGCCGAACTGGGGCTGGAGTTGAAGCGGGCCAAGGTGGGGGACCGCTACGTCATGGAAATGCTGGAATCCTGTGACGGCATCCTGGGGGGAGAAAATTCCGGTCACATCATCTGTCTCGACCGCACCACCACCGGCGACGGTATCGTAGCCGCGTTGCAGGTGTTGGCGGAAATGTGGCGCAGCGGTAAATCCCTTCGCGAACTCAAGCAGGGGATGACCAAATATCCTCAGGTGCTGCGCAATGTCCGGGTGCGTCACAAGCCGGACGACCTGACGGCCATCGAACCGGTGCAACGGGCCTGTGTGGCCGTCGAGCGGCGGCTCAACGGAAGCGGACGAATTCTTCTTCGTCCCTCCGGGACCGAACCGGTGATCCGGGTGATGCTGGAAGGGCAGGACGCCGATTTGATCGAGCAGCTGGCCGGTGAACTGGCCGAGGTCGTGGCCCGCAGCCTGGCCTGATTTGCTTTCGTTCCCTGATCCGGCTAGAATTGCTGGAATTTATCAGGGGGGAACTATGCGCCGACCATTGGTTGTTGGAAATTGGAAAATGAATGGCACCCGCGCGAGCGTTCGGCAGCTGGCGCAGGACGTCGCTGCCGGCGTATCGGCCGACACGGCGGTGACGGTGGGGGTGTGCCCCCCGTACGTCTTCATTCCCCAGGTGTCCGAACAGCTCGACGGAACGCCGGTCCAGGTGGGGGCGCAAAACGTAGCCGACCAGGACGCCGGCGCTTATACCGGCGAGGTTTCCGCGCCCATGCTCCGGGAATTCGGCTGCCGGCTGGCGATCGTGGGACACTCGGAGCGGCGCCTGATCTACGGCGAATCCGACGAACTGGTGACCGCCCGCTACCAGAAGGCCATCGAGCACGGCTTGTGTCCCATTCTCTGCATCGGCGAGACCTTGGAACAACGGGAGGCGGGCGAGACCTTCGCCGTGGTGGACCGGCAGCTCGAAGCGGTCCTGGAGAAGGCCGGCGTGCATTCCCTGAACCAGGCGGTCATCGCCTACGAGCCGGTATGGGCGATCGGCACGGGGCGCACCGCGACGCCGGAACAGGCTCAGGAGGTTCACGAGCATATCCGCCGGCAACTGGCCGCTCGGGATCCGGACGTCGCCGGGCAGGTTCGTATCCTCTACGGTGGCAGCGTCAACGCCGACAATGCCGGGGCGCTGTTTTCCATGCCGGACATCGACGGTGGTCTCATCGGTGGCGCCTCGCTGAAGGCGGCTTCCTTTCTGGCAATCGTGCAAGCAGCGGTTGAAACGCAGTAACGGTCATGTTGTATCAGATTCTCATCGTGTTTCATGTCCTGATCGCCATTGGCATCGTGGTGTTCGTCCTGTTGCAGCAGGGGAAGGGGGCCGACGTCGGCGCCGCGTTCGGCAGCGGTGCCTCCGGGACCGTGTTCGGCGCCCGGGGATCGGCCTCTTTCCTGTCGCGGACCACCGCCATTCTGGCGGCTCTGTTTTTCCTCACCAGCCTGTCGCTGGCTTATTTCACCGACCTGCGCGAGGAGAAGAAGGACGTCATCGAGATGCTGAAGTCGGCGGAGGACATTCCGCCGGTGGAAGAAAAGGCACCGGCCGACACGCCGGTGGTCGTTCCGGCGGAACCCGGCGAGCCTGAGAAGGTCGATAAGCAGTAACCGATCATCGCCTCGGTGGTGGAACTGGTAGACACGCCGTCTTGAGGGGGCGGTGGCGAAAGCCGTGCCGGTTCGAGTCCGGCCCGAGGCACCATTTGAATCCAGCGAAGGCCGCAATCCCTGAAGAGGGAGGCGGCCTTTCCTTTTACCGGACAGGGTTGCCGTTTTCCGAAGCCGTCAGCCGACGGTGCTTTCGTTTTGGCATTGCCGATGGAGAGACGAGGGCGGGAGATGTTCGCTGCGCAGGCGGAAGCACCGTTCCCGCCGATCGGAGAAGAAATACTCCAGGGTTCGGCGCACCGTGGAAAAGGCCAGTTCGGACCAGGGGATTTCGGCTTCGGAGAGCAGCCGGGTTTCCAGGCTTTCCGTGCCGGGAGCAAAACGGGGTCGGGTCATGCGGGCGCGGAAGAACAGATGGACCTGGTCCACGTGGGGCAGGCTGAAGACCGTGTACAGTTCGAGAATTTCCACCTCGGCACGGGCTTCCTCCAGGGTCTCGCGCGCGGCGGCCTGTTCCAGGGTTTCCCCCAGTTCCATGAAGCCGGCCGGCAGGGTCCACAGTCCCTTCCTGGGTTCGATGGCCCGGCGGCACAGCAGAATTTTTCCTTCCCATTCCGGAATGCAGCCGGCGATGATTTTGGGATTCTGATAGTGGATGGTGCCGCAGACGTCGCAGACGTGGCGTTCGCGGTCCTCCCCCGGCGGGATCCTGACCGCCAACGGGGCACCGCACTCGCTGCAGAACTTCATCGGTTCATGGCGTCGATCAGCCGGTCTTCCAGTTCGATGCGGGTGGCCAGCGCTTCCCCCAGCTTGGACAGCTCTCGGCGCAGCACGTCGTGATCGGTGAGCTGGGCGTTTTCGTACTGATCGTTGAACTTGAGGGCTACCTCGGTGGCTTCGGCGATACGGGGATAGAAGCGTTCCGCGGCCTCGACGACGCTGCGGCGGCGCTCGGTTCCCTCGATGATGCGGCGGTAGATGCCGAAATGCCCCAGGGAAATGTAATCGATCAAGACCTGGCAGAACCGGTCCAGAATCTGTTCCAGCGGCTCCTGGTGTTGGTCGAAGGGCTTCAGTTCCGCCACTTCGCAGTAAAGATGCCACATTTGTCGCCGCTCCTGCAGCAGTTCCTCGATCATTCGGCCGGTCTGAACCCGGCGCTCGCTGGAAAAGGCTTTTTCAGTCATGACAACGGGAAAAGGGTGTGATAATTTCGGCCTACTTTATTCGATCTGAACGCCGACGGCAATGTTCAGGGGCAGGATGCTTGCCGTTGGATTGCTGGTGAAGGCGGAAGATTTTCGATGGGAGAACGGTCGATGTGGATACGTTTCCTTTCCGGTTTGGCGATCGCCTTGCTGCTGGTCGCCTGCGCGGTGTCGCCCACCGGGCGCAGCCAGCTGGTGTTGATGCCGGAAGACCAATTGACCCGGATGGGGTTGCAGGCCTTCGAGCAAATCAAAAGGAAGGAGCCGATCGAGAACGATCCCCGGATCAACGCCTACGTTCAGTGCGTGGTGAAGGAGCTGACCCGTGACCTGGGCGGTTCCTGGGAGGTGGTGGTGTTCCGCTCCAAACAGGCCAACGCCTTCGCACTGCCGGGGGGCAAGATCGGTGTCTACACCGGATTGTTGAAAGTGGCCCGCAACCAGCATCAGCTGGCGGCGGTCATCGGCCACGAGATCGGCCACGTGCTGGCCCGCCACAGCAACGAGCGGGTGTCCCAGCAGTTCGCCCTGGAGCAGGGCTTGGCGGTGATCCAGGCCATCGCCGCGCCCCAATCGTCGATGGGGCAGTTGGCGATGGCGGCCCTGGGCCTGGGCGCCCAGTATGGCGTTCTGATGCCCTTCAGCCGTATCCAGGAATCGGAAGCCGACGTCATCGGTCTGGAATTGATGGCGAAGGCCGGCTTCGACCCGCGGGAGGCGATCCAGCTGTGGCGCAACATGGAGCGGCTCAATCCGGCAGGTCCGCCGGAATGGCTGTCCACCCACCCATCCCATGAGACCCGCATCCAGGAATTGCAGGCCCATCTGCCCCGGGTGCTGCCTTTGTACCAACGGGCCCGGGCCATGGGGCGGCGGCCGAATTGCCGGCTGTGACGGAAGTCAGTCCGGTCGCGCCAGGGCTTCCGCCACCCTGGCCGCCAGCCGGTCGACGGCGAGCCCCATGGCCGTCACGATACTGGTGTAATCCCGCCCTGCCAGAGATTGGCGGATTTCCGTGCGGTGCCAGGCATGATCCCGGTCACCCCGGCTCAGACGCCAGTCCACCTGCAGGCGGCAGTGGTCCGGATAGACTTGAAATTCGTGGACCTGGGTCCGGAGCACCCAGTCCGGGTGGGCGCGCGGCGCCGGCAGGGTGATGATGTGGCTTTGCGGCAGGCGGGCGGCGAGCCCGGCGCCCAGCACCCGGGTGAAGCCGGCCCTCAGGGGTTCGGCCCAGCGGTGGAATTCGGCCAGTCCGATTTTGCCGTCTTCGTGCAGGGTGACGATCTGGGGACGCTCCAGGTATTTGGGCAACCGGACCGGCGCGATGGCGATGACCTGCTCCCGCTGGGATAGCGGCTGGATTTCCCGGGGAGGCGGAAGGATATAGAACTGGGACGGCGGGCTTTTTCCCGTGATGGTGCACCCGGACAGCCAGAATACCAGGGACAAGAGCGTTATCCGCAGGATCATCGGTTATCTCCGTTTACCGTGTAGTAGGATTTCCGGTCGGGTCTGCAGCGTTTCCGCGAGTACCCGGATCTCCCGGGCCGCTTCTCTGACCGAGTCCAGGGTGTCGTGGAGATCGGTGGTCAGGAGAGACTGGGGGCCGAAATTGTCGCGCAGGGCGGTCAGAGTGCGCTCGCTTTCGTCCAGCGCCCGTTGGGCCTTTTGCAGGGCCTGGGCCGAGTTTTCCAGCAACGTCGGTATGGCTGTGTCCATCCGCCGCAGCAGCGCCTGGCTCAGGACGAGGTTCTGCTCCAGATGGCGGGAGAGGGTGGTGAATTCGCGGTCGAGATCGATCAGCAGCCGGTCGAGGTGTCGAATCGAGTGCTGGAATTCCGGCTGGCTGACAGTAGCATCGATGTGGGTGAGGGTGGAGTCCAGTTTGGTGAACATTTCCTTCAGGGGCAGCTGGCGGATCTCCCGCACCAGTTCGCTGATGGTGCTTTCGATTTCTTCCTGACTGGAAGGAATGGCGGGGATTTCGGGCAGGCCGCTCTCCAGGGCGTTGACCAGGTGAACCGGTGTGTGGGGATGGAAATTGATGTCAACGTAAAGTTGGCCGGTCACCAGGCTTTGCAGTTTCAGTTGGGCCCTCAGGCCGTTCTGGATCAGGTCCTCCAGATCGGGACGCTGCCACGGCAGGCGGCTTTCTCCGATCATCTGCACATGGCCTCGTTTCACCTCGATGACGACCTGGGTCAGCAAACTGTTAGCCTTGGGGTCATAGATCACCCGGATGTCGGTCACCTTGCCGATTTGTACCCCGCGCATCTTCACCGGGGCGCCGATGTTGAGACCGTTGACCGATTCGCCGAAGAAGATGACATAGCGGTCGCGTTCGGTCCACAGTTCTTCGCCGCCGAAAACGAA